>Ga0335074_10016562_pt1 | contig 10379 bp, 9 predicted proteins | sample Lox_Sample_23_FD_206715 | JGI IMG/M metagenome (GOLD analysis project Ga0335074, IMG submission 206715) | Soil microbial communities from Loxahatchee National Wildlife Refuge, Florida, United States - Lox_Sample_2.3 | ecosystem: Environmental > Terrestrial > Soil > Wetlands | place: USA: Florida...
CGCTGTTCGCGCCGGTGATCGAGCAGACCCTTCGCACCGGGATAGCGGCGCTGACGAGCGCCGCCCGGGCCTGGCTGGCCTCCGCCGGCTGAACCGCTAAGCGCCCATTTAGGGAGAATGCCGGTCATTCGACGAGAAAAGCGCGATTTGTCGGTTCGGTAATTTTTGGTTTCCGTGGATACGTTTGCGGGCCGAGCCGGGACCGACGACGCTCAGGCGCAAATACCCCACTACAATGCTCCTCGGGGGGCATAGTGGATCTATTTCCGCGTCAGCGCAATGGCCGCGGCGAGCCGGTCGGCATGCATGACCTGGTGGCCAGCCTGCCGCTCGCGGTCGCTTACCTGGCCGGGCGCGACCATGTCTTCGAGTACGTCAACGAGGAGTTCCGTCAGCTCATCGGCGGTCGTGACGTGCTCGGCCGCCCGGTCCGGGCGGCGCTGCCGGAACTGGCCGGATCAGGGCGCTTCGAGCTCATGGACAACGTGCTCGAATCCGGGCGGCCGGTGCGAGGCCATGAGACCGAGCTCTCCCTGCGCCGCTTCGACGGGGATCCCGAGCAGGTCTTCGTCGATTTCGTCTATCAACCGGTGCGCAACGCCGAAGGCACTCCGGCCGGGGTGTGGCTGTTCACCGCGGACGTTACCGCCAATGTCAGGGAACGGCGCGGCGGCTCGGTCCTGGCCGCGCAATTGGCCGAGACCCAGGAACGATACCGGACGCTTTTCCAGACCCTGCCGCAGGGAGTTATTTACTACGCCGCCGACGGGCTGATCATGGAGGCGAACCCGGCCGCGCGCGAGATCCTCGGCATCGACATGGAGCAGGTGCTCACCTGGCCGCTGCCGACGGCGTCGCACGCGGTGCACGAGGACGGCACGCCCTTCCGGCCCGAGGAGCTTCCGATCAAGGTCGCGCTGCGGACCGGCGAGGTGGTCGCCGACGTGGTGATGGGCGTAGAGCACGGCCGGACCGGCGAGCGGCGGTGGCTGCGCATCACGGCGGTGCCGGACGCCCGGGACGCCGAAGGCCGGCCGCAGCGCGCCTACGCGATGTTCCGTGACCTGACCGAGGAGCTCCGGGTAGCCGCCGCGCTGCGGGAGGGCGCCGAGCTGATGGGCCGGCTGCGCGACGCCAACGTGCTCGGCGTGGGGCTCCTTGGCGAAGACGGGGTCCACGATGCCAACGACGCCTACCTCGACATCATCGGCTGCAGCCGGGACGATCTGGTGGCCGGCCGCATTGACTGGCGGGCGCTCTCCCCCGAGCGGTACCGGCCGGTCGAGGCCGACGCCATGGCGCAGCTGCGGGCTTCCGGCGCCTGCCGGCCGTTCGAGAAGGAGTACGTGCACCGGGACGGGCACCGGGTGCCGGTCCTGATCGGCGCCGCCGTCGTCAGCCGCAACCCGCTCCGCTGGGTGTCGTTCGTCGTCGACCTGACCGCCCGGCAGCGGGCCGAGCGCGAGCGGGCGGAGATCCTCGCCCGCGAGCGGGTCGCGCGGGCCGAGGCCGGCAACGACCGGGAGCGGCTCACGTTCCTGCTCCGGGCGGGCAGCCTGGTCGTGGCGGCGCAGGACCGGCACGAGCTTCTCCAGCGCGCCTGCCAGCTGGTGGTGGACAGCCTGGCCGACTTCTGCATGGTCTTCCTGCCCGACGGGGACGGGCTGCGGGCCACCGCGATCGCCTACCGCGACCCGGCCCGGGGCACGCTGTCGGTTGACCTGAGCGACGAGACCGTCCCGGCCACCCACGCGGCGGCGGTCGCGAACGCCTACGCCACCGGCGCCAGCCAGGTGGTGGGCGACGTCTCGGCCTGGTTGGCGCACCGCAGCGAGGCCAGCCCGATGCTGGGCGACATCCTGGCCGGGCTGGAGACCGAGACCGTGCTGGCCGCTCCGCTCATGCTCGACCGGCACCCGCTCGGCGTCCTCGCCGTCGGGCGAAGCGCGCGCCGGCCCGGTTTCGCGGAGACGGACGTCGCGGTGATCGAGGAACTCAGCCGCCGGGTCGGCGTCGGGCTCGACAACGCGGACACCTCCGCCCGCGATCACAGCGTCGCCGAGACGCTCCAGCGCTCGGTTCTGCCCGATGCCCTGCCCAGCATCGCCGGACTGGACCTGGCGGTGCGCTACATCCCCGGGACCGACGACATCGACGTCGGCGGTGACTGGTACGACGCCTTTCCGCTCGGCGACGGCCAGTTCGGGCTGGTCATCGGCGACGTCGTGGGGCACAGCATCGCCTCGGCGTCGATCATGGGCCAGGTGCGCAACCTGCTCCGCGCCTACGCGATCGACCGGCCGGACCCCGCCGACGTGCTGGCCCGCACCAACGTGGCGCTGAGCCGCCTGCTGCCCGAGGCGATGGCGACGGCGGTCTACGCGGTGCTCGACCTGGCCAGCGGCGACCTTCGGTACGCCAACGCCGGTCACCCGCCGCCGATCTGCGCCATCGGCGCCGACTCCATCGAATACCTCGACGATGCCATTGGCACCATGCTCGGCGCGGTCAGCGGCGGCGTCTTCACGGTCGGGTACCGACGGCTGGCAGCGGGAGCCAGGGTGCTGTTCTACACCGACGGGCTCATCGAACGCCGCCGGCAGGACATCGCCGAGGGCTTCGGCGCGCTGGCCGACGCGATGCGCGCGGCCGACGGGCTCGGCGCGGAGCGGACCTGCGCCGCCGTCCAGCGCCAGCTCCTCAGCGACAGCACCCGCTCGGACGACGTCTGCCTGCTGGCCGCCAGGCTCACCGCCTGACCAGCGGCCCGCGCCTGGCCTCATCCGGCCGCGGGCCGGCTATTCGAGGGTCGCGGCCCGGCCGGGGTGGGGGCTGGGCAGGTCAAGCCGGAACCACGCCACGTGGCAGGCCTCGTCGCCGTCGATGCCCCAGTTGCCGTCCCCGGCGATGGAGGCGACGGCGGTGAGCCCGTGCCGGCGATGGCCGCTGGTCCACTCGCCGCCCTGATCAATGACCTCAACCCAGGCGTAGTCGTCCCGATAGAGAGTGACCCGGACGGTAAACGAGCCGGCCGGACGACCCGAACGGCTGTGCTGGATGGCATTGGCGGCCAACTCCGACGTAATCAGCACCAGGTCGTCGGACAGCGCGCACCCGTCGGTGATCGCGGTCATGTCCGCGCACACCTCGCGGACCTGCTCCATCGTGCCGAGGTAGGAACGCTCGAAGGCGGTCGCCTGCGGCCGGGCTGTCCTGACTCTGCTCGGCGGAGTAAACCGCTGGTCACGACCGCGTGCCTGGTTCATCCGGATCCCTGCTGCCAGGGCGGTGCCCCGCCGTGGACATTTTGGCAAATCTATCTCGTCATCCCTGGTCAAACTGGGCAGAGGGCACCTTTTTTACGCTTTATTCACTGGTTTTAACACTTTATTCACGGTAGCCGAACATGAGAATCACAACCATGAAAGATCAAATTCAGTCGCCCGAACGGACCCCGGCTCCACCCCAGGCCCCGCTACCTGCAAACGGTTGCGGACGGCCCGCCCGCGCGGCGAGCGGACGCCCGGGGGAGAATCGTCCGGATCGTCAGCGACCAGGGATCGTCAGCGACCAGGGATCGTCAGCGAGCTGGGATCGTCAGCGAACAGGGAGGCAGGATGAGCGAGTCAGCGGCCGTGCCGGTGGTCCGCCAGCGCGGGCTGTGGTTCGAGGAGCTCGAGACCGGCGTGCTCTACCAGCACGCGCCCGGGCGGACCCTCAGCGAGGCGGACAACACGCTGTTCAGCACGATGACCATGAACCCGCAGTCGCTGCACCTGGACGCCGCCTTCAGCGAGCACACCGAGTTCGGCGAGCGCCTGGTCAACAGCCTGCTGACGATGTCGGTGCTGGTCGGGCTCTCGGTCGGCCACCTCACCGAGGGCACGATCGTGGCCAACCTGAGCTTCGGCGACGCGCGCTTCCCGGCCCCGGTCCGGCACGGCGACACGATCTACGGGGAGACCACCGTGCGCGAGAAGCGCCTGTCATCGAGCCGCCCTGGCCAGGGCATCGTGGTCTTCGACCACGTGGCCAGAAACCAGCACGGCGAGGTAGTCGCCCTAGTCACCAGAACCACCCTGATGCGCTGCCGCCCAGCCGACAACGCCGAGTAACCCGGACGCATCTGTCACCTACGCCACCGACAGGTCGTTTGACCGGGGACGGCGGCCGGGCCGTTAGAGTGGCCGGGTGAATTCCGGGCTTCCGCTGCGCTCGTTCCCGTTCGACGGGGAGGGGGTGACCGCCGTCGTCACCACCAGGCACGGCGGCGTGTCGGCCGGCCCCTACGCCAGCCTCAACCTGGGCGCCCAGGTCGGAGACGACCCGCACGCGGTTCGGCAGAACCGGGGCCGGGTGGCCGCCGCCCTCGGCGTGGACCGGCTGACCATCGCCGCCCAGCAGCACACGAACCGGGTCGCGGTCGTCGATCGGGTCACGGCCGGCCGCGGCCACGACGGCGTCGCGGGCTCACGGAGCGCCTTCCCGGCGACCGACGGGCTGATCACCGACCTGCCCAGCACCGCGCTGGCGGTCGTGGTGGCCGACTGCGCCCCGGTCGTGCTGTTCGACCCGGTGCACCGGGCGATCGGGGTCGCCCACTGCGGACGCGCGGGAACGCTCAGCGGCATGCTGCCGAACACCGTCCAGGCGATGGCCGAAGCCTTCGGCTCAGCGCCAGAGGACCTGCTGGTGGGCATCGGCCCGGCCATCAGGGCCGACAGCTACGAGGTCGGCGACGTCGAGGCGGCCGAGGTAACGGCGGCGTTCGGCCTCGACGCGGCCGGCCTGCTGAGGCCGACCCGCCCTGGCCACTGCACGCTCGACCTGGTCGGGGGGCTGCGCCTCCAACTCCGGCGGGCGGGCGTCAAGGACGCCAACGTCCACGACATGGGTATCGACACCAGAACCAACGCCGACGAGTTCTTCTCCCACCGCGCCGCCCGCCCGGCCGGCCGGTTCGCCGCCGTCGCGCTGCTCCCGTCCTGACCGATCTTGATTTTCCCGAACGGACCTGGGCGACTCTCATCCCGCCAGCAGCTCCGGCAGCGCGGCCACCGCGACCGCCCAGTCTTGCGCGGCCGGGTCGATCAGCGTGAAGTGGTCGCCGAACGTCTCCACCAGCCGGGCCCGGCCGCCCGCGGCCGCGTCGGCGGCGACGTAGCGCTCGCTGTAGGAGTACGGCACCCGCTGATCGGCGTGGGAGTGCAGGCAGACGACGTTGGCAGGCGACGGCAGCCACGTCATCGGATCGGCCAGCCGGTACGGTTCCGGCCGCTCGTCCGGCCCGCCCCCCATGAGCTTGATCGCGGCGTCCTCGCCCAGCCGGTCGCGCGCGCAGTCGGCCAGCCCGAGCACCCCGCCCTGCGAGATCACGCCGGTCACGGCCACCGCCGGCCGGGCCCCCGGCGCCGCGTCGGGCAGCCCGGCTCGCGCCGCCGCCCACACCCCGAGGTGCCCGCCGGCGCTGTGCCCGACGGCGGCCACCCGGGACACGTCGACCGGCAGGGTCGCGAGCAGGTCGATCCCGGCCGCGACGTCCTCGAACGTGGCCGGCCAGCCGCCGCCGTTGCCCGACCGGCGGTACTCCAGGTTCCAGGCCGCGTACCCGCGCGCGGCCAGGTCGGCCGCGAGCGGGCGGCCGAGCGACAGGTCGTACCGAGCCCCCCAGAACCCGCCGTGCAGGACCACCACGGTGCCGAGCGGAGGCCCGTCCGGCAGCGACAGCTCACCGAACTGAGCCGGGTCCGTTCCGTACCGATGGATGACGGCTTCTGTCACGTGCTGCTCCCGTTCGGGCCGACCGCTGCGCAAGTGGACTCCGACATTCTTGCAATCGCCACCGAGGCGCGCCGACAGCGGCAATCGGTTAGGCGATCGCGGCTGGTCGGCCGAGTCCGTACGAGAGCGAAAACTTTTCTTACAATGAAAACTTTTCGTGCGCAGAGCACGAATTCTTTACCCCATCAGAAAAGTCTTCGGCCTCTGGCCGTCGCGGGCATGCGGCGACGGGAGCATTGGGGCGGGGCTGACGGATGGGGCAGTAGATCCGATGACAGGGCTGACGACGGGGCCAATTACCGGGCCAATGACGGGGCCGCGGCCAAGGCGGCGGGAGATACCGTTGCCAGATGGTGGTGACAAGCGGGCGGCGCATCCGGTGAGCCCGGTTGAACGCGAGCTGTTCCTGGCCGCCGCGGGCGCGCTGGCCGGCCTGGTCGGGACCGCGGGCGGGATCACGTCGCTCGTCTCCTACCCGGCGCTGCTGCTGGCGGGGATCGCGCCGCTGCAGGCGAACGTGGCCAACATCGTCGCGCTGGTCGCGTGCTGGCCGGGCTCGGCGCTCGCCTCCCGGCCGGAGCTGGCCGGAAAAGGCGCGTGGCTGCGGCGCTGGGGCGTCGTCGCCGCGCTGGGCGGCACCGCCGGCTCGGTGCTGCTGCTGGTCACCCCGGCCGGCGTGTTCGGCCAGGTCGTCCCGTTCCTGGTCGTCATCGGGTCGCTCGCGCTGCTGCTGCAGCCGCGGATCGCGGCCTGGCAGTCACGGCGGGAGGCACCCGGCCGGGGGATGTTGCTGCTGCCGGCCGGGCTGTTCGCGCTGTCGGTGTACAACGGGTACTTCGGGGCCGGCTCGGGCGTGCTGCTGCTGGCCCTGCTGCTGCTCACCGCCGAGCCGTCGCTGGTCTCCGCCAACGCGCTCAAGAACATGCTGGTCGGCGCGGCCACGATCACCTCGGCGGTGCTGTTCGCGCTGTTCGCCCACGTCGACTGGACGGCGGTGGCGCCGCTGGCGGCGGGAACGTTCGCGGGCTCCCTGATCGGCCCGCGGGTCGCCCGCCGGCTTCCGACCGGCCTGCTCCGCTGCCTGGTCGCGCTGACCGGCCTGGCGCTGGCGGTCTGGCTCTGGCTCGACCCGGCCAGCTGACCGCCGTCCCTGCCCGGTGGGTGTTCGGCCATGATGGTCGGTGTGGAGTTCGACTACATCGTCGTCGGCGCCGGGTCGGCCGGGTGCGTGCTGGCGGGGCGGCTGGCGGCGGCCGCGCCCCGCGTCAGCGTGCTGCTGATCGAGTACGGCGGGCGGGCGGTCAACCCGCTGCTGCGCATTCCGAAGGGGTTCTACTACACGCTCCGCGGCGACCGTTACCTCTACCGCTACCAGACCCGCCCGGTCACGCCGGGCGGCGCCGACGAGGTCTGGCTGCGCGGCCGGGTGCTGGGCGGGTCGGCGGCGGTCAACGGGATGATGTGGATGCGCGGCGCCCGGGCCGACTGGGACGGGCTGGCGGCGCGCGGCAATCGCGGCTGGTCCTGGGCGGACGTGCTGCCCGCGTACCGGGCGATGGAGAACCACAGCCTCGGCCCCTCGCAGTTGCGCGGCGCGGGGGGACCGGTCGGGGTCACGGTCGCCGACTCCGGCGATCCGGTGACCGCCGCCGTGCTCGCCGCGGCCGTCGGCTACGGCTGGGACCACGTCGACGACGCCAACGCGTCCGACGCCGAGCGGATCGCCTTCACCCCGTCCACGATCAGCGGCGGCCGTCGGGTCACCTCCTACGACGCCTACGTCCGCCCCTCTCTCGGCCCCGCTCTCGGCCCCGGCCGACGGCCGGGCGGCCGCAACCTCGCCGTCGCCACCAGGACCCGGGTCGGCCGCCTGCTGTTCGACGGCCGCCGCTGCCGCGGGGTGCGGGTCATCGATCGCGGCGGGAGCGCGCGGGACATCACCGCCCGCCGGGAGGTGATCGTCTGCGCGGGCACGGTCGAGACCCCGCTGCTGCTCGAGCGGTCCGGCATCGGCCGCCCCGACCTGCTCCGGGCGGCCGGCGTCGAGCCCCGCATCGAGTCGCCCAACGTCGGCGAGCGCGTCATCGAGCAGCGCGGGGTCGCCCTGCAGGTGGCCCTCAGGCCGGACCGGGTCGCCGCCAGCAGGCTGAGCACCCGGGCCGGCCAGGCGGCCGAGGCCCTCAGGTACCTGCGATCCGGCCGCGGGCTGCTCGCCACCGCCGGCTATGACCTGGTCTGCCAGTTCAAGTCGGCCCCGGACCGGCCCCGCCCCGACGTCCAGGGCCTGTTCGCCCCGATGGCGCTGGACACCGCGAGCGTCCACCTGAAGCTGGCCCGCCATCCCGGCATCCTCTTCATGGCCTACCCGATCCGGCCGCAGACCGTCAGCACGGTCCACATCTCCGGCCAGGACCCGGCCGACCCGCCCGTCATCGCCCCGCGCTTCCTGGAGGCGGCGGCCGACCGCGCGGCGACCGCCCCGGTCCTGGCGGTGGTCCGCGAGATCCTCGCCTCGTCCCCGGTCGCGGACCTGATCGCGGGGGAGGAGTTCCCCGGCCCGGCCGTGACCACCCCGGACCAGGCGGTGCGCTACTCGCTGGCCAGCGGCACCGGCATCTACCATGCGGTCGGCGCCGCCGCGATGGGCGCAGGCGCCGACGACGTGACCGACCCGCAGCTGCGGGTCCGAGGGTCCGAGGGGCTGCGGGTGGCCGACGCCTCGGTCCTCCCGGTCCAGGTCTCCGGCAACACCGGGGCACCCGCGATGCTGGTCGGCTACCGCGCCGCCGACCTGATCCTCGACGACCTCTGAGGCCCGAGGTGGCCGCGGAGGACTTCTGAGACACCACGATCTATTCGGGAAAAATCAAAATCTCTTATCCCGAACGGACCCTGAATGACTCTTGTGGCCATGCCGCACCCGAGTGCGTGGTTAGCGGGATAGGCGCGTGGAATAACCGTTGGGGCGGGGGACCTAGACCCTCTGACCTGCTCTGATGGGATATCAGTCAGCTGACGGATGTCTGTCAGTGCAATTTGCAGACATATTTGTTTTGCAACCGGCACTACACGGCCCGCTAAGGAAAGCCCATGACCCCGATGGCGCCGACTCGCCCGATCCGACCGCCTAATCCGGCCACCACTGACGCCGCGACCGGCCCGACCGCGGCCAACGGGGCCGCCGCGGGCGTCCGCCTCCGCCGCGTCGTCCGGCTGGCGTCGCGGCTGTCCGCCGTGTCGGCCGCCCGGACCGAGGTCGAGGCGGCGATCGGCGCCTGGTCCCTCGCGGTCGACCCCGACGTGGCCATCCTGCTGACCAGTGAGCTGGTGACGAACGCGGTCACCCACGCCACCGCGCGCAGCCGCCGGAACGGGCGAGCGGCGAGGCGAGGGTTCGCGGCCGAGGCCGTGCTCCTCGTGATCGCGGCTGGCGACGCCGGACTGCGGGTGGAGGTCCATGACGGTTCTGCCGATCTCCCGGTGCTTGCGGACTGCCCGGCGGAGGCGGATGCGGAGACGGGCCGGGGACTGCTGCTCGTGACGTCGCTGTCGGCCGAGTGGGGGTTCCACCGTACCGCCGGGGGGAAGGCCGTGTACTTCACTCTGCAAGCTCAGCCCGGTGTTCACGGGAACGTAATCGGCGGCCCGGATGGGCATGATCCAAGATCGGTCACCTGACCGATGTTTCGCATTGCAAATTTCAGCACCATTTGTAGCGCAACTTCACAAGCAAGACCGGAAGGCGCGCTTCGCCGCAAGTACCGCAGTACGGCAACGCCCAGACCGAGGAACAGGAACCGATGACCATGATGGCGCAGGCACCCACGGCCCGTCCGGCGCTTGGGCGCCCGGCGGCCGAGCCCGAGCCGGCCGAGCTCCGGCACCGCCGGGTCCGGCTCTCCACCGGCTCGGCCGCCGCGGCGCTGGCGGCCGGCCACGTCCGGGCGGCCATCGCCGAATGGCAGGTCCCGGTCGACCAGGGCGTGGCCGGCATCCTCGCCAGCGACCTGATCATCAACGCGGTCACCAACGGCGCGGGCGAGACCCTGATGCTCGCCATCCGCTGCAGCGCGACCCAGTTCCGGGTCGAGATTCACGACGCGTCGGTGCACGGCGACTCCTGGGAGACCGCCGCCTCCGACGCGGACGCAGACCGTGGCCTGCTGCTCGCCGCCGCCCTGGCGGCCGAGTCGGGCCACTACCGCACCCCGGCGGGACGGGCCGTGTTCTACGCGCTCGCCCTTGCTCCCCGCGCCGCAGCGGGGCTCGGGCCAGGCCCGCAGGGGACCGCGAGCGGGGACGGTGAACCGTGAGCCCCCGGCGGTTCACCGCCCCCGCCGTCGGATCAGGCGGCTGCCGTCAGGCCGACCTCCGCGGCATCGGCTTTCACGGCCGTGGCCTGCGCGGCGCCGCCTGGCAGGGCGCCGACGCGCGCGGCGTCAGGGACCGGGTGGTCCGCTGCCGCCTCACGTTCTGGTCGGGGATAAGGAAGCGAACCGGCCCAGGCGACAGCGGGCCCGACACGTCTGGAGCAAGCGCATGAAGATCATCGTCAGCGATCGTCGGCCGGGCGGACGGCCGTCGCCGCAGCGCTCCAC
>Ga0335074_10016563_pt1 | contig 10379 bp, 16 predicted proteins | sample Lox_Sample_23_FD_206715 | JGI IMG/M metagenome (GOLD analysis project Ga0335074, IMG submission 206715) | Soil microbial communities from Loxahatchee National Wildlife Refuge, Florida, United States - Lox_Sample_2.3 | ecosystem: Environmental > Terrestrial > Soil > Wetlands | place: USA...
TGTGCAGCGGTGGCGCTGCTGATCATATATTTTTACTTTAGCTCTTAGCTAGAAGAATCATCAATTCATACTCATATACAATCATTCTTGTACAATTCTTATTTGAATTCTTACCGCTATTCAGCGCGCATACTACAAAGTGGAACGGAAGACAGCTGCAAAGCTTCTACCTTGCCGAGATTTATCCTGATGCGAAAAAGTGGGCATTCTCGAGCTTATTGAATAGTTATTCGATTCGAGTTTGCATTGCTGGTGAAGTTGATGCGATATGTTGCTGACCGAAAGGATTAATTAAGTATACGGCGGATGCCGCTGGTGGAATCCTACATTCCAATTTGCAACCTGCAGGAAGTTTCTTCTGTCGATACTATTTATTCAATATACTAAAGAAATATTGTCAATATATGTTATGCTGGGACAAACCTTTCGCTGCCGAAGGGGTACGTGAGGCAGACCTCACAATCCTTGCATTCAAACACGGATTTCTACTAAGTCAAGCGAAACATCTAGAACAGAACAAAAGCAAATTCCGCTTGTGTCACTCTTTGAGAACCTTCTAGGTGATACCTGTAACTCTGTTAACAAGGTGTGTCTCCGATTTTTCTGTCCAACATCATCTCGGTGCTGTCCGAAGCCATCTCCAATATCCACCAACCAAACCGCTTCTCAGGTCGATCTCATCGAAAGATCTGACATCATACATGACCGACATAAATTTGATCTCGACCTGCGTTCTGTTGGCTGTCTTTTGGATATGCAGTTAACCTCACAAGTCATCTTGTCATGATGTTGAGGTTTTATTATTTACAAGCGTGAGAACATGTCCGCATAGTGTGAAAAATTTAAACTCAATTCAAAGAGAACCCGACAAGCATTGGTATTCATACTAAAAACAAGACAAACCCTACACAAACTACTAGATATATAGAATTTCAAATCGAGGGACGAGCAAAAATACAAATCGAAAACAGTACAAGACAAAGAAGGTGTCCGTGGAACTTGCGATGATTCCATCGCATTAAACATCCTGCCATCCATGTTCGACGACGTCCCAGACCCCATTACTGAATATAGTAATATCGACTTCGCGGTTAGCTTGACCTTTGGGATGCTCAAACCTTTTCGTGACATTCCGGCATACTGAGCTTCCGATGCAACCTCTACCACTTTTACATGGATCGGTCTGCCGTGTCTTAGATCATCCCTGAATGTGGCTCCATTTAGGCGATTATACTTAACTACATAACCTTTGTCAAGTCGAGACCAATAGATATCAAATCGCAATTTTGTTATTTTAGGATCCTAGATGATCAGTATCTTTCCAAAGCTAAGAAGAAACCACAACGTTCTCACGGGGCCAACTATCCAAAAAGTCCAGTAACCAGCGACGTATCTCGGGGGATTGCGTATATTTTCCCGCTTTCGACAGAGGCCACAGTATCCCGAAATCTACCCCTTCGTAAACGTGGAAGACGCCAGCATTGCGCATCAATTGCACACCTAGGCATATTTGCAATATCTCTCTCAGGAGGCGATCGACATCCTCTAGTCGGAAGGACTTCATGCCAGAATTGAGAATTGACACGAATTCTATTGCAGAACAACGCGCTACTGTCAACCAACGTAGGCTAGAATTTTACCCCGGGCAACAGCAGTATTCAGAGAAGCATAAAAGATAGGTTTCATCCCGGTGGGAATCCATGGATCACGACACTTCACCTCTTCAGGCATCTCGATGGGTCTGAATTGTCCAGGCAAAGTATTTTTCCAGTGTGTGAGCATTTCGCTGATCTCTAACCCCTTTGTTCGACGCCCTGAGGTATCGTCGGCCTGCTCTAAGTCCATTCGTAGTTCAACCAAAGCACCCATGATCTTCATCAACCCAATCCATGCAATTTCGAAGTCCACATGGCCACCACGAATGTCGTCCACGGTTGCGGATTCGGGATAGTAGACAAGATTCTTCCATCGATTAAAGTCGGAGGTGGAAACGCCCACCACTTTATAATTGCAGTAATAAGAAAGTTGATGTCTCGACAACAGGTGACATAATTGACGACCTACATTCAAAGTGCAAAGGTCGGTTTCACGCGCACAAGCAATTTGGGCCGCGCCGCGCAAATGCTATGATTAGAGCTAAGATATGCGATGGAATACCATCAAACGGTTGTCGGCGCGATCCGAAAGAACCTAAGGTTGGTATTTTATCAAAACTCAGCGTACCTCATATGAACAGAGTAGAAGGACAGTAGCGAGTGCGGCAGCTGCATTCGTGTCTGGACTAGTGAAGTCCATAGTCCCGAGAAGCGACAAACACCTTCCGTAGTGTTGAAGAGATTGATTATGAGAATTAAGATCATATGGATGCAGTGAAAACCGATATGCAGCTGACACTGCAAGGAGAGCGTGGAGAAGATGGACATTATCTCTTGAGAGGCCTATTTGAGGGATCATTTCGTACCAAACACGAGCAGTTGGCCCTGCCAGGGTAAGCGTCGTGGCTACATCTGACATAAAGTGTCGAAATATTCTCCAGTCCAACGGGGCAAGGGAAGTGTCAGCCCAAACGAGGTTTGATTCCAGCGGTGACTGGGGGCGGTCGACTACAGTCCTTCTTGAGAGATTGTCTGACTGTTAACATGTCATCTCATTGGGACTGACCTTTTTCAGAATCGTGGAACCCCTGAATGCTTAGGTCCTGGTTTATGGGCATAACAACAGCTTCTTCAGACTCACTAGATGAAAATGAAATGACGGATTCATGGCCGTTAGCACGCTGATAACGGATTCGTCCCTTTTCACTGTTATAGACTTTTTCCTCGCTGCCGCACGGAATATTGCGTTTAGTGCAATCGGAACACGACGAATTGATTGAGTCATACTCGCACTAAACATGAGCTCCTATAGTTTTCAAAAACAATACCTTGATTTTCCATCTTCGGCAGTGAAGACACCTCGGCTTTCCGTTTCTGCCAAACGGATTGTTACAGTGTAACACCGCTTTGAATGTATTTCGTTCCCTTCTGGTCCTAAACTTAGCATTGTTAGTTGTCGCGGTGGGTACCCTTGGCGTCCCCGTCTTTGTGTCACGCCCGTGAGAGCGCCCATATAATCTTCTTCTCTCGGCTTCTTCTGTTTGATGGCAAAAATATGACGCGGAAGAAGACAAAACAACGACGACATCGATTCAGCTAGCAACCAGCCTCGTTCCCAGGCTGGCTAGCAACCGAGAATATTAGGAGGAATGCATGCTGAGGCTGGTTATTTTAAATGCTGCAAATTTGCGTGTCATTTCGACTGGCCTTTGTTCCGGCTGGAGCTTCCCAGAATGGTCAAATAGCGGTTATCGGCGCGGGATAAAAAGGTGGGAAATTAGTCGGATTTGACTGTGCTTGTTGTGAGAGCCAATGGAACGGACGATTGGCGTAGGCCTGAGGTCAGGTGGGTGGGTGGGATGCATTTGTTCCGGCCGGACTTCCTAGAGTGGCCGAATAGCGGTTACCGTGGGCGGGAAATGGGTTTGATCTCTTGACTGCTGAGCCAATGAAACGAACGATTGGCGTAGGGTTACCTAATGCCGGTCAGGTGGGCGGGTGGGATCGTCAAAATGGTCAAATGATGAAGGTCTTAGCTTATAGCCAGCGTGGCCAGTCGACTCCGAACTTCGGTCTGATTGGCTGATTTGACAATTTCCTGAGTCGCTTGGGTGGTTTTTTCCTGCGGGTGTCGCTCGCAGTAATTTTTAGAGCAGTTGGAAACAATTCTGTTTGTCCACCATACAGATTTCTCTTCTTGCTCTAGTGTCATCCCGCGGACGAAACTTTCTGAGCATGTCGCCCACTTTTTAGATATTCGCTGAGTTCAGGTTCGAGATAAATTCATTTCAAAAAAAAAATAGATGGCTGAGGGCCTTGGCAGGAAAACGCCACATTGCATGAAAACCACAACATTTTACGGTGCAACTGCTTAGATCCCAGTCGAAATGGAACAAAATACCTTGGGTTCTCTCATATTTAACAGCCGCCCAACATGAAGTACGTTTTGATGTACTTGCGCGGCCTGTATGAGGGATGATCTCAGTGGTTATTTTCAGCAGTGTACGCCTAAAAAAGGTCATGTTTATCTGATTACACAGTCGCCTCAAAGATCGTACACGGATTTCACATAGCTGGGAGGCGCACATGCTGTTCCACGATCTGAACCTAATTTTCTCCTGCATTAATTTTCAGGTACAAATCACAAATCCAGGATGTGTGGCTGATCATGACTATCACACGTCAGCATCTGCAGGCCTCCCCTTAACAGTTACGAACTTTAAAAATGAAAAAGATTCTCGCGAGCGACCCGAGCGCAATATCGCTTCCGTTACGACAAGCCTCCTCAATGGTCATCATCACAACTTGTACGCAGGAAGGGATTGGTTATGGAGCTTCAGTTGGCCCTGTAAACGAAATGGCTCTAGCCTGGGATTTCCACCACGCCTCTACGCCTTCCGTGATGGAGAGGCTATCTTGGCGACGTGAATCATTTCACTTGCATATATTCCAAATTCTATTCTAGATTTCTACATTTGGTGCATTCTGAAGTCATTTATCGGGACTTAAAAACACGTAGAATCAAGGTATTGAATTCGAACGAGTTGGATCTGACATGCAGTGGAGAAAACCCTCTTCGTTAGAACTTAGAACGCGGTGTTAGTTGGCTGGTGCGTACTGCGTGACGGAGTAACGTCGGTCCCTCAATCCGCAATTGGACCGAAAAAGGCCCTGCAGGTTGATCGCTTTACAGTTGCCGCTCTTTTAATTTTCGTTTCGAGTTGCATGATCAGTGAGTCATTAATTTTCGGAAGATGCAATTTCACAGTTGAGAGTGGGATGGAGGGTTTATCGGTCAGAGCACCGTGCGCGGAGTGATCGCGTGAATAGCGGTTTAATTGCGGTTTAATTGCGGTTCACCCGTTACATATGTGTTTAGCTAAAATTTTCGTGGCGCACCTAAACTGCAGAATTGTGAAGTTGATGGCATCCCGCGTCGAAAAGTTTGATTCTTAAAATTAAAAGTCCCCATGGGGGCCTTATCACAACGCACAGCATGTGCAACTTGCATATCACAACTGATTTAAGCGACTTCATAATCGATTCTCCTTGACAGGCTGGGAGTCGGGACCTGACGCAGCTGATAGGCAATCTCCGAGTCAACATCCTAGTCACCATCGGCTCTTTCCTACGACCCCTCTCGAACAAAGGAAGGATTCTTCAACTATTCTATTCGAGACTCTTTGGTGCATTTTGAACATCCCCGGCCACTATCCCCGACATGACTCCGTAGGTTCTCAGGAACGATTTTTGGGGGCGGTACCTGGCACTAGGCTGACTTCACACCCATGCAGAAAGTTGTGATAGCCCAGGGCAGAAAATATGCTTTTTTCTCGCCATCCAGGATTCAGGGGCCGTGCTCAGGCCCCGCCGAGATTTGAAGAAAGTTGGGACGCCGACAATTACGACCAGTTAGATTTGAATTTTGGGTCAACACTCGCGAAAAACATGGCGGAGCTGTTCTTTAGGTAAGCAAGAAGGCAGGTTCGCGTTCAATACGACGCGGAAAGTCTATAAAAGCAGGTCGTTTTCCCTCTTCTGTTCCTCAGTTCAGAACTTCTCTCCTTTCAACAAGTCTCGACATTGCGAAGTCGCTTCACTCAACAACAAAGTCTATTATCCACACCACTTATCCACTACTCAATTATGCCTCGAACTCGACGACATGCAGTCTCTACCACCTTACGTCCGCTCAAACGAAAACGATCCAATGGAGACAACTCAACCGTACCACCGCCCCAGGTCAAACGCGGGAAGCATGAGAACATACCAATCGAAACACGCTATCTCATTTGCTGCGCCCAACTCATCTACGCTCGCGTCGACAGACGCGAGCGCGACGCTAACGACAACCTTATCGCCGGCGATGACGAAATCGGGGGCAAGAAAGCCTACGCGCCCTCCTCAGACATGAGCCAACTCGTGTTGTCGAAATTGTATTTCGACGATATTGACAGATCAGTCTGCTCGCAGTCGAAGGCCCATCCCCACCGATTCCTTCCACCAGTCTGGAGTATCCTTGAAACTTACCTCTTTCCCTGGATATTCTACAACGCACATGTCCCTCACGTCGGTGTGCACCATATCAAACATGTCGCGTACCGGATCTGGGAGCAGCTCACGAGGAGCGGTAAGATCCAACTATCAGACTATCATGGGAACAATGTCCCACTCGGGGAGGTCCGCGGCTGGTGGTGGGAAATCGATGGTGTCATGCCGCGTGGATATCAGCAGTGGGCCCGAACATGGAACCAAGTGGATAGGCCTGGTAATGACCCCTCTCTTTACTACGCTGACTTGTAGACGACTATATATACACTATCGGTGCCGCACTAGGTGGCTGGTGGCCGGCAAACCTCAGTACCATGGGCCTCGTCGCGGATCCGACCACAGCGGCACCCATAATGAGGAATATGGCATCGACTATGATTAACGGCCGGCCCGGCGATGACTCGATCGCCAGTGTCGGAGCCGCCCATAAGAAACTCGGTAGGCCCCGCCGAGCTCTTCGCTCGGAGACTGAGCAAACAGGCGCCCAGTTGCGAAGACTCCAGCCAACTCCTAGCGTGCAAGCTGCCCCGAAGATGGCACATATGTCGGTTCTCATTGACGTACATCTGTCTCCTCGGTTGTGCTAATGTTAGGACCAGAATGTCGTGAAGAAAGACGACGGAATACACGACGATGATTCATCCACGGGGCCTCAGCAATATCCTCCCCCCAGTCACCAATACCACCAAGCTCTGGGGTCGCAGCAATATCCTCCCCCCAGTCACCAATACCACCAAGCTCTGGGGCCTCAGCAACATCCTCGCCCCCCAGACCACCAACCTCTGAACCATTTCCAGTTCGACTCGCAGCTCTTCATTGCGAAACCGCTCAGTCTTGCTCACGAGACTGCTCCGGTTCCGGATTACACTTGCCAACAGTGGTTGGCGTTGCAAGGGTGGCCAAGTGTGAGCCAAGGGTCCAGTGACTTTGTCACTGACGTCCCTCCGATCGTTATAGGACACAATGTCCATCCATATGTACTCTCCTCCTTGCAATGTCTTTTGAATGTTAGATCCGTCCCCCAGTCGTCGAGCACAACGAGCTTGCTACATATTACCACCGTGTGTCTCCCGCTCCTATGCTTTTTTCCACGGTTCCGGAACCCAAGCCTCGAGTTCCCGCGCAAGTAGAGACTAACCCCTCCCCAACCTCGAGTCAAACTTCGGGCAACGCTCAGGCTATTACTGTCACGAGCCAATGGTCCGAGTCCAATACGGCAGAGCAACCTGTGACGCTGGAAAATTCAGAACCTGTATCTCCGCAGTTGTTTCCGTATGAACAGCTAGCAAGGGTTACAGAGCCACAGGAATTACTTTTGTCTGCAGATTACTACTATGAGGACTTGCTCAATAATGATTTCCAACTATATTCTTGGGATTTCGGAGGGGACGACAAGGGAGGGTTTTCGAACCAAACGCTCTTCTGAGCGATCAATCTGCGTTTCAGAGTTTTACAGGATGAAAAAGTTTTGGTAGAGATTGCATGGCGATTTGGCTGGTCGGGCATTAGCGCTTGGTTTCGTGAATTGATTTAGTTTGGTCAGCAATGTAAAATAAAAGTTTTCTTGTCTCGTACCAATAACCAAGCCGCAAACTTTTGTCATCTTTCAGCCCTCAAATCTCTGAAACACAAACTGATCGCCAGCTGGGCCTTTCGTTCTCCCTGGTTGGTCCGCCACGCTTAGGCTTCGGCTTTAATATTGCGGAGGTTTATGTACCTCCACGTGACGTTTCGTCTTCTCAGATCGTCCTTACGGAGGAGGAAGGTGATTCCAGGCAATGTGACGTAGCACTGGTTTTCATCCGTTGATTCCTCTGGCTGCTTTCGTTTACCATTGAGGTCATCCTTTATGGTAATAGCGATATCGGCTGTAATTAGGGTTTTTTGGATGATATCGATTAATTCCATCAAAGTTGTAGGGGTCCGTTGATTCAGTTCCCATTGCAAGTATTTAGTGAACTAGAGTGTTTAACATCACTAGTAGGATATCGGATTGGCGTACCCGTTGTGGTCAGCCTTGTAGACGAGATACGGTCAATGCGGACCGAGTAAAGATGCGAAAACACGATGGAAACGGAAGCGTCGCACACATGCGCTCGGGACCGCTGGTCGAAAATTAAAAATTAAAATGCCTCGATGTTGTGGGAGATTCTAATAAAAACTGGGCTTGTGCCCTTCTGATTGATCGGGACTGGCTCAGGTGCGAGTTATCGACGGCACTTCCCAAACCGCTCCAATTGCATTTGTAGCATCTCATACTAGAGCACCGTGTAACATCCAAGCCACCGACTTTTGTTCTGGATTGTTTTTATTACCCTCCCGCCCCAGGGCCTGCGGCGACGGTATGTTTTTGAAGTTTTGTATCGCGGGGCCGCCGATCGCCATATATTAATTTCCGCAACGGACCAAAATGGCTGGGAAAATTGCAAAAACAAAATAATTACAGCGCAACCAGCTTGTGCGGAGTTAGCGTGCTACCCGGACCTTAACCCGCGCATTACTTCGATCCTATTCAGCCTACAACGATTTAAACACCGGGCGAGGTGATTTGCACTGAACGCAGCGATTCAGAGGATTCTAGCAGACTACCTGCGCGACGTGCCATCCTCTCTCCATACGAAACAATCCAAATAATACGTGTCGAAAGGACTGCGTCAAACGACGAGCAATTTGTTCAAAGTAACACAATATCGTGCCGCTCAGAATGATGACAGTCCGGTCAATTCCACGTCAAGCCGCCATCTACCAAGCGAAAAACCTAGAGTGCGGTCTTAAGAACTTTGAGTGTTTCCTGCGAGATCTCAAACTAGATTTTGGCCACAGTTCGCTTCTCCGCACCGATCAGCATTTCCTCAAATTTTCCCAAACCCTTTTATGTCAACACTCGCTCCTTCTCAAGTGTGATTCACGTAACTTTTCGTGTTCGGAAATCGTCACTTCCGGACTGGTCTCGACAAGGAACAAACGCACGAAACTTCAGTCGAAACCTGAAGGTAAGAAGTCGTACGATAGGTGGTATTGACATCAGGCGACAACTCAGCCTTCATTCGGCCTTCAAACACAGTGGAAAGCATATCAATGATCTTTCAAACTGAACTTTGAGGTAAATTTTGGAGATCTTAGACGAATTGGAAACTCAAGATACGAGAATCAAAACGTTCTGTTTTACTCCCGATAAGAGTTTTTTGACTTTGGCATAATTTGGTTATTGCTCAACTTTATAAATGCCAGCGGTTCATTGTGTAATTGTGTACGATGACATGAATGGTCCCGATGGCTGTCTTGTCCCACTCGATGAGACCAAATTTCGATTATCGGAGCTCTTGTATGCCAAAAAGTTGCTGTATGGATTTCACGTATATTATGGTTACCTCAGTCGAGCAAGTTCGGGTTATGCTCGAGTACATGCTAAGACCGGGAAAAAGGTCTTTTTTAGCCGCTGAGGAGTCCCTAGAATTACACTCCATTCTATCGAACGCAAGTTATCAAGTCGCATACTGCCGAGGAATATCCACAAAATGCAACAGTTCCGTCGTTAGCCTCGGACCGGCTCCCATCCCCCGCGGAGGGGGTCCGGTCCGAGGCTAGTCCGTATAGTAGTTAATGGGGCGTAAATTTTTGAGGTGCAAATTCGGGGTGGACGCAAATTCGGGGGTGGACGCAAATTTGGGGTGGACGCAAATTCGGGGGTGGACGCAAATTCGGGGTGTGATACAAATTTGGAAATCGGCGTATCATCAACATTGACGTCGCCGCTTCTAAAGATATTATCGGATTGACAATTGAAGCAGAAAACGGGAAGGATTTACCAATGCAGAAACTGAAGTTCGGTTGTCCAAAGTGTGGCAGGAGTTACACGAGACTAGAGCACGTTACTCGCCATACACAAAAGCCCTGCAAGCCTAAGATAAACAAACACGAACGCGACAGTGCTACACGACGCACGAGACCGCTTGTTCACGTTACTACGAACGATGGACGGCGTCCTGTCAGTCGTGGTGAAAATGGGCTATTTCCCTGTCTCCACGGCTGTGGATATGGTTCATCTAGACAGGACGGTTTACAACGACACATGAATTGCTGTGACAAACGCATCCTTAATGAGGAGAAAGGAGCAACACGAGCATTAAGTGCGGGATTAAGCACTGCAGAAACGGCGAACCGAGGCGGCGAACCTCTTAACGGTGATCAGCCTCGGCAAGCTGGGATTAAGACAGTCCCTGGGGGCGAGTA
>Ga0335074_10016564_pt1 | contig 10378 bp, 8 predicted proteins | sample Lox_Sample_23_FD_206715 | JGI IMG/M metagenome (GOLD analysis project Ga0335074, IMG submission 206715) | Soil microbial communities from Loxahatchee National Wildlife Refuge, Florida, United States - Lox_Sample_2.3 | ecosystem: Environmental > Terrestrial > Soil > Wetlands | place: USA: Florida...
GGTGCCGTTCACGCCGGCGGCCACCGGACTAGCCGGGTCGTGCAGGTCGGCCGCGATCTGGTCCCAGGTCAGCTCCTTCAGGATGCCCGGGTCGTAGGACGCGCCCACGCTCAGGTACTTGTTCCCGAAGTCGAGGAACGGGATCGCGCCGCCGTAGGCCGTGTCGTACTTGGTCAGCAGCGCCTGCTGCTCCGCGGTCGGGGTCTGCAACGGGGTGTACGTGCCGGTGGACGGGTCCGGAATGTTCGTGTAGGTCTCCACCGGGACGAACGTCAGGTACTTGCTCGTGTAGCTGGCGTGCGCGAACGTCCAGGTGGGCGTGTTCGGGTACAGCTCGGCTTGCCCAGCGCCGTTCTTGGCCGCCGAGTGCGTGGCAGCCAGCCCGGAGAACGTGCCGAAGCGGCTGAGCGCCACGATCATGGCCCACCGTTCGGCGGCGCAGTACGGGCAGTACTCGGCGCCGATGTAGAGCATCTCGGGCTTGCCGCCGCTGGTGAGCGGCGCGCCGGTGATGGCCGTCGGGGTGGCGCTCACCTGGCCGGCCCCGACCTGGTCGAGCACGGCGGCCGGAACGGTGGTCGTCGTGGTGACGAGGCTGGCGAGCGCGGTGCCCGTGGGCGGCGTCCCCGGGCCGCTGCCGCCGCCTGCCGGGGAGTTCCCGCCGGCCACCACCAGGGCGACGACGACCGCGACGATCACGACGATCGCTCCGCCGGCGATCAGGAGCCGGTTCCTGGTCCGCGTCCGCTGCGCGGCCGCCCGCTGCGCCGCGACTCGCCCGCGCCTGCCCGAATTTTGATTGGCTGCGTCTTGCTTCGCTGCGCTCGCCTTACCCATCGTCGGCCAGCCCCCTGTACCGGTATGAGTAGATTACTAACGGTATGTCGCCACGTACTGTCAGTAATCGTCGGTAGCCCCATCGTAGGACCTTCAAGGCCTTCGCGGGGCGGGACTTGCAGGCTGAGACGCCTCTAAACGAATATTGCCGGTCCTCGCGACAGGAGTGAGGGGGGTGCCGCGAGGACCGGCCGTTCTTGGCAGCCGCCACGCGCCGGGGCACAATCTGCCAGCCCGGCCGTTCGGCTGCACTACTAGTGATAATGGGGCTATCTCCACGTGATCTGGATAATTTCTAGAGACGGTCCTTAGACGTCGGGTAATCTTGATAGTTATACGGTCTGATTGCGCCGTGTAACGGACATGCCGAAGCTGGGTGGAGCGGGCTGGAGCACGAAGGGGGCGGCGGGCCTTGCCGCTACGGGTGGGTGTGCTTGGGCCGGTGACGGCGTGGCGCGACGAGCGCGAAGTCCAAGCCGGACAACCCAGGCAGCTAGCGGTTCTTGGCGTGCTCGCGACGCGGGCCAACCGGGTGGTGTCGCGGGGCGAGCTGGTCGACGCGGTGTGGGGTGACGAGCCTCCGGCCAGCGCCGAGGGCGGTGTCTACACGTACGTGGCGGGCCTGCGGCGGGTCCTGGAACCGGACCGGGCGCGGCGGTCCCCGGACGGAACGCGGCGCGCGGCCGCCCGGGTGCTTGTCTCTACGGCCGGCGGCTACATGCTCAACCTCGGTCCCGGCTGCCTGGACTCCGCCCAGTTCGAGCAGTGCCTCGCCCAGACCCGCCGCCTGTGGGCCGCGGGCGACCCCGCGGCCGCCGAGCGGGCCGTGGCGGAGGCGCTGGCGCTGTGGCGCGGGTCGGCGTTCTCGGGCGTGCCTGGCCCCTTCGCCGAGGCCGAACGGCAGCGGCTCGGCGAGCTGCGCACCGGGGCCGCCGAGGATCGCGCTGACCTGCTGCTCGCGCTGGGCAGGGCCGGCGAGGCGGTGCCCGACCTGACTTCGCTCGTGGGCGAGCATCCGCTGCGCGAGCGGGCGCGCGGCCTGCTGATGATCGCGCTGTACCGGTGCGGCAGGCAGGCCGAGGCGCTGCAGGTGTTTCACGACGCCAGGGAACGGCTGGCCGAGGACCTTGGCATCGACCCGGGCGGCGAGCTGACCAGGATTCACGGTCAGCTGCTCGCCATGGACCCCGCGCTCGCCGGGCATCCCAGCGACACCGAGGTCACGTACCTGCGGCCGCAGGCCTCGCCGCCTCCGGCGCAGGTGCCCCCGCCGGCCGCCGGCTTCGCCGGCCGGACCGCGGAACTGGACCGCCTGCACGCCATGCTTCCCGGGGCCGGGGCCGGGGGCGACGCCCCGGTCGTGGTCGTGACCGGAACGGCCGGGGTCGGCAAGACGACGCTGGCCGCCAGGTTCGCCCGTCAGGTCGCGCCGCGCTTCCCGGACGGACAGCTCTACGTGAACCTGCGCGGCTACGACCCGTCCGGCGCGCCGACCGAGCCGAGCGCGGCGTTGCGGGTTTTCTTCGAAGCGCTGGGCGTGGCGCCCCGGCAGGTTCCGGCCACCGTGGAGGCGCAGACCGGGCTGTTCCGCAGCCTGCTCGAAGGCAAGCAGATGCTGGTGCTGCTCGACAACGCCCGGTCGACCGAGCAAGTCAGGCCGCTGCTCCCCGGTACCCCGGAATGCATGGTGGTGATCACCAGCCGCAGCCAGCTGACCGGCCTGGTCGCCGCCGAGGGCGCCCGCCCGCTGCCGCTGGACGTGCTGTCCGCCGCCGAGTCGAGGGAACTGCTGGCCGGGCGGCTCGGCCAGGACCGGATGGCAGCCGAGCCGGACGCGGCCGCCGAGCTCATCGCGCACTGCGCCGGGCTGCCGCTGGCGCTGAGCGTGACCTGCGCCCGGGCCGCCACCCGGCCCGGCGTGGGGCTCGCCGACCTGGGCGCGGAACTGCGCAACGCGCGCGGCCGGCTCGACGCGCTCGAGACCGGTGACGTGCTCACCGACCTGCGAGCGGTGTTCTCCTGGTCCTACTGCAAGCTCACCGAGCCGGCCGCTCGCATGTTCCGGCTGCTCGGGGTGCACCCAGGACCGGATGTCTCCGTCGCCGCGGCCGCCACCCTGGCAGGCCTGCCCGTGGCCGAGGCGCGCGCGGCGCTCGCCGAGCTGACGCGGGCCTCGCTGCTGACCGAGGACGCGGCCGGCCGCGTCGGCTGCCATGAGCTGCTCCGCGCCTACGCGGCCGAGCAGGCGATCGCCGACGAGGACGGAGCGCAGCGCGCGGAGGCACGACTCCGGCTGCTCGACTACTACGTGCGGAGCGCGCAAGCGGCGAGCGCGCGCCTCTACCCGGCCCGCGGCCACGTCGAGCTGCCGCCCTCGCTGCCGGACGTCGCCGTCGAGGAGTTCGCCTCCTACGAGGCCGCGCTCGCCTGGTTCGGCGCCGAACACCGCGTCCTGCACGCGATCATCGCCATGGCCGCGGAATCGGGTTTTGACGCCTACTGCTGGACGCTGGCCTGGTACTGGTCGCCGATCCTCAAGCGCCGCGGGCAGATACACGAAGTCGCGGCGCTCCAGCGGAAGGCGCTGGCCTCCGCGCACCGCCTCGGCGACCCGGTCAGCCTCGCCCACGTGCACTACGACCTGGGGCACGTCAGCGGGCGGCTCGGCGACTTCACGGCGAGTCACGAGCACCTGAAGCTGGCGCTTGAGCTGTTCACCGAGCTCGGGGACGGCGCCAGCATCGGGCAGGTCCGGCACGGGCTGGCGATCGTGCTGAACCAGCAGGACCGGTACGCGGAGGCGCTCGAGCACGCCCACGAAGCGCTCCGGCTGCGCCGCCAGTTCGCCGAGCCGGCGGTCGTCGCCTACTCGGAGAACGCCGTCGGCTGGATCTACGCGCATCTGGGCAGGCACGCCGAGGCGCTGCGGCACTGCCGGCGCGCGCTCGAACTGCACCGCGAGTCGGGCAGCCGCAGCGGCGCGGCCGACACCCTGGACAGCATCGGCTACGCGTACGTCGGGCTCGCCAACTACGACCAGGCGGTCGCGCAGTACGAGCAGGCGCTGGACATCTACCGCGAGATCGGCGACGCGGAAAGCCAGGCGTCGACGCTGACCCGGCTCGGCGAAGCGCAGCTCGCCGCCGGGCTGACGGCGCGCGCCAGGCACAGCTGGGAGCGGTCGCTGGCGCTGTTGTCCCAGGTCCCTGGCGCCGACACCCGCGAGGTCCGTGGCCGGCTCGGCGAGCTCGCCGCCGCCGACGGGGCGGGCGCCGGCGCGGTCATCCAGGCCTGAGGAGCCAGCACGGTCCGTTCCGGACAATGCTGTACAGTTACGCACGGTGGCCAAAATCTGTCTGACGGGGAGAGGTGCTGACGCTGGACACGCTCAACCGCGCGCTGCTGCTGGAGAACATCCATCCGGACGCGACCGCGCGACTGACGAAGGCCGGCTACGAAGTGCGCACGATGCCGCGCGCGCTCGGCGAGGACGAACTCATCGAGGCGCTCCGGGGCGTCAGTCTCCTCGGCATCAGATCGCAGACCCAGGTCACCGAGCGGGTGCTGGCGTCATCGCCTGACCTGCTCGCCGTCGGCGCGTTCTGCATCGGGATTAACCAGATCGACGTCGGGGCGGCGGCCAGGCGCGGCGTGGCGGTGTTCAACGCGCCGTTCTCCAATACCCGGAGCGTCGTCGAACTGGCGGTCGCCGAGATCATCTCGATGGCCCGGCGGCTGCCGGAGAAGAACGCGAAGATGCACCAGGGCGTCTGGGACAAGTCCGCCAAGGGCGCGCACGAGGTCCGCGGCCGGAAGCTGGGCATCGTCGGGTACGGGAACATCGGCACGCAACTGTCCGTGATCGCCGAGAGCCTCGGCATGACCGTGTACTTCTACGACATCACCGACAAGCTCGCCATCGGCAACGCGCGCCGCTGCTCGTCGCTCGAGGAACTGCTCGAGTCGGTCGAGACCGTGACGCTGCACGTGGACGGCCGGGACGGTAACCGCGGATTCTTCGGCGAAGAGGAGTTCGCGAAGATGCGGCCGCGGTCGCTGTTCCTCAACCTGTCCCGCGGGTTCGTGGTCGACCACGCGGCGCTGCGCCGGCACATCGAGTCGGGGCACATCGCCGGGGCCGCGATCGACGTGTTCCCGCACGAGCCGAAGGGCAACGGCGAGGAGTTCGTCTCCGAACTGCGCGGCCTCGACAACGTGATCCTCACCCCGCACATCGGCGGCTCGACGGAGGAAGCCCAGCAGGACATCGGCGAGTTCGTGTCGGGCAAGCTGGTCGATTTCGCCGAAGGCGGCGCGACCGCGCTGTCGGTCAACATGCCTGGGGTGGCGCTGCCGTCCGTGCCGGGCACGCACCGCCTGGTGCACCTGCACCGCAACGTGCCCGGCGTGCTCGCCACGATCAACCGGGTCCTCGCCGACCACGGCGTGAACGTCGAGGGGCAGCTGCTGCGCACCAGGGACGATCTGGGCTACGTGATCACCGACATCGTCCCCGCCTACAGCGACGAGGTGCTCGACCAGCTCCGCGCGATGGACGTAACGATCCGCCTCCGCACAATCGAAGAGGAATAAGCGACAACCCCGCCCCGCCACGGGTCTCCCGTCCGCCCGCCTGCGGGTCGCCCCGGGCCGCTGTCCTCACTTATCCCGAACGTACCCGTGGTTTCCCTCGTCGTCGACTGCTTGCCGCGTCACCGCTGTGGGCCACCTGCCCACTTCTCCCGTAGGGCCCGCTAACACCGCCAGCCCTCTAGCGCCTCGACCCCAATGCTCACTTCAGCCTCTTGCGTTCACTGTGCGCACGCCGTGACAACTTTCCGGAGCTTTCCGGCCCGGATTTTGGTCACCTGGTGCGCAAAGTAACGGGAAGTGCGCAAGGTCGGCCGTCTACAAGGACCCGACCCCGTCGGTCCGGGTGGCCGGGTCCTTGCCTTGCTCATTTGCGGCTGCCGGGACTAGGCGGCAGCCCGCACGGCCACCGGCGCGCTCGGCAGCCGGCTGGCGCGGGCGGCGAGGCCGGCGGTCCGGACCAGCACCATCGTGATCGCCATGAAGATCAGGCCGTCCGTGATGGCGGTGGCGTTGACCTGGTGGGCCAGGCCCCACGCGGTGATCTGCGCCGGGAACCAGTGGACACCGCCGTAGGAGAACGCGGCGCGGGCGCCCACGATAACGATCCACACGATCGCGTACGGCAGGCCGGCCGCGCTGACCGGCTTGCCGGTCTTCTGGCTGCGATACACCCGCATCAGCGTGGTGACTATCAGGCCGCCCAGCAGCCCGGCCAAGATGCCGGCCAGTTCGACAAGCAGCCCGTTCCCGTGGGTGACCGGCCAGTCCAGGAACAACGGAATGACCAGGGCGACAACCAGCGGCGCCCGCACGATGCGGAACCAGCTGATCTTCCGGTGCGGGCCGAGGTCGCTCTCGAGCGTCGCGAAGAGGACGAGTCCGTTGATGACCATGGCTTCGGTGAGAGGGGACATTGCGGTGCACTCCTGCGTTGGCTAGGTGGCTTGCTGACGTCCTCCACCATCGCCGGGACACCCCCACCGGGGCGTCGGAGCACGGGCTGGTCCGCGGTACCAAGGTCACGCCGCCGGGTGGAGGCGGGGTTGTCAACCCGGAACTGGTACCGCGGGCCGACGCGCTGGTACCGCCCTGCTTCGTAGCGTCGTGATCGATCGTTCACCGACCTAAGGAGCGGGCACCGTGTCCTGGCTGGAAATCCTCGCCGTCATCGGAATCATCGGCTTCGTCATCTACCAGCAAGTGGCTGGCCAGCTGATCCAGGGCAGGCGCCTGATCGTGCTGCCCGTCGTCGTCACCGTCATCGGGTTCCTGAACCTGCGGGGCCACCACCTGGATTCGGCCGACGTCGCCTGGCTGGCCGTCGGCGCGGCCGGGTCGCTGCTGATCGGGCTGGCCTTCGGCCTGATGACGCGGCTGGAATCCCGCGATGGGGTGCTGTGGGGGAAGCTGCCCCTGCGCGGCCTGTGGCTGTGGGCCGGGCTGTTCGCCTGGCGTGCGCTGATCATGGTGCTGGCCGCCCGCACCGGCGCGCACTTCGCCGCGTCCACCACCCCGCTGCTGTTCACCCTCGGCCTGAACCGGTGCGGCCAGGCCGCCGTCATCTCGGCCCGGGCCATGCTGGCCGGCATCCCGTTCGCCCCGGAGAAGGACGGCCGCACGTTCCTGGGCGGTTCGTCCCACGGGCATCACCGTGACCCATCGGGGCGATACTGATCCCATGCGTAGGGTCTTCTGGCTGATCCGCGTCACCGTGTTCGCGACGATCGGCATCCTGGCCCTGATCAGCCCGGCACACTCTGCCAAGGAGCAGGCGGTCCAGATCGCCTGCTTCGCGGCAGTTGGCGTGGCCCTGCTGGTGTGGGGCGCCGCCGAAGTCTCCCCCCGGTACCGGACCTGGAGCCTGCCCGTCGCGCTCGGCGTGATCGCCGTCGCCGGCAGCGTGGCCGGCGTGACCAGCGGCTCCGGACAGAGCCTGGTCGTCCTCAGCTTCGTCGCGGCTAGCTGGGCCGCCACCGACACCGACCCGCCGGTTTGGATAGCCGTCGCCGCGTCCGGCATCGTCACGATCTGGATCGCCGGTGCGATCCTCGGTGCCAACTTCGGCACGATGGCGGGGTACCCGCTGCTCTTCGTGGTGTGCCTGCTGTTCGGCATCAACCGGCGCAACTACCGGGTGCGGGCCGAGCAAGCAGCGGCCCTGCTGGCGCAGCACGAGCAGTTGCGGGCCGAGCAGCGCCGCGCCGACGTGCTGGATGAGCGGGCCCGCATCGCCCGCGAGATCCACGACGTGCTGGCGCACTCCCTGGGCGCGCTGGGCATCCAGATCCAGGCGGCCAAGGCGATGCTGACCGACCACGGGGACGTGGACCGGGCGGTCGACGCGCTGACCACCGCGCAGCGGATGGCCGCCGACGGCCTGACCGAGACCCGCCGGGCGGTGCACGCGCTGCGGGTGGACACGCTGCCGCTCGGCAAGGAACTGGCCGACGCGGTGGAGACCTACCGGCAGCGCTATCACGTCCCGGCCAGCCTCACGACGTCCGGTGAGGCGAGGTCGGTGCCGCCTGACGCCGCGCTCGCGCTGCTGCGCACCGCGCAGGAGGCGATGGTGAACGCCGCCAAGCACGCGCCGGGCCAGCAGGTCACGGTCCGCCTCGACTACGGCGGCAACGACGTCAGGCTCAGCGTCGTCAACCGCCTGAACGGATCGGGTACCGCCGTCCGCCGCCTGGGCAGCAGCACCGGCGGTTACGGGCTGACCGGACTGGGAGAGCGGCTGCGGTTGCTGAATGGCACGCTGGTGGCCGGCCCGCGGGAGAACCCGGGCGAGAATCCGGCGGAAAAGGCGCAGAATGAGTGGGCCGTGACCGCCGAACTTCCGCTTGCCCCCGCCGAGGACGGGCTGGCCGCCGCTAAGGACGGGATCTCCCGGTGACTGATGACAAGCCGCTGCGGATCGTGATCGCCGATGACCAGGCGAGCGTCCGCGAGGGTCTGGTGTTGCTGCTCGGCGGCCTGCCCGGCATCGAGGTGGCCGGCGCCGCCGCGGACGGAGAGCAGGCACTGGAACTGGTCGCCGAGCACAAGCCCGACGCGATCCTGCTCGACCTGCACATGCCCGTGCTCGACGGCATCGGCGCGACCCGCAGGCTCGTCGCCGAGCATCCTGGCGTCGCGGTCGTCGTGCTCACGACCTACGCCGACGATGCGTCGGTGCTTGAGGCGCTCCGCGCGGGCGCGCGCAGCTACCTCACCAAGGACGCCGACCGCACGGACATCGCGCGGGCGCTGGAAGCCGCGGCCAGCGGGCTGACCGTCTTCGACCCGCGCGTGCACGCGACGCTCCTGGCCGCCGCGTCCCCGGGGGTCGCGGGCGCGGCCGCCCCCGACGGCGCATCGGCCGCCCCAGGGCCAGCCCCGGGCGCCCGCCCGTCCGCCCCGCCGGACGGCCTGACCCAGCGGGAAGTCGAGATCCTCAGCCTGATCGCCCAGGGCCTGACCAACGGGGAGATCGCCGACCGCCTGTTCCTCAGCAACCACACAATCAAGACCCACATCAACCGCATCTTCGCCAAAACCGGCTCCCGCGACCGCGTGGCCGCAATCGCCTACGCCCAACGCCACAACCTCACCTAGGTGCCGGCGCACGTGTCAGGCCACTCAGACCATGATGCCAGTGGGGACCGTGGGACTTGCGTGCCATGGCAGCCGTCGGCTGCGTCGGCCGCGAGGCACATAGGGCGAGAAAGGCACCTCGTAACTAGGGCAAATAGGACATAAAAGGGGACGATCTCGCCCTAAGTGAGGAACGCGGGCTCCAAGTGATGGCTGCTAGTGCCTTCCATAAGCGACGTACGATTGAGGCACGCCGAGTGGAGGCTGCCATGGGCAAGCTGGCTAAAGTTCTCAAGGCTATCGGGCGCTTTGTCAACGGCACGATCAAGAACATGGCCGCGGATCGCCCTGGGGGCGGGGTCAGCGGGCCGGATGAGGACGCACTACCGGATTGGGAACGGAACGACCTCGGCATCTAGGCCCGAGACGTATGGAGCCGCCCCTGCTAACGCAGATCGATTGCGCAATCGACAGCTCGGCTTACCTGCAATCGCAGTGGCGTGGACGGTAACCTGCCGTCTGTGCTGCGCTTCCCGCTGATCCACCCGCCGCTGCTCGCCGCGCTGGCCGCCTGCGGGCACGGCGGCAAGGTCCTGCTGGCGGACGCGAACTACTCATCCGCCACCAACGCGCATCCGGACGCGATGGTCGTCTACCTGAACCTGCGGCCGGGCCTGCTGACCGTCGACCAGGTGCTCGAGCCGCTGCTCGCGGCCGTGCCCGTGGAGGCGGCTGACGTGATGACGCCCGGCGACGGCACCGAGCCCGAGGCGTTCACCCGGTACCGCGAGATGCTTGGCCCGGCGATCCCGTTGCGTCCGCTCGAGCGGTTCGAGTTTTACGCCGCCTGCCGGGAACCGGACCTGGCCGTCTGCGTCGCGACCGGCGACGACCGGCTGTACGCCAACCTCCTGCTCACGGTCGGGTTCGTCGCTCCGGCGTGAAAGGTGTGAAAGGTCGGTTCTAAGCGCACCTGGACGGACGCGGCCACGTACGTTATACATCCGATGTATGACGATCGATGACTTCCGTGGCCGTACCGCGCTCGTGACCGGCGGCGCGTCCGGCATCGGGCTGGCGACCGCCCGGCTGCTGGCCAGCCGGGGCGCGCGTGTGGCCGTGCTCGACCGGGTCCAGCCGGACGACCAGGATCTGCTGCCCGTCGTGGCGGACGTGACCGACGACGCCGCGGTCCGCGCCGCGGTCGCGGAGGCCGCCGGCCTGCTCGGCACGGACGCGGCCGGGGGCCTGGACATCCTCGTGAACAACGCGGGGATCGGCGCGATCGGCACGGTCGAGGACAACGACGACGCCGAATGGCACCGGGTCTACGACGTCAACGTGGTCGGCATCGTTCGCACCACGCGCGCCG
>Ga0335074_10016565_pt1 | contig 10378 bp, 7 predicted proteins | sample Lox_Sample_23_FD_206715 | JGI IMG/M metagenome (GOLD analysis project Ga0335074, IMG submission 206715) | Soil microbial communities from Loxahatchee National Wildlife Refuge, Florida, United States - Lox_Sample_2.3 | ecosystem: Environmental > Terrestrial > Soil > Wetlands | place: USA: Florida...
GGACGGCGTCGGCGAGGTGCTCGACTTCATGCCGGTCATCGAGGGCAAGCCCACCGACCGGCACCGCCTCGTCCGCTATCTGCGGGTAGCGCGCGGCACCATGCGGTTCGTGATGGACCTGCAGCCCAGGTTCGACTACGGCCGCGCCAAGCACACGGTGGAAGTGTCCAGCGCAGGAGCAGTGTTCCGCTCCGAGGGCATGGAACTGACCGTCCACACCACGCGAAGGCGCAGTGCGGCCGAGGGCGGCGCGGATGTTCAGCGCGCTGGCGACGGGCTACGCGCCACGTTCACGATGCGTGAAGGCGAGAGCGGCGCCGGCGTCATGCTCGAATCTATGGGCGGCAAGCCCCGCGAACTACAGCCAAGCGAGTTCGAGCGGCTGCGAGCGGAGACTTCGGCCTTCTGGGTCAACTGGCTGGGCCGGTCGACCTATACGGGACGATGGCGGGAGCAGGTCAGCCGCTCGGCGATCACGCTCAAGCTGCTTACCTACGCCCCGACCGGCGCGCCCGTCGCCGCCGCCACCTTCGGGCTGCCAGAGCAAGCCGGCGGAGAGCGTAACTGGGACTACCGGTACACGTGGATCAGGGACGGGTCCCTGTCGATCCACGCCCTGACAAGCCTTGGATACCTCGACGAGGCGGCCGCCTTCGGCGTCTGGCTGCGGGACCGGGTCACCGAGAGCAAGGCCAGCAACGGATCTGGCCCGGTCAAGATCATGTACCGGGTGGACGGCACCTCCGGCCTGATCGAGGAGAGCCTCGACCACTTCGAGGGATGGCGCGGGTCACGGCCGGTCCGGATCGGCAACGGTGCCGCGGATCAGCTCCAGCTGGACATTTACGGCGAAGCCCTGGACGCGATCCTGACCGGTGACGAATACGGCCTGGAGATCGCCACCGGCGGCTGGCGCGCCCTGACCGGCGTCGTCGACTGGATTTCCGACAACTGGGATCAGCCCGACGAAGGCATCTGGGAGACCCGGGGCGGACGCAAGGACTTTACCTACGGGCGGTTCCAGTGCTGGGTCGCGCTCGACCGTGCCATCCGGCTCGCCGAGCGACACGGCCGGCCCGCCAACATCGCGAAGTGGGCCGCGGCCCGGGACGCGCTCTACAACCAGATCATGGAGCGCGGCTGGAACAGCAAGGCCAAGGCGTTCACCCAGTACTACGGCACCGACGTGCTGGACTCCTCCCTGCTGTTCATGCCGCTTGAGGGCTTCGTGCCGGCCCGCGACCCGATGTGGCTGTCCACGCTGGACGCGATGGACAGGCAACTGGTCTCGGACAGCCTGGTCTACCGGTACAACCCGGCCGCGTCGCCCGACGGGCTGCACGGCGACGAGGGCACGTTCTCGCTGTGCACCTTCCTGTACGTCGACGCCCTCGCCAGGGCCGGGCGGCTCGACGACGCGGTGCTGATCTTCCAGAAGATGCACACCTACGGCAACCACCTCGGCTTGTTCTCCGAGGAGATCGGGTCCACGGGAGAGCAGCTCGGCAACTTCCCGCAGGCCTTCACGCACCTGTCGCTTATCAACGCGGCGATCACGCTCAACCGCGAGCTTGACCAGCGGGCCAACCGGGCCGAGCCGACACTCGCGGCGGCGCAGTGAAGGTGAGGGGACGCGCCATACGCCGCGCTGAGCTTGAGGTCAGACGAGGGCGATCGGGTTGACCGGCGAACCGGTCGCCATCGGCAGCCTCAGCGGCGCGATCGTGCACAGGAACGACCATCTCCGCATCTCCGCGCATATCGCCGCCAAAGCGGAGAGGTCGAGGTAGTCGATAAGGTGCAGGCCCAGCCCGACGATCGCGAGGACGTGCACGGGAAAATCGACGCCCCGCACCAGGCTGGGCGCGGTGTCGTTGTTGCCGTCGCTGCCGAGCAGCCCGATCTTTCGGTCCGCCAGGTACTCCAGCGCCGCCGGATGCAGGCCCGCACGGGCGCTGGCCACATCCCAGGGACCCTCCTGGGCGCGCCGCAGCTGGTGGCCGACCCGTACCAGGGCAAGGTCCCCCCGGCCAAGCTGTACCTGCTGGTCCTTCTCCGCCGCGGTGATGTCGTCGGCGGTGACATGCTCACCCGGCTCGAGCCAGGGGACGCCGCGGGCCCGCGGGATGTCCAGCAGCACGCCCCTGCCGACGATGCCGTTCGCGGCGACGCTGATAGACAGTTCACCGGCGCCGCGGGCGGTGACCGTTTCCGCGGGACGGTTGTTGTACAGCGCGCCGTCGTAGATCACGTGGCAGAGCGCGTCGATGTGGGTGTCGGCGTTGCCATGGATGTTCATGCCGATCTGGTCCAGCGCGAACGAGAGCCCCTGGTCCGGCGCGTCACTAGCGTCCCTCGTCATCGTGTGGCGGCTGGGATGCGGGTTGTCCGCTGCCGGCTCATGCTCGATTGGCGAGGCGAGGGACACTGACCTGCCGAGCTTCACCTCGCCGAGTGCGGCCAGCACACGGTCGGGCGTGATGTTGTTCAGCGCGCCCCGCGTGTCGGCGCCGCCCCAGGATGCCTGAGCGCGCAACCGGTCCAGAAGCGCGCGGAAGTCGGTTTCTGTCATGTCCCGACCGCCGGGGCCGCCGGCGGCGTCACGGTGATCAGTCACCCTACCAACGTGACATCTCGCGGCCTTCGGCACTTCGCCCTAACAGGGTGATGCGCGCAGGTCGCGCCTTGGGCAACGTAAGTTTCGTGAGCACCAATCAGGTGCTGATCGGCGTTGGCGTGATCGTATACAGCCTCGCGCCGCAAACGGGAAATGCCAACGTGGTGACGCCAAGTCCCGCCGAACAGACCCTGTTCGCCGCCGGGCTGGACGCTAAAGCCGGCCACTCAGTCGGCGATCCCCGCTCCGCGCACTGGTGACACCGTGATCGTGCTGGCCAGGTGACCGGCAATTACCCACATCGGGGCGATGGCCGGGGCTCTCCCGGGATCCACTATGACGTTTGGAGGCAACCGAAAGGTCGAGGTGAGCCATGGCCCAGTCATCCGGTTCCCGTCGGGTAGTGATCGTCGGCGGCGGGTTCGCCGGCCTGTTCGCGGCCAGAGCGCTGCGCAACGCGCCGGTGCAGGTGACCTTGCTCGACAAGGCTGAGCATCACCTGTTCCAGCCGCTGCTCTACCAGTACGCCACCGGCATCCTGTCCGTTGGGAAGATCGCGGTCCCCCTACGTGAGCTGCTTAAACGTCATCGCAACGTCGAGTTCACGCTGGCCGAGGTGACCGGGATCGACGCGGCAAACAAACGGGTGCTAGCGCGGCGCCCGCTTGGTGAGCAGCTCGAATTCGACTATGACTACCTGATCCTGGCGACCGGCGTCCAGCAGTCCTACTTCGGACACGACGAGTACGCCGAATTCGCGCCCGGGATGAAATCGATCGAGGATGCCCGGCGGATCCGGCGGCGGGTATTCGGCGCGTTCGAGATGGCGGAGTCCGCGGACGATCCGGCCGAACGAAGCCGGTGGCTCACCTTCGTTTTGGTCGGGGCGGGCCCGACCGGCGTTGAGCTAGCCGGGCAAGTCCGGGAGCTGGCGACCAAGACACTGAGCCAGGAGTTCCGGCACATCCAGCCGAAGGACGCCCGGGTCCTGCTGTTCGACGGCGGCAAGGCCCCGCTCGCCGCCTTCGGCCCCAAGCTGTCCGCGCTGGCCGCCCGCGACCTCAAGAAGCTGGGCGTCGAGTTGCGCATGGGCTCGATCGTCACCGAAGCCGACCTGAACGGAGTCCAGGTCAGGGACCACGACGGGAACGTCACCCGGTACGAGGCCGGTACCATCTTGTGGACCGCCGGCGTACAGGCGCCACCGGTGGCCGCGGCCGTGGCCCAGGCCACCGGCACCCAGCAGGACCGCGCGGGCCGCCTGATGTGCGGCAAGGACCTTTCACTGCCTGGCCATCCCGACATCCTCGTGACCGGGGACCTCATGAGCCTGGACAAGCTGCCCGGCGTCGCCGAGGTCGCGATGCAGAGCGGCCTGTACGCGGGCCGCCGGATCACTCATGAATCCCAGGGCCAGACGTATGACAAGCCGTTCAAATACCACGACCTGGGCTCAGCCGCCTACATCTCCCGCGGGCGCGCCGTCATCTCCGCAGGGAAACTCCACTTCGGCGGCTTCCCCGGCTGGTGTGGCTGGCTGTTCATCCACATCGGCTTCCTCACCGGCTTCCGCAACCGTGCCGGTGCGCTGCTGAGCTGGTGGATGGCTTTCGTACGCGACCTGCGCCGCGAGCGCGCGTTCACCATCGACGATCTGCCGGTCCGTATATATGAGGGCTGGACGGAATCCGCAGCCAGTGGCAAGCACGCAGTCCCTCGTCAGCCAGCTAGTGCGACGGACCAGCGGGAAGCAGCAAAGCCGCCTACCTCTTAGCTTGAAGGCGCGCTACGTGGCTTGTCGGCTGTTTCCTTGCGTTGCGCTGGAACATCCGCGCCCGCACCGGATGGTCGTGTCTGCTCTTTGGCGTTTCGCTTGGCGAGCAGGCCGACGAGGGCCATGACGAGCACACCGATCGCCACGCCGCACAGCGCCCAGAGAATCCGGTAGCCCTCGGCGCTGTAGTTGGAGGGCTGCGGAAGGTCCAGCAAGACCAGGACTGCCGCGGAGAGGGCCCCGTAATAGACCGCGTAGTTCCAGAACCGGATCCCAACCGCGTGCATGAGGAGGACGATCGCGACCACTTCGAGTCCGAACGTGATCGAGAGAAGCCTGAGTCCGTGTTCATTGGCGGGTATCAACAGCAGTAGCACAGCCGCGGCGGCGCCGATCAGCGCGCCGGCCAGGCGCTGGACGGCTACGACCGTGGCCCCCTCCAGGCTCGGCCTCATCGCGACGATGGCTGCGATCGGCATCCAGTAGCCGTGGGACAAGTTCAGTCCCAATGCGAGCGCTTCGGTGCCGGCTATGACGACGGCGCGGATCACCGCGAACATGATCACTGGCGGGGTCAGCTTGTGCCGCGAGGTGTCACCGGGGATTTCCGCTATCGGCTGGGGCACGTTCTTGCGCCCGCGGATCAGCCACGCGATGAACGCGGCCGAGATCCACACTGCCGCTCCCCCGACCCAGGCGAGTGTCTGGGCCCAGGTGTAGCTGGTGATGCGGTCCTGATGATGGAAGGCGGACGCGAGCGCGATGGCGATGATGAACCAGATGTTGAGAAGCAGGCTTGTGACGAACCTGTGCACCCCGAACATGATCGCCAGCCCGGATGCCAGCGTGACCACGAACGCCGCGAGCACCAGCCAGCCCCAGGCGTCGCCGCCGATACCGAACGCCAGCGCGGTCAGCCCCGCGCCGATCGCCGCGAACCCAGTCTTGCGCACCACGCGCTGCCCGTAGCTGCCCCCCGGGTCGGCCAGCGCCGTGAACAGCGCGCCGAATATCGCGCTGAGAAGGTATTCCTGGTGCCCGATCGCCCAGAAGACGACCAGCGGCACCAGCATGACGTCCAGGACCATCACTGCTCGCGGCCAGTTGAGCCCGGCGGGGTTGAGCTTGAACACCTTCGACAGCCAGCTCACGAACTTTTCCCGGTGAACTGGCTGCGCCTCGGTTCCGCTAGCGCTGGTCATGGGTCTCCCTGGGCTCAGGCCAGGCGCGTCGTGATGTGGTCGCCTACCCGCAGGGCGTTGGCCATCGCCGTCAGCCCGGGGTTCACCGCGCCGATGCTCGGGAAGAAGCTGGTGTCCACCACATAGAGGTTGTCCACCTCGTGCGCCCTGCAGTTGGTGTCGAGCACCGAGGTGGTCGGGTCCGTGCCGAACCGGCAGGTGCCGGCCTGGTGCGCGCAGCCCCCGAGCGGGATGTCCATGTGGCAGTAGTAATTCTTGTGCAGGACGTGGTGCTGAGCCATCCCGATGTGGTTGAGGAGTTTCTCGAACTCCCTGTACAGGTGGTCGAGCTCGTCAAGGTTGGTGTGCGAGTAGGTCAGGTGGACGTTGCCGTCCTTGTCGGTCGTGACCCGGTTCTCGGCTACCGGCAGGTCCTCGGTGCTGAGCCACCAGTCCACCGAGTGCTTCGCTACCTCATTCAGGCCGAATTCGGGAGCGAACCACGTTAGGTGCGGCTCTTCGCCCCGCATGGCCTCGGCGTTGGACTTGCCGACCATCTGGATGTTGCCCATCGGGTACTGGTAGTCCTGCGTGCCGAAGTAGAAGTCGTTGAGTCCGAGCGTCTTCTGGAACCGGGTCGGGTTCTCCTCCTCAGACAGGGCCGCGATCGTCCTGCTGTTATGGAACATGTAATTGCGTCCCACCTGGTCCGAGCCGTTCGCGAGCCCGTTGGGATGATGGTCGCTGGCCGAATTGAGCAACAGCTTGGCGCTGTTGGCCGCCCCGGCGCACACGGCAACGATGTCAGCCTGGTAGACCTCGCGGTTACCGTCCCTGGAGACCACGACACCGGTCACGGTCCGCCCGGAGCTGTCGGTTTCCAGCTTCGTCACCTCTGCGTTTCTGAGCAGGGTGACGTTCGGCTTGCTCAGGATAGGCCGGATCCCGATCACCTCGGCATCGGATTTGGCGTGCACCAGGCACGGGTAGCCGTCGCAGGTGGCGCAGCGGATACAGGTGCTGTCGGGCCGGTCAGCCTCGTCCAGCAAGATTCCGCACGGCGCGTGGAACGGGTGGTTGCCAGCCTTGGCCATGTCCTCGTAGATCTGCTGAAGCCTGGGCTCATGGGAGACAGCGGGCCACGGGTAAGGCTCGCTGCGGTGGCCCTCGGTCGGATCCTCGCCTCCGTTACCGTGCACCTGGTAGAGCTGCTCTGCCTTGGAGTACCACGGCTCGAAGTCGTCGTAGGACAGCGGCCAGGCCGGGGAGATCCCGTCGGCGTGGGTGAGTTCGCCGAAGTCCCGTGGGCGCAGCCGGTACAGGGCGGCACCGTACAGCTTGGTCGCTCCGCCGACGAAGTAGTGCACCTGCGGCTGAAATGACTTGCCGTCCCGGTCGAACCACATGTCCTTGGAGATGTACTTCCCGTCCACGAACACTGACTTGGCGTCCCAGTTATCCAGCTCACGGGGCAGGTAGTCGCCGCGTTCCAGCACGAGGATCTTCTTGCCGGAGTCGGCGAGGGCATGCGCGAGCGTGCCTCCGCCCGCTCCGGTCCCGATGATGATCACGTCATAGTTCTCGGTCATGGGGACACCATCACCCGGTGGCGGACCTGGAGCATCCCCTCATGTTGGCTAAAAGGAAAGTCCTGCCTACGGCCGGCAATACCCACATCGGGGCGATGCGCGGGGTACTCGCGCCCAAGAGCATGGCGGTCAACGACAGACCGAGCCTTTTCGCGGGAGGTTGCCGATGAACGTTGACCTGGCACGCATACAGTTCGCGTTCACCTCGGTCAACCACTTCTTTTTCGTGCCGGTCACCATCGGGCTGGCGTTCCTGACCGCGCTGCTCCAGACGGCGTGGTATCGCACGAAGCTGGAGGAGTACCTGCGGCTAACTCGGTTCTTCGGCACGCTGCTGGTGATCAACGTGGCGATCGGCGTCGTCACCGGACTGGTGCAGGAGTTCCAGTTCGGGATGAACTGGGGGGCGTATTCCAAGCTGGTCGGCAACATCTTCGGCGCGCCGCTGGCGATGGAGGGACTCGGTGCGTTCTTCCTGGAGTCGACATTCCTGGGGCTGTGGCTGTTCGGGTGGGACAAGCTGTCGCGGAAGACGCACCTATGGACGATCTGGGCGGTCGCGTTCGGGAGCGCTTTTTCCGCGTTGTTCATCCTCGCGGCCAACTCCTGGATGCAGCACCCGGTCGGCTACGCGATGGTCCACGGCAAACCGGTGCTGACTGACATCTGGGCGGTGTTCACCAACCCCGTGTTCGTGTGGGGTTATGCCAAGGTGCTGTTCGCGTCGCTGACCACCGGGACGGTGGTCATGCTGGCGGTCTCGGCGTGGCAGCTGCGGCACGGCGGGGACCGCGCCGTGTTCAGCCGCGCGGCGAAGATGGCGCTCGTCGTCCTGCTCCCGGCGATCCTGTTCACCTTGCTGATCGGCGACGAGCTCGGCGTGATCGAGGGCAAGTACCAGCCGATGAAGATCGCCGCCGCCGAGGCGCAGTGGACCACCTGCCAGCCGTGCTCGTTCTCGCTGTTCCAGATCGGCGGTGGCAACAACGACCACACCCCTACTCAGATCCTCGAGGTCCCGCACCTGTTGTCCTTGCTGGCCACCAACCACTGGAACGGCAAGGTGATCGGGCTCAGTCCGCTGCAGGCGCAGTACAGCAAGCAGTTCGGGCCGGGCAACTACGTGCCGAACGTGTTCATCCAGTACTGGGGGATGCGGACGATGGCCTACCTGGGGGCGCTGACCCTGTTCATCTGCTTGTGGGGACTGTGGCTGATCTATCGCAAGACGCTCGCCACCTCCCGGGTGTTCTTGTGGGTGGCGGTGTGGGCCGCGGTGCTGCCGTTCCTGATGAACACGGCGGGCTGGTTCCTGACCGAGAGCGGACGGCAGCCGTGGATCGTGCAGGGCATCATGCTCACCAAGAACGGGATCTCACCGACGGTCAGCGTCACCTGGCTGTGGATCAGCCTGATCGGCTTCATCCTGCTCTACGGCACCCTGGGCACGGTCGACTTCCTCTTGATGCTGCGCTATTCGCGTAAGGAGCTCCCGGCCCCACGCGCCCAGGCCGACGCGGATACCCCCGTCCCGGCGATCCAGTATTAGGGGGTCACGATGGTTCCGTTCTGGTTCAGCGTCATCGCGATCTTGTGGACCGGTTTCTTCGTCCTCGAGGGCTTCGACTTCGGCGTCGGCATGCTGCACAGCGCCGTCGGCCGGGACGACGCCGGCCGCCGGGCCGCCATCAACACGATCGGGCCGCTGTGGGACGGCAACGAGGTGTGGCTGATCGTCGCCGGGGCCGCCATGTTCGCCGCGTTCCCCGCCTGGTACGCGACCATGTTCTCCGGCATGTACCTCGCGCTGGTCCTGCTGCTGGCCTCGCTGATCATCCGCGGGGTGTCATTCGAGTATCGCGGCAAGCGGGACGCGACCAGCTGGCGGAGCACCTGGGACACACTGCTGATCGTCGGCAGCGTGCTGGCCCCGCTGCTGTTCGGGATCGCCCTGGGCGACCTGCTGCACGGGCTGCCGATCAATTCAGCCGGGAACTACACCGGGTCGTTCTGGGACCTGTTCACCGGCTACGGCGTGTTCACAGGGATCACCCTGGTGCTGATCTGCCTGCTGCACGGCGCGACTTTCCTGGGCCTGAAGACCACCGGGGACATGCTCCACCGATCTGGGGTGGTGGCCCGCCGCGTCGCGCCATTCACTGGCGCCTTCGTCATCGGCTTCATCATCTGGACGCACGTGATCACCAGCAGTGCCTTCTTCCTCAACGTGATCGAACTGCTGGCTATCCTGGCCGTTCTCGCAGCCGTGTCGATGGTCTACGCCCACCGCCCCGGATTCGCGTTCACCGCGACCACCGTCACCATCGCGGCCTGCATTCTGGCGCTCTTCGTCGACCTGTACCCCAACGTGATGGTCTCTTCCACCAGCAGCGCGTACAACCTGACGGCGCACAACACCGCGTCGCCCCATTACGCGCTCACGTCGATCACCGTCGTCGTTGTGATCTTCCTGCCACTGGTCCTGCTCTACCAGGCCTGGACGTACTACGTGTTCCGGCGCCGGGTCAGCCGGTCCGAATTCGCGTCCGTGCCGGAGCCGAGGACGCCACCCGGCGCGGAAAGCGCGGCTGCTCCGCAAGCTACTCCCGCCGCATCTGACACGACAAACCGGTAAGGAGAACTCGTATGCCCACCAATCAAGCCGACGCACTGGTGATCTTCGGTGCCACCGGGGACCTGGCGAAAATCGAAACCTTCCCGGCCCTGGTCGGCCTGGTCAAGCGCGGTCTGCTGAACGTACCCGTGATCGGGGTGGCGAAGAGCGGCTGGGGACTGGAGCAGTTCCGCGACTACGCCACCGCGTCGCTGAAACTCAACAACATGGATCCGACGACCCCCGAGGCCACCAAGATGCTCGGCCTCCTCCGGTACGTGGACGGCGACCTCGGCGACGACGCCACCTACCAGGCCATGTCGGATCAGATCGGCCCCGGTCAGCAAGTCCTGTTCTACCTGGAGGTGCCGCCCTTCCTGTTCGGGCGGATCGCCCAGGGCATCGCCACTGCCGAGCGCTCCCGCGGAGCCCGGGTCATGGTGGAGAAGCCGTTCGGCACTGACCTGGCGAGCTCGCGCCAGCTGAACGACACCATGCACAAGTACTTCGACGAAGAGGCGATCTTCCGGGTCGACGACTGGCTGGCCTTCGACCCGGTGGAGAACGTGCTGTTCTGCCGCTTCGCCAACTCAGTCATCGAGC
>Ga0335074_10016566_pt1 | contig 10378 bp, 7 predicted proteins | sample Lox_Sample_23_FD_206715 | JGI IMG/M metagenome (GOLD analysis project Ga0335074, IMG submission 206715) | Soil microbial communities from Loxahatchee National Wildlife Refuge, Florida, United States - Lox_Sample_2.3 | ecosystem: Environmental > Terrestrial > Soil > Wetlands | place: USA: Florida...
GGCCTGGCGGCGCCACGCCGCGAGCCAGGCGGGCCCGCGCGTGCTGGTGCAGGGTGGAGACGGCGGCGGCCTGCCGCTCGCGCCACCCGCCGACGAGCACTTCGACGGCGCGGCGCTCGAGCGCGCCGCGCGCGATCCCGCCGCGGCGGGACTGCAGGTGTTCCTGGTGATGCGGCACGGACACATCGTTTTCGCGCGCTACGGCCACGGCTTCGATGCCGATCGCGTGATCGACTCGGGGCCGTTCGCACGCGTGCTGGTGGGGCTGCTCGCCGGCGTTGCCGTGGGTCGCGAGGCACTCACCCACCTGCCCGCCGGGCCCTTCGATCCCGCACGGCTGCGCGCGGCGATCGAGAGCGGGGCGCACGAGAGCTACGCCAACTATCTGTCACGCACGATCTGGCGGCGCCTCAACGCCGCTTCGGCCTGGATCCGCCTGCCCGCGGCCGGCGCGGCCGAGCCGGCCGACTGCTGTTTCGAGGCGCGCGTGCAGGACTGGATGCGCATCGCCGGCCTGCTGGTCAACGACGGCAGTTTCGAGGACACGCAGGTCGTGCCGCGCGGCTGGGTGGCGCACATGCGCCAGCCGCTATCGGCCGACGGGCTGGAAGGCATGGGAGTGCGGCTGCCCTCGCGCGCGCCGTCGGCCGGGACGTTCGATGCCGAGGATCTGATTTATCTGCGCGGCAACGCACGCTGGCGGCTGTGGATGGTGCCCAGCCTGCGGCTGGCGGTGCTGTTCGGCGCGCCGGGGACGGCGGCCGAGCCGCGCGCTCACGCGCCCGGCGAGTCCTCCTGGGACGAGACACGGCTGCCGAACCTCGTGATCGAGGCGCTCACCGATCGGCCGCCCGCACAGCGGGCCGAGTCGCTTCTGCAGCAGCTCGTGCACGGTCACTGACGGCCGCGCGCCGGCGGCCGAAGGGGTGCATTCCCATGAACTGCGGCATCTATTCCCTGGGCGAGCGGCGGCTGGTGACGGCGGGCGATGACTACTACATCGCGCCCGGTGCCCGCGTCATCGGTTCGGTGACGCTCGGAGCCGGAGCGAGCTTGTGGTTCAACTGCGTGCTGCGCGCGGATGATGAGTGCATCGAGATCGGCGCGGGCAGCAACGTCCAGGACGGCGCGGTGCTGCACGCCGACCCCGGCACCCCGACGCTGGTGGGCCGCGACGCCAGCGTGGGTCACGCGGCGCTGCTGCACGGCTGCCGCATCGGCGACGAGTCGCTGATCGGCAATGCGGCCATCGTGCTGGATCGCGCGCGCATCGGCCGGCACTGCATCGTCGCCGCCGGCGCCCTCGTGCCCCCCGACCACGAGATCCCCGACGGCTCGGTGGTGATGGGCACGCCCGCGCGGGTGGTGCGCGCGGTCAGCGCGGCGGACCTCACACTCATCCGCTCGGCGGCCGCGCACTATCGCGCGCGCGTCGCGCGCTACCGCGCGCAGCTGCGCGCCATCGAGTAGCCGCGCGCGCCGCCGCGGGCTTCAGTGCTGCGGCGGCTTCTTCAGAAAGTCGTCGCGATTGCCGGAGCGCACGCTGACGTGCAGGGATTCGCGACCGCGCGTCAGTGTGAGCGGCACCTGGGCACCGGCGGCGCCCGCACTCCAGACCGCGCGAAACAGCTGCGGCAGGGAGCGCACCGGCTGCCCGGCGACTTCCGCGATGACATCGCCCAGGCGCAGCCCGGCGCGGTGCGCGGGACCGCCGCGCATCAGGTCGGCCACCATGACCCGGTCGGATTGCTCGGCCGTGTATACGCCGAGCCATGGACGCGGCTGCCGCCGCGGCTGGCCGAGCTGGATCATGTCCTCGAGCACCGGCTCGAGCAGATCCACGGGCACGAACATATTGGCATCGAAGCTCTCCTGCGCGAGCGCTTCCTGCACGAACAGCGAGCCGATACCGAGCAGCAGTCCATCGGTGCCGATCAATGCGGTGCCGCCCCACTGCGGATGCGGTGGAGCGGTGAACAGCGCGTCATCGAGCAGGTACTCCCAGTAACCGGCGAATTCGCGCCGCGCGATCAGCCGCGCCTCGAGCGAGTGACGCGCGCCGCCATGGCCGACGACCAGCACGCGATCGCCGATGCCGAGCGTTGTGGCCGAGCCGCGCTCGAGCGGCGGGGCATCCAGCGCTCCGAGCGGCTGCACCAGGCCGAAGCCGCTGACCTGGTCGTACGCCAGTGGATGCGCCTGCACGACGCGCCCGTCGAAGGCCGTCAGCCAGATCGATTCGGCCTCGGTGATCAGATAGCCGATGGTCAGCACCAGCTTGCGCTCGGCGCTGCGGATCACCACGCCGGAACCGAGCCGCTGCGTGCCGAGGAACGCCGCGGTGTAGCCGTCCTCGCTGGCCTCCACGTGCAGCTGCACGAGCGAGCGATACACGGCCTCGAGATCGAACTCGATACCCTCGCGCCGCGGCCGCAGCGCCGCGGGCAGTTCCCAGTCTTCTCTCATCTTCTCATGTTCGGCACCAGGCGCTGAAAGCATAGCGCGCGCTGGATGGAGCCGCGAGCCGGCCGCTCGGCGCCGCCACGGGCAGGCGGCGGCGCGCGAGCGGCTCACGGGCAGACGCTCGCGGCAAAGGCGATGACCGCCTCCCCGATGATGCTGATCGACTGCACAGCGGCCCCGGCCCTGTGCAGCACCACGGTGACTGTGCCGGGGCGGTCGATGTGATGACCTTGCGCGCCGGAGAATTCGAGCGGTGGCGCCGGTGGCGCCGCGGCCGGCGGGAAGCGGCCCGCATCGAGCAGCCCGTGCTCCAGCAGGTAGACACCCAGCAGCCCGTGGGCGTTGCCACTCACCGGATCCTCCGGGATGCCCAGCGCCGGGCAGAACATGCGCGCTTCGGTGTGCACTCCGGCGACGGCCGGCCGCAGCGTGAACAGGAATACCCCCGGCGCTCCGATCTGCGGCGACAGCTGCGCGAGCCGCGCGCCATCCGCACGCACGCGCGCCAGTACCGCGCCGTCGGTCACCCCGAGCAGCAGGCGCGTGCCGCTCACACCGGCGAGCCTCGGCGGACAGCGTGGATCCAGATCCGCGGCCGTGAGCGACAGCGCCGCGAGCAGCGGCGGCAGCACGCGCGCGTCCGGCGCCCCGAGCAGCTGCGGGGCGGGCAGGTGGATGGCGATGCGTGGCAGAGCGCCTCCGGCGAGCACCTGCACCTGCACCCGGCCGTTCTGCTGCTTCTGGCGCGGCCGTGGCGGCTCACCGAGCGTGGCCAGCACGGCATGTACCGCCAGCGTCGCGTGGCCGATGAAGGCTGCCTCGCCCCGTGGGGTCAGAAAGCGTACGCGCACATCGTGATCGGCGCCGTCGGGCCGCAGCACGCAGGCGCAGTCGGCCGCGCCGAGCTCGCGGGCGATGGCGCGCATCTGCGGCAGCGACAATGCGTCGGCGTCGAGCAGCACGCCGGCCGGGTTGCCGGTAAAGCGCCGCGCCGTGAAGGCGTCGACCTGGAAGAGCCGTACGCTGTCCATCCCTGCCACCGCCGCGGGCCCGTGCGCCGCGCGCGCATTGTACCGGGCGGCCGGGCGCTGTGGGCCGCGCCGCGCACGGCGCGGCCCGACCGCTGCCGGCTTGCCAGCGCCGCGGCTTTGCTCGATAGTTGCGTTCGAGCATGGAGGTCGGCGTCGAAATCAGCTTCTATCCGCTGCAGCGCGAGGAGTTTCTCGCGCCGATCCGCGCCCTGATCGAGCGACTCAATTCACAACCGGGGGTGCGCGTGGTCACCAACAGCATGAGCACCCAACTGTATGGAGAGTACGGGGAGGTGATGCGCATCCTCACGCACGAGCTGCGCACCGCCCTCGCGGCGCGCTGGCGCTCGGTCATCATGCTGAAGCTCGTCGGTCCGCTGGAGGACTAGCGTCCGGGCGGTCCCCCCGGCAAACTAGCGCGCCTTTGGGGCAAGGAGTCGCCATGCCGACCGTCCGAGTGATAGACCGCGATGGTGTGGAGCGCGAGTTGAGCGCGCCGAGCGGCGTGCCGCTCATGGAGCCGCTGCGCGATATGGACGACGGGGTGGGGGCGATCTGCGGGGGCATGTGCTCGTGCGCGACCTGCCACGTCTACGTGGATCCGGAATGGGTCGAGCGCCTGCCGGCGCCGATGTCGGACGAGGGCGATATGCTCGGGGATCTGCGCTCGCGGCGCGAGACCTCGCGCCTGTCCTGCCAGATCATTCTCAACGATTCGCTCGCCGGCCTGAGGGTGCAGATCGCGCCCGAGGAATGAGCGGGCGCCACGAGACGGATCTCACCGATGAACTGGATCTACGCACTGCTGCTGGCGGCCGCCGCGTATCTGCTGTTTCGCGTGGCGATGATCATTCGGCGCGTGCGCGCCGCCAGGCAGGACGACTGGGATGCCCGCATGGTGCGCGATCTGCGCGCCAGCGGCGCCAACGCCTTCACTCCGTACGAGGTGGATTTCTTCTTCACGCTGCCGAACGAGCAGGCCTGCACTTCGGTGCGCCAGCGGCTCGAATCCGAGGGATTCAGCACCGAAGCGCGCGGTGTGGACAACGCCGAGGCGCCCGACAACGACAGCTACTCGCTGCATGCGAGCAAGCGCCTGCGCATCTCCGCGAGCGACATGCACGAATACTCACAGCGCTTCGAGGCGCTGGCGACGCAGTTCGGCGGCCACTACGACGGTTGGACCACCGACCCGTCACGCCCGTGAGCCGCGCCGGCCAGGCGCTCAACGCCTGGCGGACTGCAGCCTGACCGCTTCAGCGGCCGTGCGGATCGCCTCGGGATCTCCCAGGTAGCGGCTGGCGCGCCGGCGCAGGGGCGCGTCGAACTCGTACAGCAGCGGCACGCCGGTCGGGATGTTGAGCTGCACCACCTGCTGCTCGGACAGCCCGTCGAGCAGCTTCACCAGCGCACGCAGGCTGTTGCCGTGGGCCACCACCAGCACGTTGCGACCGGCCGCCACCGCCGGGGCGATGTGCCGTTCCCAGTACGGCAGCACGCGCGCGAGCGTGTCCTTGAGGGATTCGGTGGCCGGCAGCTCGTGCGCATCGATGCCGGCGTAGCGGCGATCGAAGCGCGGGTGGCGCGGATCGTCGAACTGCAGCGGCGGCGGGGGTATGTCGTAGCTGCGGCGCCAGAGCTGGACCTGGGCCTCGCCGTGTCGCTCGGCCGTCTGCGCCTTGTTCAGGCCCTGCAGCGCGCCGTAGTGCCGCTCATTGAGCCGCCAGCTGCGCTCGACCGGCAGCCACAGCAGGTCCAGCTCCTCGAGCATCAGCCACTGAGTGCGGATCGCGCGCTTGAGCACCGAGGTGAACACCAGCTCCGGAACGAAGCCGGCGCGCACCAGCTCACGCGCGCCGGCGCGCGCCTCCTCGCAGCCCTGCGCCGACAGATCGATGTCGATCCAGCCGGTGAACAGGTTCTCCAGGTTCCAGAGGCTCTGGCCGTGACGCACGAACACCAGTTGACCGGGCACTGAGGCGTTTCCCGCGGCGCTTGCCGCATCGTGGCGATGGATTGGGCGCGCCCGTTATAGCAGATGCGCCGCGCCGTGGGATCTGCCGGCCGCCAGATTCTCCAGCGCCTGCAGGGCGACGAGCAGCGCCGGCACGCCGGGCGAGGGCAGCGCGCGCAGCTCGCCGAGCACCGCCTGCCAGCGCTGCAGCGCCGGCTCGGCGCCGCCGTGCGCGGCCGCGGGGGCGGGCGCGCGGGTGGCCGTCCGGCGGGGCGCGGCGCGACCCGCCCGCCCGCCGCGCAGCGCCGCGGCCGTGAGGCGCAGGTGCGCGGCGGCCGCGGCCTGCTGCAGCCGTGCGCGCGCGGCGCGCTGCCACTCATCGGCGGCCGGCAACTGGTCGATGGCGGCATGCAGCCCGTCGAGCCCCAGGCGCGCGGCCAGCCCGAAGTGCACCTGCGCCACGGCGCGCGCGCTCTCGCCCGTCGTGTCGATCAGCTCGCACAGATCAGGGGCGACCTGCAGGGGCTCGAGCACGGCGAGCCGCTCGGCGAGGCGCGCCGGAAACCCCTGACCGACCAGACGCTCGCACCGCTCGAGGTAACCCGCGCGGTCCAGCCCGGCGAGCGCGGCGGGAATCAACCTGACCAGCGCGCGCAGCGCCGGCTGCAGGCGCGCCACGGCCGCGCCGACCGCGGCGTACTCGCGCCGCCGCGCGAGCAGCCACAGCGTCGTCTGTCGCAGGAAGCGGCTGCTGTGCCACATCGCCCGGTACTGGTCCTGCGCGGCCACCCGACCGTCGAGCGCCTCGATGTCCGCCCACAGCTCGCGCAGCTGCGCGCCGTCGCGCGCGATCGTGTAGGCGCGCGCCACGGCCGCCGCGTTCGCGCCGCTGTGCTCGGCGCACTCCATGAGCAGCGCCGGACCGACGCGGTGCACGCAGCTGTTGGTGATCGCGGTGATGATGATCTGCTCGCGCAGCCGATGCCGCTCGATACGTGCGGCGTAGCGCCGCCGCAGCGCCTGCGGGAAGTAGCGCTGCAGCTCGCGCGCAAGATACGGATCCGCGGCGCCGCGTGCCTGCGTGAGGGCATGATTGAGCGCGATCTTGCCATACGCGAGCAGCAGCGCGAGCTCGGGGCGCGTCAGTCCGCCCCCGCGGCGGCGGCGCTCCTCCAGCTCCTCGTCATCCGGCAGACCCTCCACCGCCCGGTCGAGCTCGGCGTGACGCTCGAGCCAGCGCAGCAGCCGCTGGTGCTCTCCCAGATCCGTCAGGGCTCGAGACTCGAGCACGCTGATCGCCTGGCTCTGCAGATAGTTGTTGCGCACCACCAGCGCGGCAACCTCGCCGCTCGCAGCGGCGAGCAGGCGGTTGCGCCGCGCGCGCGGCACGGCGGCCACGCCGTCGGCGGCATCCAGCAGGATCTTCAGGTTGACCTCGACGTCGGAGGTGTTGACGCCCGCCGAGTTGTCGATGAAGTCGGCATTGATGCGCCCGCCGCGCGCCGCGTATTCGACGCGGCCGCGCTGCGAGAAGCCGAGGTTGCCCCCCTCGCCCACCACCAGCGCGCGTACCTGGCGGCCATCGACGCGCAGCGCATCGTTGGCCCGATCGCCGATCGCGCCGTGCGGCTCGCTCGCGGCCTTGACGTAGGTGCCGATGCCGCCGTTCCACAGCAGCTCGACGCGCATGCACAGGATCGCGCGGATCAGCTCGATCGGGGTCGCGCGCCGCTGCGGCAGCTCGAGCAGCGCCTGCGCCTCGCCGGACAGCGTGACCGATTTGGCGCTGCGCTCGAAGATCGCGCCGCCGCGCGACAGCGCCTCGCGGCGGTAGTCCGACCAGCCCGAGCGCGGCAGGCGAAACAGCCGCGCGCGTTCGGCGAAGCTGCGCCGCTCGTCCGGGTCCGGGTCGATGAAGATGTGCTGGTGGTTGAAGGCCGCCACCAGCCGGATGCGGCGTGACTGCAGCATGCCGTTGCCGAACACATCGCCGGACATGTCGCCGATACCGGCCACCGTGAAGGGCTCGCGCTGTATGTCGCGGCCGAGCTCGCGGAAATGCCGCTTGACGCATTCCCAGGCGCCACGCGCGGTGATGCCCATCCGCTTGTGATCAAAGCCCGCCGAGCCGCCCGAGGCGAAGGCATCCCCGAGCCAGAAGCCGTATTCGGCCGAGATCGCATTGGCGAGGTCCGAGAAGCTCGCCGTGCCCTTGTCGGCCGCCACCACCAGGTAGGGATCATCGCCGTCGAGCCGGTGCACGCCCGGCGGGGCGATCACCCGACCGTCGACGATGTTGTCGGTGACATCCAGCAGGCCGCGGATGAAGCTCTGGTAGCACTCGATGATTTCGCGCTGCGCCAGCTCGCGCGGCGCGCGCGGCTCGAGGCGGCGGGCGACGAAGCCGCCCTTGGCCCCCGCCGGCACGATCAGCGTGTTCTTGACGTGCTGGGCCTTCATCAGACCGAGGATCTCGGTGCGGAAGTCCTCGGGGCGCTCCGACCAGCGAATGCCGCCGCGCGCGATCGGCCCCTTGCGCAGATGCGCACCCTCGACCCGGGGGCTGTGCACGAAGATCTCGAAACGCGGCAGAGGCGGCGGGCAGCCGGGGATGGCGGCGGGGTCGAGCTTGAGCGACAGCCAGGGGCGCGGCTGCCCGTCGGCACCGCGCACGAAGTAGTTGGTGCGCAGCGTCGCGAGCACCACCGCGAGGAAGGCGCGCAGGATGCGATCCTCGTCGGCGCCGCTGACGGCATCGATCGCGTGCAGCGCGCGGCGCTCGAGCCGGTGCGCGCGCGCCGTGGCGGCGCGACCGGCCGCGGGCGCGAGGCGCCGCTCGAACAGTTCCACCAGCGCGCGCGCGGCGCGCGGATTGGCGCCCAGCACGCGCTCCATGTAGCTCTGGCTGAAGGCGATGCCGGTCTGCAGCAGGTAGCGGCAGCAGGCGCGCAGCACGGTGACCTGCCGCACGCGCAGCTGTGCGGCCACCAGCAGCCGGTTGAAGCCGTCGTCGTCGAGCTGTCCGGTGCGCACCGCGCGAAACGCCGCGATCAGCTCGTCGCTGACCTGCGCCAGCGCCACGGGGGCCCGCGCGAAGTGCTCCAGCTCGAAGTCCTGCGCCCACAGCGTCGCGCCGCCCGCGGCGAGCCGGTAGGGCCGCTCGGCGATCAGCCGCAGCCCGAAGTGCTCGAACGTCGGCAGCACCTCGGACACCGCCAGTGCCTCGCCGCCGCGCAGGATGCGCAGATGCACCCGTTCGGGCCGCTGGCGCGGCGGCCGGTACAGGCGCACCTGCATGCGCTCGGGCGCGCGCTCGAGCTGCAGCAGATCGGCGATGTCGTGCACGGCCAGCTCGGCATCCACATCCTGGCGGTAGGAGGCGGGAAACGTGTTCGCATGGCGGCGCGCGAGCTCCACGGCGCACGTCTGTCCGAAGCGCGCCGCGAGTGCGGCGCGCAGCCGGTCGCGCCAGGACACCAGCGCGTTGGCGAGCACGCGCTCGAGGCTCGCAACGTCGGGAGCGGCGCGGCCGTCGGCGCCGGCGGCCTCGACCCGCACCACCACGTGCAGCTGCGCGAGCGGTGCCTCGGTCACCGACAGGCTGCTCTCGACCGAGCTGCCGCGCAGCGCCGCGCGCAGCAGCGCGGCGATGCGCTCCTCGGCGGCGGCGCTGCTGCGCTCACGCGGCAGGAAGACCAGGCACGACCAGAAGCGCCGGAATTCGTCCTGTCGCAGGTACAGCCGCACGCGCGCGCGCTCCTGCAGCGCGAGCACCGCGCGGCTGCACCGGATCAGCTGCGGCACGGAGGCCTGCAGCAGCTCGTCGCGCGGCAGCGTCTCGAGCAGGTGCACCAGGCGCCTGCCGTCGTGACCGTCGGGGCTGAAGGGAAAGTGCGCGATGACCCGCTGCAGCTTCAGGCGCAGCCACGGCATCTGGCGCGGATCGGCCGCATAGGCGCTGGAGGTCCACAGCCCGAGGATGCGCGTCTCGCCGCTGACGCGGCCGGAGGCATCGAAGCGCTTGACGCCGACGTAGTCCAGATAGCCGGGGCGGTGCACGCTCGAGCGCACGTTGGCCTTGGTGATGATCAGCAGCTCCGCGGAGCGCAGCGCGCGGCGAATGTTGGCGGCACTGGCGCCGCCATCGTGAGCGCGCGAGTCGCGGCGGCGCAGGATCCCCAGGGCGCTGCCGGGCAGCGGCTGCAGCCGCAGGGTGCGTGCCACGCGCCGCAGTCGATACTCGCGCATGCCGAGGAACGTGAAGTGATGCGCCTCCATATAGCGCAGCAGCTCGCAGCTCTCGGCCACGATGCGCGCGGACAGCGGCGGTGGCCGGCGCTCGAGGGCGGTGCACAGCTGCAGCACCGCCCGACGCATGCGGGCCCAGTCCGCGCAGGCGCGGCGCAGATCCGCGAGCGCCGCGCGCAGCCGGCGCTGCAGATCGCGCGCCTCGGCCTCGCTGCCGATGAGCTCGAGGCGCAGGTGCTGCCAGGACTCGCGCAGCGCTCGTGCGCCGCCGCTGCGGACCGGGCCGCCGCCGCCGTGGAGCTGCGCGGGTGCGCGTGCCGGCGACTCCGCCGGTGACTGCAGCCCCCGCAGTGCCAGCAGCCGCCCGGTGGCGTCGCGTCGCACGCTGAGCACCGGATGGATCACCAGCTGCATGGCGAGCCCGGCCCGCGCCACGCCCATCTGCAGCGTGTCGACCAGGAACGGCATGTCCTCGGTGATCAGCTCGAGCACCGTGCCGTCAGCGCCCGCGGGCGGGGTGCGCAGTATGCGCAGCAGCACCTGTCCGGGGCGGCGGCGCGCGCCGAAGCGCAGCTGCGCGGCGCAGCTCGCCGCCAGCGAGCCCGCATCCAGCTCGCGCCATTCCTCCCGGGGCAGTGATTCGCGCCAGGCGTCCAGCAGCGCGAGCGCGAGCCGCGGTCGC
>Ga0335074_10016567_pt1 | contig 10378 bp, 9 predicted proteins | sample Lox_Sample_23_FD_206715 | JGI IMG/M metagenome (GOLD analysis project Ga0335074, IMG submission 206715) | Soil microbial communities from Loxahatchee National Wildlife Refuge, Florida, United States - Lox_Sample_2.3 | ecosystem: Environmental > Terrestrial > Soil > Wetlands | place: USA: Florida...
TGCTGCCGGAGGCGACCGCGGCGACCGGGATCCACGCCTACCTGACCGGGCCGAACGCGGCGAACGTCACGTTCTCGAACCTCATCAGCCAGCGGCTGCCGTGGCTGATCGGCGCCGTCGTGGGGCTGTCGATGCTGCTGCTGCTGTACGTGTTCCGTTCGGTCGTGATCCCGGTGAAGGCCGCCGTGATGAACCTGCTGTCCATCACCGCCGCGTACGGCGTGCTGACGGCGGTGACGCAGTGGGGGTGGGGCGGCAGGCTGTTCGGCTTCCCCGAGCCGATGCCGGTGACGACCTGGGTGCCGGTGTTCCTGTTCGTGATCCTGTTCGGGCTGTCGATGGACTACGAGGTGTTCCTGCTGTCCCGGATCCGCGAGTCCTACCTGGTGTCCGGGGACAACTCGGCGGCGGTGGTGTCCGGGCTGGCGTCCACCGCGCGGGTGATCACCGCGGCCGCGGCGATCATGGTGGTCGTGTTCCTGTCGTTCGACCTGACGCCCGACCCGGGGGTGAAGCAGGTCGGGCTCGGGCTCGCCGTCGCGGTGCTGATCGACGCGACCGTCGTCAGGCTCGTCCTGGTGCCCGCGGTGATGGAGATGCTGGGGAAGTGGAACTGGTGGATGCCGCGGTGGCTGGCTAGAGTGATGCCCGCACCGCGACCGAGCAGCCACCAGCCCACCGAGCCGCTGCTGAAGACGGGAAACCATGCCTGAACCCGAGATGACCCCGGCCATGTACGGGCCTGACATCACCTTCGCAGGCGTGCCGGGCGCCTCGCTCGCCTCGCTTGCGGATGGTGACGGTTACGACGTCGTGTTCGTGGGAGCGCCGTTCGACGGCGGGACCACGAACCGGCCCGGGACGCGGTTCGGGCCGCGGGCCATCCGGGGAACCGACTACCTGCCGCAGGACGGTTCCCGGCCGCACCTCGCCCTCGGCGTCGACCCGCTCGCCGAGATGCGGGTGGCCGACATCGGCGACGTGCTGATGCCGTCAGGGGACACTGCGCAGTCCATTAAGCGGCTGGAAGACGTCGTGTACGCGGTTTCCGCCGCCGGGGCGACGCCGGTGATCCTCGGCGGCGACCACACGATCACGTTCCCCGACGCGACCGGCGTCGCGCGGCACGCCGGCTGGGGGCGGGTGTCACTGATCCACTTCGACGCGCACGCCGACACCGGTGAGGACCACTACGGCGCCCTGCACGGGCACGGCACGCCGATGCGGCGGCTGATCGAGTCAGGCGCGGTGCGCGGCGACCGGTTCCTGCAGATCGGGCTGCGGGGCTACTGGCCGCCGCCGCGGATCCTGGACTGGATGGCCGAGCAGCGGATGCGGTCCTTCGAGATGACCGAGGTGGTCGCCCGGGGGCTCGATGACGTGCTGACCGAGGCGTTCTCGATCGCGCTTGACGAGTGTGACGCGGTGTTCCTGTCGGTGGACGTGGATGTGGTGGACCCGGGGATGGCGCCGGGCACCGGCACCCCGGAACCCGGCGGCCTGACCGGGCGGCAGCTGCTCGACGCGGTGCGCCGCATCGCGATGGAGCTGCCGCTGGCCGGTATCGACGTCGTGGAGGTGGCGCCGCCGTACGACCACGCGGAGGTGACCGGATTCCTCGCCAACCGCGTGGTGCTCGAGGCGCTGTCGGGCATCGCCTGGCGGCGCCGGTCGCTGGCCGCCGACCCGGCACGCCCGGCCCGCCGCCCGGAATCACCGCTCCTCGACGGCCGCGGCTAGGCGCGTTGCCGCCTCTTGCGCCCAGGCCAGCTCGCTGCGGAACCCTCTGCCTCGTCCGCCGCACCAGGCACGCTTCATGCGTGCCTGCTCTGCCTTCCGGTCGCGGATGACGGTCCGCGCGCACCCCACGCATCTCCGCGGCATAGCTATCGGCGCGTGCCCATGATCACGAAAGAAAATCGTGCGTATAGGACTTTTTTCCTTCGTGATCATGAAACCCCGTGGGGCATCGCGCGAGTCAGGCCATGATCACGAATGGGTTTGGCTGCCATGGCGACCACAAGCCTTCGTGATCATGGGATACGCTCACGTCCACCCCTAGGAGGTGGCGATGACTGCGCCTGCGCCTGTGCCTGGGCTTGAGGCGGCGTTTGAGGTGGATGCGCGGCTCGGGCCGCTTGAGGATCACGGTGTGACGCGAGCCGGGCACCGGCGTGTCGTGCCGGTCGCCGGCGGCCGGATCAGCGGGCTGTTCGACGCCGAGATACTGCCCGGCGGGGCGGACTGGCAGATTGTCCGGTCCGACGGCGCGGTTGAGATCGACACCCGGTACTCGGCGCGGACCGCCGCCGGGGAGTATGTCCACTTCCGGACGTCGGGCGTGCGGAGCGGGCCGCCGGAGGTCCTGGAGGCGCTCCTGCGCGGGGAGCCCGTGGACCCGTCGGAGTACTACTTCCGCGTCGCGGTGCACCTGGAGACGTCCGCGCCGCGGCTGGCCATCCTCGAGCAGTCGATCTTCGTGGCGTCGGCGATCCGCGAAGCGAACGCCGTGCGATACACGGCCTACCGGGTCACCTGAGCCCGGCCATGATGCACCGATCTGGGGTGAAGTGCCAGGTCAAGGCCATTATGTGCGGAACTGATAAATGTCGTAGATGGGCCTAGGGGGACAGAAAAATACGGTCTATAGTCAGACCATGCTGGACGTAACCAGGCTCCGCGTGCTGGTCGCCGTCGCCCGGCACGGCTCGGTGACCGCAGCGGCCCACGCGCTGAACTACGCGCAGCCCTCGGTCAGCCATCACCTGGCTCGGCTCGAGGCCGAGACAGGCACGAAGCTCGTCCAGCGGGCCGGGCGCGGGATCCGGCTGACCGACGCCGGGCGGCTGCTCGCCGAGCGCGGCGCCGAGGTCATCGGCCGCCTCGACGCGGCGGAGAACGAGCTCGCGGTCTACAGCGGCATGCGCGCGGGACGGCTGCGGCTCGCTGCGTTCCCGTCGGCGCTCGGCACGATCGTGCCCGCCGCCGCGGCGATGCTCCGCGAGCGGCACCCCAGCGTGGACCTGCGGCTGACCGAGGCCGAGCCGCCGGAGGCGGTGCGCATGCTGCGGGCCGGCTACGTGGACGTCGCGCTGGTCTTCAGGCACGAGCCGGAAGGAGACGCCGGCGACGAAGACGACGCCGAGCCGGCGCCCGCCGAGCCCGGCGACATGCGCGAGCAGGTGCTGCTGTCCGAAGCCGTGCACCTGATCATGCCATCGGCGCCCAAGGGCGAGCCGCTGCTCGCCCCGGCAGTGACCGAGATCTGGCCCGCCGACCTCGCGCGGCTGTCCGGGCAGCGCTGGATCGCCGGCTGCGACCGGTGCCGGGAGCACCTGCTCAGGCAGTGCGCCGTGGCCGGATTCACGCCGAAGATCTCGTTCACCACCGACGACTTCGTCGCGGTGCAGGCCCTGGTGATGGCCGGCCTTGGGGTGGCGACGCTGCCCGCGATGGCGCTGCAGGCGGCCCGCAACCCCGCCGTGCGGACGGTGCGGCTGCGTGGCAGCCGACGCAGCGTGGTGGCGGTCCGCTACGGCGAGCCGCCGGATCCGCCGGCCACGGCGCTGTTGCTCGACGTGCTCCGCGTCGCCGCCGCGCCGTCGGTCCCGTCGCCTGCGGCGGCCGCGTCGCTGGTGACGGCCGCCGAACTGGCGGAGGCGGCGACACCGGCGGTGTAGCCAGGGGCACGCCCGGCCAGCCGGTGCCCCAGCCGCTGCATCGGCTTCTCGATCGCGTAGTAGGTGAGCGCGCTGACCGCGATGATCACGACCACCAGCGCGACGAACACCCCCGCCTGGACCGGCTCCGCCGAATGGTCCAGGTGGTGCAGCGCGGGGACATCCCGGTAGGCGTCGAACACCAGCGGATGCAGCAGGTAGACCGAGTAGCTGATCACGCCGAGCCAGGCCGCGACCCACGGCACCTTCCGGTTCCTCGCCGCCATCCCCAGGCCGAACGTGGCCGCGGCGAGCAGGATCGAGGTCGCCCACTGGACCTGCCACTGGTGGCCCATGCGCGCCCCGTGCCATAGCCCCGCGGCGGTGGTGAGCGCGAGGACGGCGAACACCGTGCCCGCGGCCACGAGCCGGTTCAGCTGTCCCTGCTCGGCCCGGTAGATCACGGTCCCGGTGAACATCAGCGCCAGGATCTCGTACCCCGACCACGGGTACGGCGATCCCTGGTTGACGCTGACCAGGATCAGCGCGGTGAGCGCGGCGAGGGCCCCGCCCAGCCGCGCCGGCCAGCGCTTGTCGGTGACGGCCAGCACGATGCCGGCGATGATCAGCACGTCGGCGGTCACGTTGAGCCAGAGCGGGCCATGGCCGTAATGCTGCGCCCAGCGGGTAAGCGCCGCCATCGGCAGCACGCCGCCGAGCGCGACCGCGCCGACCGCGAAGGTCAGCGCGTAGCCACCGCTGCGAGCGTGGATCCTCCAGCTGAACAAGGCCGCGAGCAGCAGGTAGAAGACCATCTCGTAGGAGAGGGTCCACGTCACGTTCGGCACGTTGGGGCCGGTGAGCAGGTTCGGCAGCATGAGCAGCCATGACATGACCGACGTCAGCGGATGGTGCTCGGCGCCCCTGATCGTGCCGAACCTGTTCCAGTAGGCGATGGCGGCCAGCACGATAGCCGCCGCGTACATCGGGTACAGCCGGAACCCGCGGCTGGTCCAGAACGCCCGCAGGCTGCCCTTGCGCTCCAGCGACGCGGGCACGATATAGCCGCTGACCAGGAAAAACACGAAGACGCCGTACTCGCCGAAGTTGAACCACTGGTACAGGAAGCTCCGCGCGGGAAGCAGCAGCAGCGTAGAGCCGTGGTCGAACACCACGCAGAGGGCGGCGAACCCGCGCAGCGCGTCCAGCCACGCCAGCCTGCTTGTGCTTCCTGCGGTCTTCGGCATCTCGCCGTACGTTACCCCACCGCGCTGTCAGGGCGAGCACGTTGTAGCCTGCGGGGGACGCGACGGGTAGGTTACGTGGTATGCCGACAGAGTCCCGGGCCGAGGGTGCGACGCTTTCCGCGGACACGCGCTGGCTTACCCCTGACGAGCAGCGTGCCTGGGGCGCGTATATCCGGCTGGCGAAGATGCTGATGCGGCAGCTCGACAGGGACCTGCACCCGTTCGGGCTCTCCACCAACGACTACGAGATCCTCGTCGAGCTGTCAGAGGCGCCAGAGACACGGCTGCGGATGACCGAGCTCGCCGACCTCACCGCCCAGTCCCGGAGCAGGCTCTCCCACCAGATCACCCGCATGGAGGTCAAGGGACTGGTCCGCCGCGAGGGCTGCGACGGGGACAAGCGCGGCACGTTCGCGGTGATCACCCCGCGCGGCCAGGCGCTCATCGAGCGGGTCGCACCGTCCCACGTGGACAGCGTGCGGCGGCACTTCATCGACCAGATACGCCCCGAGCACCTCGAGGTGCTCACCGAAGCCTTCGAACCGGTCCTCAACCGCCTCCGCAAGGTCCGCGACCGGGACTAGCGGCTAGAAGAGCACCGACATGAACTCGCCGACTTCGCGGAAGCCGGCGCGGCGGTAGGCGGCCCTGGCCGGGGCGTTGAAATCGTTGACGTAGAGCGACACCATTGGCGAGATCGAGCGGCGGGCCTCGTTGACCACGGCGGCCATGCCGGGCGCGGCCAGGCCCTGGCCGCGGAACTCCGGACGGACCCAGACGCCCTGGACCTGACAGGCCTGCGGGGTGGCGGCGCCGACCTCGGCCTTGAAGATCACCCGGCCGTCCTCGATCCGCGCGAACGCGCGGCCCGCCCGCACCAGCTCGCTGACCCGCGCGCGGTAGGCGGCACCCCCGTCGCCCGAGAGCGGCGAGACACCGACTTCCTCCGTGAACATGGCTATCGAGGCGGGGAGCAAAATATCAATTTCGTCAGAACGTACGCGCCTGACTGCGGGATCGGCGGCTATCTCCGGCGGACCGTCGATGGCCATCAGCGGCTGCGCTGCCCGCACGTCGCGCGCCGGGCCCCACTGCGGGCGCAGCAGTCCCCAGAGCTGCGCCACCGCGGTGGACGGCCCGACCAGCGAGGAGCAGCGGCGGCCCTGCCGCAGCGCCCGCTCCGCGAACGCGGGCACGGCCGCCTGAGCGGCCTGCACCGGGACCAGATTAGCGCCGGCGTAGCACAGCGCGGTCAGCTGGCCCCCTGGCTCGAAGCCCCAGATCTGGGCACCGAGGCGGCCCGGCTCGAGCCCGAAGGCCCGGATACGAGACGCGACGAACACATTTGCCACCGGGTCGGTGTCGCACAACGCGAGCGCCGCGGCCCGGTCGCGGTCGTCGAGCAGCCTGGCCGGCTCCGACCGCTGCCTAACGCGCAACATGATGTCAGCCTAACTGCCCGACGGCGGTGGCGCTTAACGCCCCGCACCTGAGCGGGATGTAAGCCGCCGCGCGCTGCTGGCCGCTGCCCCGGCCGCGAGCGCGGCGGAGAGCGCCAGCGCCAGCACCGGCTGGCTCGCGGCCGCTCCCGCGAGCGCCGCGCCGGCGGCGGCGCCGCCGTTCATCACTGAGTTCAGCCAGCCTTGCGCCTCGGTGCCGCCGCCGGAGACGGTGCCCGCGGTCTCACCGGAAGCACCGGAAGCACCGGAAGCACCGGAAGCCAGGTTGAACAGGGTGGCGAGCGACGGGCCAAGGCACAGCCCGGCCAGCGGCGCCGCGACGGCGACCAGCGGAGGGTACAGGCTCGCCGCGGTCAGCGCGGCGAGGCCGAGGGCGTAGCAGGACAGCAGCCGCGGCAGGCGGCCGCCGGTCTCTCCCGCCAGGGCACCCGGCCCGCGGGCGCCGAGCAGCAGGCTGCCGACGATGCTGCCTGCCGAGACCCCGGCGAGCAGCGGACCCGCCGCCCACAGCGCGTGGTGCTGCCGCACGTAGCCGGTCAGCGCCACTTCCGTGGCGCTGAGCGCGGCATTGAGCAGGCCGCCGGTGACGAGCAGGCGCCGCAGTGCCGGGGAAGCCAGCGGCCCCGGGGCGGAACGCGGTCGATGGGCCATCGACCGCCATACAGGGTGGACGATGGGCCATCGACCACCTTTGCGGCGGGACGTAAGGAGGCGACCGGTCTCGGCATCCGCGCCGGTACGCGGCGATCGCCGGGCGATGATGACGATCGCGGCGCCGGTCAGCGCGAGCAGCACGCCGACGGCCGCTGCCGGGGCGATACCGGCAGCCAGTGCGCTGGCCACGACGGGCCCGGTGAGATAGGCGAAGTCGAAGACGGCCGCGTCCAGGGCGAACGCGGTCTGCCGCAGCGCGCCCGCCGCGCACGCCGACCACAAGCTGCGCATGCCGGGGCTGAGCGGGGGGACGATGAGTCCGGCCGAAGCGGCGGTCGCGACCAGCAGCCAGCCGGGCGCTCCGGCCAGCGACCCGGCGAGCAGCCCAAGCAGCGCGACCGCGTACCCGCAGCCGCAGGCGGCGCAGACCCTGGCCAGCCCGTACCGGTCCGCCAGCCGACCGCGCAGCGGGCCCGTCACGGCCTGCCCGAGCGTGTAGCCGGCCACGACGAGGCCCGCGGTGGTCATCGAGGCATGCGTCGCGGCCACCAGCAGCAGCGTGATGGTGACCATCCCCTGCGGCAGCCGGGCGCAGACGTCCGCCACCGCCAGCCCGCGCAGCGCGGGCTCACCGAGCAGCCGCCGGTACGGTCCCGGCCCCCCCGGCGGCCCCGGCGCCACCGCGGCTTCAGAAATCACGCTGACCGCGTCAGCGGCACGCTAGCTGCCGGGAGTGGGGTCGGGGACGGCCGGGCAGGTGGCGTTGACCAGGCCGGGGGCGTTCGGCACGGCGCCGGTGGCGAGATAGTTGTTCAGGTAGCCCTGCACGCAGGTGTCGGGCGGAACCTCTTGCGACTGGCCGTGGTTCCCGCTGCCCTCGACGACCACCATCCGCGCGCTCGGCAGCAGCTTGTGCGCGTCCTGCGCGCCCGCGTACGGGGTGGCCGCGTCCAGCGTGCCCTGCAGCATGAGGATGGGCGGCAGCCCCTGCCCCTTGATCTGCAGTGGCTGCGCCGGGCCCTTGACCGGCCAGAACGCGCACGGCGCGTTCATCCAGGCGTTGTCCCAGGCCATGAACGGCGCGGTCTGGTACACCCGGGTGGTGTCCGCCTGCCACTTGGCCCAGTTCCGCGGCCAGTTCACGTCCGCGCACTGCACGGCGTCGTACACGGCCAGCTGCGGCTCGTTTTCCTGCTGCGTGGCGTAGTTCTCCCACACGGTGACCAGCCCAGCCGCCGTGCCGCCGGTGAGGTACTGCGACAGCGCTTCCGCCAGGCTGGGCCACGTCGTGTTCAGGTAGCCGCCGATCAGGAACGTGTCGTCGAATTCGTCAGGGCCGATCGGCTGCCCATCGGGCCCGCTGACCGGATTCGCGGCCAGTTGGTCGCGGGCCCGGTAGAAGGCGCTCTGCACCTGGGCGGCCGTGCTGCCCAGGTTGTAGACGCTGTCGTATTTCGCGGTCCAGGCGTAGAACGCGTCGAGCCGGGCCTGGAAGGCGTAGTCCTGGGCGATGTTGTCCTGGTACCAGACGCCCGTCGGGTCCACCGTGCTGTCCAGCACCATCCTGCGGACCCGGCCGGGGAACAGCGTGCCGTACACCTGGCCGAGGTAGGTGCCCCAGGAGAACCCGTAGTAGGTGATCGTCTGCACGCCGAATGCCTGGCGTATCAGGTCCATGTCGCGGGCCATGTTCACGCTGGTCTCGTAGGGCAGCAGCCAGCCGAACCGCTGCTCGCAGTCCGCCGCGTACGCCTTCGCCTTGTTGATGAGCACCTGCTCCGCCGCCGCGTTTGCCGGGATGTAGTCCGGCTGGGCGCCGGAGAAGTAGCCGGGATCGCAGCTCAGCGCCGGCACCGAGCCGCCGACCCCGCGGGGGTCGAAGCCGACGATGTCGTAGTCCGCGGCCACCTGCGGGCTGAGGCTGGTGGCGGTGGCGGCGGCCAGCCAGCGGCCCGGCGCGCCGGGGCCGCCGGGGTTGACGAGCATCACGCCCTGCTGCTGGCTCTTCGGCGCCGTGGCGGGGACCATGGAAAGCGCGATCGTGATCTTGCGGCCGCCGGGGTCCGCGTAGTTCAGCGGGACCTGGAGCGAGGCGCACTCCATCCCGGCGAGCTGCTTCCCGCACGCGGACCAGCGCAGCTCGCTGCCCGCGCTCCCCGACGGGACAACGGCCGGCGATCCCGCACCGCCGCCCGCGCTCGCGCCGGGGGCGGTCGCGGGTTCTGCGGTGCTAGCGGAGCAGGCGGTCAGCGCGACGGTCACGGCCAGTGCGGCGAGGGTGGCGACGCAAGCGGCGCCACGGCGGGGAAACGACACGGCTTCCATCCTGCCTCATCGCGCTGACAGCTTTCGACACGGACCGCCATCAATTCGACACGCGCCGATGCTAATTCGACATCTGCCAGTGCCCATTGACTCGGCGTTCTGGCTCAAAGATCTCGGTTCAGTTTCTTCTCGCGTTCAAGGCATGATTCCGACACTCTTAGCCGCAACCGAACAAGGCGTTCAAGCGTCATACTTTAAACTGTTCGGACCGTATTGAGGGGGGTAGGGAGTGCTGGCTAGACATCGCCAGTCCCTGATCTTGCAGGCTGTCAGGAGTGACGGCAGCGCACGGGTCAGTGACTTGACGCAACAACTAGGCGTCTCCGACATGACCATAAGACGGGACCTCGAGGTCCTGGCGAGAGATGGACTCGTAGAAAAGGTGCACGGTGGCGCGGTGCTGCCCGGGTCACACAATACCCACGAGCCCAGCCTCGAAGACCGGCTGGTCCTGGAACGCCCGGAGAAAACATCCATCGCCCGCGCGGCCGCCAGCCTGGTCAGGCCCGGCACCGCGATCGCGATCGCGGCGGGCTCCACCACGTTCGCGCTGGCCCAGTGCCTGCTTGACGTGCCCGGGCTCACCATCGTCACCAACTCGCTGCGGGTGGCGAACCTGTTCACCGGCAACCGCGGCCCCGACGGCACCTCTGTGCTCGTGACGGGCGGCATGCGCGCGACCTCGGACGCGCTCGTCGGCCCAGTGGCCGACCTGACGATCCGGTCGCTGCACTTCGACACGCTGTTCATCGGCTGCACGGGGATCGACGCGGAAGTCGGCCTCACCACGCCGAACCTAGCCGAGGCCGAGACCAACCGCTCGCTCATCAAGGTGGCGCGCCGGGTCGTCGTCCTCGCTGACCACAGCAAGTGGGGCGTGGTCAGCCTCGCTTCGTTCGCCACCCTGGACGAGGTCAACGTGCTGGTCACCGACAGTCTGCTGTCGGCCGACGCGCAGGCGATCCTCACCACCCAGGTGGGCGAGATTCTCGTATAGGGCCGCTCGGCCCGCTGGGGGGTGCGGGGGGACGGA
>Ga0335074_10016568_pt1 | contig 10377 bp, 11 predicted proteins | sample Lox_Sample_23_FD_206715 | JGI IMG/M metagenome (GOLD analysis project Ga0335074, IMG submission 206715) | Soil microbial communities from Loxahatchee National Wildlife Refuge, Florida, United States - Lox_Sample_2.3 | ecosystem: Environmental > Terrestrial > Soil > Wetlands | place: USA...
CCGATTTGGCGACGCCGTAAGGCGTCGTTCGCACAGAGGGATGAAACGCCGCGGTCGAGGAGATGTTGAGGATCGCCGCGGCGTCGGATTTTTCGAGAAACGGCGCGGCCACCTGCGTCGCTCGCACCGTCGCCATGAGGTCGACCGTGAGGCTCTTTTCCCAACCCGCCTCATCGTCGGTACTGCCAAAGCCGGAAGCGTTGTTGACCAGGATGTCGATGCCGTCGAGCGCGCTCGCGGCATCGACAACGTAACGCGCGACCGCTTCGCCATCGGCGAGGTCGCAGGTCGCGGCGTGGGCGGTGACCCGCTTTGCGGCGATCGCAACCCGCGCCGCCTCGAGCGTCTCGGCGCCGCGCGCGCAGATCGAGACATGCGCGCCGGCCGCTGCAAACGCCAGCGCGATCGCCCGGCCTATGCCGCGGCTGCCGCCGGTGACGATCGCGCGCCTGCCGCTCAGATCGATGTTCATGAGTCCCGCTCCGTAGCGAATCAATTGTGAACCATTGCTGCGATGTTGCCGGGACTGGCACGCTGCCGCCAGCGCCAAACTGCGTTCAATCCGCGCCGCTTGGCCGAAAAAAAAGAACGCTCCGGTTGCGTTTGCGGAGTTAACCGGTAAGGTTCGGCATATTACCTCAATGGGGTGGCAAGTGTTGGGGCCTAGCATGCAGCACGGCCGGGCTGAAACACGAGGACGCGGCGGGCGGCCTTCGCGACAACAGTCTGCGCAGCTTGCGGACCGCATCCTCGATGTGGCGGAGAAGCTGTTTCTGGGTCACGGGTTCGGCGCCACCAGCATCGAGGCCGTCGCCAAGCATGCCGGCATCTCCAAGCGGACCTTCTATCATCGCTTCCCCGGCAAGGAGCGATTGTTCGAGGCCGTGGTGCGCCGGCTTATCGAGCGGTGGCTGCCGCCTCTCGACGCGACGCTGCTATCGCCCCCCAACCTCGCCGATGCGCTGCGCCGGACAGCCGAGCAAATACTCCAGATCGCGTTGACCCCCGAAGCCCTGGCGCTGCACCGCCTGGTGATCCACGAGGCGGAACGGTTCCCGGGCCTCGCGCGGATCATGTACGAACTCGGCGCGGCAAGCGGCATCGAACGGATTGCCAGCCATCTCGAACCGCGTATCAAAAGCGGCGAGCTGCGCACCATGGACCCGCGTTTTGCGGCCGAGCAATTCATTTTCAGCGTGGTGACGAGCCCACAGCGGCGCGCGCTCGGCCTCGGCGCTGCGCTCACCGGACCCGAGATCGCCGCCCACGCTGCAAACGCGGTCGCGTTGTTCCTCGACGGAGCGCGCGCGCGTTAATCTCGGTGCTCCGTCGCAGGGGAGCCCCATGATCAAAAGCATTTCGCTGCTGACCCGCCGGCCCGCGCTCACGCACGAACAGTTCGTCAAGCACTGGATCGAAATCCATGCGCCGCTCGCCCATGCAGTGCCGGGAATGCGGCGCTACGTGCAGAACCACATCGTCGCGACCCGCACGCGACCCGATATTTCCGAAACCAATGTCGAGGTCGACGGCATCGCCGAGACCTGGTTCGACGACAGCGAGGCGATGGCCCGCGCCAACGCCTCCCCCGAGGCAAAACGCCTGCACGATGACGGCGCGCTGTTTATCGGCCGCATCAAGACGTTCACCATCGATGAGAAGTTTATTATCGGAAGCTATTGAGAACGCCGCCTAGCAGGCGTCATTCCGGGCCATCGCGCGGCGATGAACCCGGAACCCATGAACACTGACTGTTCCCGCGTCGTTCGGATGCCCGTCATCGCGACCACGTCGAATTCCGCGTGCATGGGTTCCGGGCCTGCCCCTTGCGGGGCCTCCCGGAATGCCAACGATTTTCGCTATTTCACCGACGAGAAGCTGGTCGGGATAAGGAACGAGTTCTCAACCCGGGCATTGATCGGGCCGTCCTTTTCCGTCTCGGCGCGCTTCTGAATCCATTCGGGGTCTGCCTGGAAGGCGTCCCACTTCTTCTCGCGCTCGGCGAGCGACTCCCATTTCAGCATGTAGGTGAGGTCGGCGTTCGATTCGCCCACCAGCGTCGTCCAGAACCCGGCCTGCTGGATACCATGCCGCTCCCAGATTTTGAGGGTGATCGTGTCGAAGCGGTTCAAGAGGGCCGGCAGCTTGCCGGGCATCGTGTGGTAGACGCGCAATTCGTAGATCATGGTTTTTCCTTTCCAAGATTGCCTGAGATCCCGTTTCGAAGCCCGGGGATGACGGCCCTCGAGGGCCGTCACTTCACCGACGAGAACGACGTCGGCACGAGGAACTGGTTGGTGATCGAGGCGACGATCGGGCCGTTCTTCTCGGTCTCGGCACGTGCCGAAAGCCATTCCGGATCGGCACCGAACTTGCCCATCTTGGCCTCGCGCTCCGCGAGCGATTCCCATTTGAGAAAATAGGTGAGGTCGTTATTGCCGGGGCCGACCAGCGTCGTCCAGAAACCGGCCTGGTGGATCGCGTGCCTTTCCCAGAGCTTCAGGGTAATCGTGTCGAAGCGCTTGATGAGATCGGGCAGCCGACCCGGCACGCAGTGGTAGACGCGCAGTTCGTAGATCATCGTCCTCTCCCTCTCATGCGCGCCATCCCGGCGAAAGCCGGGCCCCATTCCTCCGCTTTTCCAACGGCTGAAACATGGGCCCGGCCTGCGCCGGGGTGGTGCTGAAAAAAATCATCCGGTTAGCCCCAACCGAGCCTCGACCCAGGCGGCGGCGTCAAGCAGGCTCTCGTCGGCGAAACGCTGGCCGACAAGCTGCACGCCAAGCGGCAGACCTTTCGGCCCGGTGCCGGCGGGCAACGTGATGCACGGACACCAGGACAAGGTCCAGGTCGCGTTGAAAGCCGAATTGCCCGTCGAGCTCAAACCTTCGGGAGCCTCGCCTGGCGAGCTCGGCGTCAGCAACAGGTCGACATCGCCGAAGATGTCGTCGAGGTGCGCGCGGAACGCCTCGGCGGTCTCCAGCGCCTCGATGTAGTCGCCAAGCGGGATCGCGGCGCCGGGATCGAGCACCGTATCGAGCAGCACCTGGCTGACTTGGTCGCGGTGCTCAAGATGCTCGTAGGCATAATTATGCGCCGCCTCGTAATAAAAGATGCGCTGGTGGTGGCGCGCGATGTCGCGGAACGGCGCGGCGAACTCGACCTCGCCCACGGTCGTCCCCGCAGCGGATAACCGCGATGCGGCACGCTCGATGAGCGCATGCGTGGCGCCGTCGGCGACATCCCAGAGCGGCGTGCGGCAGATCGCGACCCGCGGCGCGGCGGTGGTGCGGTCGATCTTGCGATGCGGCATGCCGATCAGCACCGCGCGCATTAACGAAATGTCGTCGAGGCTGCGGCAGATAAGGCCGAGCGTGTCGAGGTTCTGGCATTGCAGCTTGATCCCGACGCGGCTGAACTCGCCAAAGCTCGGCTTGTAACCAAGAATGCCGCAAAACGCCGCCGGACGGATCGTCGACCCGCCGGTCTGGGTGCCGAAGCCAAGCGGCATTTGGAAATCCGCCACGCCGGCTGCCGAGCCCTGCGACGATCCGCCGGGCGTGTGCGCCGGATTCTGCGGGTGCACGGTCGCGCCGGGAAAGCGATTGGCGAACTCGGTGGTTACCGTCTTGCCGAGAATGGCGCCGCCCGCCATCCGCACCTGCGCGACGCAGGCAGCGTCGGCGAAGGGACGATTGCCGCGATAGATCGGCGAGCCGTGCTCGGTTGGCATGTCATAGGTGTCGATGACATCCTTGACGCCGATCGGCAGCCCGGCGAGAAGCCCCGGCCGCCCCGCGCGGTCGGCGGCGCGCGCCTGCGCCAGCGCGTGCTCGGGATCGAGATGGATCCAGGCCTTGACCGAGGCACGTTCGGCGATCCGGTCCAGGCAATCGCGAGTCAGCTGCTCGGCTGTCAACGCACCCGATTGCAGGCGGGCGACAGCCTCGGCGGCCGAAAGACGGTTGCTGTCGCCCATCACAGTGCCTCCAGCCTGCTTTCGACCCACAGCCCGATATCCATGAGCCGTGCGTCGGCGTGGCGCTTGCCGACTAGTTGGATGCCGACCGGCAGCCCGTCCGGCCCCTGCCCCGCCGGCATCGTCAGGCATGGCATGTGGAGCAGCGTCCACAGGCCGTTGAAGATCGCATCGCCGGTGGAGGCGAGCGTCTTGGGCGCCTGCCCTGGCGCGGGGAGCGACAGCACCGCGTCAAACCCGCCGGCCCAGTCGCTCGCCGCGGCCCGCATGCGGTCGGCCTCCCGCCATCCGGCCCGAAACTCATCAAGCGTCAGCTTCAACCCGCCGGCGATGCGGCCGTGGCGCAGCGCCGGGCTGAGCAGGGCCTCATGCCGCTCGCGCTCCGGCGCGTGGTTGCGCGGCGCTTCGAAAAAGCTGTGGCGGTTCTGGATCTCGGAGACATTGCCGCAAGCATTGGGCAGCTCGGCCTCGACAATTTCGGCTCCGGCGGCGGCAAGCCGCTTGGCCGCGTCTTCCAGCACCGCCTTGCCGTCCGGCGCGGCCTTGTCCCAATGCGGCGTGCGGCACAGCGCCAGACGCGGCGCGCGATCCGGCATTACCGGCTTCGCGTAGGGGATCGCCATCATCGCCGCGCGAAAAAGCGCAATGTCGGCGACCGAGCGCGCCATGATGCCGATCGTGTCGAGCGTCTCGGTGTTGGAATGCATGCCGGCCGGCGCGAACATGTTGAAGCTCGGCTTGAAGCCGACCACGCCGCAATAGGCCGCCGGCCGGATCACCGAGCCGCCGGTCTGCGTGCCGATCGCCAGCGGCACCATGAAATCGGCGACGGCGGCGGCCGAGCCGCTCGACGACCCGCCAGGCGAAAATCCTGGATTGTGCGGGTTCGCGGTCGGTCCGGGATGACGATTGGCGAATTCGGTCGTCACCGTCTTGCCCAGCAGCACGCCACCCGCGGCGCGCGGTAGGGTCGCGGCGCTCGCGGTGAAGCTCGGCCGGCAACCGGTGTAGATCGGCGAGCCGTAGCCGGTCGGCATGCCGGCGGTGTCGAAAATGTCCTTGATGCCGAAGGGGATGCCCTTCATCAGCGTGGCGCGCGATGCGGCGCGCGCCGCGGCCAGCGCCACGTGGCCGGCGACATGCGTCCAGGCGCGCACCATCGGCTCGCGCTCGCGGATGCGCTCGAGGCAGCTTCGCACGACGGCCTCGGCGGTCAGATCGCCAGCGTCGATCCGGGCAACCATCTCGACGGCTGAAAGACGATGGGGGTCGGAGTTCGCCATGGGAGAGTCCTAGAGCCGCGACGGCTTATCTCAGCACCTTTAGATTTGCCGCGCCAGCCCGAGGCATCTCTCTTATTGTCATTCCGGCCGGAGCCTCCGGGTCCGCCCGTTGGGCGGCCCGAGGACAGGCTGCGCGGAGAGCCGGAACCCATGATAGCTAGCGCTGCCGCGTGACACGCCGACGTTCGCACTATTGATCCGCCTTGTCGGTGTTCATAGGTTCCGGGTTCGCGGCTCCGCAGCGCCCCGCAATGACAAGTTTTTATCAGCGCGCATGAGGCACGAATGTCTATGGCGGTCTCGATAAAAGGCGTGCTGATCGAAGAGGGGCGCGTCTTGCTCCTCGAGAACGATCGCGGCGAATGGGAATTGCCAGGCGGTCAACCAGAGCCAGGCGAAGAGCCGGCCGCGGCGCTGATCCGCGAGTTCGCCGAGGAGCTCGGCGCCGATATCGCCATCGGGCCAATCGTCGATTGCTGGAATTTCAGGGTGCTGCCCGGCCGTCATGTGACGATCGTAACGTATCGGGTGACGCGGGTGGAGATGGGCGACTTGCGGATCAGCGACGAACATCGCCGGCTCGGCTGGTTCGCGCTCGGCGAGCTCGACAAGCTGAAACTCCCCGACGGTTATCGCTGCTCGATCCGCGCCGCCGCGAGCGATCCGGCTTGGCTCGGGCTGGCCCGCGAGCTGCACGCAATCGCCCAGACCGGCGGGCATTTCAGCCAAAACGCCTTCGATACTCAGCGCTACGACCGGCTGCGCGTCATGGCGAGCGAGCTGATGGCGCTGGGTTCGGGCACCACGGTCGAGCGCATTGCCCACCTTTTCGCCCAGGATGTCGGCTACGCGACGCCGCGGGTCGCGGTGCGCGGCGCCTGCTTCCGGCAGGACAAAATCCTGCTGGTGCGCGAATTGACCGACGGAAAATGGGCGATGCCGGGCGGCTGGTGCGACGTCAACCAGAGTGCCGGCCAATGCGTGGAGCGGGAGATTCGGGAAGAGTCCGGCTATATCGCGCGCCCCGTGAAACTTGCCGCGGTGTGGGACCGCAGTCGCCATAACCCTTCGCCCTATCCGTTCTCCATCTACAAGATGTTCTTCATCTGCGAGTTGACCGGCGGCGCGCCGCAAACCAGCATCGAGACCACCGAGATCGGCTTTTTCGACGAAAACCAGTTGCCCGAGCTGTCGCCCGGCCGCAACCAGCCGCACCAGGTCAGGCGGATGTTCGCGCATTTCCGCGAACCCGGCCTGCCGACCGAGTTCGACTGAATTCAGCCATGAATTTCTCGCCTCCCCCCGGCTTGACCCGGGGGTCCACGTCTTCACGCCCAGCGCGACCAGCAGGTGCGCTGAGGCGCCTCGGTCGCATCCCGGCGTTTGCCATCACTGGGTTCCTGATCGGATCGGTGTTCCTCGTCGCGCTCTACCGTGTCGTGCCGCCGCCGGTGACACCACTGATGCTGATCCGCCTCGTCGAAGGTTACGGTATCAGCAAATCCTCGCGCCCTCTCGACGAGATCTCGCCCAATCTGGTGCATGCCGCGATGGCCAGCGAGGACGCTAAATTCTGCGAGCACCATGGTTTCGACTGGGACGCGATCCACGCCGCCTGGCAGCACTATGGGGAAGGCGCACGGCCGTTGCGTGGCGCCAGCACGATCTCGATGCAGACCGCGAAGAACGTCTTTCTGTGGCCGGGGCGCGACTGGATCAGAAAGGGGCTCGAAGCCTATTTCACCGTGCTCATCGAACTCGCCTGGGGCAAGGAGCGGATCATCGAAATCTATCTCAATGTCGTCGAATGGGGGCCGGGCATCTATGGCGCCGAGGCCGCGTCGCAATTCTATTTCCACAAGCCGGCACGGGCGCTCACCGCCGAGGAAGCCGCGCGGCTGGCAGCGATCCTGCCCGATCCGCTCAAGTGGTCGGCGAGCCGACCCGACCGCTACGTCGCCGAGCGCGCAAGTTTCATCCGCGCGCAGACGCCCGATTTGCCGCTCAACACGCCGGCTTGCCAGGAATTACGAGAACGCTGATCCCGTCTCCCGGCTAAAGCCGGGAGGACAGGATAACTCAAACCACCTTGCCGTTGGCGTTATCCGCCGTGCGGAGGGCAGGATCGCGACGGGCGGGGTCGCCGTAACCACCGCCGCCTGCGGTTTCGACCGTGACGCGGTCGCCGGGGTGGAGCACGGTCACGATCTTCGACGGGATAATTTCCTCGCCGCCATCGGCACGGCGGATCACCGAGCGGGCGCGGGCGCCCTCTTTGCCGCCAGCCAAGCCCGCGGCGGCGCTAAAATGGCGCTCGCCGCGATGCGAGAATGAGACGTCGCCGGCCCCTGGCCCCTCCAGCACCTCGTACTCGCGCGTGAGGCCGAGCCCGCCCCGCCACTCGCCGTCGCCGCCCGAATTGGCGCGCAGCGCGACCCGGTGGAGGCGGATCGGCGCCTCAATCTCCAGCGCCTCGGCCGGCAGATTCATGCAGTTGGTGGCGTCCGTCTCGATCGCATCGACCCCATCACCGCGCGGCCCAGCGCCGCTGCCGCCGGCGATCAGCTCGCCGACGACATAGTTCCCGTTCGCGCCTTTGCCGCCAAACGCGAGCACATGCAGCTCACCGGCCGACGCCGCCGGCGCCCGGTCGCCGATCGCCGGCGCCAGCGCGCCGACCATGCAGCCGGCGATGCGCTTGATTGTTGAGGTGCGGGCGTTGACCGGGGCCGGCGCCTCGGGGTTGACGATCGTGCCCAGGGGCAGCTTCAGTGAGATCGCGCGGAAGCAGCCGCCATTGGTCGGGATCTCGGGATCGGTCAGCGCCCGCACGGCCCAGCATGCCGCGGCAAGCGAGCCAGACGGCACGCAATTGAGCGGCCCCTTGACCTGGCCGCTCGTGCCGGCGAAATCGAATTCGATAGCGCCGTCTCTGACTGTCGCCGCGACCTCGATGCGGATCGGCTTGTCGAGCTCGATCCCGTCATTGTCGAGGAAATCGACATAGCGATAGGTGCCGGCGGGGATGCGCGCCAGCGCCGCGCGGGTAAGGCGCTCAGAGCGCGCCAGCAGCTCGTCGCAGATCGCGCCAAGCTGGTTGTCGCCGAAGCGCTCGGCGAGCTCCGCGAAGCGCCGTACGCCGATCGTGCAGGCAGCGATCTGCGCGTTGAGGTCGCCCATTACCGTGTCGGGAATGCGCACGTTCTGGCGCAACAGCGCGACCAGCGTCTCGTTGTAGGCACCGGCCTCGCGCAGCTTCAAAGGCGGGATGCGCAGCCCCTCCTGATAGATTTCGGTCGCATTGGTCGGCACCGAACCAGCCGATATGCCGCCGACATCCTGGTGATGGGTCATCGCCGCGCTGAGGGCGATCGGCCGGCCGCGATGAAACACCGGCTGCACCACCGCGATGTCCGGTAGGTGCGTGCCACCGCAATAGGGGTCGTTGAGAATGTAGGTGTCGCCGTCCCGCATCTGCGCCACGGGAAACGTCGCGATGATCTGCGCCACCGCGGGAATAAGCGTCGCGAGGTGGATCGGGATCGAACAGCTCTGTGCCAAGGTCGTGCCGTCGAGCGCGAAGAGCGCCGCAGAGGCATCGAGCCCCTCCCTGACGATCGGCGAAAACGAGCTGCGCAGCAGCGTCGATTGCATCTCGTTGGCGATGCCATCGAGCTTGTAGCGGGTGATATCGACGGTGATTGGATCAAGAGCGGTCGCGGTCATCAGAACTTCGCCGCCAGCGCCGCCATCCGCGCTTCGCGGGCGGCGATCGCCTCCTCGCGTTCGACCAGGAGGCGGGCGCGCTCCACCACCGGCACATCGATCATCTTGCCGTCGACGGTGACCGCGCCCACGCCTTCGGCGAGCGCCTTGTCATACGCGGCGACCACGCGGCGACCGTGTTCGACCTCGGCCGCGCTCGGGCGGAACTCCTCGTTGAGGATCGCCACCTGGCTCGGGTGGATGACCGAGGCGCCGAAAAACCCGAGCCGGCGCGAGCGGCGCACCGTCTCGCGGAAACCGTCGAGGTCGCTGAACTCGGCGACCGTGCCGATGAACCCCATCGGCATGATGCCGGCGGCGCGCGCCGCGAAGATCGCGGTCTGCTTGGGCATGAACAGACCCTCGGCGGTCGGCAGCATTCCGGCGGACAGCGCGAAATCCTCGGCGCCGAGGTTGAGCGCCACTAGACGCGGGCTGGCCTTGGCGATCTCCGCGATGCGGAAGAACGCCGAGCAGGTCTCGACCATCGCCAGCATCTTGGTGTGGCCCACCGCCATGCCGCGCTCGGCCTCGATCTCGTCGATCATCTCGGAGACCAGCTCGACATGCGGGGCGCTCTCGGCCTTGGGCAGCGCGATCGCGGTGATCGCCGGGCTGATGACGGCTTCGAGGTCGCGCACCGTCATGCGCATCGGCCGGTTGATGCGCACGACGACGTCCGCCCCGCCGCGCGACACCAAGCCCGCCGCTTCCTGCACCAGCGTGCGGGCGTGTTCCTTTTGCGAGGCGGCGACCGCATCCTCCAGGTCGAGGATGATAGCGTCAGCGCCGCGCTTGGCCGCGCCCTCGACAAAACGCCGCTGCGTGACCGGCACGAACAGCATCGAGCGCCAGACCGGCAGGTTGGGTTTCAATTCGTCTCTCCCTTTGGTTCGTCGGTTTCGTCCGGAGGGAAGCAATAAATGTCCAAAGCGAGCTTCAGGCCCCGCGCGCCGATCATTTCCAGCGTCTCGGGCCGAAATTCGAGGCCCTCGTTCACTTCTTTCATGAAGAGCCCACAGGAGATATCGGCTCTGTACTGAGCGACTAGGCGCCGCCACACACCGATATCCAAGGTCAGCCGCGAAAGCAGTTCAACAATCTGGCTGTCGAGGTCGCCCGGTCGACGAGGAGCGGCTTGAAGCGACCATCGGCCCGTGCGCGCGGTTCGCTCGATGCCTCGCCCGCCGAGGGTGGCTTCTCCCTTCCTTGCACTCGACGTCGGAGCGGCGCCCAACAGCGCAGAAATCCCGTCGGGATCGAGATCGTCTCCGAAGATCCTGAGCGAGGCCTTGGTCTCACTGACAGCGGCCATGCCTTTCTACTTCGCCAAACCAATGATCCCTTCGC
>Ga0335074_10016569_pt1 | contig 10377 bp, 9 predicted proteins | sample Lox_Sample_23_FD_206715 | JGI IMG/M metagenome (GOLD analysis project Ga0335074, IMG submission 206715) | Soil microbial communities from Loxahatchee National Wildlife Refuge, Florida, United States - Lox_Sample_2.3 | ecosystem: Environmental > Terrestrial > Soil > Wetlands | place: USA: Florida...
CCAGAGCAGCTCGGGCATGATCGGGTCGGCGGCCGGGGTCTCGGCCGGCACCTGGTGCTCGTCGAGCACGGCCTGCGCGCTCTCGGTGGACAGCTGCGCGAACCGGGCGGCGAGCAGCTCGGCCAGCTCGCCCGCGTTCGCGTCGCGGGCCTCCTGGCTGGCGAAGCGGGCGTCGGCCGCGGCGTCGGGCAGGCCGAGCGCCGCGCAGAGCCGGCCGAAGGCCCGGTCGCCGAAGCACGCCAGGCAGATCCAGCCGTCGCTGGTCCGGTACAGCCGGTACAGCGGCGACCAGCCGGTCTGATCGGCGTCGAGCTCGTGCGCCGGCAGCGGCCGGCGCTCGGCGTCGGTGGCGTGCTCGCCCACCACGAACAGGCTGGAGTGCAGCTGCGGATTCTCCAGGTACTGCCCGCGGCCGGTGCGGGTCCGGTGCTGAACCGCCATCAGCACCGCCACGGCCCCGGCCATCCCGTTGTAGAGGTCCTCGTTGCCCAGCACCCGCCGCACCGGCGGGTTGCCGGCCCCGGCCCCCTCGTAGAGCAGGCCCGCGTAGCCGGAGACGAGCGGCGCGAAGCTCTTCAGCTTCTCCATCGGGCCGGCCGAGCCGAAACCGGGCAGGAACGCGTAGATCAGGTCGGGCTTGATCTCCCGCAGCTGCTCGTAGCCCAGGCCGATCTTCTCGGCCTTGCCGGGCCGGAAGTTGTGCATCACGACGTCGGCACCGGCGACAAGCCTGCGCGCGACCTCCTGGCCCTCCGGCGTGCGCATGTCGAGCGCGATCGTCCGCTTCCCGCGCTGGGCCCCCTCGAAGAGGTCGGGCAGCGGCCGCATGTGGTCACCGCGCACCGGCTCGACCTTGATCACGTCGGCACCGAGGTCGCTGAGCAGCCGCGCGCCGTACGCGGTGGCGAAGAACGCGCTGAAGTCGATCACGCGAAGGCCCGCCAGCGGGCCTTCGATGCCCGCCAGCGGCTCGTCCGCCAGCGCCGAGTCGGCGATCGCCGAGACCGGCGCCTCACCCGCGGCCACGGCGGCGGTGTTCTGGCCAAGAACGGGCGCGGGCGGCGGGGCATCGGCCGGGCTGTCGGCGAACCGGATCACCGGGCCGACCTGACGCATGTGCCCGTGCACCGGGTCGTCAACGTCGACGACCAGGTCGGCGTAGGCGACCTGCGGCTCCTCGATCGTCTCCGAGGCGGGCAGCACCGGCAGCGCGGCGACGTCGGCCTCGTGGAAGAGCTTGATCCACTCAGCCCGCGGCCGGGCCTTGAACGCGTCCGGCACGAGGTGGCGGGCTATGTGGTACTCCTCCTCGTTGAGCGGCACACGCATCTCGACGCCCTCGATGGTCCGGATCTTGTCGCCGACGCCGAGAATGTCCGTGAGCCGCTTGAACCCGCCGTCGCCGCCGGTGTGCACCATCAGGTACTTGCCGTCCTGGCAGATGAACAGGTCGGTGATCAGCCGGTTGTGCCCGAACCCGGTCTCGGTGCCGCTCCTGGCCAGGTAGGACAGGTCACGCTCGTTCCACCACCAGTTCATCCCCATCACCGCGAGCATGCCGTCCAGCAGCGACGCGTCGACTTGCTGGCCCTGGCCGGTGTGGTGACGGGCCCGCAGCGCGGCGAGGATCCCGATCGTGGCCAGGAAGCCGGTGCAGTACGCGATCGTCGGGTGGCCGAGGAAGATGGGCCCCTTGCGGTGGCCGGCCTGCTCGGCCTGCAGGCCGCACCGCGCCGCCACCAGCGCGTCGTAGCCGGGCCGGTCGCGCCACGGCCCGTTATGGCCGTAGCCGGTGAACGTGGCCTGGATCAGCCGCGGGTAACGGGCGTGCAGGTCGTCGTAGCCGAGGCCCAGGGCGGCCGCGCGTCCCGGGCCGAACGACTCCAGCCAGACGTCCGCCGCCGCCAACAGAGAGTGCGCGACGTCCATCCCTCCGGGCGTGGCCAGGTCGGCCTCTACGCTCCACTTGCCGCGGTCGAGCACGCTGCGCAGGACGTCGTGGCCGTTCGGCCCGCCGCCCGGCCGCTCGAGCTTGATGACGGTGGCGCCGTAGTCGGCGAGCAGGTGACTGGCGATGCCGGCCGGCATCCCCCAGGTCGCGTCCACGACGACGAGTCCTTCGAGCGGTCCTGCCATGCGCGGAGGTCCTTCCGAGGCGGCGCGGCCCGTGTGCACGAACCGTGCACGGGCAGCGCGGGTCCAGCAAGATGCATAGTAATGATAGCAATGGTATAGGCGGCGGCCTAGACCACAGAACGGCCGAAATGGACTAATACGGAAGTCTGGCGCGGCGGTCAGGCGGGCAGCGGATCGCGATAACCCGCGGCGACGAGGCGCGGCAGCACCGCCGACGCGAACAGTTCGAGGCTGGCCCAGCCGATCTCCGGCGGCATGCCGCCCATCAGCGGCTGGAACATCAGATCGCTATGGTGGCCGAGCCGCTCGACCAGGGCCACGCACTCGTCCGGGGTGACGACCTCGAAGACCGGGCTGGCCTTCAGGTCCTCGACGCCCTGGGCCGGGATGTACTGCGTGCTGCCGACGCCCCGTTCCTTGGCCCATTCGGCGTTGGAGTTCGAGGTGTAAAGGACGTACGGGGCCACGGTCTCCCAGGCCCGCTCCGGGTCCTCGCTGACGAACAGGAACATGGGGCCGAGCACCGGCGGCGGAGTATTGGGCGGCAGGCGCATCTGGCGCCGGGCCTCCTGGTAGATGTCGTAGAGGCCGGGGACGCCCGCCGGCAGGTAGTTGTCCCCGTACCGGGCGGCCCGCCGGGCCGATGCTTCGCTGGAGCCGCCGATGTAGATCGGCGGGCGCGGCTTCTGCAGCGGCGTCGGCCGGACCATCACGGTCGTGCCGTGGTAGTCGAATGGCTCCCCGGTCCACGCCTGCTCCAGGATCCCGAGCGTCTCCTCGAGGAGCGCGACGCGCTTCGACTTCTGGACGCCGAACATCTCGTACTCGTGCGGCCGGTACCCGAGCCCGACCGTCAGGTCGAGCCGGCCGTGGCTGAGGATGTCCAGCGTGGCCAGGTCCTCGGCGAGCCGCAGCGGGTTGTGCATCACCGGCAGCAGGGCCGACAGGTGAATGCGCATGTGGGACGTGCGGCCGGCGATCGCAGCGGCCTGGACGATCGGGGATGCGCAGTAGCCGTCGTCGGCGCCGTGGTGCTCGGCCAGGTAGACCGTGTCGAAGCCGAGCTCGTCGGCCCACTCGCACTGATCGAGAGACGTCGCGTACAGGACCTCGGCGGGTGCGCCGATGGCCGGTGCCCGCATGTCATAACGCAGCGACAGGCGCATTCCGCTGGTCCTCCGGATCAGTCCGACGACGGGAGGGGCTTGCTGGACTCGAGTTCCATCGGCTGGCCGTGGCAGGTGAACCGGCCTTCGCCGCGCTTCACGCAGATCACCTGCGTGCCGCACTCCTCGCAGCGGTACCGCTTGCCGACCTGGTTCGAATCAGCCATCTAGCCTCCCATCCTCACGCGCGCCGCGACCCGTCGAAGGTGACGGTCAGCGGCGCGGCGCAGCACGTCAGGTCCGCGGCGCCGGGCTGCAGCACGATGGCCTCGGCGCCGCAGGTGTCGCAGCGCAGCCGCGTTCCCGGGGCCACGGTCTCCGGGGGCGTGCCGGGCTTGTCTGGCTGCGTCATGACGTCCTCTCCAGCGCGAACGTCGGCAGCGTATGCGTTGCGAAGCGGGTCGGCGACAGCCGGACCCGGTCGCCGATGCCGGGCGCGTCGCTGCCGTCGCCGACCAGGACCGAGACCAGGCGCGGGCCCGGCGCCCCGTCCAGTTCGACGAGCACCACCGTGTACGGCGGCTCGCCGCCGGACGGAAGAAACGCCCGCTCGACGCGGGTGAAGCTGAAGATCGTCCCCGTGCCGGCCAGTTCGCGCCACTCCAGCGGACCCGTGTGCCCGCACGCCCGGCCGGCCAGCGGGTACCACTGGAAGACGCCGCAATCCGGGCAGGCCGGCATCGCGAGGTTCCCCGCCTCGGCCGCCTCCCAGAACGGGGCGTACAGCGGATCATCGGTGTACGGAGCGAACTCCGGCACGTGGTCGGTAACAGCGGGCACGGTCAGCGGTCCTTCGTGATGACGAGACTGGCGTGGTCGTTGCCGCCCAGCGCCGAGACGAGCGTGACCTCGGCGCCGCGGACCTGCGCTTCGCCCCGCGTGCCGCGGATCTGCTTCACCGCCTCGGCGATGTGCACGACGCCGGGCAGGTACGCGTAGGACAGGTGGCCGCCGTGGGTGTTGACCGGCAGGCTGCCGCCGGGCGAGATGTGACCGTCGTTGGCGAACGCGAACCCCTCGCCGCGCGGGCACAGCCCGAGGTCCTCCAGCTGCAGCACGAGGCTGGTGCTGAAGCAGTCGTAGACCAGCGCGACGTCGATGTCGCCCGGGCCGATCCCGGCGGAGGCGTAGGCTCGCGGCCCCGACATCCGGGAGCCAAGCTCGAGGAAGTCGGCCTTCTGCGTGAAGATGTCGTGCATCGTGACGTCCATCGACGCCAGCCCGTAACCGCTCAGCACCGCGGGCGGGTTCGGCAGGTCGCGGGCGCGTTCGGTGCTGGTCAGCACGTAGGCGGCGGCGCCGTCGGTCAGCAGGCAGCAGTCGGCCTTGCGCAGCGGGCTGGAGATCATCGGGCTCGCGAGGTAGCCGGACAGGCTCAGCGGCCTGGTCTCCTGTGCCCCGGGGGTCAGCCGCGCCCACTGGCGTGCGGCCATCGACACCCCGGCCAGCTCGTCCGGCTTGACGTTGTAGTCGTGGCAGTAGCGCTGCTGCCACGCGGCAAAGTAGACCGGCTGCCCGTAGAAGCCGAACGGCATCTCGTAGCTGGCCTTCACCGGGTCCTTGGCGTGGAAGGTGTACGGGCCGCCCGGCCGCGACGACCCGTAGCCGAGGTACACGACGACGTAGTCGGCGAGCCCCGCGTCGAGGGCCAGCTTGGCGGTGACGGCCGCCGAGAGCGCGCCCGCCCCCGGCACGTAGCCGGCCATGCCGGTGAACCGGCGCTGCATGCCGACCGCCGCGGCGACGTCATCGGCGGCGGGCTCGGCGATGACGGGGACGATCCCGTCGACCTGGTCGGGTGTCAGCCCGGCGTCGGCGATGGCGGCCCGGACCGCCTGCACGGCCAGCTCCCCGACCGAGCGCTCCGACCTGCGGACGAACTTCGTCTCGCCGATACCGGCAATGGCGACGGAAGCTCCAGCGGTCATGGTAACCCACCATATCATTCGCATGGATTATGGCCAAGAGGCCGTCACGGCCGCGTAACGTAGCTCCGCCAAGCCCGGCCGCCGGGAGTGGCGTCGGGGGGGTCAGTCCGTCAGCTCAGAGCCACTCGATGACGTGGTCGAGCCGCTGCTTCGCGCGTTCCTCGCAGTATTCCTGCAGGTCCTGGGCGTGCTCCTGGGAAAGCCGGCGGGCCTCGCCGCGGTGGCCCGCGGATATCGCCTTCGCGATCGCGCGGTGCGCTTCGAAGAACTCCGGCTGCCGCGGCGTCAGGTCGATCGTGCTGAGCACCTGGTTGGTGAAGATCGCCTCGAGCGCGTTGACGAACGTGCTGAGCACCGGGTTGTCGCTGAGCTTCGCCACCACCGCGTGGAAGGCGGGCCCAGTGCGGAACACGCCCTGCGGCTCGTCCCGGACCGCCTCAATCACGTCGATCGCGTCATACAGCTCCTGGGCCGCCGCCTTGTGATCGGTACGGCTGGCCGCCATCTCGGCCAGCCACGGCTGGACCACGGTGATCGCCTGCACCAGCTCGCGATAGGTGGCGCCGGCCAGCCGGAAGAACAGCGTCGCGGTGCCGCCGAGGTCACTCGCGTCGACGGCCGAGAGCATGGTCCCGCCGCCCGGGCCCGGGCGCAGCACGACGAGGCCCTGCGCCTCGAGCAGGCGCAGCGCCTCGCGGAGCGTCGCCCGCCCGACGCCGTACTGGGCGAGCATCACGCTCTCCGGGGCGAGCAGCTCGCCGGGGGCGAGCCGGCGCCGCAGCACGTCCTCGACGATTTGCCGGGCGACGATCTCGGACCGCTTGAGTGACCGCGGCAAGGTGTTGATCGCGGGCCGTATCCACGTCGCGGTGAAGTGCTCCGGGGAGTGCGCGGGAACCGACCCGTTGAACACCTCGCTGCGCGGCTCCGGCGATGAACCGCGATTTGCCACCTCATTCTCCCCTCGGGAAGGGCCACCGGCATTGCCGACGGCACGAGCATTGTCGCATAATGCGGGCCGCCGCCCGCGGCGCTGCGCGGGCTACGGCGGCGGCCCGTGATCACGCCGGTGTGCGATCACCCCGGCCACCAGCGAGCCGCCGTCTATCACGATCGTATGGCCGGTGATCCAGGCGGACTCGTCGCTGGCCAGGAACACCGCGGCGCTCGCGATGTCGCCGACCGTGCCGAGGCGCTGCAGCGGCAGCCGCGTCGCGACCTCCTCCTCACGGCCCTCCCCCTCCCACAGCGCCCGCGACATTTCGGTCTTCACGAGCCCCGGTGCGAGCGCGTTGACCCGCACGCCCGGCCCGAGCTCGCCCGCGAGCTGGCGGGTTACCTGCAGCAGCGCCGCCTTGGTCACGTTGTAGAAGCCGATGCTGGGCTCCACGGTGTAACCGCCGACCGAGGCGACGTTGATCACGCTTCCGCCGGTCTCCCGCATGCCGCACCGCCACGCGCTCTGGGTCCAGCAGAGAGGGCCGACCACGTTGACGCCGACCGTCTTCATCGCACGCGGCACGTCGATGTCGATCATGGGGCCGAAGTAGGGGTTCGTCGCCGCGTTGTTGACGAGGATGTCGACCGACCCGAAGCGCTCGACGGTCGCCTCCGTGCACGCCTGCGCGGCGTCGGCGTCGCCCGCGTTCGCCTCGAACCACGCCACGCGGTCGCCGCCGATCTCCTCGGCGACCTTCGCCAGCGATGGGCCACGCCGGGAGGAGATCATCACGCTCGCGCCGTTCGCCACGAACGCCTCGGCGATCGCCCGGCCGATGCCGCGCGACGCCCCGGTGACGACGGCCACCTTGCCCGCCAGCAGTGTCTGCCCGCTCACCGGGTCACGCCTCGGAGCGGGATGCTTGCCGCAGCGGCGGCGCCGCGCGCCAGTCGTCCATCCCATACTCGGCGGTGCCGATATGGGTTCTGCCGCCGGAGACCTCCATCCAGTGCGCGTGGTTGAGCTGGTGGACCGTGAAGCACGCGTTGAGCGCCGAGGTGAAACCCATGGCGTCCACCGACTGGTTCACCGACTCCTTGATGAGCAGCGCGGCCATCGTCGGGACGCGCGCGATCCGCTTCGCGAACGCCTCGGTCCGCTCGGCGAGCTCGTCATCGGGGAACACCTTGCTGACCATGCCCAGCCGGTAGGCGTCCTCGGCGTCCAGCGTGTCCCCGGTCAGCAGCAGCTCCTTGGCCTTGCGCGGCCCGAACTCCCACGGGTGCGCGAAGTACTCCACGCCGCACATCCCGAGCCGGGTGCCGACCACGTCGGCGAAGACCGTGCCCTCGCCCGCGACGATGAGGTCGCACGCCCACATCAGCATCAGCCCGGCGGAGAACACGTTCCCGTGCACCTGCGCCACGGTGATCTTGCGCAGGTTCCGCCACCGCAGCGTGTTCTCGAAGTAGTAGTGCCACTCCTGCCGGGTGCGCGTCTCCGCCCCGTCCTTGGTGGCGCCGTTGCAGCCGAAGCTCGGATGCTGGTCCGGGCCCGGCGCCCGCTCCCGCTGGTCGTCGGCGGTCCCGAGGTCGTGCCCGGCGGAGAAGGACGGGCCGTCGCCGTTCAGGATCACGACGCGGACCGCGTCGTCGGCCTCGGCGCGGCCGAACGCGTCGCCCAGCTCCACCAGCATGCCGCGGTTCTGTGCGTTGCGGGATTTGGGCCGCGCCATGCAGATCCGGGCGATCCGGCCGTCGTCGAGGGTCTCGTACCGGATGTAGTCGTAGTCGCTCACAAGACTCCCTTCGGCCGCCGGGCCGGTGCGGATCAGCGGTTGAGGCTGGCCTGCTCGAGCAGGTCAGCGAACTTGGCCTCGGCTTGGCTGCGCCGGGTGGGTACGTGCTCGCTCGGCACCTCCGCCGGCTCGTAGCCTCGCAGGACCTGGCGCGCGACGGTGACCTTGTGGACCTCGTCGGGCCCGTCGTAGAGCCGGGACGCGCGGGCATGCCGGTACATGCTCTCCAGCGGCAGGTCGGCCGAGAAGCCGAGCGCGCCGTGAATCTGGATCGCCCGGTCGATCACGTCGTACAGCACCCGGGTGCCCCAGAACTTGATCAGGGCGATGTCCAGGCGGGCATCGCTGTACGGACGGCCCTGCTCGTGCAGCTGGTCCATCCGCCACGCCGCCTGCAGGGTCAGCAGCCGCGCGGCCTGCATGCCGGCGTAGCTCTCCGCGACCCAGTCCTGGACCATCTGCTTATCCTTCAGCAGCGAGCCGTGGACGGTGCGGCTGACCGCGCGCTCGCACAGCATGTCGAACGCCCGCTGGCTCTGGCCGAGCCAGCGCATCGCGTGGTGGATGCGGCCGGGGCCGAGCCGCGCCTGGGCCAGCGCGAAGCCCGCGCCGACGTCGCCGATCACCGCCGATCTGGGCACACGGACTTCGCCATAGTGGACCTCGGCGTGATTCCCGAACTCACCGAACTGGGCGTCCGGCTCGGCCATCGTCGGGATGTCGCGCAGCACGTGGACGCCGGGGGTCCCGGCAGGCACCAGGAACATCGAGAACGCTCGGTGCGCCGGGGCGCCGTCGGAGCCGGTCCGGCACATGACGATGTGGAAGTCGGCGACCGACGCGTTCGAGATGAACCACTTGTGCCCGCTGATCACCCAGGAGTCGCCGTCCTCGCGTGCGCTGGTGACCAGCATCGTGGGATCGGCCCCGGCCCCCGGCTCGGTCATCGCGAAGCACGAGTACACCGAGCCGTCGAGCAGCGGGCGCAGCCAGCGTTCCTTCTGCTCGTCGCTGCCGCCGAGCGCCAGCAGCTCGGCGTTGCCCGAGTCGGGCGCGTTGTTGCCGAAGATCGGCGTGGCGAGCGCGGACTGGCCGAGGATCTCGTGCATCAGGCCGAGCTTCACCTGCCCGAACCCGGTGCCGCCCAGGGACGGCGGCAGGTGCGCGGCCCACAGCCCCTGCCGCTTGACCTCTTCCTTCAGCGGCCGGGTGGCCTCGGCGAACAGCGCCTGGCCGTCCCTGCCACGCCACCGGTTGCTCAGCACCTCGAGCGGGCGGATCTCCTCCCGGACGAAGCCACGCATCCAGGCAAGCTTCGCCTCAAATTCGGGCTCAGTTGAGAAATCCCAGCTCACAGGCCCGGCCCTCCACTCGGCGTGCCCTGGCAATTCATATGCATCATATCCATACTCTGCCCTTTGACCCCAGTGCAGAGACTACGAGTGGCCCGCCGCTATCGCGAGGGCCTGCTCGAACAGGGCCGCCGCCATCTGCCGCATCCGCTGGCCGGAGCCACGGTCGGCTTGCCCCGCCGTGGACCGGGCATGGGTCCCCTCGAGCAGCACCCCGAGGCGGTAGCACGCCAGCGCGTGGTACCAGCCGACCGATGACACGTCGCGCTCGCTCCCCGCGCCGTACCGGGCGACGATCTCCGGCCTGGTCGGGAAGCCGGGCATCGCCAGGACCGTCGACGCCGACGCCATGCCGCCGTCCTCGCACCAGGTGGCGAGCAGCTGGCCGAGGTCCACGAGAGGGTCACCGACCGTCGCCAGCTCCCAGTCGACGACGGCCGCCACCTGCGGCCCGTCCGGCCTGATCATGACGTTGGCGAGGTGGTAGTCGCCGTGGATGAGTCCCGCTGACCAGGCCGGCGGCCGGTTGGCCGACAGCCAGCCGCACAGCACCGCGGTGTCCGGCAGCCCAGCGGGTGACCAGCCGGGAAACCGTGCGTACGACTCCAGCTGCGACGTCCACCGGCCGACCTGGCGCTCGAGCCAGCCCTCGGCTTGGCCGAGCGTCGCAAGCCCGGAGCCGGCCACGTCGACGCGGCCGATGGCGGCGAGCGCGTCGACCACCGCGAGCGCCATCTCCCGCTGGCTGGCGGGATCGTCGAGGAAGGCGGGCCGGGCGACGGTCGGCGTGAACCCGGCCACGGGCTCCATCAGGTAAAAGACCGCGCCGATCACGTCGAGGTCGTCGCACTCGGCGATCAGGCGCGGGTGCGGGACGCCGGTGCCGGCGAGCCCGGCCAGCACGCGCGCCTCCCGGCGCATGGTCTCGTCGCTGTTCTTGCGCTTGTGCAGCGGGGGGCGGCGCAGCACGAACCCGCGGCCGCCGCGGGAGAACCGCACCAGCACGTTCTGGGTGCCGCCCGCCATCAGCTCGACGCCGGCAAGCGGGCCGTGACCG
>Ga0335074_10016570_pt1 | contig 10376 bp, 10 predicted proteins | sample Lox_Sample_23_FD_206715 | JGI IMG/M metagenome (GOLD analysis project Ga0335074, IMG submission 206715) | Soil microbial communities from Loxahatchee National Wildlife Refuge, Florida, United States - Lox_Sample_2.3 | ecosystem: Environmental > Terrestrial > Soil > Wetlands | place: USA...
CCTAGCACACCTGCCGGGCCGCCCGTTGCCCGACATGGCACTGTCGCTGCAGACCGACATCTACTTCGCCACGTACGTGGTCTGCGAGTCGGCTGCCGAGGACGGCGTGTGCCGGTCCTTTGTCGACAGCACCATGCGCCGGCTGGAGCCGTTCTCGGCGGGCTGCTACCTCGGCGACAGCGACTTCACCGTCCGGCCGGACCGGTTCATGAGCGACGCGGCGTGGGACCGGTTCCGGCAGATCCGCACCGCGCGCGATCCGGGCCGGCTGTTCGCCGGCTACGACTGCGCGGACGAATCCGCGCTGAACGGAGTGCTGACCCCGTGAGCAAGACCTACCTGAAGGAAGCCGTCCCCGCGGCGCGGGTCGCTCGCGATCTCGCCGGGGTGCGGGAAACGGTCGCGTCCGTGATCGCGGACATCCGCTCGCGCGGGGACGCGGCGGTCCGCGAGTACTCGGCGAAGTTCGACAGCTGGTCCCCTGACGACTTCCGGCTGTCGGCCGCCCAGATCGAGGAGATCACCGGGCTCGTGCCCGCGCAGGTGATCGAGGACATCCAGTTCGCTCAGGCGCAGGTCCGCGGCTTCGCGGCGATCCAGCTCGCGTCGATGAGCGAGTTCGAGGTCGAGACGCTGCCCGGCGTGTTCCTCGGCCAGAAGCACCTGCCGGTCTCCTCCGCCGGCGCCTACATCCCAGGCGGTCGCTACCCGCTGACCGCCTCCGCGCACATGACCGTGCTCACCGCCAAAGCGGCAGGCGTTGAGCGGGTCGTGGCCTGCACCCCGCCGATCCGCGGCCAGATACCGGCGGCGACCGTCGCCGCCGCGCACCTGGCCGGAGCCGACGAGATTTATCTCCTCGGCGGGGTGCAGGCAGTCACCGCGCTCGCCCTGGGCACGGAGACGATCGGCAAGGTCGACCTGCTGGCCGGACCGGGCAACGCCTACGTGGCGGAGGCCAAGCGGCAGCTGTTCGGCGAGGTCGGCATCGACCTGCTTGCCGGGCCGACCGAGATCCTGGTGATCGCGGACTCGACCGCGGGCCCCGAAGTCGTGGCCGTCGACCTGCTCTCGCAGGCCGAGCACGGCCCCGACTCCCCGGCGGTCCTGGTGACCACGTCCCGCGAGCTGGGGGAGACCGTCCTCGGCTACATCGAGAAGATCCTGCCCGGCATGCCCACCAGCGACTTCGCCGGGCCGGCCTGGCGGGACCACGGGCAGATCATCGTGGTCGACGACCGCGACGAGGCGTTCGCGGTCGCGGACGCGTTCGCGTTCGAGCACGTCGAGGTGCTGACCGCCGCGCCGCGGGACGCGCTGGACCGGATGCGGAACTACGGCGCGCTGTTCCTCGGCGAGGGCACCTGCGTCTCCTACGGCGACAAGGTGATCGGCACCAACCACGTGCTGCCCACCCGCGGCGCGGCCAGGTACACCGGCGGCTTGTGGGTCGGCAAGTACCTCAAGACCGTGACCTACCAGGAGGTGCGCTCGCCGGAGTCGAGCGCGCTGCTCGGCGAGGTCTGCGGCCGGGCCTCCCGCGTCGAGCTGTTCGAGGGCCACGCCCGCTCCGGCGACATCCGCGCCTCGCGGGTGGACGGCCCGCGGCCCGGCTGGCTCGCCGCCGCGCTGGACGAGCAGTGACGGAAGACCTCGCCGGGCGCACCGCCCTCGTGTCCGGCGCGGGCAACGGCCTGGGGCGGGCGATCGCGCTCGCCCTGGCCGGTGCTAACGCGCGGGTCATCCTGGTCGGCCGGACGGAAGAGACGCTGCGGGAAACAGCGGAGCACCTAGCCGGGGTGGCCGGGACGCCAGGGCCCGGCCACCCCGGCGGGGTGCTGATCGCGACCTGCGACGTGGCGTCGCCGGAGTCGGTGGACGCGCTGCGCGACTCGCTCGCGGGCGAGGACGTCAGCCTGCTGGTGAACAACGCGGGGGTCGGCGGCCCGGTGCAGGCGCTCACCGACATCGAGCCGTCGGAGTGGGACGCGGTGTTCGGCGCGAACGTCCGGTCGGTCTACCTGATGTGCCGGGCCTTCCTGCCCGCCATGTACCGGCGGGGGAGCGGCGACGTCATCAACGTCGCCTCGGTCACCGGCAAGCGCCCGCTGACCAGGCGCACCCCGTACGCGGCGTCGAAGATGGCGGTGCTCGGCCTCACCCGCACCCTCGCCTTCGAGGCCGGGCCGCGCGGCGTCCAGGTCAACTCGCTGTCCCCGGGGCCGTGCCGGGGTGCGCGCATGACCAGGAACTTCACCGCCGAGGCCGCCGCCACCGGAACGACGTATGCCCAGGCGGAGGAGGCGTACGTGTCCCGCGCCGCGCTGCACAGGCTCGTTGAGGAGGACGAGGTGGCACACGCCGTGCTGGCCATGCTGCGCATGCCGGGGCTGTGCGGCGCGGATATCGACCTGTCCGCCGGCATGATCGCGCCGGCCTGAGAACCCCTATGAACCCATGAGGAGTGCATCGTGACCGTGTCGTCGGTCCTGGTCGTCGGTGGCGGGATCACCGGCAGCGTGCTGGCGCTCGCCCTGGCGCAGCGCGGGGTCAGCGTGGACCTGGCGGAGATACGGCCGCAATGGCGCGGGGCCGGGCACGGGATCACGGTGCAGGGCAACCTGCTCGCGGCGCTGGCGCGGGTCGGCGTGCTCGACGAGGTGCTGGCGCGCGGCGTGCCGTTCAACCAGCTGCGGATGCGGCAGGCCGACGGGACGCTGCTCGCCGAGGTGCCCACCCCGCGCACCGGCGGTGCGGACCTGCCCGCCACCATGGGCGCCCTCAGGTCCGACCTGCAGGACATCCTCTGCCAGCACGTCTACGCCGCGGGAGTCACGGTCCGGCTCGGCCTGAGCGTGCGGGCAATCACCCAGGACTCCCGGCGGGCGCACGCCGAGTTCACCGATGGCACGGGCGGTGACTACGACCTGATCGTCGGGGCCGACGGCATCAGGTCCGCCGTCCGCGCGCTGCTCGGCATCCGCACCACGCCGCAGCCGAGCGGCATGTCGATCTGGCGGGTCGTCGCCGAACGGCCAGCCGAGCTCGACTGCGCCGAGGTCTACTACAACGGGCCCAGGTACAAGGCCGGCTACGCCCCGATCTCGGCGGACCAGTGCTACGCCTACGTGCTGGATGTCGACGGCAGCCAGCGCGACTTCGGCAACGCGCCCGCCTGGCAGCTGATGTACGAGCGATCCGCCGGGTACGGCGGCACCTGGGGGAAGATCCGGGAGACCATCGGCCCGGACTCCCACGTGTCGCACACGCGGATCGAGTGGCTGCTGGTGGAGGATCCGTGGTTCCGCGGCCGGGCGATCGTGCTTGGCGACGCCGCGCACGCCTGCCCGCCGCTGATCGCCCAGGGGGCGGCCATGTGTGCGGAAGACGCTGTGGTGCTCGCCGATCTCGTCACTGGCGACCTGCCGGTCGACGAGGCGCTGCCCGCGTTCATGCGGCGCCGGATGCCGCGCGTCGAGCTGGTGGTGCGCAACTCCATGCAGCTGGTGCGCTGGGAGATGGGCCTCGAGCCGCACACCGAGGCGGACGTCGCTCGCACCATGAGTTCCACGCTGGGCTTCCTCGCCGCGGCGGGGGCGTGAGCCCGGGTAGTCCCGGCTTGGCCCTGTCTCAGCCCTGATGCGAGTTCGTGGTCGCGTCCGCGGCGCAGGACTTGTTCAGGCTGGTGATGTCGGCGCTGACAGCGGGGCCGGCGGACCGCCAGCCGGAAGCGCCGTCGGTGAGCTTGTTCGCGTTGTCGTCCAGGGACTTGACGGTGGGGACGAGGGTGCCGGTGGCGCCCGTTCCGGTGCCCAGGTCGCTCAGCGTGGCGGTCAGGTCGGTAATGGCCTGGTCCTGCGCCGCGGTAGGCGTGGTGTTGGCGCCCGTGGCCGCGGCCTCGGCGGTCGCCCACTGTCCGCTGATCGCCTGGTTGTCGGTGAAGAGCGTGCTGACCTCGTTCGCCAGGGTGTTGCCGCTGACCAGCACCGACTGGCAGGTCAGCGCGCCGTGCAGATTGTGCTCCACGAGCGGGTTAGTGGACGAGGAGTTCGCGCAGCCGGCCAGGGCGGCGAGGACGGCTGCGCAAGCGGCCAAGGTCAGGGGTTTCATGAGCTCCGCCCCGGTCATCTCACATCAGCCTTCCGTTTCTTCTTTCCTCCACCTGATAAGACGCGCAGCGACCCGCGACGGTGCGCACGATGGGTGATTGTTACCAGGATGAGACGCTGCGCGACGGTATCGCGACTCCGGCCTTGACCAGCGGGAACCGCGTTACTGGACGGGTGATCCCGTGGCGCTGGGCAGCCCCGCCGGCGACGTGACGCCGGTGGAGGAGGGCGACGTCGTGGGCACCGGCGTTCCCGTGTCGGTACCGGTGCCCGACGTGGTCGGCGTCGGCGTGGCCGTGTGGCTCGGCGTGCGGGTCACGGTAGACGTCGGAGAATGAGTGGGCGTCGGCGACGTCGTGTGCCGCAGCGGCGTATGCGTGTTCGCCGGAGTGATGGGCGTATGGGTGGTCGCCGGATTGATCTGCTGCTCGTTTCCCGTATCGCTCGCGGTCACCGGGCGGACCGTGATGTAGAGCGCGAAAAAGCCGAGGAACAGCCCGATGAGGATGAGAGTCGACTTGCGCGGGCGCCCGGTGATGAAGCGCATGCGGTGCCGTGGTTCCCGGGTCACGGCGTCTCATCCCCGGTGGGGCGGCCGGCGTCGACCTCGGCCGACACGATGATGCCCTCGGTGCGGAACGCCGCCGCGACCAGCGCGCGAAGCTCCCGGCCGACGTCGAACTGCATGCCAGGCAGCGTTCGCGCCACCATGCGCAGCGAGAACGTGTCCATGTCCATCCGTTCGACGCCCATGACGGTGGGCTGGTCGAGCATCATCTTGCGCAGCCGCTCGTCGTTGTAGGCCTCCTTGCCGACCTGCTCCAGGACGTCGGTGGCGTGGCCCACGTCGATGGCGGCCGGCACGGGAACGTCGATGACGGCGCGCGCCCAGTCCCGTGACAGGTTGGTCACCTGGGTGATCTGGCCATTCGGCGTGATGATGACCTCGCCGCTCACCGAACGGATGCGGGTGACCCGGAGGGTGACCTCCTCGACCGTGCCGAACGCGGGCTCCGTCACGCCGCTGACGTTGATCTTGACGACATCGCCGAAGCCGTACTGGCGTTCCCCGGTGATGAAGAACCCGGCGCCGATGTCCTGCACGAACCGCTGCAGGCCGAAGCCGAGTCCGGCGCTGATCAGCGCGGCAGGCGCCACGAGGCCGGCGGTCGGGATGCCGAGCTGCTGCACGACAAGCACGGCGCTCACGGTGTAGACAACTGCGACGACGCTCCAGGTGACGACCTGCGCCACCACGTGACGGTGCTTGGCGGCCTCGGAACGCACCAGCTCATCGGAGTCGGTGGCCCGCACGTCGATGCGGGCCATGATCCGGCCGCGTGCCCAGTCCGCCAGCCGGGTAATCAGGATCGCCCCGAGGATCACCAGGATGATGATCAGCAGGTTGCTGCGAGCCCATAGATTGAAGTCGTCCAGTGGTGCGATCGCGCCCGTCACGGCGACCCTCCGTTTCTCGCCCGACCGTCCTCACACAAGCCCACAAGTCTAGACAGCGTGGCGCGTGGTCACGCCGGCGAACGTCGATTCAGTGGTGGATTTCACATGAACAATGAGAGGTCCTCCCGTGCCTCGTCGGCGGCTGGCTAGTCTCGTGGCATGACCGAGAGCACGGCGCCGGCCGGCCCGGCGGACTGCGGGACGGCGCTAGTCACGGGCGGCACCAGCGGGCTGGGGCTGGCGATGGCGAGCGCGCTCGCCGGGGCCGGGCTGCGGATCGCGGTGGCGGGCCGGCGGCCTGGTCGCGCGTGGACGGGATCGACCTGCTCGTGAACAACGCGGGCATCGGCATGCGCACCGTGAACCCGCACTTCATGACCGAGCCCCGTGGCTTCTGGACGGTGCGGCCTGACGGCTTCCGCGATGTGATCGACACCAACCTGACGGGTTATTTCCTCGTTGCTCGCGAGGTGGTGCCGCGGATGCTCGCCGCCGGACGCGGCCGCGTCGTGAACATCTCGGTGAGCGAGTCCACGATGACCAGAGCGGGCTTCGTCCCCTACGGGCCGTCCCGGGCCGGCGCGGAGGCGCTGTCCCGCGTCATGGCCGCCGACCTGCGCGGCACGCCGGTCACCGTGAACGTGCTGCTGCCCGGCGGCGCCATCCGCACCGGGATGGTGCCTGCCGAGCACGCGGCCGCGATCCCGAACCTGCTCGAGCCGGAGATCATGGGCCCGCCGATTATCTAGCTGGCCTCAGCGGCAGCGGCCGGCGTCCACGACGAGCGCATCGTCGCCGCCGGCTTCGGCCGTTCACGCGAAACTCACAGATAGTCCGCCGGAACCCTGCAGGTCCGGCGTCGATGCTGGTGCGCGGAGCTGGGATGGGGCGAGGACGGGTGATGCGGGGCGGGACGAGGCTGGCCTGGGCAGAGGCGGCGCTGGCCGTCGCCTCGTACGCGGTGCTGTGTGTCCTGGTCCTGAGCGTGGCGCCGCGGCTGGTAGAGCCGGACGACTTCGCCTACCGGGCCTCGATCGTGGCGATAACCCAGGGTCATTTCCTGACCTTGTCCGGCTCGCAGGCGGTGTCTCTTGCCGGGGCGCTTGGCGGCCCCCGTGGCGCCGGCGCGGGCCCCGGCCTTAGCGTCATACCGCAGTGGGTGCAGCTGAGCGACGGACAGTGGATCAGCGAGAAGGACCCCGGTTATCCGTTCCTGGCCGCACCGTTCCAGGCGCTCGGCATCATCAGGTGGGCGCCGCTGTTCTACGGGGCGCTTGCTTGCGCGGGGCTGTTCGCCGGCGCCCGGCGCTGGCTCGGGCGCTTCGGCGGTGCGGCGGCGGTCGGCTTGTACTGCTCGTCGGGCGCCGCGCTGCTGTTCGCCTGGCGGGATTACATGCCGACGTTCACCGACGCCTCGCTGATCGCCGCCGGCTCCGGGATACTGCTGTGGGCAGTGCTGGCCGACGAGGCAAGCTCACGGCGGCGCACCTGGGCGGGGCTGGCCGGGTTCGTGCTGCTCGAGGTGGCGACGTTTACCCGCTACACCGACATCGTCATCCTCGGCTGCGCCGCGGTGGCGGTGCTCGCGGTGTGGTGGCGGCGGCCGGCGCGGCTGCCGCTGTCGGCGGTGATCTGGTGGCTGGCCTCGGTCGCGGTCTTCGGCGCCGGCGTGGCGGTGTTCGACGGCCTGGTCTACGGCGGCCCGCTCACGACCGGCTACCGCCCGGGCGAGATCAGCTTCGGCCTCGGCGCGATCGCGCCCAACCTGCGGTACATGCCGAAGCACCTGCTGCAGGCCATGCCCGTGCTGGTCCTCGGGCTGGTGTCGCTGGGCTGGATCATCGTGCGGTGGATCCGGCTGCGCAGGGCGCCCGGCGAGGCCGGGCTGGCGGTCCGCCGCGACCTGTGGGTTGGCCTGGCCCTGGCCGCGTCGTGGTTCGCGGTCTGGGGCGTGTACGCCGCGTACTTCTGGACGGCCAACGCCTTCGGCACGACCTTGCAGTTCGCCAGGTTCTACGTGCCGGCCCTCGGCGCCATCTCGCTGCTCGGCGCCTGGCTGGTGACCAGGATTCCCGGCCGCGCTTGGGTGGCCGGTCTTGCGTCGGCCACCGTCATCGCTGCGATGTTCGGCCTCGGGGCGTGGTCGTTCCACGCGATGGCGGGCTCCGGGATCGGCATCGGCATCCCGGTTAAGGGCTGCCCGGCGCAGCAGGCAGGCGCCAGTCCCGGGCCCGCCCGCTGCCAGCCTGGCACGCGGACCGTAGTCCTTCAGCCACGGGTAGGCCCGTGACGGATCCTCAGCGGAAGAAGCCGGTCAGCAGTTCCGTGACGCGGTCGGCGGCGTCGTGGTGCACCCAGTGCGACGCGTCGGGTATGCGCTCGACGCGGTCTAGGTTGGGGACGTCGTCGTGCTCCGGTTCGGCGAGTTCTGGGCCGAGGTAGCCATCGCGTTCCCCCCAGATGACCAGGGTGGGCGCCTTGACCGGGCGTAGTGCCGCTTCCGCCTTCTTGGGCGGGGTCCGCACCGAGGACCGGTAATAGTTGATCATTCCCGTGGACGCGCCCGGCTGCGACCAGGCCTCGATGTAGCGGTCGGTTTCCTCCTTCGTGAATTCCGGCCGGGCGTCGCCAAGGAAGTGCCGGAAGAAGTGCCAGTCGTTGGCCTTCACGACGCTTTCGGGCAGGTCCGGCAGGTCGAAGAAGAAGAAGTACCAGGACTTGCGCAGCTGGCCTGGGTGGTGCAGTCCCTGCGAAAGCTTCCGCGGGTGGGCGGCGTTGAGGATAGCCAGCCGGTCCACGATCTCTGGCTGGTGCATCGCCATGGTCCAGGCGATGGTCCCGCCCCAGTCGTGACCGACCAGCATCGCGCTCTCGGCGCCGCGGTCGTGGATGAGACCGGTGATATCGGCGGCGAGCTTGTCGACGTCGTAGGCCGCGACTTCTTTCGGCCGCGATGACAGGTTGTAGCCGCGCGTGTCGGGTACCACGACGCGGAATCCCGCCGCCGCGAGCGGCTGGATCTGCAGCCGCCAGCCGTACCAGAACTCGGGGAAGCCGTGCAGGAGCACGACCAGGGGCCCCTCACCGGCCTCGACGTAGTGCAACCGCTGGTCGCCGACCTCCGCATAGCCTTCTCGTAGTCCGCTGAGCCATTGTCCTTGCTGTTCCGGCGTACTCATGTGGCGCCTCCCCGGAGAGTTGTGTCAAGGATGACCTTAGGAAGATCTGTAGCTTTACCGCTCCAGGGAGAACACTGGTGAACTCCCTGGTCTGGCCACGCCGCCGGTTCGTACAGAAGGGACAGCAGATGCTGATCGCGGGGCACCGCATCGATGGCATCGGACTCGGCACCGCGCAATTCGCCTTCAGGGGCGGGACCGACGAGGACTGCGTGGCGACCGTGCGTGCCGCCCTGGATGCGGGGGTGCGGCTGATCGATACGGCGCTGGCCTACACGCGGGCAGGCATCGAGTCGTATGCCGAGCAGGCGGTGGCGAGCGCCCTGCGCGGCAGCACCGGGGATCGCCCGCTGATCGCGACCAAGGGGGGCCATTGGCGCGACGGGAACACCTTCCCGGTCGACGGGCGGCCGGACACCCTCCGTGCGCACTGCGACATCAGCCTGCGTGCGCTCGGGGTCGACCAGATCGACTTGTACCTGCTCCATCACGTCGACCCCTGGGTGCCGCTCGAAGAAAGCGTCGGCGGCCTCGCGCAGCTGCGCCGGGAAGGCAAGGTCGCGGCCATCGGGCTGTCCAACGTGACGGTCGCGCAGCTAGATGCGGCGCTCGGGGTAGCCCCGATCGCCGCGGTGCAGAACCGGCTGTCCTACGGCGATCCCGCTGACCTGCCGACGGCGCTGGCCTGCGCCCAGCGTGACCTCGCCTACCTGGCGTACGCGCCGTTCGGCGGGCCATCCAGCGCGCCGCCCGAAGCCGCGCTGTCGGTCGCAAGGCGCCGTGGCGTGTCGGTGCACCGCGTCCTGCTGGCCTGGCTCCGGGCCCAGGCACCGAACATCATCCCGCTCGCAGGCGCGAGCCGGCCCGCATCGATCCGCGACTCCGCGGCCCTGCTCGCCCTCAGCCAGCAAGACCTCGCGGACCTGCGAAACCGGTAACCGTCCGCTTCCCACGTCCTGGCGGCTGGGCAGACCGAGGCGGGCCAGGGTGTCGGCCCGGCGCAGCGCCTCGGGGAGCCGGTGCCGCCCGGCCATCTGCCGGACAAGGCTGGCGGCGTCGTCACGGGGTATCCCGGCGGCGGTGACGTACAGCGGCCGGGCTGAGGTTCCGCGCAGCACCGCGATGGCGTGGGTAGCGGTGCGGAAGGGCGTCTTGGCCACGCCGATCACTGGGACACCGAATTCGTCGCGGGCCCGGGCGCCCAGGCCGGGCCGCCCGTCGGGGTCCAGGTCGGCGTAGCCGTCGATCACCAGCAGGCGCAGACCGGACAGGCCGTCCAGGACCGCGCGCAGCGGCGGCAGCTCCCGCAGGTAGAACTGCCCCGGCTGGTAGGGCGCGACGTCAGCGACCACGGCGACACGATCGCCAGCCAGGTGGGTAAAGGCCGGATCGGTGGCCGCGACGGCGGCCGCTCGCGCACCCCCGGAGGGCAGGTAGTGCACGTCCGCCGCCACGAACACGGCCGTGCCCGGATACCCGTCAGTTTCCACCATTCCAGGATGCCCGACCGGTGGCGACCAGCCATCCCTACCAATGCGCGGCCGCGGGGGCTGTCACATTTCGTAGACGGTGGGGCGGGTGGTGTAGGTGCGTCCGGATGGTGTGGTCCAGCGCATGACGCCGGGTTCGG
>Ga0335074_10016571_pt1 | contig 10376 bp, 7 predicted proteins | sample Lox_Sample_23_FD_206715 | JGI IMG/M metagenome (GOLD analysis project Ga0335074, IMG submission 206715) | Soil microbial communities from Loxahatchee National Wildlife Refuge, Florida, United States - Lox_Sample_2.3 | ecosystem: Environmental > Terrestrial > Soil > Wetlands | place: USA: Florida...
CCTTCTCCAGCACGGCCACCCGTTTGATGCCGTGCTCGGCCGCAAGATAGTACGCGGTGCCGAGGCCATGGCCGCCGCCGCCGCAGATCACGGCGTCGTACGCCGCTTGCGGCTGCGCTCGACGCCAGTGCGGGGCCCAGCTGCGATGTGCCGTCAGGCCGCGTCGCAAGAGCGCGAGAGCCGAGAAGCGTTGCATGGATCGGGCATGATGCCCGCAGCTGCGCCGCTAGACCAGTACTTGCTCGGCGGCGGCTTTGAACGGATACGACATCAGCTCGTCTTCTTCGCGGCGCGGGGATTCACGTGACGGACAAATTCGGCGACGTAGTCGTCGGCCGGATGCTCGACGATCTCGGTTCCAGTGCCGGTCTGAACGATGCGTCCGCCTTCGAGGATGGAAATGCGGTCGCCGAGCTTCAATGCCTCATCGAGGTCGTGGCTGACGAACAGAATCGTCTTTTTGACATGCTGTTGCAATGCCAGCAGCTCATCCTGGAGCTTGCGCCGGATGAGCGGATCGAGGGCTGAGAAGGGCTCATCCATGAGCAGGACGTCGGCGTTGGTCGCAAGCGCGCGCGCGAGCCCGACACGCTGCTGCATGCCGCCGGAGAGCTCGCTGCAGTACCGATTGGCCCACTCTGCAAGACCCACGAGCTCCAACTGCTGCTCGACGATCCGGCGGCGCTCCCGCACGGACTCCCCGCGCAGCTCCAATCCGAAGCCGACGTTGTCGCGAACCGTTCGCCAGGGAAGCAACGCGAACTGCTGGAAGACCATGGCCATGCAACGCCGGCGCACGCTGCGCAGCGTATGGGGGTCACAGGAGGCCACGTCGACCACGCTACCGCGATCGCTCACGAGCACCTTGCCACGGGTGATGCGCGTGATGCCGTTCGCCGCTCGCAGCAGGGTGGACTTCCCCGATCCCGAGAGGCCCATCAGAACGTAGATCTCGCCGCGCAGGACGGTGAGGTTGGCGTTGGCCACTCCGACCACGATTCCGGTCTGCTCGCGAATCTCGGTGCGCGAACAACCCGCATCGAGCGCATTGAGCGCCCGCTGCATCAGCTCGCTCGAGCGGCGGTTGGGCTGGGTTCCGTAGAGAATGTCCACGGCGCGGAACTCTAGGGCGGGAGCCATCGGCACGCGCTGAGGCTCGCTCATCGATCGCTCGGGCGACTCAAGCGATCGAGGATGATCGCAAGGAGCACGATCACGAATCCTGCCTCGAAGCCCATGCCGATCTGAACCGTGTTGAGCGCCCGGACCACTGGAACACCGAGACCGCCCGCACCGACCAGGGCGGCGATGACGACCATCGAGAGGCTCAGCATGATGCACTGGGTGATTCCCGCGACGATCGTCGGGGCCGCGCTGGGCAGCTCGACCTTCCAGAGCAGCTGCAGCCGTGTGGCTCCGAACGCCTCGCCGGCCTCCTTGAGAGGCTCGGGCACGGAGCTGATGCCGAGCTGAGTCAGGCGAATGGGCGCCGGCAGCGCAAAGACAATCGTCGAGATGAGCCCGGGCACGACTCCCAGCCCGAACAGCACCAGGGTCGGAATGAGATACACGAACGTCGGCAGCGTCTGCATCAGATCCAGGACAGGGCGCAGTGCGGCCGCAAGGCGCGGGCGGTGCGCGGCGGCGATGCCGATCGGCACTCCGAGCAATGCACAGATCAGCACGGCCACGCAGACGAGCGAGAGCGTCTCGAGCGTCGCGCCCCAGTAGCCCTGATTCATGATGAAGAGCAGCGCGAGAGCCACGAACGTGCACAGCGCGAGCGAGCGTCGCAACCCCCAGGCGAGGGCGACGATCGCAACGATCAGGAGCGGCGAGGGGATCGCGCGCAGGATTCGCGTGAGGCCGTCGACGCTGCCGCGGCCCACGGCCGAGACGGCATCGAAGAAGATGCGGCCGTGAGACTTCACGTACTCGATGAAGACCGTCACGGCATCACCGACCGGAAGCTTGTGGCCGCTGATCCAGCTCTCGAAGCTCGTTGCGCCCTGACTTGCGGCACGGCCGCCCAGAGCTGCGCTCGCGGGACGGCCGTCGAAGGTGCGTACGCCCTGGAGCCAGCCTGCGACCACGCCGGGATGACCCGAGAGCCATGCTCTCGCGGCCGCCTCGGGTGCCTGGTGCTGGTCGAGAATGCTCGACATGAGCTCGCTCTCGCCGCGGACCGTGAAGGTGAGATTGCGCAGCAACCGCCCGACGTTCGGACACTGAGTGACGTAACCGGCTCGCGTATTGGTATACACCGCGGCGCCGCCGAAGTTCGGGCCGAACACGGCATCCCCGCCCGTCAGATAGCGCAGATCGAACCGCATGTTCATCGGATGGGGCGCCCAGGCGAGAAATACGATGGGCGCATGCGCGCGAACCGCGCGCTCCACCTCCGCGAGCATGCCTTGCTCGCTCGACTCGACCAGCTTGAAGTCGCCCAGGTCGAAGAGATTCTGCTTGATCATCCCGAGCACCAGCCGGTTGCCATCGTTGCCAGGCTCGATGCCGTAGATGGAATGATCCAGCTGAGCCGCGAAATGCTGAATGTCGGCGAAGTCCTTCAGGCCCCGGGCATAGGTATAGGCGGGCACGGCGAGTGTGTACTTGGCGCCCGTGAGATTCGCCCGAATCACCTCGACCGAGCCGTCCGCGACGTACGACTTGCGGTCGGCCTGCATCGAGGGCATCCAGTTCCCGAGAAAGACGTCGATGTCCTTGTGCTTCATCGAGGCGTAGGTCACCGGCACGGAGAGCACGGTGACCTGCGGCAGGTACCCCAGATCGCGCAGCAGGACGCTCAAGGTGGCGGTCGTTGCCGTCACGTCCGTCCACCCGATGTCGGACATCCGGACGGTGCGGCACTCGGGCGGATCCCGGGCGACGGGTACGCTCGTGGCGTAGCTATCGGGAGGCGAGTCGGCCTGCGCCTGCGTTGCGGGACAGACCCCCAGGGACACGGCCACACTCACAGCCGCTAGAGCCCGCCGCCACATGCGAGAGACTTCCGATCGTGCAACCCCCATCTGCGCTCTCTTGACCCCACCGCGGCCGCGGCCACATCATTTCGATCGACGACTTGAATAGCCGTTCAAGACGCCGGATGTCAAGGGAGACCGGTGCGACAACCTTCTGATGCACAAGTCGAATATGCGCGGTTGCGCGCGCCCCGGGCGTGCCAGCTGACCGCCACATGGCTTTGCGGACCGCGATCTTGAACACTCAATCAAAATCGACCTCACAGGACACACGAGCGCGCCGCGACTCCACGGAGGGCCCCGAGGAGCTCGAGGAGCCCAGGCGACGCCAGCTCATCGAGGTCACGATCGACGCGCTTTCGGAGGTGGGATACGTCGGCAGCACTCTTGCAGAGATTGCCAGCCGCGCGAATGTCTCACCAGGGCTGGTCGCGCATTACTTCGGGGACAAGGATGGCTTGCTCGCTGCGGCCTTCCGCACGCTTGCGCACCGCTCGATGCAGACCTTGCGGCTGCGGCTCGGGGGTGCCCGCACGTCCCGGGCGCGCATCCAGGCCGTGATCGACGCTTACCTCGCGCCAGCTGAGTTCGACCGGCGCACGGGGACGGCGTGGCTCGCGTTCTGGGGCGCTGTGCTGCACGTTGAGAGTCTGCGGCGTATCCAGCGCATCTATCAGCGCCGCATGCTCTCCAATCTGCGCCACGCGCTGAGCTGCCTCGTGCCGCCGGCAGAAGGCCGCAGCCTGGCCGCCATGATCGCGGCGATGATCGATGGGGTCTGGTTGCGCGCGGCCCTTTCGGGATGGCGCGAAGCCGATAGCGAGAGCGCACGCGCTCTTCTGACCGCATTCGTGGACAACCGTCTCGGGCAGCATCGCGCGCCATCCGAGATGGCGGGTGATGCGACCGCCCGGGCGCGAAGCTCCACGGGCGCGGATCGCACGATGCTCACCACGATCAACCCCGCCACCGGTGCCGTGCTCGCGCGGCTGCGCGTCGATGGACCGCGGGAAATCGACGCCGCCGTGTCCCACGCGCAGAGTGCACAGGCGCACTGGGCGGCACTGACCGGCGCGGAGCGCGGACGGATCCTGCGTCGTGTCGCCGATGGCCTGCGCGCGCGCAATGCGGAGCTCGCCGAGCTCGAGACGCGCGACACCGGCAAGCCCATTCAGGAGACGAGCGTCGTGGATGTGCTCTCGGGGGCGGAGTGCTTCGAGTACTACGCCGGGCTTGCGGCCGGAATTGCCGGAGAGCATCTGGATCTTGGACCCAAGGCATTCGGCTACACGCGGCGCGAGCCGCTGGGGGTCGTCGCCGGCATTGGCGCCTGGAACTATCCGTTGCAGATTGCCTGCTGGAAGACGGCTCCGGCGCTTGCCTGCGGCAATGCCATGATCTTCAAGCCGGCAGAGCTTACTCCGCTCACGGCGATGAAGCTTCAGGAGGTGATGCGCGAGGCGGGGGTGCCCGATGGGGTATTCCAGGTGGTGCAGGGGTTCGCAGAGACCGGCCGGCTGCTCACGCGTCATCCGCGCATCCGCAAGATCTCGCTCACCGGCGAGGTCAGCACCGGTCAGGCGGTGATGAGCGATGCAGCCGCATCGCTCAAGTCCCTGACGCTCGAGCTGGGCGGCAAGTCCCCGCTCATCATCTTCGACGACGCCGCGGTGGACAACGCCGTGGCCGGCGCGATGCTCGGCAACTTCTACTCGGCGGGTGAGGTGTGCTCCAACGGCACGCGCGTCTTCGTTCACCGCCGGATCAAAGCGCAGTTTCTGGCGCGTCTGAAGGAGCGAACGGCGGCACTGCGCATCGGAGATCCACGTGACCCGCGCACCCAGGTGGGCGCGCTGATCTCCGAGGAGCACATGAACAAGGTGCTCGGATGCATCGCGCGGGGCCGCGCCGAGGGCGCGCGCCTCCTCGTCGGTGGCAGCCGCGTCACCTCGGGAGAGCTCGCGAGCGGCTATTTCGTGGCGCCCACCGTCTTTGATGCCTGTCGTGACGAGATGAGCGTGGTGCGCGAGGAGATCTTCGGCCCAGTCATGGCGGTGCTCGAGTTCGAGGAGGAGGCCGAGGTGGTTGCGCGCGCGAACGCCACGGAGTTTGGGCTCGCCGCTGCCGTATTCACGCGGGATCTGACGCGCGCTCATCGCGTCATCGCACGGCTGCAGGCGGGCACGTGCTGGATCAATCACTACAACGTGACGCCCATCGAGTTGCCCTTCGGGGGCGTGAAGCTCTCGGGTCTCGGACGCGAGAACGGGCGCGCCGCCCTCGAGCACTACACACAGCTGAAGAGCGTCTATGTCGCGCTGAGCGACATCGAAGCGCCGTATTAGCTGATGGAGGAGGTGTTCGACTACGTCATCGTCGGGGCGGGCTCTGCGGGGTGTGTGCTCGCGAGTCGCCTGACGCAGGACAACCAGCACAGCGTGCTGCTCCTCGAGTACGGCGGCTCGGATCGCTCCGTGTACATCCAGATGCCGGCGGCGCTGTCGATTCCGATGAACACGGAGAAGTACAACTGGGGCTATGTGACGGAGCCCGAGCCACATCTGGGGGGACGCCGCCTCAACACCCCGCGGGGCAAGGTGCTCGGGGGATCCTCCTCCATCAACGGCCTGGTCTACGTGCGCGGCAATGCGCTCGACTTCGAGGGCTGGGAGGCGCTCGGCGCCAAGGGATGGGGCTATCGTCACGTGCTGCCGTACTTCCGGCGCGCCGAGACCTGGGCTGGGGGCGCTGATGCTTATCGCGGCGGCGACGGACCGCTGGCCACCTGCAACGGCACGCTTGCAAATCCTCTGCACGGAGCCTGGCTCGAGGCGGGCCGGCAAGCGGGCTACCCCCTCACCGAGGATATGAACGGCTTTCAGCAGGAGGGGCTCGGTCGCATGGCCATGACGGTGAGTCGCGGCCGGCGCTCGAGCACGGCGAATGCCTACGTTCGCCCGGCGCTGCACCGGCGCAATCTCACGGTGCGCACCCACGCGCTCGTGAGCCGCGTGCTCTTCGAGAACCGCCGCGCCACGGGCGTGCAGTACCGCCGCGGCGGCGAGCAGCGCACTGTGCGGGTGCGGCGCGAGGTGATCCTGAGCGGCGGGCCGATCAACTCCCCGCAGCTCCTGAAGATCTCCGGGGTGGGGCCGGCGGAGGAGCTGCGCACGGTCGGAGTGGAAGTGGTCCGCGACCTGCCCGGGGTGGGGGAGAACCTACAGGATCACCTGGAATTCTACGTCCAGGTCGCATGCCGTAAGCCGATCACGCTGTACTCCGAGATGACCCCCCTGAGCAAGCTTGCGATCGGCTTGCGCTGGATGCTGACCAAGCGCGGACTGGGGGCGAGCAATCACTTCGAGACCGGAGGCTTCATTCGCAGCCGCGCTGGCATCGCCTACCCGGACATCCAGTTTCACTTCCTGCCGCTCGCGATCAACTACGATGGCTCCTCGCTCGCGAACGAGCACGGCTTCCAGGCGCACGTCGGGCCCATGCGCTCGAGGAGCCACGGGTGGGTTCGGCTCGCCTCGCGCCGCGCAATCGACAAACCGCGCATCCTCTTCAACTACATGTCGCACGAGGAGGACTGGATCGAGATGCGTGCCTGCGTACGCTTGACCCGCGAGATCTTCGCTCAGGCTGCCTTCGATCCATTTCGCGGCCGAGAGATCTCACCGGGCGAGGCGGTTCGCAGCGACGCCGAGATCGACGCGTTTATCCGCGAACGCGTGGAGAGCGCCTATCACCCCTGTGGCACCTGCAAGATGGGACGGGCGGATGATCCCATGGCGGTCGTAGACCCTGAGACGCGCGTGATCGGTGTGGGCGGCCTGCGGGTGGTGGACTCATCGATCATGCCTGCGATCACCACCGGCAACCTCAACGCTCCGACCATCATGCTCGCGGAGAAAGCTGCGGACCACATCCTCGGCCGGGTGCTTCTCACGCCCTCGGAGGCACCGTACTACCGTGCAGCGGGGTGGAACGACTCGCAGCGCTGAGCGCGCTCAGCCGTAGACGCGAGTCCGGGCGGCATTCCCCTCGGGCTCGCTCTGTGGCTGCAGGCGCCGCGCGGTGGGCGATTCGCCGTAGGTCTCCTTGAACTGGCGCGACAGGTGCGCACAGTCGGCAAAGCCGGCATCAATGGCGATCTCGGTCACGGAGCGCTCGGTGTTCTCCACGAGCCAGCGCGCGTAGCGCAGGCGCAGCCTTCGATAGAGCGAGGCGGGCCCCGCGCCGAGCTGCGCGCGGCACAGCCGCTCGAGCTGCCGCACGGACACCCCGAGCTGCGCGGCAATGGTTGCGATCGGAACCGGGCGGGCGACGTTCTGCTCCATGAGCAGCAGCGCGCGGCGCACCCGCGGCTCGCTCACGCTCCCGAGGAGGGGCGGATGCGGCTGTGCCTCGCTGCCGGAGCGCTGGCGGTCGAACAGCAGCACCTGCGAGGCCTTCTGCGCAACGGCACTCCCGAGGTGCGTCTCGATGAGGTGCGTCGCCATCGCCGCAGCACCGGCTCCGCCTGCGCAGGTGATGCGCGGTCCATCGGCCAGGAACAGCCGATCCGCAACGACATCCTGCCCGGGGAAGGCGTCGCGAAAGTCCTGATAGTGATACCAGCTCACGCACGAGCGCCGACCTTCCATCAAGCCGGCGCGGCACAGGATGAAGCTCCCCGTGCAGATGCCAATGAGGGGGACGCTGCTGGCGCCCACCTCGCGCAGATAGCGTACCGTGGGCTCATCGAGCTGCGGGCCGGCGTGCAAGATGCCGCCGATCATCGCCACGTAGTCGAGGGACTCGGGCGGGAGCAGCCCGCTCGTGGGCTCGATCATGACGCCGCAGCTGGCTCGCACGGACTCGCGGCGGTGCGCCATCACCGACCACTGGATGTGCAACGGCCGGCTGCGATCGCCTTCGTCTGCGGCCAGTCGCAGATGATCGACGAAGACTGCGAAGGCGGAGAGCGTGAAGTGATTGGCGAGGAGGATGCCGATGCGCAGGGCCGGCCGCACTCCCCGATCCTCCACCCTGTCGTTCTTTGTGTCCGAAGGCGACATCCCGGCGCCTCGCTGGCTTTGACGCTTCTGTTCGTATGATCCACGAAGGCCACGACTGGCGCAAGGAATAAGCAGCGCCGCCAGGTCGAGCCCTATAATTGCGCCAGCGACGAGGAGTGCCGGTGATGGAGCTCGATCTGGGAGAGATTGCGTACGTGCCCACGACGGGGGTTCGCCGAGCGCACCAGACGCCGGTGGTCGTGGCGAGCGATGCCACCCTCGAGGGCTACGGATGTCTCGTCGATGAGCCCAAGAGCTTCCCGATCGAGATCGTGCGCTGGCCCGCGCAGGGGTGGCGCCCGATCGATGCGAACTCGGGCGACCAGGGCGGTGTCACCGAGGGGCTGTTCGAGTTCTGGTGGCAGGGCGGGACGCTGTACGCCAGGAACAACGCCGTGGGCGACAGCTACCTCTTCGGCTGGAGCGACTGGCCGGAGGATCTTGGCGATCACCGGGCCGCGCACACCGCCCGCGAGCGTGCGCTCATCTGGCGAGCGAACTATCACCCCGATGGCGGACAGCTCTTCTTTCCGCTGCACGGGCAGAGCTTCCTCGTACCGCTTGCCATGCCGGGTGATGATGTGACGCCGGAGAAGTTCGTCACCTTCTGGTGCGACGGCACCCGCGGGCTCTACATTCATCCGAGCATCTGGCATGGGGCGGTGGTGCCCTTCGACGATCACGCGGAGTTCCTCGACCGCCAGAGCCGGGTGCACGCGCGCGTGTCCGTGGACTTCGCCAAGGAGTTCGGCTGCTATCTTGCAGCCCCCCTCCGAGCTCAGCCGGTCACATACCCTGCCACCGCGGCTTGCGCTTCTCGCTGAACGCGCGCGCGCCTTCCTTGAGGTCCTCCGAGCGGATGACCTTCTGAACCGCCTCGAGGCTGTCGTGCAGGCTGAAGGCCTGGTGCTCGGGGAGCATCTCCGTGTGGCGCAGGAGCTGCTTGATCGCCGGAAACAGCAGCGGCGGCCCCTCTGCGATCTGCCGAGCGATCTCGCGTGCCTTGGCAAGCGACTCGCCCTTCGGCACGACATGATTGGCGAGTCCCCAGTGCTTGGCTTCCGCGGCATCCATCCAGCGACCCGTCATCAGGAACTCCACGGCCACGTGATAGGGCACGCGCCGCCGCAGCTTGATCGTGCCCGCATCCGCCAGCACACCTACGTTGATCTCCGGCAGCCCAAATCGGGCGTGCTCTTCCATGACAATGATGTCGGTGCCGAGCACGATCTCGAATCCGCCGCCGCAGGCGGTGCCGTTCACCGCAGCGATGAGCGGCTTGTCGAGATTGCGGGGGTAGTTGAGACCGCCGAACCCGCCTTCGCCCCAGTCCTCGTCCGAGCGCTCCCCGCCGGCGGCGGCCTTCAGGTCCCAGCCGGCGCTGAAGAAGCGCTCGCCCGCGCCCGTGACGATCGCGACGCGCAGCGCCGGGTCGGCACGGAACGCAGCGAAGACCTCGTTCAGGCGGCGGCTCGCCGCCAGGTCGATGGCGTTGGCCTTGGGTCGGTCGATGGTCACCTCGAGAACGGCCCCTGTCGCGAGCGTCCGAATCCCGCCACCAGCGGAGGAAGACGTGTCAACCTGCGACATCTCTACGATCTCCCTGCATCCGAATGAGCACATCCGCCGCGATTGCGCCTCGACCGGCCGGCCGGACGATCACGGGGTTCACATCGAGCTCGATCAGCGAATCGAGATGGGCCTGCGCATACTGCGCGCACGCCAGGGCGGTCGCTACGAGCGCTGCGACATCGCCCGCCGGCTTGCCGCGAAAGCCTTGCAACAGCTTTGCGATCGCAAGCCGGCTCAGCGCCGAGTGCAGTCCCTGGGCCGTGAAGGGCGGGAGCAGCGTCACCGTATCGCGCAGGAGCTCGGTCAGAACACCGCCGGCACCGAGCAGCAGCACCTGTCCGAACTGAGGATCACGGACCACGCCGATCAGAATCTCCGCGACCCCGTCGCTCACCATCTCCTCGACGAGCACCGTATGGCCCAGTCGGGCGAGCTTCTCGGCCGCAGCGCTCGCCTCGGTGGGGGTCCGCACGTCCACTACGACGCCGCCCAGCTCTGACTTATGCTCGATCTGCCCGTCAGCGACCTTCATGACGACGGGAAAACCGATCGATTGCGCCGCCCGGGGCGCCTCCTCGACAGCCACTCGCAGCCCGCGCGGGATGCGTACACCGCAGCCAGCGAGCGCAAGCTTGCCCTCGTGCTCGGCCAGCGTGTGCGCGTCCGCGGCGGGGCTTGCCTCGCGGGCGCGCGGCACGCGCAGCTCGACCCGGGCTCCCGAGGTCCACACCTCACCCACGGCACCGGCCAGGTCGAG
>Ga0335074_10016572_pt1 | contig 10376 bp, 10 predicted proteins | sample Lox_Sample_23_FD_206715 | JGI IMG/M metagenome (GOLD analysis project Ga0335074, IMG submission 206715) | Soil microbial communities from Loxahatchee National Wildlife Refuge, Florida, United States - Lox_Sample_2.3 | ecosystem: Environmental > Terrestrial > Soil > Wetlands | place: USA...
CCCGCATCACCGTGACCCGGCGTCCGCCGGGCAGCTGGCCGCCCCGGACCGCGCACGAACGACCCGCCGAGGACCCGTACCGAAACGACCCAATTCAGCAGGCTCCTAGGCCAGTACGTAGCTCGGCTCAAGGGCCGGGGTGTAGCTGCCCTGCAGCGCCGCGACGTTGCAGGCGACCCGGTTGGCCAAGGCCCGCTGGCCGGCCGCCACGCAGGCCGGGTCGCCGTGCCAGGCGGCCAGTGCCGGGCCGGCCAGGGCCCGGCCGAAGGAGAAGGTCACCGGCCAGGGCGGGCTGAGCCGCCGCAGCGCGGCCAAGTTGGCCGTCGCCCGAGCCGGGCTCTGCCCGCCGGCCAGCAACGCGACCCCGGCCACCTCCTCGGGCACCACGCACCGCAGGGCAGCCACGGTCTGCTGCGCGACGATCTCCGGCGATGCTAGCTCCGGGCAGTCCGCGCCCGGCAGCATAATGTTCGTCCTTAGCACCACGCCGTCCAGGTCGGCCCCCATGTCCCGCAGTTCGGCGACCGTGACCAGGAACGCGGCCGAGGTCAGCTCCCGGCCGTCGGCGGGCTTGTGCGCCCCCTCCGTCACGACCTCGGCTACGGGCACGACGCCCTCCTCCTGGCAGACCCGCGCGTACCGGGCCAGGGCATGGGCGTTCGCGCGCAGGGCCTGCCAGGACGGATGCCCGTCGCCGATCCTGATCACGGCTCGCCACGTGGCGAACCGGGCGCCGAGCGCCGCGTATGAAGAAAGCCTGGCCGGCAGCCCGTCCAACCCCTCTGTCACGGTCTCACCTGGCGCGCCGGCCAGCGGCCAGGCTCCGGTATCGACCTTGATCCCGGCCAGCAGCCCCCGGTCGGCCAGCGCCTGCGGGAACGAACGCCCGTCGCTCACCCGGGCCCGGAAAGTCTCGTCGCCCAGGATGACGCCGCTGATGCCCAGGCTCAGGCCCGGCGTGGTCACCAGCATCTCCCGGTAGGCCCGCCGGGTTTCCGCCCCCGGCAAAGCCCCGGCCAGACGCAGCCGGGCGTCCAGCGTCGGCCCGCTCTCGTCCGCGGCCAGCAAGCCCTTGCCGTCGAGCACCAGGCTGGCCGCGACCAGCGTCGTGGCCGTCATCGGGGGTCGGTCCCGGACCGGACGCCTGGCCGCCCGGCGGGCCGCCCGGCGGGCCGGCCGGCCAGGAAGACCAGGGTCAGCCACAAGATGAGCAGCAGCGTCCCGATGATCGAGACGAGGATGGGAGCCAGGCTGGGTCCGTCCATGTCATGAACCCCTTCCGAAGAGCGCGTGATCACGAGCTTGACTCCGCCCGCCCCGGCCTGCTTCCCCCCGCCAGTTGAGCGGCCGGGTGAAGACCGCACCACCCGCTAACGGAGCGACCCACCCCGGGGCCTGCCGCACGTGCCGGACGAACAGCCGGCTCGGCGCGGGCAGGTGCCCCTCCCGGGAGACCAGGCACCAGTCCCGGCGCAGCGGCGTGCCCGGCGCGGGCAGCTCGGCCAGCACGCCCCGGCCGATCTCGCGCGCCACCGCGTCGCGCGAGATCAGGGTCACCCCGAGCCCCACGGCCACCGACTCGCAGACGGCCACGTTGGAGCCGACTGTGAGCGTGACCGGCGCGATCTGCAGCTCCTCCAGGTATGCCTCGGTGGTCGCGCGCGTCCCCGAGCCCGGCTCGCGCAGCAGCCACGTCTGAGCAGCCAAGTCTCCCGCGGCGGACGCAGCCAGTCCCACCGGCCCCACCACCACCAGCTCGTTGGGCCGGACCGCGTGCGCCACCATCCGCGGCCACCCCGGACCTTGCGGCGGCCGGCCGCCGAGCACTAGGTCGACGTGATGGTCGCCGGCCAGCCGCAGCGCCCGCTCCCGGTTGCCCACCTCCAGGCGGATCCCGATCCGCGGGTACTTCCGCCGGAAGGAGGCCAGCAACCTGGGCAGCAGCTGCTCCCCGGCCGTGGTCACCGCCGCCACCCGGAGCACCCCGCCGCCCGCCTCGCCCGCGGCCGCCGAACGCCCCTCCTCCAGCAGCCCCAGCACCCCTCGGACGTACCCCACATAGACTGAGCCGGCATCAGTCAGCCGCAGCCCGCGCCCGTTCTTGGCTACCAGCGCCAGCTCCAGATCCTTCTGCAGCGCGGCCACGCAGGATGACACCGCCGACTCGCTCACCACCAGCCGCTCAGCCGCGGCCCGCACCGACCCGGTCTCGGCCACCGCCAGGAACGTGTGCAGCTGGGTAAGCGTGACCATGCTCAGGCGATGTCCTGCACGATGTGATAGAGCAACAGCAGCTGCGCCAGCCGCAGCGGCTCGCTGCGCACCCCGTCGGCCACCAGACCCAGGCAATCCGGTAGCGCCTGGTCGACCCCGAGGCTGGCCCAGATGGCCTTGGCCAGCACCTCGGCCTCGCCCTCCGGCGCGTATCCGTGGATGTGCAGCGCGTCGGCCGGGCTCCCGTCCGCGTCCCGCATGAGCTTGAGGTGGGCCACGGACGGGGGGACCTCGGCGATCAGCTTGGCGAAGTTCGGGTGCCGGATGGTCGGCCGCAGCAGCAGCGTGACCGACAGCGGCGTCCCCGGGGGGTCCTGCCGCCCGTCGATCGGGCCGAAGCTGACCGTGATGTCGGCCTCGCGGCGCTGCCTGCGGATGAACTCCTCGGACTCCGGCTCCCGCCGTGCGAGCTCGGCCAGCACCTGATCACGTGTGTATCCCCGCTCGCGGGTGTCGCGTCGCACCTTCCACTCTCGCCGGATCTGCTCGCCGGGATCCACGTACACGGTCACATCGAAACACGCCCGTGACAGCCGGGTGTGCAGCGGCAGCAGCCCCTCGGCAATGACCACCTCCCGCGGCTCGACCAGCCGCGGCCGGGTCAGCAGCCCGGTCGAGTGGTCGTACACCGGCTTCAGCACCGGCTCGCCCATGGCCAGCAGCTGCAGGTGCTGCTCCATGATCTGCATGTAGTTGCAGCTGGGATGTAGCGCGGTGAACGGCAGCCCCGCCCGCTCGGCCCGGTCGTAGCAGTGGTAGTCGTCCACGCATAGCGACGTGCTGCGCTCGGTGCCCAGGGCCTGGACGATCCCGCGGGCCAGCGTGGTCTTGCCCGCGGCGCTGTCCCCGGCGATGGCCAGCATCGTCGGCCGCGGTCCGCGGGCACGGTGCATCCGCATCATCTTCTCGGGCACCTGCTGCTCGCTCCCTGTGTCCGGGACTCCATGCTTGTGAAGCTACGCACTAGCAGCCGCGGCCGCCTCCCCCGCCCGGGGGAGGACCATGGGGGATCCCGAAACCCCGGCCGGGAACGTACGCTTCCGGGTATGAGCAGGTCACCGCCGCGCTTGTTGATCGTCGATGACCACCAGATGATCCTTGACGGGCTGCGCGCGATGCTGTCCGCCTATCAGGGCAGCGTGCAGATCGTGGGGGAGACCTGCGAGCCCGAGGACGCGATCGCGCTGGTGGCCGACGTCGAGCCCGACATCGTGCTGCTGGACGTCCGGCTGCACGGCAACAGCGGCCTGGACCTGTGCCCAGCCATCCTGCGGCGCCGCCCGCAGTGCAAGGTGGTCTTCCTGACCGTGTACGACGACGAGCAGTACCTGTACCAGGCGCTCCGGCTCGGCGCGTCGGGGTTCCTGCTCAAGCGGGTCCGCGGCATGGAGCTGGTCGAGTACCTGACCCGCATCTACCAGGGCGAGACGCTGGTGGACCCGGCACTGGCCGCGCGGGTGGCCCAGTCCGCGGCCCGCCTGCAGAGCGGGGAGTTCTGGCCGGGGGCGCACCTCGGGCTGACCCAACGGGAGAGCGAGGTGCTGGCTCTGATCGTCTCCGGCCGGTCGAATCGCGCCATTGCGGGCCAGCTCACGCTGAGCGGGGAGACGGTCAAGACCCACGTCCGCGGGATCTACCGCAAGCTCGACGTTTCCGACCGGGCCGCCGCGGTCGCGGTGGCCCTGCGCGAGGGGATCTTCCATTGACCCCGCTCGGCCTGGCCGACCCGGAGCGGGAGGCGCGACTGCTGGCCCGGATCGTGGAGACGCTCTCGGGCCGGCTCGACCTCGAGGAGATTCTGCAGGGAATCGCCGCGCTGATCACCGAGACGACGCAGACCGACGTGTGCTTCGTCTACCTTCTCGACGAGGCAGGCGAGCGGCTGGTGCTGTGCGGCGCGACCCCGCCGTTCCACCGGATGGCCGGACAGGTCGAGCTCAAGATGGGCGAGGGCGTGTCGGGCTGGGTTGCCGCGCACGGCAGGCCGGCGGTCATCGTCGAGGACAAGCTGTCCGACCATCGGTACAAGCACATCCCCGAGCTGGGCCGCGAGGATCTCACCTCGCTGGCGTCGGTGCCGATCCTCAGCAAGCCGATCCTCAGCAAGCCGATCCTCAGCAAGCCGCAGCGCCTGGTCGGCGTGCTCAACGTGCACACGCGCCAGCGCCGCGAGTTCACCGATGCGGACGTGCAGCTGCTCGGCTGGATGGCCGGCCTGATGGCCGGCGGCATTGAGAACGCACGGCTGCACCGCATGCTGGCCCGGCGCGAGGAGGCCATGGAGCGGTTCGCCGAACGCATTGTCGTGGCCCAGGAGACCGAACGCCGCCGCCTGGCCGGCGAGATCCACGACGGCATTAGCCAGCGCGTGGTGAGCCTGTCCTTCCACCTTTCCGCGGCCGCCGACGCGGTAAGAACAGCACCGGACGTGGCCGCCCGGGAGATCGCCGAGGCCCAGCTGCTGGCCGAGGCGGCCTTGGACGAGACGCGGTTCGCCATCGCCGGGCTGCACCCGCCGGTGCTCGACGACCTGGGGCTGGCGGCCAGCCTGGAGAGCCTGGCCAGGTCCATCCGGCAGCTCGAGGTGCACGCCGAAGCCCGTCCCTGCGACCTGCCTCCCCACGTGGCCACCTCCGTCTACCGCATCGCCCAGGAGGCGCTGCAGAACGTGGTCAAGCACGCCGGGGCCCGCACCGCCCGGCTGCGCCTGCTGACCCACGGCGACACGATCACCTTGGAGGTCGAGGACGACGGGAAGGGTTTCGGCCAGGCGAGGAGTCACAACCAGACCGGCTACGGCCTGCCCGGCATGCGCGAGCGTGCCGAGCTCCTGGGCGGCACGCTCGAAGTGAAAAGCTGCCCCGGCCAGGGCACCCTGCTGCGCCTGCGTTTCCCGCGAACCCAGAGCCCGCGACAATCAACCTTTTCCTTAAGGGTCACCCAGGAATAGTCAATAGACACCTTGCCCATCCTCAGCCATTGTAAAAGAAAGCGGCAATTCCGAGGAGAAAACATGGCGGCAAGCCGGTGGACTGCCGGGGTCATCCCCTACGCCGAGATGGGCTATTACGAGCCCGATTACCAGCCGAAGGCCACCGACATCCTGGCCGCCTTCCGGGTCACGCCGCAGCCCGGCGTGCCGCCGGAGGAAGCGGGCGCCGCAGTGGCGGGGGAATCCTCCACCGCGACCTGGACCGTGGTGTGGACCGACCGGCTCACCGCCTACGAGCACTACCAGGCCAAGTGCTACCAGGTGCTCCCCGTGCCTGGCCGCGCCGGGGAGTACATCGCCTACGTCGCCTACGACATCGACCTGTTCGAGGAGGGCTCGATCCCGAACCTGACCTCCTCGATCATTGGTAACGTGTTCGGTTTCAAGGCCCTGAAGGCACTGCGGCTGGAAGACCTGCGCATCCCGCTGCACTACACCAAGACGTTCCAAGGCCCGCCGCACGGCATCGTCACCGAGCGGGAGTACCTGGACAAGTACGGCCGCCCGCTGCTTGGCGCGACGACCAAGCCGAAGCTGGGCCTGTCGGCCCGGAACTACGGCCGGGTGGTATACGAGGCCCTGCGCGGCGGGCTCGATTTCACCAAGGACGACGAGAACATCAATTCCCAGCCGTTCATGCGCTGGCGTGACCGGTACCTGTTCGTGATGGAGGCGGTGAACCGGGCCGCTGAACAGACCGGCGAGATCAAGGGCCATTACCTCAACGTCACGGCGGCCACAATGGAGGATATGTACGAGCGCGCCGAATTCGCCAAAGAACTCGGCAGCGTCATCGTGATGGCCGACCTCACCGTGGGCTATACCGCACTGCATTCCATGTCCAAATGGGCCCGCGCCAACGGGATGCTGCTGCACCTGCACCGGGCCGGCCACTCCACCTACACGCGGCAGAAGACCCACGGGGTCAGCTTCCGGGTCATAGCCAAGTGGTGCCGGCTGCTGGGCGTGGACCACATCCACGCCGGCACGGTGGTCGGCAAGCTGGAGGGCGACCCCAGCATCACCCGTGGTTACTACGACACCTGCCGCCTGGCCCAGGTCCCCGCCGACCCGGCCCGCGGCCTGTACTTCGACCAGGACTGGGGCTCGATGCCCGGCGTCATGCCGGTAGCCTCGGGCGGCATTCACGCCGGCCAGATGCACCAACTGCTGCACTACCTGGGCGAGGACGTGGTCCTGCAGTTCGGCGGCGGTACGATCGGGCACCCGATGGGTGTCGCGGCCGGCGCCACCGCGAACCGGGTCGCGGTCGAGGCCATGATCAAGGCGCGCAACGAGGGCCGGGACTACCTGGCCCAGGGCGAGGAGATCCTCCGCGCCGCCGCCCGGCACTGCGCCCCGCTGCAGGCGGCCCTGGACACCTGGGGGGACATCAGCTTCGAGTACGAGGCCACCGACATGCCCGACGTCGTCGCCACCCCGGTCCGTTAGGAAAATGCCATGCGCGTCACCCAGGGCACCTTCTCCTTCCTCCCCGACCTCACCGACGAGGAGATCACCGCTCAGCTCCAGTACGCGATCGACGCAGGCTGGGCCGTCGCGGTCGAGTTCACCGACGACCCGCATCCTCGCAACAACCTGTGGGAGATGTGGGGGCTGCCGATGTTCGACATCGCCGACGCTGCGGCCGGGCTGGGCGAGATCCGCGCCTGCCGCGCCGCCTATCCGCACCGCTACGTGCGGGTCTCGGCCTACGACTCGAGCTACGGCCGGCAGACCACCGCGCTCAGCTTCATCGTGCACCGCCCGCCGGACGAGCCCGGCTTCCGGCTGGACCGGCAGGAGGCCAGCGACCGCCGCGTCCGCTACACCCTGTCCCCTTATGCGACCCGCGAGCCTCACGGCCAGCGCTACGGAGAGCCCCGCGGATGACCGCGCAAGGCTTTGCCATGCCCGCTCCCGGCCGGGAGGTCGCGGGCGAGCAAGCTCAGCCCCGCGAGGAGGAACTCCCCGAGGAGGAGCCCCTCGGGGACGACGCGCTCGTCGACCTCGGGGCCTGGCAGAAGCAGCTCGCCATCTCGGCGGCGCTCGAGGACCTCGACACCGAGCTCGTCGGCATCGCGCCGGTCAAGACCCGGGTCCGCGAGATTGCCGCCTTGCTCCTGGTGGACAAGCTCCGCGCCCGTTTCGGGCTCGAGGCATCCCGCCCCACGCTGCACATGTGCTTCACCGGTAGCCCGGGCACGGGCAAGACCACGGTCGCGCTGCGCATGGCCGAGATCCTGCGTGGCCTCGGCTACCTGCGCCAGGGCCACCTGGTCAGCGTCACCCGCGACGATCTGGTCGGCGAGTACGTGGGGCACACCGCGCCGAAGACCAAGGCGGTGCTCAGGCGGGCCATGGGCGGGGTGCTGCTAATCGACGAGGCCTACTACCTGTACCGGGCCGACAGCGAGCGCGACTACGGCCAGGAGGCGATCGAGATCCTGCTCCAGGTCATGGAGGCCCAGCGCGACGACCTGGTCGTCGTCCTGGCCGGCTACCGCGACCGGATGGATTCGTTCTTCACCTCCAACCCCGGCATGGCCTCCCGCATCGCGCACCACATCGACTTCCCCGATTTCACCCTGGACGAGCTGGTCCGCATCGCCGACCTCATGGTCGCCCAGGAGAGCCACCGGTTCTCACCCGAAGCCCGGCAGGCGTTCCGCGAGTACATGGCGCTGCGCATGGCCCAGCCCCGGTTCGCCAACGCCCGCAGCGTCCGCAACGCCATCGACCGGATGCGCCTGCGCCAGGCTAACCGCCTGGTCGCCGCGGGCGCCCTGGTCGGGAGGGACGACCTCATCCGCCTCGAGCCCGTCGACATCCGCCCCAGCCGCGTCTTCGGCTGAGATCGGCGGACGTGCTACGAGCCTGGCCGCCGCTCGGCCATGGCCCGGACGCCGGCGATGAACATCTCCACGCCCATCTGGTAGTGGAAATCGGCGTCGCAGTAGGACATCTGCGCGGCGCACTCGACCAGCCGCGGGTACCGGACCGTGGGCAGCAGGGCCAGGTAGATCTCGTTGCGCCGCTGGAACTCGTCGCGCTCCTCGTCAGACAGTTCCGGGCGGTAGCCGGCCTCGCTCATGACCAGCGTGATCCCGGTCCACAGCGTGCTGCGGGCGATCTCGGCGGCGTGCTGAGCGTCGAACCCGGCGCCCAGCAAGATCGTCAGCACGGCCTCGGTGGCGCGCAGCGCGGCCTCGTTCCGCTTCTCGTGCTCGAGCAGCAGCTGAGGCGCCGAGGGATGCGCGCGCAGCGCCTGCAGCAGGGACTCCAGCCCGGCCTGGAGCTGCGCCCACCACGGGACCGACGGGTCGACATTGACCTCGATCTCGCTCCAGACCCGTTCGGCCACGCCCTCCAGCAGGTCTTCCTTGCTGCGGAAGTGCCAGTACAGCGCCATCGGGGTGACGCCCAGGTTCTGGGCCAGCTTGCGGATGGTCAGCGTGTCGAGGCCCTCGGTATCGGCCAGCTTGAGCGCGCGGTCCACGACGGTGCTCTTGCTGAGCCGCGCGCGGCCGCCATCCTCGCTGTCCGGCTCTTCTGGCCGGGGGTTCGCATCCATCACTTGACAACTATACGCCGTACAAGCAATGATTTACAACGTACATGTACGAGGTATAAGAACGACATACAGGTACGACGTACAAGAGTCGTCAGGGGAAAGGACGATCGCTGTGTCAGCGAGTACCACGGACACCACCACGGGGAGCCTGGATCCCAGGCGATGGTGGGCGCTGGCGGCCATGAGCCTGGCCGCCTTCATGACCTATCTCGACAACAACATCGTCAATGTCGCGATCCCGACCATCCAGCGCAACCTGCACCTGTCGGTGGCCGGGCTGGAGTGGGTGGTCAGCAGTTATCTGCTGACGCTGGCCGGGCTGCTGCTGGTCGGGGGCCGGCTCGCGGACGTCTACGGGCGGCGCCGGCTGTTCCAGGTCGGCCTGGCCATCTTCACCCTGTCCTCGCTGGCCGCCGGGCTGGCGGGCAGCGGCGGCGTGCTTATCGGCAGCCGGGCCGTCCAGGGCGTCGGCGCGGCGCTGCTGATGCCGGCCACCCTGGCCATCATCGTGGACGCGTTCCGCGACATGAGGGAGCGGAACATGGCCATCGGCATCTGGGCCGCGGTCGGGGCTCTGGCCCTGGCCACCGGCCCGGTGCTCGGCGGCCTGATCAGCCAGCACATCCGCTGGGGCTGGATCTTCCTGATCAACGTGCCGGTGGGCGTGATCACCTTCGTCCTCACCCAGCGGGGCGTGACCGAATCGCGGGCCGAATCCACGGTCCGGCGGCTCGACCTGCCCGGCCTGATCACCTCCGCGGTGACGCTGTTCGCGCTGACCTACGCGCTGATCGAGGGGAACGTCCGGGGCTGGACCTCGCCGCTCATCCTGGGCGCGTTCGCGCTGTCCGCGGTGGCCGTGGCGGTCTTCCTGAGCATCGAGGCCCGCGTCGCCCACCCGATGGTCGAGCTGGCCATGTTCCGGAGCCGGGAGTTCAGCGGCGGCAGCGGCACCATGATGATCTGGGCCTTCGGCATCCTCGGCATCTACTTCTTCACCTCCCTCTACCTGCAGGAAACCCTCGGGTTCTCGCCGGTCAAGGCCGGCCTGGCCTTCGTGCCGATGGCGCTTCTCGTCGCGGTGTCCGCCTCCCTCGCGCCGCGGGTGCAGAACTGGGCCGGGGCGCACCGCACGGTGGCGGGCGGCATGGTGCTGATGGTGGCCGGGCTGGTCCTGTTCGCCCGGCTCGGCCTGCACGCCAGCTACGCCAGCCTGCTGCCCGGGTTCATGGTGTTCGGCGCCGGCGCGGGGCTGATGCAGGTGCCGCTGACCAACGCGGTCATGGGCGCCACCCCGCCGGTCCGGGCCGGCGTCGCCTCCGCGCTGCTCAACGCCTCGCGGGAGGTCGCCGGGCTGCTCGGCATCACGGTCATCGGCGCGGTGCTGAGCACCCGCCGGGCCGCCGCGCTGCGGTCCGGGGCCAGCCCGGTCCACGCCTTCCTGGACGGCTACCACACCGGGCTGCTGGTCACCATCGTGCTCCTGGCGGCCGGCGTCGTGGTCGGCTACGTGACCCTGCGTCCCCGCCGGTCCGC
>Ga0335074_10016573_pt1 | contig 10375 bp, 7 predicted proteins | sample Lox_Sample_23_FD_206715 | JGI IMG/M metagenome (GOLD analysis project Ga0335074, IMG submission 206715) | Soil microbial communities from Loxahatchee National Wildlife Refuge, Florida, United States - Lox_Sample_2.3 | ecosystem: Environmental > Terrestrial > Soil > Wetlands | place: USA: Florida...
CGCCCCGGCCGCCACCCTCCTGATGGCATCGCGCGCATTGCTGCTCAAACAGCCTCTGTCCGCGCGCGAGGGTCTCGGCATTGACAGCCATGCGACGCGGCAAAGGCTCGCGTAGCGGCGGTATCGCACGGGGCGGCAGGGGCACCGCGCCACCGTCCAGCCTGAAGATCAGCAGGCGCTCGAAATTCTCATAGCGAAATGCCGCGTTGTTCGGCGCCCAGGAAACATTCTGCGGACCGCCCGCGCCGGCAAGCACCGCCACATATTGCACGCCGTCGACCATGTAGCTGATCGGTGCCGCCATGATAGCGGTGCCGGTGAAAATGCGCTTCAGCAGCTTTCCGTCCTTTGCTCCGTATACGGACAGATTGCCGTCCGCATTGCCCTCGAAGACAAGTCCGCCCGCCGTCGACAGCGTGCCGCCGACGAGGAACGGCAGGGCGGGCGAAACCCACTCTGCCGTGCCCGTTTGCGGGTTCCACGCCTTGAGCCGGCCTTCCATATGCGGCGGGGGCGCACCGGGGGTGTCCGTCATGTCGCGCGCATCGAAAGGCGGAAACATGCCGGCCGCACCATTGTTGAATCCGCCCGGCTGAAATTTCGCAACGGCGACGGTCTGGTATCTGGTCGGCGCATCATAGACCGGCAGATAGACAAGGCCCGTCGCCGGATCGAAGGACATGGGCTGCCAGCCATGGCCGCCGGCCGATCCCGGCCAGATGATCCTGGGACTTCGCGAATAATCCGCTCGCGCGGTCACGTGCGGGCGGCCCGTCTTCCTGTCGATACCGTCGTTCCAGCTGACGGTGGTGAACGGTTTCGCGCTCAGAAGTTCGCCCGTCTCGCGATCGAGAATATAGAACATGCCGTTCTTCGGCGCCTGCATCAGCACATGGCGTAGGCGGCCCTTCCGGTTGAGATCGGCAAGAACGATCGGCGCCGTCGCGGTGTAATCCCAGCTGTCGCCCGGCGTTTCCTGATAATACCATTTCATGCGGCCTGTCTTCGCGTCGACGGCGACGATGGAAGAAAGAAACAGATTGTCGCCACCGGCGGGACTGCGCAGCCAGCGCGGCAGCGGACCGCCATTGCCGAGGCCGAGATAGGCGAGCCCGGTCCGCGGATCATAGACCATCGAATCCCAGGGATCGCCGCCGCCGCCGAGATCCCAGCGCGTGTCCTTCGCCCAGCTCCGGCGCGCGAATGTGACTTCGGGCGTTTCGTCCGGACCTTTTTTGGGATCGCCCGGCACGGCCCAGAAGCGCCAGGCGAGCCTGCCCGTCGCGGCGTCGTAGGCGCTGACATAGCCGCGCGAACCCATATCGGCGCCGGCATTGCCGATGAGAATGTTGTCGCCGGCCACATGCGGCGCGCCATCGACGGTGGTGTTGAACTTGCGGTCGACGATCGTATCAACACACCAGACCGGCCGGCCGCTCCGCGCATCGAGCGCGGCGAGCCGGCCGTCGAGCGAGGCGACATAGACCCTGCCCTTCCACACCGCCACGCCGCGATTGACCACATCGCAACAGGCATTGCGGGCAGATTGGCCGTCGGCATGGGCATCGTAAGTCCACAACAGCTTGCCGCTGCGCGCGTCCACTGCATAGGCATTGCCCCACGGGCCTGAGAAATAGAGCACGCCGTCCACAAGGACGGGATTGGATTCCATGCCGTGATGAATTCCGCCGCGCGAAAGAAAGCCGCGGAATTCCCACGCAAAGCCAAGCCGCGCCGCGTTTCCTTCGTTGACCTGATTGAGCGGCGAGAAACGGCCGTTCGCGAAATCGCGCCCGTCGAGCAGCCATTCATCGCCGCGCTCCCGCGCGACGCGCGCCTGATCGACCATGGCAGGCGGCGGCGCGGCCGCGGCGCACCCTGCAAACAATAAGGGAAGCAGAGCGGCGAGGCGCACGATAAAATTTGTCATGACCGTTTCGGTATGCCCACCATTATCATTTTCCGCGAAAAACGGGAACCCAGCATGGATTATGCCGCCCCTCCGGCGGAAATTAACCGCAGAGCCGCAGGCTATTGCGGACAGCGAAAACCGAGCAAATCACGTCTTATAATTTGACCTGCTTCCCACGCGCTTTATCAGGGCTTCGGCGGCGGCGGGGGCGCGGAGCTTCGCGCCGGCGATGAAATAGACGAAAACGTCGCCGCGCTTCGCCCAGGCGCCTGCCCGCTTCGCCCAGCCGGAAAGCGCGCGCGCATCGTATCCCGTCTCCGCCTCCTCCCTGGTGCGCATCAACCGCGCATAGGTGAAATCGGCCGTGTGTTCGTCGATGGCGGGGTAATCATCGCTGTCGGCGAACACGATCGCGGCATTGTAGCGGTGCGCGAGTTCATAGAACCTCTTGTCCTTGAAGCTTTCATGCCGCACTTCGAGCGCATGGCGCAGTTTCAGCCCGGACAGTTCGCGCGGCAGACATTCGAGGAACGCCTCCATGTCGGCAGCGTCGAACTTTTTGGTGGCCGCAAACTGCCAATTGACCGGCCCCAGCCGGTCGCGCAGTTCGTGTATTCCCTGCGTGAAGAATTTCGCGATCGAATCGCGCCCGTCCGCGAGCTTTTTCCGGTTGGTGCAGAATCGCGAGGCTTTGACCGAAAACACGAAGTCCGGGGGCGTTTCCTCGCGCCATTTGATCCAGCTCGCCGGCTTGAAACTGGAATAATAGGTACCGTTGATCTCGATCGAGGTCAGCCGGCGGCTGGCAAATTCGAGTTCCCGCTTCTGCGGCAGGTTCTCAGGATAGAACACGCCGCGCCACGGCTCATAGGTCCAGCCACCGATGCCGACGCGGATCTTGCCTGTCATTGTGTTGTTTCAACCACCAAGAACACAAAGCGCACCCGGAATTGTTGCGCACCCGCGCTGCGCTGTTCCTTCGTGCTCTTTGTACGCTTCGTGGCAACTCTTCCTCGCCCTCTCCCCCGACCGGGGGGAGAGGGAATAGCGGAATTTACTTCACGGTTATCGAAACGGGATTCGACGGGATCCCGTTTGCGATCACCGCCAGCGAACTCGCGCCCGTTTCGATGCCGGACGGAACATCGAAGCTGGTCGACACGGTCTGGCTTCCGGTTGCCACCGCCATCGTGCTCGGGTCGTGCTCCCGCGCATAGAACACATGGCCGGTGGAATTGTTGGTGATCTGCACCAGCGGATAGTTGGTCGACGACTGGTATTCGTCGCCCATTCCGCCGCCGGCCTGCGACAGCCCGTTAAACTGCGTGCCGGAAATCTGATAGGTGTTGCCGCGCTTCACCGTGGACGGATAATTCGATATCGTCGGCTGCCACGCGGACTGATAGGTTCCGGCGCTGTTATAAACCACCGAACCGCCGATCAGGATTTGCCCGTTGGGCAGGACGGTCATGATGCCGAATTCCCTCAGCTTGGCGTCGGTGAAATTGGTGCCGTCCCAGATGTACAATTCACCGCTAAGGCCTTCGACCATGGCATCGCCATTTGGCAGCAGTGTGGCGAAACTGTCGCCGGCCGAATCGTCATTGGGGAATTTGGGGCCTGCTGCCCATCCCGAACCCGGCGTGTAGATTGCCGTGTTCGCCGGTGCGCTGGTATCGGATGCGCCCGTGGCGAACACCGTACCATCGGGCATCAGCACGCCCGGGCCGACTTCGCCGGGCGGATAGTAACATTTGTTCTTGGGCGGATAATGAAGGCAGCAACTGCCCGAGCAGTCCGGCGCCTGAAGGTTGACGATCGTGCTGCCGCGTTCCGACCATTGACCCGCGGTGGGATCATAGGCCTCGGTCAGGGGATGATCCTTGACATCCCAGGTCAGAACCGTGCCGTCGGGCATCAGCGTCCAGCCCTCTTCGGCATTGAAATCATTCTTTCCGGTGTAGCTGACCGCCGTCCATTTCATGGTCTTGGGATCGAGCTCGGCGCCGCGCTTGTGCAATTTGTCGCCGATGAGAAAATCGCCATTTGGCAGGACGACCGACGGTGAATCGCCGATGTTCTTCCAGCCCTTCGGCGGCTTGACCGACGTCCAGGCCTGGGTGGTCGGATCGTAGACCGCGCCCAGATTGGTCAAGGAGAAAACGCCGGCGGGATTGTATTCGCCGCCTTCCATCAGCACGCGCCCGTCGGCGAGCACCTGCGAGGCGTTGGCCGAGGGCGCATAGCCGCTCTGAAGACTGCCCACCTGCTTCCAGGTTCCGTTGACATAGCTCCCCGTGTCGTCCGGTGTCAGCAGCCAGAAATCCGAGTTCTTGTAACCTTGGGCGAGAACCGTTCCGTCGGTCAGCAGAAAGGTGAGCTGCGCGCCGTCTGGTGGCTGATTCTTGAGCTGTTGTACGGTTTGCGCCGGCGCAACGCTCGGCAGCGCCGCGAGAATCGCGGCCATCAGAAGACGAGATTTCATTACAGGACCCCTTTTATGCGCCCAGAAGCCACGCGGCCGGAACGCTGCATGCCACCATAGCGGGGTTCTGCCCGCGCAGAAAGCCCGATCGCCCTCGATGCCGGGAAGGCCGGACTTCGAGTCCGGCCATTCGCGGCAGACCTGCAAATCTCAGTGCGGCTGACCGTTCTGTGAAGGCTCGTCGTTCGACATGGCGCCCGACTGGCTGCCCGACATCGATCCGCTGGGCATCGATCCGCCGGACATGGAGCCGCTCGACATCGACCCAGATGCAGCGTGCTTCTTCGCCGGCTGTTTCATATGCGCATGGCCATTCGACATCGCACCCGAGGACATTGACCCCGAGGACATGGCTCCCTGCGACATCGAGCCTGAATTCGTAGCACCTGCGGACATCGAACCGGAGCTCATGGCACCGCCCGAATTGGCGCCTGACTGGCTGCTCGACATCGAGCCCGACGACATCGAGCCGCTGTTCTGGCTCTGCGCATAGGCCGCTGTTGCTGTTGCAGTGCACAGAACGATGGCCAGTCCGGCATTTCTTGCATGGCGTAACATGGAACCCTCCAAGGGAAAGCGCCGCAATATCGCGGCGCAAGTGTATTCGCGCGAAATTCACGCGCGGTTACACAAGGACGCCGCGAGCGAAAACGGATCGAACCATGGGTATTTTCATGTTTTGCGTTCGGTGCCTCTGTCGAGGCCCGCTACTGCGGCCCTCTTCCGCAAGGGCGTTATACCAGTGACCCTGGCAATTCACTCCTTACTGTGTCATGGCCCGCAAATGCGGGCCACCCAGGTCATGCGCCTTTGATGATTGGAAAATGTGCAATATTCTCGATGAAGGTACCAGATTTCAACTGGCTGGTCCGCAAATGCGGGCCATGGCAAAGTTGGAGAACGAGTCTGGAATAAGGGCCGCTGGTATTGCTCGGGTGACCCAAGCGACTTCTTTTATCCAAGCGAAGTTAGAGTCCGGACGAAATTGCGGCCGCGTACAAGATAATTCCCATTCAATGAACCGATTTTTGCAGCACGAAGTCAAATCAACCCGCGTGGACGGCGGTTTACAAGAAGACGCGGCGCCCGTCATCATGGCGCAGTGACGGCAAGCGTGCAGCGGCTGGACATGCTCTGAAGGAATGTCATTCTTATGAAGGCGCACGGTTTCATCGGCTTGTCTGTCGCGCTCGTCCTGGCAGCCGTCCTGACCGGTGCCATCGCGGTCTATCGTCCCGACAAGACGATCCGCGTGGTCACGGGCCTCGCGGCGCACACGCTCTGCGCCGAATCCTTCGTTTCGGGTTTCGATCCGGGCGAAATCTATGCGCAGACGATTGCGCCCTATCCGGGCGTAAGGCTGCTCGCGCCGCATATGCATTACGTGGTCGATCGCGCGCGTCGGGAGGTGCGTGTCGACATCGGCGGTGTGTTTGCGTCGCGCGCGGTCTGGCGCGGCACGCTCGGATGTCTCCTGATCGAAGGCTCCGGTCCCGTCGATGAAGGCCGTGCCGCCAATGTGCCGCGCTCCGCGCCACTATTGCCGGAGATTGCCGGCGGCAGCGTGGTGGTGCCGTCCGATCCGGCATTGGGCCGCGCACTCGACCGCATCTTTGCCGAACCGGCCGCGCCGCCGCATCGCTGGGTGAAGGCGGTCGTCGTCGTATATGACGGCCGCATCATCGCGGAACGCTACGCGCCGGGCGTCCAGGTCGACACACCGCTGCTCGGCTATTCCGCGAGCAAATCGTTCATCAACGCGCTGGTCGGCATTCTGGTGCGCGAAGGACGGCTGAAGGTCGATGCGCCCGCGCCGGTTCCGGCATGGAGCGGCCCGGGCGATCCGCGGCGCGCGATCACGCTCGACAATCTCCTGCGCATGACGAGCGGGCTTGCCATTGCCGAGACGGGAAGCGGCTTCGATCCCGCCGCGCGCATGCTCTATACCGAACGCGACATGGCGGGATTCGCCGAACGCCAGCCGCTCGCGGAAAAGCCCGGCACCAGCATGGAATATTCCGACGCGAGCACGCTCATCGTTTCGCGCATCGTGCGCGATGCGGTGGGCGGGACAGGCGCCGCCGTGCAGAATTTCGCGCACCGCGAATTGTTTGCGCCGCTCGGCATGAAGAGCGTGGTGCTCGAGCCCGACGCCACCGGAACGCCGGTCGGCTCGACCCATATTCTCGCCACCGCGCGGGACTGGGCACGCCTCGGCCTGCTTTATCTGAACGACGGCGTCGCGGGCGGGCGCCGCATCCTGCCGGAAGGCTGGGTGCGCTATTCCTCGCGCTCGACGCTCCGCACCAGCTACGCCGCGGGCTTCTGGACCAACGCAGGAACAAATGACGAAGGCGCGCTCGGCCGCATCAGCGCAGGCGTGCCCTGCGACACGTTCTTCGCCTCGGGCAATCTCGGCCAGCGCGTTTATATCATTCCCTCGCACCGGCTCGTCATCGCCCGGCTCGGCGTGACCCAATGGCCCGACTACGACATCGGCGGCGACAACCGCTTCATCCGCGCAGTCATCGCCACGCTGCCGCCCGCCCCGCCGCCGGCCTGCGGGCGGCTCGCGGGCTGAGATTGAATTCTTCCGCCGCGAGCCAGAGTAACGCGCCTACCATGCCGGGAGCGTATTCGCACCTTCCCGGCATTGGTTGAATCGGCGCGATTGGTGTATGTTCATGCCATGAGCGAGCTTCTCAAGCGCATCACAATTCGTCCGGAGCAGTGCCACGGCCAGCCCTGCATCAGGGGAATGCGCATTCGCGTGATCGATGTGCTGGAAATGCTTGCAGGTGGAATGACCCATGCCGAGCTACTGGTGGATTATCCCTATCTCGAGGAAGTCGACATCCGTGCAAGCCTCACTTATGCCGCGCAGGAGATGAATCATCCCATAGTAACGGCTGCCGAGTGAAGTTTCTCGTCGACGCCCAGCTCCCGCCATCGCTGTGCAATGGCTGCGCACGGCCGGGGCCGACGCAATGCATGTCGGACAGGTGGGGCTTCGCGACGCCGCCGATTAAACCAACCCTGCCAGGGGTTTCGTTATGTTGGTGCGATGCGCCGGGTCGCTGTTTGGACTCTGCGCGCTGGAATATCATATCCCCGCATACCAGTCATACCCCCGGTCTTCCCAGTAGCCGCCGCGGCCGCCGGCGATGTGGGCGAAGCTGTCGGTGATTTCGATCCGGTTCACATATTTGGCCATCTTGTAGCCGAGCTGGCGTTCGACGCGCAGGCGCAGCGGCGCGCCATGGGGGATGTCGAGCGGGCGGCCGTTGAGCGCATAGGCGATGATCGTCTGGGGATGGAACGCATCGACGACAGCGATGCTCTCGTAGTATTGCCCCGGGCTCTGCTCGCCGCCCTTCGCGGGCTCGCCGGTCAGATTGTCGGCGCAATGGAACACGGCGTAGCGGGCGCGCGGCGAAATCCCCGCCGCCTTGAGCAGCAGCCCGAGCGGCACGCCGGTCCACTGGCCGATCGCGCTCCAGCCTTCGACGCAATCATGGCGCGTGATCTGGGTGCGCGCGGGCAGCTTCCGGATCTGCGCGACTGAGAGCGACAGCGCCCGCACCAAAGGCATGGCGGAGATCATAGGGTTCCGCTTCCGTCGCTAGTGGACATTGCCCCGAGTGCCTTATGCTGACCTATGGGCGGGTGATGAAAGAAGCGACACGTTTTACTATATCTTCATAGCATCGGGTCAGCTTGCGTCGGCTTGCCGGGCGCTTTACATGGGCCGCTACGCTGCCCGATAGTGGGTAAAAGGAATCACTGGCATGGCCCAGAGGCCGCCCGACCTTCCAGACTTCAAAACGCCGCCCGTCACGGAAGTCGTTCTCGGGGTTCAGTTTAATTCGATACAAGGATTCCTGGCGCCGCACCTCGGACTGATCTGGGAGCGGTTCAAGCGCGATTTCCCGCACCTCGAAGAGCATCCGCTGCTTCCGCAGTTTTTTGAGACTTTCGGAACCGGTTTCCAGCCGCAAATGCATCATGTCGAGTTTTTTGGCCCCTCATGGATGCCGAGAGTTTTCTTTATTAACGAGGACCGGACCCAGCTCCTGCAAGTTCAGCGAGATCGATTCCTGCATAATTGGCGCAAGATTGGCATGGGCGACGCGTACCCGCGCTTCGAAAAGATGATCGAAACCTTTGGCGGTGCCTACGCACAACTGGAGTCGGTGCTTGTTGGTCTCGGATTGGGCCGTATCTTGCCCAACCAGTGCGAGGTGACCTATATCAATCAAATCGAGGTGGCACTCGGCCAAACGCCTGCGGCGCTTCTCGGAAGCCTCTTCGGCCAGTTCTGGTCAAACGTGAGCAAAGAGCGCCTCGGCGAACCAGAAGATGCTAACATCCAGATTCGATACATAATCAGGCACGAGGATACTCCGGTCGGTAGGGTGTCCGTCCAAGCGCTGCCAGCACGCCGAGCGGACGGCGCCGAAATTGTTCAGATGACGTTCACGGCTAGAGGCCTACCGCTAGGGACGGATTTCGCAGGGGTCAAAGCGTTCCTCGAGTTAGGACGGGGGTGTATCGTCCATGCTTTTACTGAACTAACGAGCCCAGAAATGCACAAATCGTGGGAAAGAGTCCAATGAACGGATACGACACAGGCGTCATCACGGCTGCTGTGACACGCGCCTTTCCACGCGTAGATGAAACTCTCGGTCCGATAAGCAGTGTCAGTCGGCCCGTCTGGGCGACGGAAGTCTGTGTGCGATTGCAGCGTTTGGCGCGACTGCGAGCCAATTGGGACGACCGTGGTTCTGCTGCGCCGAATACTGACGCAATAACGTTTGCTTTTTCTGTGCTTCATCGCGTTTTGCCACCGAACGCGCCCGCACCAGATATCCACCCGCTGGGACACGGCGGATTGCAACTTTCATGGGCGAGGAACGATTTGGAATTGGACCTTGAAGTAATCGCGCCGAACAATTTGCTCGTGTGTCTCTCCGAAAACGGTGGCCCGGAGCAGGAATGGACCGCCACAAATGAGCTGTCGCGTCTTGAATCTGCAATGTGGCGACATTTCAAAGGCTGATGATTTTTCGATACCATGCGAACAGACCCGCCAAGGGATGCACGCGGGCAGATCGTTCCGCACGACGACCGGAATATTCCCGATGAAAGCTTCGTAATTCGACGCATTGTGCCGATTGATATAACAAAACCAGACGAACGTGGAATTCGGAGGGTATCTAGCGCTGCCTTTTCGAGTTCGAGCGATGGCAGCGGAATGTCGGTCGACATTGAAGAGTGGATGATCGAAGACGGCCTTTCCCCAATCCACTACATCGAAATTCCCACCTATGGAGCTGTTCGCATCAGCGTTTGGCAACTTCGGGTCATGGGCTTTCTCGTTGGTAGATTTCCCCAGCCTGGAAATCCGCATCACGGTGCCGTCTGGGGTATCACCTCGTCCAGTCACAGAAAGCACGTTTGCGCAATCGCGATGACGCTAAAACGCGCTGAGGGCGAAACATAATATTAGGGATGTGGCGCGGCGCGCGCGCCGGGGATGACGGTCCGTACCAGTTTGTTTCGCGGCCCTCATATCCCCGCATACCAATCATATCCCCGGTCTTCCCAGTAGCCGCCGCGGCCGCCGGCGATGCGGGCGAAGCTGTCGGTGATCTCGATCCGGTTCACATATTTGGCCATCTTGTAGCCGAGCTGGCGTTCGACGCGCAGGCGCAGCGGCGCGCCATGGGGGATGTCGAGCGGGCGGCCGTTCAGCGCGTAAGCGATGATCGTCTGGGGATGGAACGCATCGACGAGATCGATGCTCTCGTAATACTGCCCGGGGCTCTGCTCGCCGCCCTTCGCGGGCTCCCCGGTCAGATTGTCGGCACAATGGAACACGGCGTAGCGGGCGCGCGGCGAAATCCCCGCCGCCTTGAGCAGCAGCCCGAGCGGCACGCCGGTCCACTGGCCGATCGCGCTCCAGCCTTCGACGCAAT
>Ga0335074_10016574_pt1 | contig 10375 bp, 10 predicted proteins | sample Lox_Sample_23_FD_206715 | JGI IMG/M metagenome (GOLD analysis project Ga0335074, IMG submission 206715) | Soil microbial communities from Loxahatchee National Wildlife Refuge, Florida, United States - Lox_Sample_2.3 | ecosystem: Environmental > Terrestrial > Soil > Wetlands | place: USA...
GACGACGCGTACCCACAGGATGCGAACGCTGGGATTACATCCGACGCGCATTTCTGGCGCGATGTGCAGCTCAGCCTGGTGCAAAGCCAATGGGCGAGGCTGTATCGCGCGCGGGCCACATCGGTCATCGCGATGCTCAATCCGCAATACTCAGATGATCCCGCGGGCGCGGAACACTCGATTGCTGCGATCCTGCATCCCGCGCGGCATCGCGGACGGGCAACGCTGCGGGCGGCCTCGTATACCCGGCGACGCAATACTGCCGCACGCAAGCGCGCCCGGCGGACACGTAAGGAATAAAGACAGAAAAGACCAATTTTTCCTCTTGCCCTGAGTTCAGGTCCTCGCTATGCTCCGAAGTGGAGGAAAGCAAGAATGAACGTTCGCAAGACCGTACTGACAAGCGTAGCGGGAGCTGGGCTTTTTGTGGCAGGATACATGGTCGCTCAAGGACCTCCTCCTGAACAGAACATCGATCCCAACCGCCATCCCAACCTGGCGGCAGCACAGAATCTCATCGCGCAGGCATACGGTCGGCTCGTAGCCGCCCAGCAGGCGAACGATTGGGACGTGGGTGGCCATGCCGCCAAGGCAGAGGAGCTTTTGAGCAGGGCGAGCCACGAGATCAAGGAAGCTGCATTAGCCGCAAATCGTCACTGAGTTCAGCTCACAGTGTTGGGAATTCGCAGAACGCCCCATGCCAGCCGAAAATTGCATGGGGCGTGTGTCTTGATGGCGCCATGCAGGAAGTCCCTGAAAATGGCGCACGGACCCACAGCGGTCATCTCCCGGCGGACAAGGCTCGCGGACTTGTCGAAGATTTCATCCCTAGAGGTTTTTGAGCGCTTAGTTCCGTCACTGTCATGTCCAGGAAGCCGGCTGTGCCTGCTGAGGCGGATCGGCAGGATTGCGGAGAGTTGTTCGGTCACGAACGCCAGCCGGTTCGGCACGGGCTCGATAGCCTCTTCTTCTATACTTGGAGCGCCATGAAAGCGCCCCGTTTCCCTGCTCTTCTCCTGTCGCTCGCTATCCTTTTTTCGCTCCGCTCCGACGCGCAATCAGGCTTTGTCCATAGTCGAGGGTCCGAATTGGTGGATGGCGCCGGAAAGCCGTTGATGCTGCGCGGCATCAACCTGGGCAACTGGTTCGAACCCGAAGGGTACATGTTCCACCTGACGGATGGACCACAGTCGCCGCGGGAGATGGAAGAGCTGACGACGGAGCTGATCGGTCCGGAGAAGTCCGCGGCTTTCTGGAAGCAATGGCGCGAAACCTACATCACTGAGGCTGATATCGACCGGATCAAAGCGATGGGGTTCGACTCTGTGCGCGTTCCCATTCACTGGAAGTTTTTCTCGAGCGACGATGCTGAGGGATTCCGGCTGATGGATCGGCTGGTGCAATGGGCACGTAAGGACGGCATCTACATCGTCATTGACATGCACTGCGCGCCGGGCGGGCAAACGGGCGCGAATATCGACGACAGCTATGGATATCCATGGCTCTACACGGACAAGGAAGCACAGGCCCAGACGATCGCAGTGTGGCGCAGGATTGCGAAGCACTACGCGAAGGAGCCGATTGTCCTCGGGTACGACCTGCTGAACGAGCCCATCCCTCATTTCCCGCAACTGCAGCGGTACAACGGCGATTTGGAGCCACTCTACCGGCGGATTGTCGCGGCCATCCGCGAAGTGGACCCGAACCACGTAGTGATCCTCGGCGGCGCGCAGTGGGACTCGAACTTTAAGGTGTTCGGGCCGCCCTTCGATTCCAACTCGATGTACACCTTCCACAAGTACTGGACTGCGCCGGATGTGAGCGTGATCCAGGAGTATCTCGATTTCCGCGACAAGTACCGCGTCCCGATCTGGCTGGGCGAGTCGGGCGAGAACAAGGACGAGTGGATTGCGGCGTTCGTGAAGACACTCGAGGACAATCGCGTCGGCTGGTGTTTCTGGCCGTACAAGAAGATGGATGCGACGTCGAGCGTGGTGACCTTCGATCAACCGGAGAACTGGGATAAGGTGGTCAAGCTGGCCGCGATGGCGCCGGGCACCGGAAATGCGGAGAAACGCATCGCTGCGCGGCCTTCACCGGAAGAAGCACAGGCGATCTTCGATGACCTGCTCAAGAAGGCGCAATTCACAAGCGAGCGAGTCAATAACGGCTATGTGCTGGCGCTGGGTTTGAGCCCGGGCAAGTGAGCGCGCTTCGCCGGTCTATACTCGTTGCAAGCCCTATGCGACACAGCATCCTGATTGCCACACTCCTGGTTTCTGTTCCCGCCTTTGCCGGCGGCCAAACCCCGGCCCACACACACAAAGCCAAGCCTTCCCCAAAGATGACGCAGACACTTTCCCCTCAAGCAGTGCACAACTCCGCCATCGTGATTGACACGCACGCCGACACGCCGCAGCGGTTTGTGGATGAGAACTACGACATGGGCGACCCGCTGAATGGCGGCAACCTGAACCTGGAATCGGCAAAGAAAGGCAACCTCGGCGCCGAGTTCTTCTCCATTTGGGTGGAACCCAATCTGTACAAGGGTCACTATGCTCGCCGGACGCTGATCCTGATCGACGCGGTGAAGCAGCAGGTGGCGAAGCACCCGAACGAGATGATGCTGGCGACCTCGCCGGAAGACATCGAGAAGGCACACCGCGAGCACAAGTTGGCGTCGCTGATGGGCATTGAAGGCGGGCACTCGATTGAGGACTCGCTGGCCCTGCTGCGCCAGTATTACGACCTGGGCGTGCGTTACATGACGCTGACCTGGTCGAACTCGAATGGCTGGGCGGACAGCTCCGGCGATGTGGACGACCCCAACGTGCCGCATACCAAGGAGGGTCTGACGGAGTTCGGCAAGGATGTGGTGTACGAGATGAACCGGCTGGGCATGATGGTAGATATTTCCCACGTCTCCGACAAGACGTTCTACCGCACGCTCATCATCTCCCGGGCGCCGGTGATTGCATCGCACTCGGGGGCGCGTGCGCTGTGCGACGCGCCGCGCAACATGACGGATGACATGCTGCGTGCGGTGGCGCGATCGGGCGGGCCGGAGTCGAAGGGAGGCGTGGTGCAGGTGAATTTCTATTCGGCGTTTGTCTCCCAGGCCTACCGCGACGCACAGAGGGCGCAGAAGCCCGAGGTGGACAAGGCCGTCGCCGACCTGAAGGCAAAGGCACAGGCCGAGGGCCGATCGCTGACCTATGAGGAAATCTCGAAAGTCCAGCGCGAGTTTGCCGACCGCATTCCCCGGCCACCGTTGTCGGACCTGATTGATCAAATCGACCACATCGCGAAAGTTGCGGGAGTGGATCACGTAGGACTCGGCTCGATGGCGTGGATGGACAGACTCCGGAAGGGATGGACTCGGCCGCGGACCTGCCCAAGATCACCGCAGCGCTGATGGCGAAAGGCTACTCGGCGGAAGATTGCCGCAAGATCCTCGGCGGCAACCTGCTGCGGGTGTTCCGCGAGGTGCAGGAAGTGAGCAAACAACTGCAGGCGGAGGATCGGCCCAGGATTACGGAAAAGCAGCCGTTCAGCAAGCCGCAGAAATAGTAGTCAGTTTTCGGTTGTCGGTTGTCACCCTTTTGCCGCGAGATACCAGTGAGGAAGAGAGCCAAGAGCACGGTGTCCTTGAATGCGCGGATTGCGTCGGCTGTGCTGGCGGCCTTGACGATTCCATGCATTGCCCAGACGCCGCGTGGGCCTGAGCCCATCCGGCTGGATCCGCACAATCCGCATTACTTTGTTTATCAGGGAAAGACCATCGCGCTGATCACGAGCGGCGAGCACTACGGCTCGGTGATGAATGCGGACTTCGACTACCACAAATACCTGATGGCGATTGCTGCAGACGGGCTGAACTACACGCGCCTGTTCGGCGGCAGCTACGTGGAGGTGCCGGGGACGTCGTTCGGCATCAAGCGCAATACACTGGCGCCCGCGCCGGGACGGCTGATCCTGCCCTGGGCGCGCAGTGCCGAGCCCGGTTACGCGGGCGGAGGAAACAAGTTCGATCTCGGGCAATGGGATCCGGAGTACTTCCGCCGGCTCAACGATTTCCTTTCCGCGGCGGCGCGGCGGGGCGTGATCGTTGAGATTTCGCTGTTCTCGTCCCAGTACGGCGAGCCGCAATGGAAGGTGAGCCCATTCAACTCGCCGAACAATGTGAACCAGACCAGCGTGACCGACTACAAGAGGCTGAACACGCTCGACAATGGCAACGTGCTTGGCTACCAGGAGCGCTACGTGCGCAAGCTGGTGGACGAGGCCAATGCGCATCCCAACGTGATCTTCGAAATCCAGAATGAGCCGTGGTCCGATCATCCGATACTGACCGACGTGGTGAACCCTTACCTGTTTCAGGGCCGCGACCAGTATCCGAACTCGATCGAGGTAGCCGATGCGGATTCGATCGCATGGCAGACGCGGGTGGCGCAGTGGATCACCAGTGAAGAGGCGAAGCTGCCGCACCGGCACCTGACTGCCCAGTGCTACTCCAATTTTCGCTTGTCGGTGCGGACCCTCATCCCGGGCGTGGACGTTGTGAACTTTCATTACGCTTACCCGGAAGCAGCGGCATGGAACTACGGGCTGAACAGAGCTATCGCCTATGACGAGACCGGTTTCCTGGGGCACAGCGACGATGCCTACCGGCGGCAGGCGTGGAACTTTATGCTCGCGGGAGGAAGTGCATTCGACGCGCTGGATTACTCGTTCAGCGTGGGTCACGAGGACGGAACAGACACGATGCCGAACGGGCCCGGCGGAGGCACTCCGGAGTTCCGCAGACAGCTTTGGATACTCGCAAAGTTCCTTTCCTCTTTTCCACTTGTTGAAATGAAGCCTGACCCTGAGGTTGTGGTTCACGCAGAGGGCGTGGTCGCTCATGCCATGTCGAACGCGACGAAAAGCCGAGATGCGATCTACTTTGACGGGAACGGACCCAGCCGGGTCACGCTCCGCCTGCCGGCCGGGAGCTACTCCGTCAGTTGGCTCGATCCGAAGACGGGCCAAAGCACGCCGGGAAGCAAGGTGACAAGCAACGGTGGAGATGTGTCGCTCCCCGCTCCGGAATTTGAAAATGGGATTGCACTAAGTTTGACGCGCGTCTACCTTCAGAAGTGACGTTCCAAGGCCCGAACCCCATCAACTAAGAATTGGAGAAGCTACGCATGCGATTCTGCAGCCGCACTCTTGCCGTGCTTGTGTGCACGGCCATTCTCACTGCCTGCGCGTTGTCACGCGCTCAGGACGACAAAACGAAAACGGAAAGCAAACCCGCGGAGAAACCCGCAGCGACTCAATCCGACTCGACCACGCAAGGCTCGGTGACCGTCGGCGGCCAGCAAATCCAGTACAACGCGATTGCCGGCACCATCACTGTTGGCGCTACCGATGCTGAGGATGCGCAGCTTGGCCTGGATGGCAAGCCGGAGCCTGGAAGCCAGCTTGCGAACTCCGAGCCCAAGGAGCCGAAAGATGCCGAGCCGACCGCGCGCATGTTCTACGTGGCGTATTTCAAGCGCGATGCCAAGGCGGAGGATCGACCGATCACCTTCTTCTACAACGGCGGCCCGGGCAGCTCGACGGTATGGCTGCACATGGGTTCGCTCGGGCCCAAGCACGTGGTGACTAGCGGCGATCAGCACCTGCCCGCGGCGCCGTACACCATGGTGGACAACGCCAATTCCCTGCTGGATGTGAGCGACCTTGTCTTTGTGGACATGCCGGGCACCGGCTTCGGACGCCTGCTCGGCAAAGATGCGGAAAAGGCATTCTGGGGCGTGGACGAGGATGCCAATGCCTTTGCGCGGTTCATTGCGCGCTTCATCACCAAGTACGACCGCTGGAATTCGCCCAAGTACATCTTCGGCGAAAGCTACGGCACCACGCGATCGGCCGTGCTCTCCGACATTCTGGAGAACGGCAAGAGCATCGACATCAACGGCGTGATTCTGCTCTCGCAGATCTTCAACTTCACTACGGATATCGACGGCCCGCAGGGCAATCCGGGCGTCGATCTTCCCTACGTCCTGGCTTTACCCACCTACGCGGCCACCGCCTGGTACCACAAGAAGCTTCCCCAACAGCCGGCGGAGCTGGAGCCCTTCCTGAAAGAGGTGGAAGAGTTCACCATGGGTCCTTACACCCACGCATTGGCACAGGGAACGGATATTTCGGCCGAAGAAAAACAATCTGTCGCCGAGAAGCTGCACGGGTATACCGGCCTTCCGGTTGCCTATCTGTTGAAGGCGAACCTGCGCGTAAGCGGCGGCGAATTCGAGAAGAGCCTGCAGGACGACCAGGACCTGACGACCGGCCGCCTGGATACGCGCTTTTCCGGGCCCAGCATCGATCCGCTGAGCCAGTACGCCGACTACGACCCACAAAGCTCGGCTATTTCGTCTGCCTATGTCTCACTATTCAATGAGTACGTACGCAAGGACCTCAAGTATGGCGAAGGGCAGACCTACCTTCCGGAGGCGCTGTTCGGCTCATCGCAGTGGGATATGACCCACAGGGGCAACCCCATCAATTTGAATGTGGCGCCGGACCTCGCTGAGGCGATGAAGACGAACCCGCGGTTGAGGGTGATGGTGAATGGAGGCTACTACGATCTGGCTACGCCATTCTTCGCCGCGCAATACGAGGATAAGCACCTGCCCATTCCGCAGTCGCTGGCAAAGAATATCCAGTACGACTGGTACGAATCGGGGCACATGGTGTACGTGCGCGACGAGAGCCTGAAACAGTTGCACGATCGCGTAGCGGCGTTCATCAAGAGCACGGACGCTGAGAAATAGGGGCCGGGTTCGGGCTATGGTATCGCGGCGCGTGAGAGCAGCACGATGAGCTGTCACTCGCCGCGATATACGCAGCCCGTCGTGCAGGTTTCGCGGATGACGACTTTATGGAGCGCGGGGAGCGCCGGTTTCATGCGATTCCAGATCCATCGGGCGATGTTTTCGCTGGTCGGATTTTCCAGGCCTGCCACGTCGTTCAGGCAGCGATGGTCCAGTTGATCTTCAACGGCTCGGAAGACTTGTTTCAGCTCCGCAAAATCCATCACCCAGCCGAGCATCGCGTCAACGGGGCCCTCGGCGTAGATCTCGATTCGGAAGCTGTGGCCGTGCAGGCGGCGGCACTTGTGCCCCTCGGGCACATTGGGAAGCCAGTGCGCCGCCTCGATCGAGAATTCCTTAAAGATCTCCATAAGCTTTCCTATGGAATACCCAGAATCTTATGAGTTTGCAGGCTCAGCCGCCACTGTGGATGTTCCATGCAATAACGGAGGGCCTGCTGCGTGTTTGCGAGGCGATCCGGCCCGTCCATGGGCTGCAGAAAAAAGTGCCGGAAACCGAGTCCGGCGTATTCTCCGGGATCAATGCCCTGCTGGGGGAAGACGAGTTTCAATTCGTGTCCTGAGCGCTGCACAAATTCCGCGCCGGCTTTCGGGCTAACGCAGATCCAATCCAGGCTCCGCGGAGCTTCCTGGGTTCCGTTGGTCTCTACCGCAACCTCAAAACCACGCGCGTGCAGCGCTCCGATCAAGGGTTCGTCGAGTTGGAGCAGCGGTTCGCCGCCGGTGCAGACCACGAACCTCTTTGCGTCTCCAGCATGCTGAGGCCACGCAGCCGCGACTGCATCGGCGAGTGCACCAGCATCTGCGAATCTTCCACCCCCCGGTCCGTCAACGCCCACAAAATCCGTATCGCAGAAGCGGCAGACTGCGGATGCCCTATCGGATTCGCGGCCGGTCCACAGATTGCACCCGGAGAACCGGCAAAAGACCGCGGCGCGGCCTGCCTGCGCTCCTTCACCTTGGAGAGTGTAAAAGATCTCCTTAACCGCGTAACTCATGGCGAAACCTGCGTGGCATGGTTCGGGTAACGGAGCGGATCCTCGATGCCGTTTTCGCGGAAGCCTTTCTGCCGCAGAATGCAGGAGTCGCACTCGCCACACGGCGCGCCGTCGCGACTAGGATCGTAGCAACTGCTGGTGAGGCCATAGTCCACGCCGAGCTCAAGCCCCTTGCGGATGATCTCTGCCTTGGTCATGTGCATCAGCGGGGCGTGGATCTTCAGTCGCTGCCGGCCTTCGACGCCCGCCTTGGTGGCCAGGTTGGCCATGGTTTCGTAGGCACGGATAAACTCCGGGCGGCAGTCCGGATACCCGCTGTAATCGAGTGCGTTCACGCCGATAAAGATGTCGCTCGCGCCCAGCACTTCAGCCCATGCCAGCGCAAACGAGAGGAAGATGGTGTTGCGCGCCGGCACGTAAGTGATGGGGATGCCATGGCTCATTTCCTCGAGGCCGCGGCCCTTGGGGACGGCGATGTCGTCTGTGAGCGCAGAGCCGCCGAAGGCGCGCAGGTCGATGGTGGCTATGCGGTGCCGCGCCGCACCGCCCGCCTGCGCGACACGCTTTGCCGCCTCCAGTTCCCACGCGTGCCGCTGGCCGTAGGCGAACGAAAGCGCGTTTGCCTCAAAGCCCTCCTGGTGCGCAATCGCCAACACAGTAGCGGAGTCGAGTCCCCCACTGAGGAGCACTACGGCGGGCAGATTGGGAGCGGTCTCCATCCAGTCTCCATGGTAAAACAAAAGGCGAAAGCCGCCCGCAAGGGGACCTGCGAGCGCAACCCATCCAAGCCTCCGCTAAAAGCGGTAGCCAGGCTTGAGTTCGCAACGAAAGACGCTCGAATTGGAGCTGTCGTGGCTTGGGCGCGAACTGCACGCCGCCCAGCTCAGGTACAGTTCCGGGCCGAGCGGAAAGACAATGGGCGTACCGTCGAGTTCCGCTTCGATGCTCGCGCCTTCCTCGCTGCCCGGCAGGACAAAGTTCAGCGTTCGGCCGAAGATTACGGGATACGATTCCCGCACGTTGGAAGCAATGGACTTGCGAAACACTTCCGCTTCCAGCAGGAACGTCGCGCTACCGGACCAGTCGAGGGCACTGGCGGTGATAACGCGTCCGCCGTGCTCAAATCCGCTGGGATCGATGCGCGTAAACGGGCACGGGCCGGCAATGCACGATGCCCGTACGTTGCGGAACTCGTTTCCCGCGCCGGCATCCAGCGTGGCGGATCCAACCGCAGCTTTCCAAGTTCCGTCCGGCGAGCACGGCCCCTGACGATTGCAGGGCACGTTAGGCTGGTTCTCCACCGTGAATGTCCGCACCTCGCTACCGATGTTCTCATCCCCCTCGGTGTTTACCGTGTAGCGGATGCGGATGTTTGCGATCACCGATGCCTTTTTGCCCTGCGGGTTCTCCTTAGGCTCCGACTTCGGCGTTAAGGCGGCGACGTACAACTTCTTTCTCGCGATGCTGTAATTCAGCGGGACGGTCAACACGTAAGGCTTGTAATCAGACTTCTGGAAGGTGAGTTGGAGAACCTGGCCGGGCCAGATGTTCTCGCGGAATGCCACGTTAAAGTAGCCGGAAGCGTCGGATTCCGTGTGCGTCGTGATCACCCCGTCGGTTGCCACAATGTTGACATCGCCGATGGGCAGTTGTCTTCTCGGATCCGGATCTTCACGAATGACCGCGCCCTGGATGACGACCTTTCGCGGCCGCCAGCGATGACTGCGGACGCCAAGCACGATCAGGATCGCCGCCAGCAAGGCCGCCCCCGCCACCACGGTGAATGTTTTCCATTTCATCGAACGCAATTTCACCCGTTAGTGCGTTTGACGCCTCACTCTCCGGATTCGCTGTCTGATCTGCTGCCAAAGAACCGGCCGTTTTGCGCATCTAACCTCTCTTAGAACCGTGGATGTGCAACTCGGCCGGGAGTTTAGCTTGCGGGGACAGGTGAATTGATCGATTTCCGGAAGAAAGGTCCGATTGGAAGTAAATCGTGCCTCGAAGGGAAGGGCGAACCAGGGCGGATTCGCATCTCTCGGCGCGACTTCCTTCAGCAGGCCGCGACAGGCCCGATTGCCCTTCCCCTGCTGGGTGCGCTTCCGGCATGGGCAAGTGCATCCTCCCAGGCAGGTTCGACCGCGCAAAAACTTCCTCCGGAACCGGCTGCCTCGCCAGTGCCAAAGCCTCTCGCGCCAGAAGACGACCAGTTCCTCGAGGACCTGGAACATGCAAACTTTCTCTTCTTCTGGGAGCAGGCCAATCCGGAGACAGGCCTGGTCAAAGACCGTTGCAACGTTCGCGCCAACGACACCAGCGTCGCCGCCAGCATCGCCTCCGTCGGCTTTGGCCTCTCGGCGATCTGCATCGCGGAAAAGCGCGGGTATGTCAGCCGCGAAGAGGCCCGTCTCCGCATCATTTCCACTCTCTCGTTCATCTGGCACAAGCTACCCACGCATCGCGGCTTCTTCTATCATTTCGCGAACATCAACACCGG
>Ga0335074_10016575_pt1 | contig 10374 bp, 13 predicted proteins | sample Lox_Sample_23_FD_206715 | JGI IMG/M metagenome (GOLD analysis project Ga0335074, IMG submission 206715) | Soil microbial communities from Loxahatchee National Wildlife Refuge, Florida, United States - Lox_Sample_2.3 | ecosystem: Environmental > Terrestrial > Soil > Wetlands | place: USA...
CTGAGGCCGGCCGCATGGCGTGGTCGTATAGCCAGGTGTCATGCTCGGGACCTCCCGGCCCGCTGGAGTATCCGTCAATGGAGACGGTGCACCATGCCATCACTCGCCGTTCGCTCATGACAGGTAAGACGCTCTCGGCTCGCGGGAGTCACCGGGGTGAATCCACTTTCCGGGCGGCGGCTTCCAGCGCGGCGGAAGCGTCGTGGGTGAGCGGCTCGCCGTGACCGAAGCAGGCGACCGCGACGCGGAGCCCGGCCAGCCGGCGAAACGAAGCGGCGGCCTCCGCGCGGTTGACGTTGAATACGCCGCACATGACGGTACCGTCTTGGCCGCGCGCCGCGGCGTCACCGGTTATCAGGACCCGGTGGCGGGGTAGGTGGAGCGCGATGCTGCCGGGTGTGTGGCCGGGAACGGCCACGGTTAGCGCTCCGTCGCCGAATCCGGGCTCGTCCCCGTCCGTGAGTTCGCGGTCAATCCGGGGTGGCGCAAGAGCTTGCGGCGGGAGGTGGCTCATCACTTGTTCGTAGACGGGCTGCTCCCACTCGGCCAGGTCCGGTGGCGGCCCCGTGGCCGGCGCGCGGATGAACGGCGCGTCGGCGTGATGCGCGAGCACTTCTACCTCGCCCCAGCCCGTGATGTCGGCCGCGGCGCCGATGTGATCGGCGTGGAAGTGCGTCAGCACCAGCCGGCGCAGGTCCGCAGGCTGGTATCCGGCCTGGCGGATGGCTTCTTCAATGAGCGGGGCGGATCCCGGCAGGCCGGCGTCGATGAGCGTGAGGCCGTCAGGATCGTGCCACAAGTAGGCATTCCCGACGGTCAGGCGGACGAAGTACAGGCGCGGCATCAACTGGACGAGGTCCATCTGGCAACGCTAACCGGCTGCCGGACGAGCACGCCCGGGCGTTCTGCCGTCGGCAGAGGCATGATCGGATTGTGCCAATAACGTTGATGCCCGCGGGCATGGCCGATCGCCTGGCCGCGGCGGAGCTGACATATCGGGAGGCAGGACAGACCGCCGCAGGAACGCTCCCGCCCGGCTACCACCATTTGCGCCGAACCATCGCGGCCGGTCGTGGCCGCGATGCATTCGCTGCCGCTACACAGACCCTGCTCGGGTGGCAGGTACAGCGGCGGGCGGGCCTGCGTGTCACGCCGTCATCGGCGACGGTGCAGTTGGGCAGTGTGGTGCTTTTGGGCTTGGGAGTAGGGCCGCTCCGGATCAATGCCCCTTGCCGGGTCGTCTACACGGTGGACGAGCCAGGCAGCAAGGGCTTCGCTTATGGCACGCTGCCAGGCCATCCCGAATCGGGCGAGGAGGCGTTCATCGTTGAGCTGCGAGCCGATGGCCTGGTGACGTTCACGATCACCGCGTTCTCGCGGCCGGCAACAGCATTGGCTAGAGCCGCAGGCCCGGTCGAGCGGGCTATTCAGCATCAGATCACGGGCCGCTATCTTCGGGCGCTGACGGCGGGCCGCACCAACGTTCCGAAGCCGCGGCCGTGACTTGTCGGCAGCGACGAGTGCGGCACAGCCACCAGACGATGGCCAGCTCGATCAGCGGCGCATGCCGACCTGCCGGGCAGCGGTGCCCTGATGCTCGCTGCGCATGAGGTTCGCCGGATTGGGCAACGGAAGCACGCATGACGGCAGACCGACCCTGGTGGCAGACGACAAAAACTCCGCGTCAGGGCTTCATACTCGGCGCTTGCTACGCCGTTCTCGGCATTGTCGAGGTAGTGGCAACCCTGGCCTTCGGCGGGCACGTCTGGTTTGTACTGCTCGGCTCGCTCTTCCTGGTTCTTGCTGCCGCGTACCTCGGGCCTGCGGCCGCTCTGCACCGACGTCGGCGATCCGCTTCCGGTATAGGGCGTCCGGCTGACCCACCGCTGCGGCCGTAACTGGGCTTGAGGCTCGGCCCTGCCGACTGTTCAGACCCCGGTCAGGCCGTCCTGTCCCGCCGGTCCTTGAAATGCTCACTGCTGCATTTGGGGCAGGTCCGCGTTTCTCTGATCGTCTCATTCAGTTGATCGGGCACGTGGCGGGAGGACACTTGGATCGTGGCTCTCCCCCTAGCGCCCCTCGCCTCCACTGAGCCAGTCGTGCGCATCATCTCAGCCAGCCCTGGTTGGCTAACGCCCACCCGCCGTGCTCGCATGCCACGGCCGGGGCGCTCCGCCGCTCGCTGCAGTTTCAGCCCTGCCGTAGTGCTGCTGCCGACCGGAGGAGGCCAGCCCGCTCAAGCTGGCCGAGCACGTCCTCTACCGTCTCCGGCGGATTCGAGCGCGAGTTTGCGATCTGCTGGACGCAGCCCCATATCATCCGGTCGGCGATTTCGATCTGATCGAGGACGAACTCGTCAGGCGTCTTAGCCTCGATGTTCCAGGGCGCCAGGGCTTTGCTAGTGAAGTCCTTGTCCGAGGTGACGATGACCTGCGCTCCGGCCTTGATGGCCGCGGCGAGGACGTGGCGGTCATCCGGATCGCGGAGCTGCAGCCCTTCGATCAAGGGCTCGTGCCCTCGGACAATGCAGTCCGGTACTGCTTGAATCATCAGCTCCCGGAGCCGGTCAATTCGCTCGGGCCCGAGATCTGGATGCCGCTTCTTCACCCCTCCAAGCACCTCGTCAAGAATCCGGTCGGTCCACTTCGCCTGCACCAGGTCAGTCTGCGCGATGCGGATCAGCAGGTCCCGCAGCGTGTTGCCGTACAGGGCGTTGGCGTCGTACACCACGATGAACGGCACCGGCTACCGCCCCAGCTCCTGGCTGAGCGCGCTTAGCTCGTCTGCCGCCGCGCGCGCCGCCCGGTCCGAGCGGCGCTTGTAATCCATGAGCGCCTGGAACGGGATCCTGCGGTGCCTTCCGACAAGGCTGTAGTCGATCTCCCGCTTTTCGAGCAAGCTGATCAGGTACGGCCGGGAGACATTGAGGATGTCGGCAGCCTGCTGCGTGGTGAGCTGTGCTCCAGATGGGACTACGGTCACACCCTGGCCGTTGGCCACAGCGGTCATGACCGCGGCGAGCAGCGCGGCACCGGCGCGCGGTACGACGAGCACTTCGCTGTCGTCGCCCTCGACCTTGATCTCGATCGGATCGTCGTCGAGGTGACTCGCCAAGTAGTCGCCGATCCGGCGCGCAGTACGGCACGCGATCTCAGCATCGACTTCCCCTGGTCCGATCTCGCTGATAGTCGCCGTGTTTGCCATGGTGGTCACCTGCCTCTCGTCATCGTTGCCAGCCGCATTATCCGCAACAAACGCAGCATCCGCAATGTTCCCCCGCCAGAAACTTCTGAAGCCCGAGCCGGGCGTTTTGCTGTCCGCGCTGGACAGGGCCGAAACAGGTCCTGTACCAAGCCAGTACGGGTGTGAAATGTTTCCGCTGGCAAAACTGCAGGTCAGAGCCCTGCCCCCGTACCAAGCCAGTTCTGACCCTGCAACAGGAACGATTACAAACCCAGGCCAGTCCTGGGACCGCGCACTCCCGGCCCGTCGTGCAACAGATCACCTCGCACGTGGCTGCGCGCGGAGGCGGCCGCACGCTTGTTACCTGCGCGTAGCGGGTGTCAGGCCCGCCCGCGAGCCCAATGGACGCCCGCACTCACGCACCCGAGCGGCCGGCCCGGTGTCCGACGTGAACCTCCGCAACCGGGTCTGGTACCCGGCGATCGAGGCGGCCGGGGTACGCCGGTTCCCGCCGCGGATCATGCGGCACACCGCGGCGTCGTGGCTGGTGCAGGACGGCGTCCCGCTGTACGACGTCCAGGCTCTACTCGGGCACGAGTCGTTCGCCACGACGCAGCGGTACGCGCACCTGGCGCCGGACGCTCACTCCAAGGTGATCGAGTCGCGGAACCGGCGCGGCAACGCACCAGGAACGCACGGGGCCAGAAAGGATCTTGCGAGATGACGGGTTTTGGCTGGTGGGCCTGCGTGGACTTCAACCACGGACCTCTTCCTTATCAGGGAAGCCGAGGACACCTGCGATCACCCCCAATCCGATCCTTGAGCTGGCGTTACTGTCCGCGAGCGTCCGTCCTTGTATTCCTGCCGCCCTCGCGGTTGTTACGCAGTAAGTCACTCAGGCTCGTAGAGCACACGGCTCCGGAGGCGGTTCCTAGCTGAGTCCCGGCCAGTCACCGGCCTTTGTACGGACCCTATATGCGACCTCTGAGATGGAGTAAGCACCCGCGTCCACGCGGAAATCGGCGAAATCGGCACCGTCTAGGTCAACTGCCTGTTTGACGGCTTCATTCACCCGCTGAGGTTGCCACCCTCGCTGGAGAAAACGCTCGCTAATTATGCTCGGCTCAGCGCGCAGCATACATAGCGTTAGGGCAGCCACGGGGAATTGGTTCCTGTACATGGTGACTTCCTCTCTGCTATATACGCTCCCAGCGAGAATGAGGCAACGTGCTCCCGCCTCTTGATAGTTCTTGAATACGGCACCAACGTTGACTGACTTGATTCGCTGATTCACGGGGTCGTTCTCGGGAGGAGGGTAGCAAAGGCCAAGCTGATCCGCATCAGCATAGCCAGATTTGATGCCCGATTTTCCGAGCTGGGAAAATATTTCCCATCCTACCGATGACTTGCCAACTCCTATAGGGCCACATACCCAGAGAATCGGGAGATTGCTCATGCCTTAAGTTTAGAGTGCCGGGTCCACTTATGAGTTTCGCCGCGCGCCGTCCTGGCCCGGTTCATGTGACCTTTCGTACGGCGTCTGGCACTGCGGGCGCGAGAACGACGGCCCGGCCGGTTCTGGCGGGCGCGGTGGACCTGGGCGGCTTGCGGCGGAGACTGCCTGCCTGCGGGTGCGGGCCTGCCGACCCGGGGGCGGCGCCGCGCCCGGAGGGCTTCCGCCCGTAAGGGCGCGGCAGGCCGCCCGCCCGAAGTCGGCGCGGTGCCCGCCGTTCCGCCATGGCTACGGGCGTTGTCCTCGCGCCATCTCACGCAGGTACGGCAGTGACCGAGCTGGTCTACCGCAAGCAAATCCGGCCAGCCTTGCAGAGCGGGACCGATGTCATGGATCAGATCTTCCGGGCAGACGAAGATGCCTAGTCACGCACTTAGTCACTCAGCATGGGTGCCGGGCTGCTGCCTAATCAGGCCAAGAGGCCATGAACTGCGGTTTCATGGGTGGGCCTGCGTGGACTTGAACCACGGACCTCTTCCTTATCAGGGTTCTTTCAGCGGTCAATGCCACGTGCTGCAACCCAGGGTCGGCGGCCCTGCCGGTCTGCCCGCCAGTGACCGTGGCGGTCCCTGACCGACCACTCGATCGGGCACGTGGCGGGCACGGCCATCTGATCCGTAGAGTGTGTCACGCCTCCTTCGTATCTGGGCACATGCGGCCTGCCTGCAAAGATGTCGCTCGTTAGCTTGCGTCGTCTCGCATCCTCGCGCAGTGTCGTATGCCCAGAATCAGGCCATCCTCCGGATCGGGTAGTGTCCGCCCCCGGCTCTCTGGCATCGTATGGCGCACTCGCCGCGACCTAGCGAAACCAGGGAGGCGTAATGCTCAGCTCGCAGATTATCGTCATGCCAGCAGGCACTGATTGGGGCGCAGTCATTGGGGCGGGGATCGCTGCCGCGGGCACGCTCGCTGGTGTCGCCGTGGGCGGCAGGGTCAGCAACCGGGCCAGGGCGGATGCCGTAAAGCGGCGAGCTTACGCGGAGTACCTCACGGCAGTTGCGCCGCTTCTCGCCTATCACAAGAACCCGATCGCTCCGCCGATCAGTGCGGAGGAGTGGCGCACATTGCGGGCCTCGCGTTATGCCGCCGAGCTGGTCGGCTCTCGTGCAGTGGCTGACCTGGCCCGGCAGCTTTCGGCAACGGTGCATGAGCCACAGCCCCAACCGGGCGCTGACTTTAGCGAACCTTTCGGTGAACTGATACGAGCAATGCAGACGGACCTTCAGCCCCACCGCATGTGGGACCGGCGGCGTCCTCATGTCCAACGGTGATGATCCCCTGCTTGCAAAGATCGTTCACGCGTCGCCCTGACGTGGCCTGCTGCTGGTGGAGGCTGCTAACGCCTCTCCGCGACTGACCCCGATTAACCGCCGATCACCTTCGGATCGGGCACGCAACGGGCACGATCTTCTGATTCAACGGGATGTGCTGCAGGACCGCTGGCGAATCCGTCCTAAATCGGCAGAGCATCTTCGCGCATAACGTAGAGCTGGAGCAAGCTATCATAATCGATGAGCTCAAGATCGGGGAACCGGCGTCGCGCCTCTGCGACTCTTTCTGCATTAACGTTTTCATAATTTCCAACTACGAGCACAAAGCGTGGATCGTTGAACCTTGCATTATATTTCTCTTCCGCAAGGGCTGCGTGTTCAGGAATTGACAGAAATTCGCGATAATGCGCGAGCTGAGCTATGCCATCTTCAATGGTAGCTACGAATCTCCTTCGCCTCCTTTTGCCGGTCGCGAGGTCCTTGCGGTTTATTAAAGCAAGCTTCAGATCATACACATCCCAGTAACCATCGCCTCGCTGTACGAATAGATCGGGATTGATCGCGTGTTCGTCGGGGTCCGGTGAAGGCACAACCCATGGAAGGTGCGGCTCGGGTACTAGCTCTCGAGCTTCAAGAGCCGACAGCAAGATCTCTCGGTGCTGGTCGATAAAGGCGCCAATGCTCGTTTCGTGTAGGCCATTCATCAAGAATACGTTGGCAAATTGGGCCGCCCGTATTATAACTTCCGCCTTCCCGGCAGGAACAACCTGCATAGCTACAAGTTCTGAATCATTCTTGACAGCCAGTGCTTCATCTAGCAGAGAACGGTAATACGCAGTAGTCGCATCTTTGGTTATAAGCAACGCAAAACGCATATGGCGTATGCGCACCATCCCGCTAAGTGCGTTGGCTAGCAAGACATCCTCGACGCGGAAATATTTCCCAGTGGCTGGGAATCCCAGAGCAGGACCAAAGTCCCCTACAAGGTTGATATGAGTCGGGTAATGGTCGGCAATATTTGGGAATCTCCTGCTTAGTTCTTGCTGTGCTCCGGGCGTAATAACAGCCAAGCGACCAAGCAAACCTTCTCCCATGACAAGCCCGGCCTTCGCGGCTGCCGGGTAATTGAATTGACCGAAGTAGAAGTCAGGATTGTCGAGTTTGCGGCTAACTATCCTCAATGATCGGTTAACCCGTCGACTTCCCACCAGCTCCAGAGCGAAGTGATTAGGCAGGGTCGTTATGATCATCATCTGGGGGAATGAAGGCACCGGATTGGTTGCCGTAGTTCGGAACTGCCCGCTCGATAGCAGACGAGCGACGGTCAGAAAGTAATTATTAAAGGCATCTTCCGATAGGTGCCGGAATTCCGAAACGTTAATGCTGCCTCCTAACTTTCGATTTTTGGCGCAGTAGGCCGATCGCCTGAATCTTTCCCGTCTGTCCGGTGCTTATAGTACTCCGGTTCCCAGTCGGGAAGTTCACGGCCACGGAGCACGTCAATGTTTGAGGTGTCAACTGTCAATTCCATAGTCTTGCCGGTGGCAAGGCCGATGTGCACTTGGAGTCGTGCTAAGTCAGTCCTCTTAAGCCATTCCTTTGCTGCTGCTTGAGCTGGAGATCCCCATAATGCGCCGGAGTTCCCCTCGACTCTGACGGGTAGTTCAGATTCAAGTGAGTGAAGCGGCCACCCGACTACGGGGCGGTTCTTCTCCAGGCCAGCGAGGCCAACTCCCCAAAGCATGACGGAGTCAATCGTGATCGGTCCTCGACCCCGGTTGTGGATCGCGATGAATAACTTTGGACCGTCGATGTCGTATCGGCCATGGATCTCTGCATCCCCTGAAAGCTGTGGTCCGCCGGACCTATGCGATATATAAGTGACGGCGAGCGACCCCGTAGAGACAACGGCTGCATAGACCGTTAAGATCTGACTCCACATGGCGCCAGCGTATCGATATTGGGTTGCTACTACATCCCCGTCCTCCTCGTAGGCGCAAGAATCCAGGTGAGTGGGCGCCGGGTCCAGGGTCGGCGTAGCCGATCGCATGCGACGGCCCACAGGGCCGCCCTGGACGCGGTGGTCGCGAGCCGGACAATCGAGAGCGAGGAAGACGGGACGCCCTGAACCTGCGCGTCGAGCGGTTCTGATCGCTGCTGCCTGATGGCGAGACGGCGCGGGCGTGCCGGGCGGGCCTCCCAAGGCAGAGCCCGGCGCGGGGAGCGCCGGACGCGGCGCCGCAGGCGCCGCCTTGACTTGCACGGCAGTGACGTCCGGCAGCAGGTGATAGCTGAGAACCTGAACGAGCTGGCTAGCTTGGAGCTAGGACGGCCTTCTAGTCCTGGCGCTCCACGCCGATCGGGCACGCAGCGGGCACGGAAGGCCCGGGGCAAATCATGACCCAAGACACAACGGCGGTCGGGAAACCCTGTGAGCTGTGATGTTTCGTGGGTGGGCCTGCGTGGACTTGAACCACGGACCTCTTCCTTATCAGGGAAGCGCTCTAACCGACTGAGCTACAGGCCCCAGTGGCGCCCGGATCGGGAGCCGATGCCCGGGTACGCCGAGCTAGGTTACCGCAAGCGGGAGGCGCGTGCTCAGTCGGTCTCCTTGAGCGTTACCTCAATGCCGCCGGCCAGGTGCGTGACCAGGTTGTAGATCACGGCACCGACGGTCGCCAGAGCGGTGATCAGGACCACGTTCACGGCGCCGATCAGCATGGTGTAGCCGAGAATCCGAGACGCCGAGAACCACTGGCCGCCGGAATCGGACCCGGCGCTGCCCTTGCTGGACGTCACGTCCGTGATCGTCGACTGGATTGAGTGGAACACGCCGAGGTTGCTCAGGACGTAGTAGAGCGCGGCGACCGCGACGAACAGGATCACCCAGCCGACCAGTGAGATCATGAAGCTGAACTTCATCACCGACCACGGCTCGATCCTGGACAGCACGAGCTGTGCGCGGCGGGTGGGCGCCGTGGCCGGAGAGCTCTTTCCCCCCGCACGCGCGGCCATGCCAGGAGCGGTCCTGACCGTTGGCCTCGGCATCACCGGGCGCGCTGGCCTCTTCGCCTTGATTTTCGGCTTGGTCAGCCCTGAGAACGGCGCGGTCACCCGGGCGGCCATGCTGGGGCCGGGAGCCGACGGCACCTGGGCCGGGAGCGGCGGTACCTGCGGGCGAGCAGCCGCTGGCCCGTCGCCGTTCGCCATCGTCTCCGTCACGGGCGATCCGTACGGGATCTGGTCGGCCGGGGAGTACGCGGCCTCCTGGCCGCCCCCGGCATACGCCGCCTCCTGCTGACCCGTGTACGGCGCGTCCTTCTCGCCGTAGGCGGGCTCAGGCCCGCTGGCAGCGAAGGAGCTGCCCGGGCTACCCGGCATCGGGGGCATGTCTGGCATCGGGTCGACGTCCTTTGCCTGGGCGTCCGGTGCCGGCTGCGCGGCCTTAGACGCTGACTCAGGATCTCCGGGTGCGCCCTCGGCCGATCCGTCGGTGAGCCACATTGATGGCTCCACGCGGTGGTCCACCCCGTCCTCCTCCAGAATGTTGCCTCCCACGAGGTTATCCCCATATGGCCGGTCTGGGTCCCATTGGTCCTGACCGCCACCGGAGGCAACACCTATATGACGCCGCTCGGGCCTGCCACGTTGCGCTGTGCCGTCGCCGGATTCGGTCGAATCCGCCGACGGCTCCTCATTGTCGTACCCACCCATCACGGACCGTCACTCCTCGTCGCCGACGTCACCAGCGTCCGGGACGGCGTCACCGTTGGTGCCGGCCTCTTCGGCCTCGCCATCCTCGGCAGCCGCTACGCCGTTCCCGCCGTCGAGCGACTCCTCATTGCGGGCGATCGCGACCAGGCTCTGCCCCGAAGCCAGATTGACCAGGCGGACTCCCATGGTCTGGCGGCCGGACAGCTTGATCTCGCCGGCGGACGTCCTGATCACGCCGCCGGCAGACGTGATCGCGAAGACCTCGTCCTCGGGCCGGACCATCAGGGCGCCGACCAGCTCGCCGCGGGCCTCGACGATCCGGGCCGTCACCACGCCGTGGCCGCCTCGGCCCTGCCTTGGGTACTGGTCGGCGGGGGTGCGCTTCGCGTAGCCGCCGGTGGTCGCGACGAGCACGTCGGCACCGTCAGTCAGCACGTGCATACCTAGCAGCCTGTCGCCGTCGCTGAACCGCATGCCGATCACGCCCGAGGTCGCGCGCCCCATCGGGCGGAGCGCCTCGTCGCTGGCCCGGAACCTGATCGCCTGAGCGTTCTTGCTGACCAGCAGCAGGTCCTCATCGGCCGACACCAGCCGGGCCGCGATGACCTCATCGTCTTCGCGCAGGTTGATCGCGATGATCCCGCCGGACCGTGGCGAGTCGAAGTCGGTCAGGTGCGACTTCTTGACCAGTCC
>Ga0335074_10016576_pt1 | contig 10374 bp, 8 predicted proteins | sample Lox_Sample_23_FD_206715 | JGI IMG/M metagenome (GOLD analysis project Ga0335074, IMG submission 206715) | Soil microbial communities from Loxahatchee National Wildlife Refuge, Florida, United States - Lox_Sample_2.3 | ecosystem: Environmental > Terrestrial > Soil > Wetlands | place: USA: Florida...
TGACGCGTGCCGGTTTCAGCGAGCCCCGGGTGCTGGCTGCGAGCGAGAGCCTGATTCCGGGTTTCGCGGCTTACGAGCTCGACGTGGTCGGGGCGCGCGTGCGCAAGCCCGACTCGCTCTTCATGGAAGCGCTCAAGGCGGCGCCGGGCTCGCCAGCCGGCGAGCACCCCTGAGGCCTGCAAGCCCATGTGCGGCATCGTTGGCTTCACTGGTCCACGCGACGACGCGCTCCTCGGCACCATGAACTCGAAGCAGCGGCATCGCGGACCGGACGACGCGGGCGATTACTTCGACGAGCGCGACTCGGTATCGCTCGCGATGCGGCGCCTCAGCATTGTCGACCTGGCGGGCGGACACCAGCCGATGCTGAGCGCGGACCGGCAACTGTGTGTCGTCTTCAATGGCGAGATCCTGAATGCCCCTGAGCTACGGCGGCGGCTGGAGCGGGACGGGGCACGCTTCGTCAGCGATCACTCCGACACCGAGGTGCTGCTGCACCTTTACGCGCGCGACGGCGAGCGCATGCTCGAGTCGCTGAACGGCATGTTCGCGTTCGTGATCCACGATCGTCGCCGCCGGATACTCTTCGGCGCCCGGGACCACTTCGGCATCAAGCCTCTCTACTACAGTAGCAGCCGGGGGCGATTCGCCTTCGCTTCCGAGCTCAAGACGCTCGAGCTCGCGCCGGATTTCGATTCCGCGCTGAGCCAGCAGGCGCTGTCGCATTACCTGAGCTTCCAGTGCGTGCCCTCGCCGCTCACCATCTACCGCGGCGCGCGCAAACTCCCGGCCGCGCACAGCTTTGTGCTCGATCTCGCGCGCGGGAGCTTGCGCACCCAACGCTACTGGCGGCCACCGGCCGGGGATGCCGCCCGCGGGGTGATCGCGCCGCACGAGCTCGCGAGCCTCGTGCGCGGCGGGCTCGAGGCGGCCGTCGCGCGTTGGATGCTGAGCGATGTCCCGGTTGCGTGCTCGCTGTCAGGCGGCATCGACTCGAGCGTCATCGTCGCCATGATGGCGGCACACGCGCCGCGCTCGGTGCCGACCTACACGCTCGGATTCGAGGATGCCCCCGAGCTCGATGAGCGGGAGCTCGCGCGGCGGGTGGCGCAGCGCTGGAAGACCGATCATCACGAGATCGTGCTACGAAGCGATGAGCTGCTCGTCGAGCTCGAGCCGATGGTGGTCGCGCTCGATGAGCCCTACGCCGGCGGGCTGCCATCCTGGTTCGTCTTCCGCGGTATGGCCGGCGCAGTGAAGGTCTGCATGACCGGTACCGGCGGCGATGAGCTCTTCGGCAACTACGGTAAGTGGCGCAGCTACGAGTCTCGCTGGCGCGCGCTACGGACCGCGGTGGGCCGAGTGCGCCGCGCAGCGGGCTGGCTGCGTGAGTACCGGCGCTACCCGATAGGCAGCCGGTACTCGATGTACTTCAGCGACGCCGACAAGCGCGCCATGCTGGTGAGCGAGCCGCAGAGCGAGGAGGCGGTCAGCGAGCGCCTGATCGAGATGCTGTGGCAGGAGTCGCGGCCTGCCACCGTCCGCGACGGCGTGCGGCTGGTCGATCTTCAGATCCAGCTCCCCGACGAATTCCTGCACATGACTGACCGCTTTTCGATGGCCCACTCGATCGAGGCCCGGCCGCCGTTTCTCGATCGGATGTTTGCCGAAGAGCTCATGGCGATCCCGGCGCACCTGCGCATCGGCAGCACGCATCTCAAGCAGGTGCTGATCGATGCGGTCGCGGAGCTCCTGCCGCCGCAGCTTGTGCAAGCTCGCAAGAAGGGCTTCGTGCTGCCGGTGGCGAGCTGGCTGCGCGGAAAGCTCAGGCCGCAGGTCGAGAAGCTCCTCGGCGAGCCCTACCTGAGGCGGCAGGGGATCTTCGATGGGCGCATCACCGAGCGGCTGGTGCGGCCGCACCTCGCCGGACATGCGGACCTGAGCTGGCAGATCTGGACGCTGCTCATGTTCCAACTCTGGCATGCGCGACGCGGGGCACCATGAGGGTGGTGCACCTCGCTTACGCAGACGGCGGGGGCGGCGCCTTCAAGGCGGCGTATCGCATTCATCACGGACTTGCGAACCTTGGCGTCGATTCGACGATGCTGGTGTCGAGACGCCTCAGCAGCGACCCGACGGTAAAGGACGCCGGTACCCCCGCCGGAAGGCTCTGGGGCCAACTGGCCACGCATCTCGAGGCGGCGCCGTGGCGTGTGCTGCGAACGCCGCGCGCGCAATACCGCTCGCTTGCCTGGGTGGGCACGGCCGCTGCGCGTCGGGCAAACTCGATGGCCCCGGATGTCGTCCAGCTGCACTGGATTTGCGCGGGCTTCCTGCGTGTCGAAGCCCTCGCCGCGATCACCGGCCCGCTCGTGTGGCGGCTCGCCGACATGTGGCCGCTCGCCGGCACCGAGCACTATGTGGGCGATGACGTTCGTTATCTCGAGGGGTACCGCGCCGACTGCCGGCCGGCCGGGGAGCGGGGTCCGGATCTCGATCGATGGGTGTGGCAGCGCAAGCGACGCGTCTACGCGCGCCTGCGGGATCTGACGGTCGTCACCCCGAGCCGCTGGCTGGCGCGCTGTGCCGGCGAGAGCGTTCTGCTGCGCGGGCGGCGGATCGAAGTGATCCCGACGGGACAGGACCTTGAGACTTTTCGACCGATTCCCAGAGTCCAGGCGCGCTCGATCCTCGGGTTGCCGCCCGAGGCGAAGCTCGTCATGACGGGCTCGATGGGCCTGGCGGACAAGCGTAAGGGCGTCGACCTGCTGCTCGAGGCGCTGGCATCGCTGCGCGGGAGCGGCTATCGGCTGCTCCTCCTCGGTGAAGCGCTGCCCACGGCGTTGCGGCTGCCGGTGGAGGCACACTGGCTCGGTCGATTGAGCGACGACGTCTCGCTCGCCCTGGCCTACTCGTCCGCTGACGTATTCGTCGCACCCTCGACGGAGGAGAATCTCGCCAACACGGTGATCGAGGCCATGGCCTGCGGCGTGCCCTGTGTCGCCTTCAACGTCGGCGGCATGCCCGATATCGTGCACCCGGGGCGCAACGGCTATCTCGCGACACCGTTTGCGACCGACGACCTCGCGCGCGGCATCGTCGCGGTATTGGAAGCCGGTGCCTATTACGCGCGCCTCGCGGCCGAGGCGCGCCTCACCGTGGAACGGGAATTTTCTGTAGCGCTCCAGGCGCGCCGTTATGCAGCGCTCTATGAGGACGTGCTGCGCACTGGCCGGCGAGTGTCGCGCAATCAGCCGGCGGCGGTCGTGTAGTGAGGCCTCACCTGCGAACCCATCATCGCAATGTCAAGATCCGCTGATGAGATACTTGCTCGCCCGTCCCGCGGCCGTACATCCGCCATGCTGACGACTCAGGCCATCCGGCAATTCGTTCGGGCACCGGCGCCCGCCACACGGCGCCCGGCCCCGCGGCTGCGGTTCTCGATCGTCATGCCCTCCTTCAACCACGCCCGCTTCATCGAGCGGAGCCTCAACTCGGTTATCAATCAGGAGTGCGAAGGGACCGAGCTCATCGTGATGGACGGCGGCTCACGCGACGGCACCCGGGAGATCCTCGAGCGCTATTCCCGCCACATCGCCGTCTGGCGCAGCGAGCCGGACCGGGGACAAAGCGATGCGCTCAACAAGGGGTTCGCCTGCGCGACCGGGGAGATCTACGGCTGGCTCAACAGCGATGATCTGTACCTCCCGGGTGCGTTTCACGACGCTGCCCACATCTTCGCTGCCCACCCACAGATCGACGCGGTTTACGGAGACTGGCTGTCGATCGATGAGAGCGAAGCAATCCTCGAGTGCTGCCCGGCGCTTGCCGCCTCCCGCGGCCGGCTGGTAACGGAGGGGTTCTTCTGCAATGCCCAGGCGATGTTCTGGCGCCGCTCGCTGCATCAGCGATTGGGTGATTTCGACATCGAGCTGCATTACACCATGGACTACGATTTGATGCTGCGCATGATCAGCGTCGCGGGAGCGGCGGCGTTCTTCCGCATGGATCGAGCCCTCGGGTGCTTTAGGGTGTACCTCGGGCAGAAGACCGGATCCCCCGATCCGCGAGCGCAAGCCAGCGTGAACGAGGAGCATCGTCGCATTGCGGAGCGGGCGGGAACCGGGTGGAAATATGCGCCCCAGGGTCGGGCCCTGCGGCTGGCGTATCGACTGACCCGTGCGGCCGAGTATCTCGCACTGAGGCGCCGCGACCTCTTCGTGGCGAAGTTGAAGAAGCGCTTCGGCGTGCCGGCGAGCGGCGGATGCACGTAAACATTGTGTGGACGTCTCATGGCGCTGATATGACACGGCCAGCATGCCGGCATCACACCGCCGTGCCGTGCACCTCGTGCGCGCGCGCTGTCGCCAGATGCAGGCCCATCTCCGCCGGATCACGGACGTAAAGTACGTTGCCGGAAGAACCCTGACTCCATTCTCGGGTGCGCAACAGTCGCCGCAGCGGATCGTATGCGGCCGGCGTGAAGTGGTATGCCAGCATCCGCTCGTGGAGCGATCGCTCGTCGAACCCATAGCGGGCGCCACTGCCGTTGAGCTCCAGGAGCACGGCGCGCAGCACGGGTGAGCGCAGCGTCCGGTCGGCACCGAGAACGACGGCAGTCTCGTAGCCCTCGACATCCATCTTGATGATCGCCGGCGCTCGTTCCGCGAGCGCGGCATCCAGGGTCGTGATCAGGACACGCTCCGTCCCGGAGGGTCTCTCATCGCCCGCCACGACGTGATTCACCGTATCCAGGCCAGCGGTAAATTCCGCCTCGCCCGCCACCGCGGCGAGCGCCTCTTTGCGCACCTCCACGCGCTCGGTCAGGTCGTTGAGCCGGAGGTTGTCGAGCAGAGCCCGGTAAGCCGGCGCCGCCGGCTCGAAGGCGATGCAGCGCGCGCCTACCGCCCCCGCCGCGAGCACCGTGTACGAGCCGACGTTGGCGCCGATGTCGACGAACAGGTCATCCGGTCGCAACGCGTGCAGGACGAAGCCCATGTCCTCGAACTCGTGCAGGCCGCAGTAGACGTTGCCCGTCGCGCCCGTCATTCCCCGCCGCACCAACAACCGCGTGCCCCCGACGAACGGCACCACGGCGGTATCCGATCGCAAGCGGGTAGCGAGCTGCCAAGCCATGACACGGGCGATCGCCCGCACCGGCGCGCGTCGATTGAGCGGGTGTCGCGCGACGAAGCGAAGCGCCCGAAGAGTGTCCAGCATGCGGTGGTCCCTGAGGGCAATTGATCACGGCGCGATGTCAGTAATATTGAATTTCTGTGACGCGCGTGTGACATCGATACCACACCTTCCGCTGCGCGCCGTTGGTAGTACACTGACCGCTCACAAACCAGTCGCGTCGCGCCCCGCCGGAGCGCCAGCCGTCTACGATGAAATTCACCATCCTCCTTCTCGCCGCGTTCACTCGCGATCCGAGTTCGCCGCTGGCGAGAGCCGGTGGAGCTCGTGACGCTGCTGTTGCGGCAGAACCTGTTGCGCCGGCCGATCACGATGGCCTCGCTTTATCCGCTGAAGGCGATCTGACATGTTGACGAGGAGTGCGCGGGTGTCCCGAGGCTCGGAGATGTTCTCGATCCCGATCGCGGTGGCCGTTGTTCTCGTGGTCGCGACCGTCGCCGCTTCTTCCGCGGTTACGGCCGCGGTCCTGGTGGGGTGCATCCTAGCGGCGCTGACAGGTCCCAGGCGCGCCGTGCAGGCGCTCATGGTCGCGACGCTCGTGGCGTTTGGGAACATCAACATCATCAAGCCCGCGCCGATGGAAGGAGTTCTGTTGCGCCTCGTGCTCGTCGCGGCGGTGCTGCGGATCCTGCCGACCATACGCGGCACCGACCTACGCCTCCTGTGGCCGGTCTGGCTGTTCTCGATCGTCGAGGCGCTCACCTCGATCCAAACCAGCCCCGCCATGAGCATTTCCCTGATGAAGGTGACGGAGTTCATCTGCGGTATCACCGCCGTTCTGGTCGCGTACAACCATGTCAAGCCGTCGCAGCTCCCGGGCCTGCAGCGCTGGGTCTTCACGGTGAGTCTCACCGTCGTAGGTCTCTCCGCTCTCACCCTCCTCAAACCGGGCTTGGGCCTCGGAGGCGACGGCGGTCTTCAGGGATTGCTCAACCAGCCGCAGGCGCTGGGAATCTTCATGGCGCCTTTCGCCGCGTGGTTCATCGCTGGGACGCTCTTGATGCGTCGCCAGGCGACGCGCCTCGAGCTTTTCGCGGCGCTCTCGTTACTGGTCCTCATCGTGCTGTCCAAGGCGCGCACCGCCGGCTTTGCAGCTGCGATCGGCGTCATCGTCGTTGTCGTCGGCCGCGCCCTCGGCCGCCGCCGCATGGGTCAGGCGGCGCTGGGGCGCCCTATATTGATCGGCATCCTGGCGTGCATGATCATCGCCGGGCTGGCGGTCTCGACAGGCGCGGTGTCGAAAATCGCAAACGAGTATCTGTACAAGAGCAGCTTCGGACACGCCACCAACCTCGATCAGGCCTTCTACGCCTCGCGAGGCGGCGGTGCTCTCGGTGAGTGGGACGACTTCCTGCGCAAGCCCTTGCTCGGCAACGGCTTCGGCGTATATCCCGACGGCCACTTCCCCAGCGGCGTCCAGAGGTTCGATGGCATTCCCATCTCCGCTCCGGTGGAGAAGGGCTTCCTGCCCACCGCCGTGCTGCAGGAAGGCGGCGCACTCGGGGGCGCTCTGCTTCTCCTGATCGTAGGCACCCTGTGCCGGCGCACATGGCGCAACACGGATCTGCGCTGGCGCGCAATGTTCGTCGCGTGCCTCGGCGTCAACGCCGGCGAGTGTGTGTTCATGTCGCCGGGCGGGTTCGGCATGTTCGAGTGGCTGCTCCTCACTCTCGCCATGTTCTCCTACCGCACGCAGGCCCTGCCAGTTGCTCTTGGGCCGCTGCCGCAATCGACAGCGCCGAGCCCGGAAGAGCGTCCCGAGCCGCTATTCGACTCGCCGCCGTACCTTCGTCCAAGCGCGTAGGCGGCTCGATGTCCTCCTCTCCGTGCGTGCTGAATGTGATCTCCTCGATGAGTCCCCTGCGCGGCGGCCCCAGCGTGACCGTGCATCGGCTGCTGAAGGCCCTCCGTGGCAGAGGTATCGCCGCGGATGTCGTCACGACCGACGACGACGGTGGCGCCGCGCGGCTGGACGTTCCTCTCGATCGCTTCGTCGAGCTCGAGGGCCAGCGCGTCAGGTATTTTCCACGCCAGACACGCAAGTACGCCTTCTCGGCTCCCCTCCTGAAATGGCTGCATGCCAACCTCGGCCAGTACGATCTCATCCACACGCACGAGCTCTTTACTTTCGCTCCCCTTGCCGCTGCCCGTCTTGCCCGGGCTGCGGCGATTCCTTACCTGATGACGCCGCATGGCGCGCTCGATACCTGGGGTATGCGCAACAAGAGCCGCCTGGTGAAGGCGACCTCGATCCGGCTGTTGGAGGGGCCGCTGATGGCGGGCGCCGCGGCCGTGCACTTCATGACACCGCTAGAGCAGTCGCGTGCCGAGCGGCACGGCTTGTCGTTCCGGCCGATGGTGCTTCCCGTCGGCGTCGTCGATCTGGAGGCGCCGCGGGAGGCGCCGCAGGAGTGTCGCGATGGCCTCGCGGCGACCGGGCGGCGCAAGATCCTCTTTCTCGCGCGCATCCACCCGATCAAGTGCGTCGATGTGCTGCTGCGGGCCTTCGCCGGCCTGCAAGACCGAGACTGCGTGCTGATCATCGCGGGGGGCGGAGACCCGGTCCTGGTCGAGTCACTCCGGCGGCTCGCTGGCGAGCTCCGACTCGGCGAGCGGGTCAAGTGGCTGGGCTTCGTCCGCGGAGCGAACAAACGCCGGCTGCTATCGCAGGCGTCGCTGTTCGTTCTGCCGTCGGCGTCGGAGAATTATGGCATCGCTGCCGTCGAGGCCATGGATGCGGGGCTTGCGGTGATCGTGACTGACGCCTGCGGCCTCGCGGACTTCGTCAAGCGCAACGCAGCCGGTATCGTGACCGACGGCTCGGCGGCCTCGCTCTGCTCTGCGATGGCGAGACTCCTGGTCGACGAGGATCGACGCCGGGCGATGGGAGAGGCCGGCCGGGAAGCCGTACGACGGGAGCTGTCGCTCGAGGCTTTCGGAGCGCGGCTCGAGAGCCTCTACCGCTCCGTGATCGCGGATGGCGCGGCACGAACCCGCGCAATGGCCTCGCTCGAACTATGAGTACGCGCCTCCGACTGCTCATCTGGACGAGCATTCCAACCCATCATCAGGCCGCTTTTTTTGACGCCCTGCGCTCCCGCGGTGTCGACCTGGTCGTTCACTACCTGCAAAACGTCGATGGCGACCGCCTGAGCATGGGGTGGGAGGCTCACACCGATCTGCCCTGCGGCGAGCGCCTGGCCGTTGAATCGCTGCGCGCTGTCGAGCTCTGCGCCGACTGGAAAGAGCGCATCCACATCATTCCCGGCTACAGCCGACTCTTCCTACTGCGCCTGGCGTGGGCACTGTCGCGTCAACAGGTGCCGTGGCTGCACTGGAGCGAACACTCCTGGCCGCGACCGCGCTCGCGGCTGACTTTCCCGATCAAGCGACTCTACGGACAGCTGGTCGAGCGCTACGCCCTGGGGGCCCTCGCCATCGGTGATCTGGCGCGCGAGGAGTTCATCCGTTGGGGAATTTCGCCCGACCGGATCCGCTTTCTGCCTTATGCGGTTGCGCGGGTTGCGGCCCCTACGGCTGACGAGTCGACCGAAGCGCCCTTGGAAGTTCCGCGGTTCCTGTTTCTCGGCCAACTCTGTCCGCGCAAGGGGATCGATCTGCTGCTGCTTGCGATGCACGACGTCCTCGCGGCCTACCCTGACGCGCGGCTCGAGCTCTCCGGCAAGGATCAATCGGGAGGGACCTACGAGCGCATGGCCGAGCGGCTGGAAATCACGCACGCGGTGCGCTTCTCCGGGGTGATTGAAGCGAGGAGGGTCGGCGCGGTGCTGCAGTGCAGCGACGTGGTGATACTTCCGTCGCGGCACGATGGCTGGGGCGTGGTGCTCAACGAAGCGGCATCGCTCGGCAAGGCGCTGATCGCCAGCGATGCCTGCGGCGCGGCCCACCATCTGATCGAGCCCGAAGCCAACGGGTTTCGCTTTCCGGGGGGCAACCAATCGGCGCTGACGGCGGCCATGCTCGCCTACTGTCGCAACCCCAACCTGGCCTGGCGCCATGGCGAGGAGTCATTGCGTATTTTTGAGCGTTTCACGCCCGAGCGGAACGCACAGCGGCTCGAAGAGGCGCTTGTTGATCTGCAGTCGGCCACATCGACGATGGGTTCCGCAAAGGTCGCCTGAGACAAGTAGCCTGAGAATATAGATGGCCCGTACCTACAGTCCGTCAAGCTACGACGACCATTTCTGCGTCAAGCCTCCGGCGCTCCTTTGGCTCGCCGTGCTCTACCTCTCGAGAGCCTTACTGTTGCTGGTAATCTACATTGTCTCGTCCATATCCATGTCGCACGCCAACCCGCAAGCCGTGGACATGCTGCGCGGCACCGTCAGCATTTACGCTTTGATTCCCTCTCTGGTTGCCGCGCCCGTGCTGTGCGCTCTCCTCACCCGGGGCCCCTCCTCACCGACGCTCGTCAGATGGATCTGGTCCAATGGGCGAACGATCCTGAGTCTTGCCGCGATTCTCGATTGCATGGTGTCGATCGGCAGCTCGGGAATCATCGGCGGGGACGTTGTGAATCTGAGCCCGGGACTGCTGGTGCTGGCGCTATTCGACGTCTACTTTCTGGTATATATCCTCGGGACACGGCGGGTGCGAGACGCGTTTGCCGATTTCCCCCCGCATGAGCCCGCTCGCCGGCGACGCCGCTGATCCGACCCGCTCACGCGCTCAGAGCCGCGCGCGCCGCTTGCGTGGCTCCTAGCCGGAAGTTCTTCCGGCGGCGAGGCAGGGTTCCCGTGTAGCTTCAGTGACATGGAGTCGAGACGGCCGTTCGGTTTCTGACTACGCGGCGATCTTGTCGATCAACTCCAGGGCGTGACGCTGTGATGCCGTTGGGGTGGTGATGAGAGCGAAGGTGCCCGAGCGCTCGACGGGCCCCGGCGTGCGGCAGGTGTTGCGCACGATGGAGGAGAGATCCTCCAGAAGAGTATGGAAGCTGTGCGCTGGGGTGCCATCGGGCAGGGTGTGTGTAATGACCTTCTGTAGCGCCTCTTCGGAGCGCTCGGCCGGAGCGACCGGATCCCGCTTGGCCTTGGCCGCCTGATCTTCATCGGCGAACAGCAACGGGCGCCAGGCCTCGAGCAGGTGCCACTCGACGTAGAAGGCCAGCATGCACAGGAAGATGTGAGCGCGGACGCGGGTCTCGAGGTGATGGTG
>Ga0335074_10016577_pt1 | contig 10374 bp, 5 predicted proteins | sample Lox_Sample_23_FD_206715 | JGI IMG/M metagenome (GOLD analysis project Ga0335074, IMG submission 206715) | Soil microbial communities from Loxahatchee National Wildlife Refuge, Florida, United States - Lox_Sample_2.3 | ecosystem: Environmental > Terrestrial > Soil > Wetlands | place: USA: Florida...
AACTCGTCGAGGCGTTGCTGTTGTCGTCGAGTCTCCTCTTCGAGGGTCTGCCGGAGCTCGTGCAGTTCCTGCTGCGTGGCACTGGCCTCGTGCCCGGCTGGCGGTGCCTGGCCGGCGGCCGGCGACTGGGGGGCCTGCGCGATCGCGGCCGGGGACAACGGACTCGCCATCAGGGCCGCCAGTGCCAACGACCCAAGCAACCGATGCTTCTTCATGAGCAACTCCCGCTATTCCACCGTCACGCGCCTGGGCGCCTCGGAAGAAAAGCCCACGCCTGCGCCGTGCAGGACGGGGCTAACTCCTCCGCGCGGCGAGCGCCTGCGGTGTTGATGCCGGGTATCTTAGAGACAGCTGCCGGATAAGTATGCGATAACTACTCCAGGCCGTCGCAGAATGACCGCGGCTGCGTATGCTATCGGCGGCATTTGCTGGAGACTTAGTCGAACTTAGTAGCGGAAAGAAAATGGGGAGCGCCTGCGCCGGCGCTTCACGTCCGCGGCCGCTTTCGGCGGTTTGCGAGTTACAGAAAAAGAACAGCTTCCATGGCGGTTTCGGGGTCGAGGTTGCCTCTCCCGATTTGAGACTCGCGGTCTCGACTGCAACCCGGTCCCGGCTCACCGGATACTCCGCACCGCCGATATTCGCGGAGAGACGCCTGGCTGCGCCAGGCCGGGCACAAAAACAGGTTGCGCCCGGAACAGAGCCGCATCGCGGCCGAAACAGCGATGCCGTGGTGTGCGCCGCAGCGTGGGCAGGGGGACGGAATGAAATGGTTCTATGACCTGAAGATCGGGACCAGGCTGATCGCCGGTTTCGTGATGGTGGGCGCGATTACGGCAGTCGTCGGCCTGATCAGCGTGATCAACATGGGGAAAATGGCCGATCTGGGGGCCGCGGCTTACGCGAACGAGACCCTGGGTATGAGCTATCTCAAGCAGGCGAATGTCTGCCTGATTTACGTAGCGCGGGCAGAGAAAAACCTCCTGCTGGCGGCGACACCGGAGGAGCATGAGCGGTATCTGAACCAGCTCACCCAGTACGAGACGGCCACCGAAACGGAGATCGAAAAGGCGCGTCCCCTGATCCACAGCGACAAGAACAAGGCGCTGCTGGCTCAGTTCGAGCGGGCGTGGAAGGAGCGCAGGGAAGTTGTCGATCAGGTTCGGGCGCTGAGCACCAAAGAAGGTCTGCAGAGAAAGCGCGGCTCGGTCGAGCTTTCCATGGGTCTGGGGCGTCAGAAGGCGGACGCCGTGGAAAACGTGCTGTCGCAGATGATCAGCACGAAGGAAGCGCATGCGAAGCAGGATGCCGACACCATGGCGGCCACTTACCAGAGCAGCCGCACGTTCATGCTGGCGCTGGTGAGCGGTGGACTGCTGGTGGGCTTGGGCCTTGGCATTTTTATCGCCCGCAGCATCTCCAGCCCTCTGGGCCGGCTGGCGGATGCGGCGAAACAGATCTCTCTGGGCGATGTGAACCAGGCGGTCGACTATCACGCCGGTGACGAAGTCGGTTCGCTGGCCGAATCGTTCCGCGCGCTGATCGACTATATCGGTGGCATTGCGGCGGTGCTCGAAAAGATGGCGGTGGGCAATCTCAGCGCCAGCGTCGAGGCCAAATCGAGCCGCGACGTCCTGAGTCAGAGCTACCAAAAAACCGCCGAAGCGGTGAAGGCGCTGGTGCGCGATGCCAACACCCTTTCGGCCGCCGCGGTGGACGGCAAGCTGGCCACGCGTGCCGACGCCTCTGCCCATCACGGCGATTTCCGCAAGGTTGTCCAGGGCGTCAACGATACCCTCGACGCGGTGATCGGGCCGCTGAACGTGTCGGCGCGCTACGTGGACGAGATCAGCAAAGGGGATATTCCGGGGCGGATTACCGACACGTACAACGGCGACTTCAACAAGATCAAGAACAACCTCAACACGCTGATCGACGCCATGAACGAGATCACCGAAGGGGCCGAGCAGATCGCGCACGGCAACCTGACCGTGGTTCTCAAGGAGCGGTCGCCGGAAGACAAGCTGATGCAGGCGCTCTCCTCGATGGTGGCGGGACTGACGCAGACCGTGGGGGAGATCCGCACCATCGCCGGCGAAGTCGCCTCGGCGAGCCAGTCCATTTCGACCGCGTCCGTGCAGGTGTCGAAAGGCGCCAGCGCGCAGGCGGCGGCGGCCGAAGAGGCGTCGTCGTCGATGGAGGAGATGGTTTCCAACATCAAGCAGAACGCCGATAACGCGCAGCAGACCGACAAGATCGCCAACAAGTCGGCGAAAGACGCGCAGGAGAGCGGCAAGAGCGTGCTCGAAGCGGTCGCCGCGATGAAGGAGATTGCCAACAAGATTTCCATCATCGAGGAGATCGCGCGGCAGACCAATCTGCTGGCTCTGAATGCGGCCATCGAAGCGGCGCGGGCCGGCGAACACGGCAAAGGCTTCGCCGTGGTGGCGGCCGAAGTGCGCAAGCTGGCCGAACGCAGCCAGAAGGCCGCAGCGGAGATCAACCATTTGTCGAGCGCGACCCTTACCGTCTCGGAAAGGTCCGGGAGGATGCTGGAAAAGCTGGTGCCGGACATCCAGCGCACCGCCGAGCTGGTGCAGGAGATCACGGCGGCCAGCAAGGAGCAGGACACCGGAGCGGAACAGATCAACAAGGCTCTGCAGCAGCTCGATCAGGTGATTCAGCAGAACGCTTCAGCGGCTGAGGAAATGGCGTCGACCACCGAGGAACTGACCGGGCAGGCTGAACAACTGGTTTCTGCGATCGGATTCTTCCGTACGAAGGATGAAGAAAATCGCAAGCCGCGGCCCGCAGCCGGATCCGCACGGATCTCTTCCGAAGCGCCTCTTGAACGGCCGGACCCGGCCCCCTCCCGTCTGCGCGCCAAAGTGCTGTCGAAGGCGGGTGTCAAACTGCGGCTGGACGAAAAGCGCGACCGCCTCGACGAAGAGTTCGAACGCTACTGATGCCGCGGCGCAGGCCTCCCGGAGGCCTGCGCTGCGCCCCATTCCAGGAGTGAGACCATGAGTGTCAGCGCCATTACCGAAACCCGCCAGTACCTGACTTTTCGCCTCGGCCGGGAGGTCTTCGCCACCGACGTCGCCAGGGTGCGCGAAGTGCTCGACCTGACGCCGATCACCGCCATCCCGCGCATGCCGGAGTTTATGAGCGGGGTGATCAATCTGCGCGGCAGCGTGGTGCCGGTGGTCGATCTGCGCCTCTGTCTCGAAATGGCGAAGACGGAAAACACCCGCAATACCTGCATCGTTGTTGTGGAGGTGCTGCTGGATAACGAGCCGACCATCATTGGCGCACTCGCCGATTCCGTCGAAGAGGTGCTCGATCTCGAGCCCGACCAGATTGAACCCCCTCCGCGCATCGGCACCCATCTGCACACGGACTTCATCCGCGATATCGGCAGACGGGATACGCAGTTTGTGATGATCCTCGACATCGACCGCGTCTTTTCCGCTGACGAGATGGCGGCAATTCGCGGCCAGCAGCCGGCAGTGGCGGCCTGACCGGTCTGCACGTTGACTCCTATGCCTCAGTCGGCTTCCTGATAGAGCAAACAAGCCGGGCACGCCGCCTGATCCCGCTGCCGGGCCCGATCCTGCGGCACCCGAGCTCGCGGTGCGCGCGCCATCGGCAGGCGAAGGCTCGAATAGCAACGAGCCAGTGGCTTTCTCCCCCGGCACGCTACCCTCGCGCCGCCGGGCGGCCTTCGGAGCTCCTGGTCATGCCTCCGCCGGAAGCCCGGGCAGGCTGCGCAATCGCATCTTCCGCTACGGCCTCGTGCCGCCTCTGCTTCTCCTGGCTCTCCTGTTCTCCGAGCTGCTTCACGCCCGGGTTCCTCAGTCCGCTGGCTATCTGTTCCTCGCTGCTGTGGTAGCCAGCGCCTGGTTCGGGCGCCGCGGTCCCGGCCTCGTCGCCGCTCTCGCTGCCGCCTTGGTGCTCGATTACTTCTTTCTGCCCCCGCTCTACACGCTCGGTTTCAGTGCGGAAGCCCGCCCTTTCGTCTTACTTTTCCTGGTCACCGCACTCGCCGCCGCATGGATGAGTTCGACGCGCAGCGCAGCGCGGGAAACGCGGGCGAGCAACACGCGCCTGGCCGCTGCAGTCGAGCAGGCTGCCCAGGGGATCGTCATCACCGACGTCGGCGGTGGGATTCGCTACGTCAACCGCGCCTTTTCACGGATGACGGGATACTCCGCCGCCGAAGCCACGGGGCAGAATCCCCGCTTCCTCAGGTCCGGCCGGCACGAGCAGGCATACTACGCCCGCCTGTGGCAGACCATCCTCTCCGGCGAGGTGTGGCACGGCGACCTGGTCAACCGACGCAAGGATGGCACTCTCTACGAAGAGGAGATGACCATCGCCCCGGTGCGCAACGCGGCCGGCACGACCACCGACTTCATCGCGTTCAAGGCCGATGTGACCGAACGCAACCGCGCCCGCCAGGAACTCCTCTTCAAGACAGCCCTGCTCGAAGCACAGTCCGAAGCTACCCTGGACGGGATCCTGGTCATCGATCCGACAGGCAAGGTGGCTTTCGCCAACCGCCGCTTCTCTTCGATGTTCAATCTCATCGAAGACCCACTGGGCGCTTCGCACAAACATTTCCTCAGCCAGATCGCCCTCAGAGTCGCCGACCCCGTTGCCCTCCTCAAGCGCTCCAGCTTTCTCATGGGACATCGTGAGGAACGCTCCGACGACGAGATGGTCCTCCGCAGCGGCAACACCATCACCCGCTACTCCACACCCCTGTGCGATCCATCCGGAAACTACATGGGACGCATCTGGTACTGCCGCGACGTGACGGAGCAGAGAGTCGCCGAGTCCGCCCTCGAGCTGAGCGAGGAAAAATTCCGCTCCCTGGTTTCGAACATTCCGGACGTCGCCTGGACCATTGACTCGCACAACCGGACGGTTTTCATGAGCCACAAAATCGAGGAGCTCAGCGGCTACACGGTCGAGGATTGCCGCAGGCAGGGCGTCGATCTGCTTTTTCACGCTCTGCATCCGGACGACCGCGATCAGACGCAACGCGCCATTGCGGCGCTCTTCGCCGAAGGCACGCCTTTCGACCTCGAATGCCGCATCCGCCGCAAATCCGGAGAGTGGATCTGGATTCGCGATCGCGCTGTGGCGACCTACGAGCGTGACGGCCTGCGCCTCGCTGACGGTTTGCTCTCCGACATCACGCCCCGCAAGCTGACCGAAGAAGAATTGCGCCGCGCCCGGGATGCGGCCGAGGACGCCAGCCGGGCGAAAAGCCAGTTCCTCGCCAACATGAGCCACGAAATCCGCACGCCGATGAACGGCATCCTCGGTATGGCCGGTTTGCTGCTCGATACGCCGCTCACCGCCGAACAGCGCCAGTACGCCACCATTGTGCGCACCAGCGGCGACGCCCTGCTCGCGGTCATCAACGACATTCTCGACTTCTCGAAAATCGAGGCTCGCCAACTCAGCCTTGAAACCACGGCCTTCGACCTCGGCTCGGTTCTCGAGAATGCGGTTACGGTCCTTGCCTTCCGCGCCGTCGAAAAATCGGTCGAGCTCACCTGCGACTTCGATCCGAATACGCCCCGCCTCCTCAACGGCGATCCAGGGCGGCTTCGCCAGGTCCTGCTCAATCTCCTCGGCAACGCCATCAAATTCACGAGCAGCGGCGAAGTCGCGCTCAGCGTCACGCCCCAGGCGGAAGACGAGCGCAAAGTCACTCTCCGATTCGCGGTCCGGGATACGGGGATCGGCTTTCCGCAGCATCGCGCCTCCGCGCTCTTTGAGCCCTTTGTCCAGGGTGATCTGTCCAGAACGCGCCGTTACGGAGGAACCGGTCTGGGCCTCGCCATCTCGCGCCAGTTGGTCCAGATGATGGGCGGCCTCATCGGCGCCGAGAGTGAGGAGGGTAAAGGGTCCACGTTTTGGTTCACCGCGGTGTTCACCAAACAGCCCGTCGCTCAGCCCGCCGCTCCCGTTGTCCCACAATTCCTTCGCGACTCGCGGGTCCTCGTGGTCGACGGCCACGCCTCCAGCGGCTCCGTCGTCTCGCGCCTGTTGCGTTCATGGCAATGCCGGCCGGAAACGGTCACGACCGCTGAGGACGCCCTGGCCCGCCTTGACGGTGCCGCCGACGCTTCGGATGCCTTCCGCCTCGCGCTGATCGGCACGAATCTTCCCGGCGCAGGCGCAGAACAACTCGGACGATGGATTGCCTCCGATCCCCGTCTACCCTCGCTCTCGCTTCTGCTCATGCCGGCCTTCGGCCGCCCCTTCGATCGCGAGCGGCTCCGCGCATCCGGCTTCTCCGGCCAGGTCGCGAAACCTATCTTTGCAAGTAACCTCCTCGCGGCCCTAGTGGCTCTGGAGAACCCCGCAGCCGTTTCCGCCTCCACGGCCGCCGCCTATGCACCTTTCGGCGCAGTGGACTCCCCGCTGCGAACCGCCCGCATTCTCGTCGCCGAAGACAACCCGACGAACCAGGAAGTGGCCGGCGCCATCCTTGGTAAGCTCGGCGCGCAGGTTGCTCTCGTCTCGAACGGCATAGAGGCCATCGCCGCGCTTCGCACTGCCGATTACGACCTCGTCCTGATGGACTGCGAGATGCCCCAAATGGACGGTTACGAAGCCACGCGCTCGATCCGCGAGCCGCGCACCGCGGTGCGCAATCCCCGCATTCCCATCGTGGCCCTCACCGCGGACGCCATCTCCGGCGATCGCGACAAGTGCCTTGAGGCCGGCATGGACGACTACATCGCCAAGCCGGTTGAGCCGCAGCATCTGGCTCGCGTCCTTGAAAAGTGGCTCACACGGCCCGCTTCCAGTGCTGCCGCGGCGTCTCCGGCTGGCTCGAGTCTGGCGCTCTTCGATGCGCAGGCTCTCCTCGGGCGGCTGATGGATGATGAAGGCCTCGCCCGCAAGGTCGTCGCCGGCTTCCTGGCAGACGCACCGCGCCAACTGCGCGCGCTGCACGACAGCCTCGACCGCGGCGACGCTGCCACGGCCCACCGCCTTGCCCACACTCTTAAGGGAGCCGCAGCCACTGTGGCCGCCGAGTCTCTGCGCGCCGCCTGCCTGGCTGTCGAAGGTGCCGTCGCGGCCGGCGACCTCGCTGGCGCCTCCGCTCTTCTGCTCCCCATCGAGGAACAGCTTCGTCTGCTTGCTGACGTCCTTCGCCGGTCCGGCTGGGCCTGAGTCTTTCCTGCGCCCACCGCAGCTTACTGCTTGTTCACGTCGATGTAGTAGTGGTCCGTGTCGACGGCGAAGTCCTCCTTCGAGAGCGTCGTCTGCATCGACTGCCACTCCGTCGTCGGACGAATGGTCGTCCAGTGTCCCGGCGTTCCCACCCGCACCGGCATGGCGAAATCCTGCTCGTCGGCCCGCCACTTGTACATGACCATGCCCGGCGCTTCACCGAAGAGAAGCTCGAGGCGGGGAATCTGCGCGTGGCGCAGGTACTGATTGAAGATGGGCGTCAGGTTCATGCCCGTGTGCTGGTTGCAATAGGCAACGATGTCCTCGGTCAGGATGTTCTGATACTTGAAATGCTGATAGAGGTCGTGCAGCAGCTTCCACCACTCGGCATCGTTGTTCACGACACTGCGCAGGGTGTTCAGCATCAGGGCGCCCTTGAAGTACTGATCCTCCGGGGGCTCGGCATTGACGCCACGCTCGGCCAGGATGGGGCGCAGGTTCGCGATCTTTGGCTTGAGGCCGTTGAGGTACTTAATCGCGTCGGCGTTGCCCCAGCGATATTCGACGTAGAGCGATTCGAGGTAGGTGGTCCAGCCCTCATGGATCCACATGTCGGCTGGATCGGCGGCGGTGATGCTGTTGCCGAACCACTCGTGGCCGCTCTCGTGAATGATGATGAAGTCGAAGCGGGTGCTGATACCGACTCCGGTCCAGTCGCGGCCGAGATAGCCGTTCTCAAATAAGTTGCCGTAGGTGACGGCGCTCTGGTGTTCCATGCCGGCGTAGGGCGCTTCGATGAGTTTGTAACCATCCTTCGCGAAGGGGTAGGGGCCGAAGTAGTGCTGATAAGCCTCGAGCATGCCCTTTGCCTGGGCAAACTGGATTTTGGCCTTTTCCAGATCGGCGGGCAGAACGTAGAAATCCAGCGGCAGCGTGCCGAGGTGGTCGCCGAAGTGGACATAGTCGCCGATGTTCAGAGAGACGTCGTAGTTGTTGATGGGGTACGAGACGTGCCAGTCCCAGCGCGTATAGCCGTCGCCGAGGTCGGTTTTGCCAATGAATTTCCCATTGGAGACGTCGACCAGATCGCTCGGAATCTCGACGCTGATGTCCATATCGTCGACCTCGTCGCGCCACTGATCCTTGTCGGGCCACCAGAGGCTGGCGCCGATGCCTTCGCAGGCGGTGTTGATCCATGTGTGGCCCGCCGGATCGGTTTTGAAGGTGATGCCGCCGAAGCGGCCGGTGGTCCTCGGATGGCCGGAGTAGTAGAAGTCGATGGAGTAGACCTGGCCAGAGCGCAGGGTCCGGGGAAAGTCGATGAAGACGGCGCCGGAGTCGCGCTCATACTTCAGCTCGGTCGAGCCGAAGAGGATTTTGTCGATCTGGAGCGGCTCCTGCAGATCGATCTGGATCCGCGTGCCGTCTTTGAGCATGCGGAAGCGGATAGTGTTTTCGCCCTTCAGGGACTTGTCGTCGGGATTGACGCGCACCGTCAGGTGGTAATAGAGGAGGTCGTTGTTGGCGCGAAAAGGTCCGTACGCTCCGCGCAGCATCGCGGTGCGGTCGGGCAGCGCGGCAACGGCCTCGCTGGAGCGAGCGCGCTGGGCTGCGGTCTGCGTTCCGGACTGCGCCGGAGCTTGCGTCTGGGCCGGGGCGGCAGCGGCAGGCTGCCCGGACGAGGTGTTCTGAGCCGGGACAGCGGCAGCGACAGCAAGGAATGCGACGAGAGCAAAGCAGCGCCGCAGGCCGGAAAGGGAAAATGGTGAGACGTGCACGCAGCGTGCGGCGAAGGCGGGGGCCATCATGGCTGCCATCGTATCGTAAGCGTGGCCGCACTTTGTGCGAGCGAGTCGGCGTGCGTGGAATCTCCTTTCTGCAGCTGGGCGCCAAGGCATGGGGTACCCCTTAGTACTCTTGGGTTGATCACTCGCAGTCCGGCGGCGCAAAAATTCTGCGTCCGTCCCCGCCGTCGCGGGCGTATACACAATTGAAGGCAGGATGTACACCTGAGAACCGGATTGATGTGCAGGCCGATGGTTTCCGTTGAGGGCATGAGCCCCGCCTCGGGAGCGGGTCTCATCCGTACCGCAGGCAGGATTTGCCGTTTATGAATCCGGTTCTGATCGATCGCGAGCATTCCTTCCGTGCGCTCATGCTGGAGCACCAGTCGATGGTCTTCAGCATTGCCCTGCGCATTCTGGGCGACCGCTTTCTCGCGGAAGAAGCCGCCCAGGATGTGTTCCTGGAGCTGTACGCGAAGCTCGACGAGCTCGCCTCGGAGGGTCACGTCCTGAACTGGCTGCGCCGAGCTGCCGTGCATCGCTCGATCGATCGGGTTCGCCAGCGCGATCGGCGCCCCGAGGTGCCGACGGATCCGCAGGACCTGCCCGATATTGCCGCCGGGCTGAGCCCGGGCGATCCCTTACTCAGCCGCCAGCTCCAGCAGCTGGTGGCTGCACTGCCGGTGACGCCGCGCACGGTGATCGCGCTCCGTTACCAGGAAGATATGTCGGTAGAGGAAATCGCGGAGGCGCTCTCGATGCCGGTGGCGACGGTGAAAAGTCATCTGCGCCGCACGCTGCAGCTGTTGCGCGAGAAGATGAACCGCGTTCTTCACTGACCCCAGGCCATGGCGATCCGAACGATGCGGATGGGCCACGCAACATCGAAGTGAGGTTTGTATGACTGAAACCGATGACGAACTCGAACAGGCTCTCTACGCCGCCTTTCCTCGTGAAGCCGCGCCCCCCACGCTGCTGGCCTCGGTCGATCGGCGGATCGCCGAGCTCGACTCCATGCCGAACGAGCCTCTCTCGCCGCCGCCGGCCTTTATCCCGACTTTTGCCGGGCTCCAGATCACGACGCAGTCCCGCTGGACCAGCATCCTTTCTCTGGGCGCACACCTTCTGCTCTGCTCGCTCATCGTCCTCTTTGCGCTTGACCGGTGGCACGAGATTCAGGTCAGGAAGAAGCTTCTCGCCACCACCGTCGACGTTTCACCGTTCATTCCTGCATCGCCGCTGAAGGACACCATGGGCGGTGGCGGGGGCGGCGGCAATCACGAGTTGATTGAGGCCTCCAAAGGGAAGCTGCCGAAGTTCGCCAAAGAGCAGATCGCTCCGCCGCAGATTCTACGTATCGATAACCCCAAGCTTGCGGTGGAGCCTACCG
>Ga0335074_10016578_pt1 | contig 10374 bp, 6 predicted proteins | sample Lox_Sample_23_FD_206715 | JGI IMG/M metagenome (GOLD analysis project Ga0335074, IMG submission 206715) | Soil microbial communities from Loxahatchee National Wildlife Refuge, Florida, United States - Lox_Sample_2.3 | ecosystem: Environmental > Terrestrial > Soil > Wetlands | place: USA: Florida...
GCTCGGCGGCCCGATCGCGGCGGATTTGTGGAAGAGCATCGCCTGGCTGGCCGGCATCTTCATCGTGTTCGCTCCGCTGGCCGTCCGCGCCTACAAGCGCGCCAGCTAGCGCTGGGAACGCGCATGTTGCCGTCGCTTAGGCGCCCACCTTGCCCGGCACGTCCAGGGCCACCCCCGCAGCTATCGCCATGACGTCCGGGGCCGCTCGCTACGACGGGCATGCGGAATGGTATGACGACACGTTTTCTGCCGGCCATCCTCCCCGGGAAGAACTGGCTTTCCTCCAGCAGGCGCTTGACACCGGCAACGGACAGGTGTGCATCGACCTGGCCTGTGGCACTGGCTTGTGTGCCCAGCCAATCGCCAATGCCGGTTACCGGGTAGCGGGATTCGACATCTCGGCTGATCAACTCCGCTTCGCGCGGCGCAGACTCGGCGCGGCGGTGCGGGCAGACGCGTGCTTGCTGCCGGTACGGGACGAGTCCGTATCTGTCATGGTGGGGATGTTCTTTCACACCGATCTGGAGGACTTCGCGCCGGTGGCGCGTCAGGTGGCGCGGTGCCTGCGCCCGCAGGGCCGCTTTATCTATGCCGGCCTGCATCCCTGCTTCATCGGACCGTTTGTCAACCGGATGGATGAGTCCGCCGAGCGGCGGCTGCATTTCTCTCCCGGCTATGGCAACGTCAGCTGGGCTGATCGCGCCTCGGGCGATGGCTCCGGGGTCGGCGGGCGGGTCGGCTTTCATCACAAGACACTCGCGAGTTTCCTCGGAGCCATAGTGACGTCAGGGCTGAAGATCCGCAGCGTGGAAGAATTCGCTGGAGGCGGCATCGTGCTTCCACGGAACATCGGCCTCGTCGCCGAGAAGTGACGCAGGGCTCCTCCTCAACGCAATAGCGAGTGACCTTCATCGGGGCGAGGCGGTGAGGTTGTAGACAGTGATGCCGCCCACCGTCTTCGCCGTGAAATGGGCCTCGACCCACGCGCTGATCTGCGCCGCGTCGGTGGTCGCGCCACCGCCAGAACCGCCGGCTTCAGCGGGGCGGCCGTCCGCCGCCGCGCCGCGGCCGCCGAAATCACCGAAGTCACCGTAGCGACCGTCCGCGCCGGCCCCGCGGCCGCCGAAGTCACCGTAACCACCGTCCGCGCCCGTCCCGCGGCTGCCGAAGTCACCCAGGTCACCGAGCCGGCCACCCGCGCCGGTCCCGCCACCGAAGCCGCCCCCGAACAGGCCGGCGAAGCCGCCACCGTCAGCCACGTAGTAGTGGACCTTGTGCGCCGCGACCAGCTTCTTGAACTCGGCCAGGCTCGGCGCGGGGTCGGTGCCGCGGAACCCGCCGATCGCCATCACCGGGGTACCGCCGGTGGCCAGTTCCATCGACGCGGCGCTGTCGGAGCCGTCGGTGGCCGCCGCCCATTCATAGCGGGAAGCGCCGGCCTCGAGCAGCTTGGTCAAGGCGCTGCTGACCGAGGTGTTGCCCCCGAAGCCACCGAGAGCCCGGCCCGCCTCGGCCGCGCCGGGGAAACTGCCCCGGCCGGCGAAACCACTGCCGTCACGGAAACCACTGCCGTCACGGAAACCACTGCCGCCACGGAAACCGCTGCGGCCAGCGAAACCGCCGCGGCCGAATCCAAACCCAGCGCCGGTCAGCGTGGGCCCCGCGGACGGGCTCGCGCCACTGTAGCTGCTGGCCGCGGTGTCCAGGCTGTAGGCCAGCGGGCCGCCCAGCCCGGCGATCGCGGCCAGCGACATCGTCGCCGCGGCCAGCACCGGGGACCACCGGGCGGCGCTGCCCCGCAGCACCGGACCGGCCAGGATTGCGCCGATGGCGGCGACGGTGGCGACCACGATGACCACCCGCAGCCACGGGAACCAGCCCGGGCTCCGGCCGAGCAGCACCGAGGCCCAGGCGCCGGTGGCCGCCAGCGCAACGGCCATGGTGGCGCGCGCGAACCAGGTGTGGCGGATCCGCCACAGGCCGACGGCGCCGATGCCGACGAGCGCGCCGATCGGCGGGGCGAGCACGACCGAGTAGTACGAGTGGGTGGTCCCCGACATGTAGCTGAGCACCAGCCCGGCCACCAGCAGCCAGCCGCCCCACAGCAGCGCGGCGGCGCGGGTGCGGTCGGCCCGGGGCGTGCGCCGCGACACCCACAGCATGGCCGCGGCGGCGATCAGCGCGGCCGGGATCAGCCAGCTGATCTGGCCGCCCCACTCGGAGCTGAACAGGCGGGTGAGGCCGGTCCCGCCGCCGAACGCCCCGCCCGCGCCACCGCCGAACCCGCCCGGCCTGCGGGCCGCCTCACTGGCGGCCGCGCCGACTCCATGGCTGGCGGTGCGGCCAGCGCCGCCGGGAAACCCGCCCTGGCCGCCGGTGAGCCTGCTCAAGCCGTTGTAGCCAAAGGTCAGGTTGAGGATGTTGTTATCGGTGGTGCTGCCCACGAACGGCCGGTCGGCGGCCGGGGTGAGCAGCACTATCGCCACCCACCAGCCCGCCGTGGCCAGCAGGGCACCGCCGCCCACCAGAAGCTGCCAGATGCGCTTGCCGAGCTTGGGCGGCCCGCACACCAGGTAGACCAGGGCCAGGGCGGGCAGAGCCAGGAATCCGGCCAGCATCTTGCCCAGGAAGCCCAGCCCCAGCAGCACCCCGGTCAGGGCCACCCACCGGGTGCGGCCCGACTCGATGGCCCGGGTGATGAAGTACGCGGCCAGGGTGGCCATCAGGGTGATGAACGCGTCGGGGTCGTTGAAGCGGAAGATGAGCGTGGCCACCGGGGCCAGGGCCATGACCGCCCCGGCGATGATCGCGGACGCCGGGCCGAACCAGCGGCGCACGGTGGTGTAGAGCACGCCGACCGTGGCCACGCCCGCCAGGGCCTGCGGGACCAGCAGGCTCCAGTAGTTCAGGCCGAAGATGCGGGCGGACAGTTCCATGGGCCACAGGAAGCCCGCGGGCTTGTCCACGGTGATGAAGTTGGAGCGGTCCAGCGAGCCGAACAGGAACGCCTTCCAGCTCTGCGTGCCCGCCTGGGCGGCGGCGGCGTAGAACTCGTTGGCCCAGCCGTTGTGGCTCAGGCCGACCAGGTAGAGCAGGGCCGTGGCCACGAGCAGGGCCAGCAGGGCCGGCCTGGCCCACGCCGGGTCGCCGGGCCGGGCGCGCAGCATCCGGGCCACGCGCCCCGCGCGGCCACGGCCGGCGGCAGGCACCGGCCCGGACTGGGTCGAGATGGCGGTCACCGTTAGCTCCTCTTCGGATCGGTCAGCCAGCCCCGCCGGAACACCCAGCTCCGGTAGAGCCCGAAGCGGACCACGGTGGCGACGAGGTTGGCCAGGATCAGCACGGCCACCTCCGTGGCGCGGCCGGGCCGGGCCGACGCGGCGTGCAGCACCGCCAGCGCCCCCGAGGTCAGCGCGAGCCCGATGCCGAACGCGATCAAGCCACGGGCCTGGTGGTGCGCGGCGTGCGCCCGGCCGCGGATACCGAAGGTGACCCGGCGGTTGACGGCGGTATTGGCCACGGCGGTGACGAGCAGGCTGATGGCGTTCGCGGCCTGGGCCGCCATCGAGCCGCGGAGCAGCAGGTAGAGCAGAACGTAGGCCACGGTGCTGGCCACGCCGACCATGATGAACCGGGCCAGCTGGCTGGCCAGGCGGCCGGGGGCGCTGGGGCCGCCGGGACCGCCGGGACCGCCGGCCTGGCCGCCCGGCTGGCGCGAGCCAGGGGGGGTCGGGTTTCCCAGCACTGGTGTGGCGATCGTGCCCAAGGCGAGTCCGCTACCCAGACGCACGATGCCGCGCAGGTCGGCCAGCGCCGTGGCGATCAGCTTGACCCGGGAGTCGGCGTCGTCGATCCAGTCCACCGGGACCTCGTGGATGCGCAGCCCGGCTCGTTCGGCCAGCACGAGCAGCTCGGTGTCGAAGAACCATTCCGTGTCGGAGGTCAGCGGCAGCAGGGTCCGCGCCTGGTCGGCCCGGATGGCCTTGAAGCCGCACTGGGCGTCGGAGAACCTGGTGCCGAGGGTCGCGTGCAGGAGCAGGTTGTAGCAGCGCGAGATGATCTCCCGGCGCGGGCCTCGGATCACACGGGCGCCGCGCGCCAGGCGGGTGCCGATCGCCACGTCGCTGTGCCCCGAAAGCAACGGGGCCAGCAGCGGCAGCAGGGCGTTCAGGTCGGTCGACAGGTCCACGTCCATGTAGGCCAGGACGGCGGCGTCGCTCTGCGACCAGACCGACCGCAGCGCGCCCCCCCGGCCGGGCCGCTCCAGCCGGACGGCCCTGACCGACTCAAGCTCGGATTCCAGCGCCAGGGCCTGCGACCAGGTGCCGTCGGTGCTGCCGTTGTCCGCGATCGTGATGAGCGCGGAGAACGGGAAGCGGTCGCGCAGGTGGGCATCGATCCGGCGGATGCTCCGAACCAGGTCCCGCTCTTCGTTGCGGACTGGGACGACGATCTCCGCCTGGATACCCACGTGAGAGGACGCGGCCAGGGGCTGTGACACACGTGACTGGACCACAGCTAAGTGACTCGCAGTAAGCAGTGGGTCGAAACCTGTCATGCTGCCAAGCTGCCCGGCGATGCTGCAGCATCGCTGAGAGAACCCTTCAGAACTGCTCCAGGCTCTGGATGAACCCGCAGGTCACAGGGCCAGTCATGGGATCCAGGCCAGGTCAGATGCTTCGATCACGCGCTCCGTTCTGGACTCCTGCTGCGTCCGGCGGCCGCTCAGCAGCGCCCCCAACCCCAGTACCCCCGCTGGCGGCAGCGTCACCAGGGCGGGCAGCTGGTAGCGCCAGGAGAACTCCAGGACATCCGGCACGAGCAGCACCAGCCAGGCGGTGACGGTGAACAGCAGGCAAGCCAGGGCGAGCTGGCGGCCACGGGAGCCACGGCCGCGCCGGAGCAGCGCCATGACCGATCCAGCCACGCCCAGCAGGGCAAACAACGCCAGCAACGGGCCGGGGGTGTAGCCGCCCCGGAGCTGGTAGAAGTGCAGGAACGCCGCCACCGGCCGGTCGACCCGTTCCCGGCTCCCGTAGGAGGCCCTGAGCACGTGGAAGTGGAACGGCGTGAACGCCTGCACCTGCACGCCGACGACGATCACGTTCCCGGGGCCGAGCTGCACCCACGGCGGGTCGGTCGGGAACGTGGTCTGGAACTGCCAGCGGGAGATCGGCGTCACCGATTCGACGCCGTCGCGGGTCAGGGCAAACAGGCGTATCGAGTCCCGGGCGATCGCCGCGGCCACGCGGACCGGCTGCTGGTTCTCGACCGCCGAGTCCAGCGCCCCGATCAGGGCCGGGCGGCTCGTTCCTCGCGGAATGGGTGCCGAGAACAGCGGCGACTGGGCGCTGTGCTCCAGCCAGTCCGGGCCGCGGGCCTGCTCGCTCGGGGTCGGGCACAGGGGCCGCACGTCGGCGGGCAGCTTCAGCGTGGCGCAGTCGGCCGCGCCGGCCAGCCGGCCACTGTTGCTCTGCCCGCGGGCCAGCCAGAAGTGCCCCGTCTCGGCGTAGGCCCCGCTGCAGTAGCCCAGAATCGGCAAGGCGAATGCGACGCACAGAGGTATGGCCAGCTCAATGGCCCGGCGCCAGCCGCCGGCGGCGGCCAGCAGGTAGACGAGGGCCGGCACGATCAAGACCTCGCCCAGGGCCGCGACCGTCGCCGAGGTGCCCAGGATCAGGCCGGCCACGACCGCGGCCGGCACGGTCAGGGCCGGGCGCCAGAGCAGGACGACCAGGCCGGCCACGGTCAATGCCTCGAACCAGACGTCCGGCATGATCATTTGTTCCAGCTGCAGCTGGTAGGCATCCAGCAGCACCGGGGCGGCGGCCAGCGCGGCCAGCCAGCGGGCAGCGCCACGGCGCAGCAGCACGGCATAGATTCCGGCGGCCATGGCCATCCCGAGCAGATGCTGGAGCAGCGCGACCGCCGAGAGGTTGCCGATGGTCACCAGGACGGCCCGGTAGCCGAGCGGGTCGGCGCTGGGTGACGCTCCGTACAGGTACTTGAGCGTGTCAACGTAGATCAGCGCAGGCCGGTACGCGAGCGCGCTGGCCGCCCGCAGCAGCAAGCCGGCCGCCAGCAGCACCGAAATGAGCCAGTGACGGCGCAGCAGCATGCGGGCCCGGTCCTGCCACGACAGATCCGGCTCGGCCACTCCACCATCAGGCTCGGGCGCACCACCATCAGAGGTCACGGCGCTACCACACAGGTGAGTGAGGGCGCCGGGCCGAGGATAAGACCGTGCTCGGCATGACGCCGGATAGTGTTCAAGGTATCACTCATCGTAACCAGATAACCCGCCGCACCGGGGGCGGACTGGTCAGCCCGTTAGGCCAATATTCGGCAACTTAAATCCGCGCTTTGCCCCAAAGTTCCGGTCTTGTTACCAATATGGGTGGTGGGGCACGAGTCTGCTGATGTAATTCTTAAGGGTGACATCGCGTCCCCATTCGCGGCGCGCCTTCCTTGGCCTGGCCGCGGCCGCGGCGGCAGTACCGGCCGCCGCCGTCGCGGCGGTGAAGGCAGCCGGGTCGGGCCGGTCAGGCCCCGCAGCCGGTGTGACGCGGCCCAAGACCGCGCGACGGGTGTCGGCTCGCAAGCTGGTCAGCGAGAACGAACTCCCCGGCGACCCGAGCTGGCCCATCAGCCACCTCGGCGCGCCCGATGCGATGGTCGGCTACGCCGGCCAGTACAGCGTGCTCCCGGGCGAGCCGATCACGCTGTACGCGTCAACCACGGCGCGCTCGTTCACGGTCAGCGCGTACCGGATGGGCTGGTACCGCGGTGATCTGGCCCGGCTGTTGTGGCAGTCGGGGACGGTGCGCGGCCACCAGCAGGGCCCGGCCACCGTGACCGCCGAGACCAACACCGTGCAGACCGACTGGGGCCCGTCGCTGACCATCCCGACCGACGACTGGCCGGAGGGTTCCTACCTGCTGCGCATGGACGCCGAGTCCGGCGCGCAGCGGTACGTCCCAGTCACCGTGCGGTCAGCCAGCACGGCCGGCAAGGTGGTGCTCAAGAACGCCACCGAGACCTGGCAGGCCTACAACACCTGGGGCGGCTACGACCTGTACAACGGGCCGGGCGGCCTGTCCGACTACGACAACCGGTCGCTGGCGGTCAGCCTGGACCGGCCGTTCGACCTGGACGGGGCCTTCATGTTCCTGGCCCACGACCGTCCGCTGATCCAGCTGGCCGAGCGCATCGGGGTACCGCTGGCCTACGTCACCAGCATGGAGATCGCCACCGAGCCGCACCTGCTCGACGGCGCCAGTGCGCTGTTCTCGCTCGGGCACGACGAGTACTGGTCGCCGCCGGAGCGGGCCAACGTCACCGCGGCCAGGGACGCCGGGGTCAATATCGCGTTCCTCGGCGCGAATTGCATGTTCCGGCGCACCAGGCTGGCCAGCACCGGCCTGGGCGGGCAGCGGCTGGTGATCTGCTACAAGACCAGCTACACGCAGGATCCCATGTACGGCAAGGACAACGCGCTGGTCACGAGCGACTGGCGGGAGCCGCCCAACCCGGATCCCGAGTCGTCGATTATCGGGACGCTGTATGAGTCCAACCCGACCAATGCCGACTTCGTCGTCGCCACCCCCGACGCCTGGATGTTCGCCGGCACCGGCGTGCAGAAGGGAACCAGCTTCCCCGGCCTGGTGGGCATCGAGTACGACCGGGTGAACCCGGGCTATCCGGTCGAGCGGCCCATCCAGGTCCTGTCCCACTCGCCGCTGACCTGCCGCGGCGTGAACAGCTATGCGGACTCGGCTTACTACACGCACGCCAGCGGCGCCGGCGTGTTCAACGCCGGGACGATGCGCTGGGTCGGCTCGTTCACCCCGGGCGCGTTCGGGATCGCGGGGTTCGGCGTGAACGGGCGCGGCAGCGCGTTCGTCAAGCGCGTCAGCGCCAACCTGCTGCGCGGGTTCGCTGACGGCCCGGCCGCGGACAAGTACCCGGCCGAGGACAACCTCGACGCGATGCAGGAGTGGCCCGGCGATCCGATCGCCGCGCAGCACAACCTGTGGCCGCCGACCGTGCTCTGAGCACCGGGCCGTTAACGGTAAATCCGCTGGCCAGCCATGGAGACGGCCAGCGTGACGCTGACCACCAGCGCCAGCGCGGTGGCCAGGTTCATGCCGACCATGTGCCGGGTCGTCGAGATGCCGGCGAAGTAGGCGGGCGGGATGAACGCGGCGATCGCGCAGCCGGTCATGCACAGCACCAAGATCGCGCCATCCCGGTGCCAGGCGGCACGCCGCCGGACCAGCGCGACGAGGGCAACCGCCGCCATCACGACCCACAGCGGGATCAGCCACAGCAGGCCCAGGCCGGACGGCAGCTGACGCATCAGCCAGGTGAGCACCACGACGCGGGATTCGGTGGCACCCCGGGCCAGCCCGGCACTGGGCGGGTAGTCACCCAGGGTGGTGACCCGGAACTGCATGGCGAGGACCGCCGCCTGCTGCCCGATGCTGATGGCCCGGCCCGGGTGAGTCAGCAGGAAGTGCGCGATGTTGCCGTCGGTCAGCTTGTCCTCATACCGCGTATAGAGCGGGCTGTCGCGGACCGAGACCGTGTCCCAGTAGTAGTCGCCGGCGTACTTTGCCCAGCTCGCGGGCAACCCGAGCGCGCTCAGGTCGGCGCGCGCGTTGTCGTGCCCGGTCACGATGTCGTCGAAGATCATGTCCACCGCCTGCACGTGGTGCAGGCGCGAGGCGTACGGGCTGGTCTGGTCCCACAGCACGTAGCCGGCGGTCATCACGGCCAGGATGGCCGCCACCGCGATCGCCGCGCTCGCCTGCCGGGTCCGGAACCGGCCGAGCCGGCCACGCCAGCCCGGTCCCCGGCCCCGGCCCGCGCCCGCGCCCGCCAGGACCAGGGTGAGGCAGATCGGCGCGGCCAGGATCAGGTACTGCTCCTTCGACAGGATCGCGAGGAAGCCCCCGGGCCCGGCCAAGGCCAGGCCGAGCACGGTCTCGCGCCAGCCGCGGCCCAGGTAGACCAGGCCCGCGGCGACCAGCAGCAGGCCGACCAGGGCCGCGGGCTCGCTGAACGGGCTGGCGTCCACGTCGAAGAACGCGGCGTCGGCCATGATCAGCCAGACCGCGGCGGCCACCGAGAGCTGCGCCCACAGCGGCAGCCGCAGGCCGGTGGCCAGGCTGGCGATGCCGACCGCGGTCAGCAGGCACATCAGCAGCCCAAGGGCGATCAGGTTCAGCGTGCCGGGCAGCCGCAGCACCGGGGTCAGCAGCCGCGCCACTTCCAGCGGCAGCAGTTCGGACGAGGGATAGGTGGGGAGCTTGTTGCAGGACGGGCTCGGCGCGTACGCGAAGTAGGCGAAGCGGAAGAACCTCGGGTCGCCGCGGGGAACGACCGGCCCCAGGTGCAGGCCATGGCCGCACATGAGCCGGGGGCCGTCCCGGTTGTCGGCCTGCCCCACCGGCACTGGGACCAGGAACCGGACGAGCAGCAGCCCGAACGAGACACCGAAGATCGACAGCCAGCGGACCGGCAGCCGGCCCCGGCGGCTGGGTGAGGTGGCGGGGGCGGGTCCGGGCGGGGCGGGGGTGGCGGGGGTGGCCGGCACCGCGCTGCCGGACCCGGTGGCAGAGGCCCCGGCGGCTGGGGTGGCCGGCACGGCGCTGCCGGACCCGGTGGCAGAGGCCCCGGCGACCGGGGCGGCGGGCACCGCGGTGCCGGATTGAGCGGCCGGTAAGCCCGCTGACGCTAACGTTTTGTCGGTGTCGGCCATCGGGAGCCCGATCAGCGGCGGACCCAGAGCGTGACCACGATGCCCCGGTAATGGTGGTAGAAGATGCGGGTATAGCTGCCGGTCAGCAGCTCACCCTCGGCCCGGATCCCGGGCGACGCGACATGCACCGAGGGGGCCCGGCCGACCACCCAGATCCGCGGGTAGCTGGGCATCAGCGAGAGCACGACCGGGTATGGCTTGTTGATGCCGTTGTACGTGCCCGCCCGCTCCGGCGTGACGGCCATCGAGAAGTCGGCGATCTTCGCGAAGTCCCGCGGGTAGCCGAGCCTGATCTTGCGGTAGAAGGCGTTGAAGAACAGCACGCCATCGCCCTGCTGGGCGTGGGCGCCGATGTAGAAGGCCGGGTCGCCGAAGTCGAACTCGCGGACCTGCGGCGTTCGGGTGCGCTGCTGCGCGCCGAACTGCAGCACGAGCGCCAGGACGCAGACGATCACGCCGGGCAGCCACACCAGCGACCGCCAGCCGGCGGCACCGCGGGGGGCCGCGCCGCCCAGGTGACGGGCGAGCCAGGGCGCGACCCACTGCCCGAGCCGGTACACCCCGGCCCCGGCCAGCAGGGCTGCGCCAGCCTCGCCGTAGAGCACGTAGCG
>Ga0335074_10016579_pt1 | contig 10374 bp, 8 predicted proteins | sample Lox_Sample_23_FD_206715 | JGI IMG/M metagenome (GOLD analysis project Ga0335074, IMG submission 206715) | Soil microbial communities from Loxahatchee National Wildlife Refuge, Florida, United States - Lox_Sample_2.3 | ecosystem: Environmental > Terrestrial > Soil > Wetlands | place: USA: Florida...
GGCGACCGTTCGACACCGCCAAGCGACCGGCAAATCCGTCGGTCGAACGATAGGGCCATGAAGAAATCTCGCCCATGCTGATCCCACACGGACCACAGTAAAAACTCCATGTGAGGAGGATGCGGCGAGCACCATGAGCCCGCAGCCCCTGGCGGACCATCTTCTAAACACCATCGATGCAATCCCAATGCCGCCTGCTGGGGAGTGTCGGGCGACGGGCTCGGCTTCTCGCAGTGACAGTTATCCGATTTTGGTCACTGCCTCCTTGGAGGAGACGGTGGAGCGGCTTGCCGAGCTTATCGGACACCACCGCGTCGCCGTGGTGACCGACGACGTCGTCAATCGGCTTTACGGACCTCCGTTTCTTCGTGCGCTAGCCAAGGTAGGGATCGATGCACAGGTTGCCGTTGTGCCGGCCGGTGAGGCAAACAAGAGCATGGCTCAGGCGATCGCTTTGTGGAACTGGCTTGCCGCAGGGACTCTCAGTCGGCACGACGTCATTGTCGCGTTCGGCGGAGGCGTAATCATCGATCTCGGCGGCTGGGTGGCGAGCGGGTACATGCGTGGCATGTCGTACGTAAACGTGCCGACGACGTTGGTTGGTCAGGTCGACGCGGGGATCGGCGGCAAGCTCGCCGTCAACCATCGAGAGGCCAAGAACCTCATTGGTGGATTCCACCAGCCCCGGGGTGTCCTCTCGCACGTGGGCTTTCTGGATTCGCTCGGCATCCGACACATTCGGGCCGGGCTGGCAGAGACGATCAAGAAGGCGCTGATCGCGTCCCCCGAATACTGGGAGTTCCTCGAGGCAAACGTGCCCGCAATCGTCGCGGGTGATCATGACGTTCGTACAAGGTTGGTCGCTACTGCGGGGGTGATCAAGGCGGAGCTGATCGCCCGTGACCCGTACGAGCGCGACCAGCGACGCACTCTCGGATTCGGACATGCGCTCGCCCACCCAATCGAGACCGTTACCGGGTACGGGCCGGTATTGCACGGCGAGGCTGTGGCGATGGGCATGGTCATCGAGGCCCACATGGCCAACGCACTCGGTCTCCTCGACGCCGACACCCATGCGCGCATACTGGCATTGGTCCGACGCGCGGGGCTCGCAACCTCAGCACGGGAGCTGCCAGTCCCTGTGCGCCAAGAACCTCTCCTACGTGCTGCGGAGAAGATCGAGCTAGCGCGTGGGGGCGCGCTACGTTGGGTGTTGCCGTGCGGAATCGGACACACGGCAATCGCGGACCATCTGCCTCCCGAGCTGCTACGGAACGCCCTGCTGGCTCTCGGATTCGACAATTAGAAACGGCTCACGACACCGGCTCGGATTGCTTCGCCAACGCCCAACAGCCGAGCGTCTCATTGCCAGCGCGCAAGCCGAGGGAACACCAAAACTGGGCACGCAGGTCGCACAGAGGATTCGAGCCGCGAATCGTCGCCTCGGGCGGGGGTTCATCGACGGATCCCGGAGTCTATTCACGCAGGTTGGGCTAGTGCGCGGGACAGCCAACCGCTAACGACATGACCACGAGCCAAGGACAGCGACAGACGCATCGTCGAGAAGCCGCCCGGCTTCCGGGCACCATCTCGCCCCTTTCGCTGACCGAGCGCGCGCGGCGAGTAGTTCCAGGCGGCGTGCACTCGGGGCGGCGGAACCTTGAGCCCCCGTTTTGCGTGCGACGGGCTTACGGCGCCTACCTGGAGGATGTCGACGGGGTCACCTATATCGACTACCAAGGGGGGGCGGGCACCGCGATCCTCGGCCATGCTCATCCGGCCGTGGCCAAGCGAGTCCAGGCCGCGGCACTGGAGAACGTCCTGAGCGGCGTTGGAACTACGGTGGCCGAGGTGAATCTGGCCGAGCGCATTGCAGCCCACGTTCCGTCGGTCGAACAGACGCTCTTCTGCTGTACCGGTTCTGAGGCCACGTTCAATGCAATTCGTCTAGCCCGCGCGGTTACAGGTCGCGAGAAGCTCATCAAGTTTCAGGGCTGTTACCACGGCTTCCACGACTACGTGCTCCGTAACTGCCAGAGCCAACCGGAGCGGATCGGAACCCGTGATCCACACTCCGCGGGAATGCTGGCTGCTGCAGTCGACAGCACTCTTGTTTGCCGATACAACGATCTCGCCGATGTTCGCGCGACCGTTGAGGCGAACGATGCCACGATCGCCGCGATAATCGTCGAGCCGATCGCGCACAACGGCCCGGGAATCGTTCCTCAGCCCGGGTTTCTCGAAGGACTGCGCGCCATCTGCGACCAACATGGAGCATTGCTGATCTTCGATGAGATCATCACTGGCTTTCGCCACCACGTCGGCGGCTATCAAGCCATCTGCGGCGTGATGCCCGATCTCACCACACTCGGCAAGGCGATCGCTAACGGGTTTCCATTCGCCGCACTCGGCGGACGTACCGAGCACATGGAACGGTTCAGCACTGTCCGTGGGGGCGATGTCGCATGGGCAGGCACCTACAACGCGAACGGAATTGGTGTCGCGGCCGCCCTCGCAACTCTCGACCTACTCGCGGACGGATCGGTACATGCGCACATCAGCGCACTTGGAGACCTAATGCGCGACGGCCTGGTGGAGCTGACACGGGATCTATCCGTGCCGACATCCGTTTGCGGCTATGGCTCGCTGTTCTCGCTCATCTTCACCGAGGGCCCTATCCTTAACTATGAGGACGCGGCTCGCAACGACGTCGATCTCTTCGTGCGATACCGGCGAGCATTGATTGACCGGGGCGTCTTCGAGTTTCCAGACACCGACGGCACTCGCAGTCACATCAGTGCGGCCCACACATCGGTGGACATCGAGCGGACGTTGGCGATCGCTGAGGGGGCGCTTGCTGCTGCGCTACGACGTCGGAGCCGCGCCTAGATGCCGCGTAGCCGGAGCCGGCGCCCCTCGCGACCATGTCTTCAGTTAGTGGCGGTCGGTCGAAGGCGAAAGCCGCAGCCGCGCCACGAGCGACAACATACTGGCGATCACCATGATGCTCACTGCCCCGACCATTGCGTGAGACAAGCTGCCAGGCGTGATGCTGGCCCCGACACCATGTCGGCCCCGTATGGCGGAGCCGCTCGTAGTCGCGAGCGCAACGAGTAGGGCGATCCCGAATGCTGAGCCGAGCTCAACCGCCGTATTGACAAGCCCTGCGGCTAGACCGAGATCGCCGTCAGCCACAACCGACGTGATCGCAGTCGTCGACGCGACCAGGCTAACCATCGTTCCGAAGCCGACGAACCACAAGCCTAGAAGAATCGGCCCGATTGGATGAGCCTTCCCGACTGTCCACAGCATTGCCGTGCCCGCCAGCTGAAGCGCAATTCCACCGCCCTGCCGTCCTCGCAGGCTTATCCGGACGGTGTGCATCGCGAGCAGCCCACCCAGAATAAAGCCAACGCCCGGCACCAGGAAAATGACGCCGGCGTGTAGCGGCGAATAGCCAAGCGTATGCTGCAAGTACAGAGTCACCGTTATTAGTACCCCCGCGGTGACGCTCGAGGAGAGGAATTGCATAGTCGCCGTGGCCGCTACCGCCGGATTAGCGAGCAGACGGCCGGGGACCAGTGGCACGACTGCGCGGCGCTCGATAATCACGAACAGAACAAGAAGTAGCCCAAATCCGCAGAGAAGGCCGAGCACTGGTTGTCTCACATCATGATGAATGCCCACGAGGGCCGTCGCGAAGATAAGACACAAGAATGCGGTGGTAAGTGAAGCCGCGCCTGCCAGATCAATGCTGCGTATACCGTCCTCTCGCGACGCTTCTGGAAGCTCCGAGAACTCGAAGGCCACCAAGATTCCCGCGATCGGGACGTTCACCAGTAGGACGAAGCGCCAGCCGAGCCACGTGGTCAGTGCTCCACCGATTACCCACCCGGCCACAATTCCGCACGCCACAAGGACACCGTTGAGTGCGAGGGTTTCCTGACGAGCCGAACCGCACGGGGCCGAGCGGATCAGCAGCGCGAGCGCCGTCGGCGCCGCACCGGCTCCGCTGACCCCCTCAACTGCTCGTGCTGCTATCAGCAGAGCTCCCGTGTTCGCTGCTGACGCTGCGAGAGACGATCCTGCGAACGCCGTCATACAGGCGAGGTAGACGCGCCGGCAGCCGTAAATGTCCCCGGCACGACCGCCCGCCACGAGAAAGCCACCAAATGCGAGCGTCGGAGCAGTGAGAACCCATTGAAGCGAGGTGGCCGAAAGCGAAAGCGAGTGTTGAATGCTTGGGAGCGCGACGGCCATCAGCGGCGTGTCGGGCACCACGATCAGCTGTGCCGTCGCTAGGCCGAGCGCTATTGCAGCCGGCGCCGGCATCGCCGGGCATGGGTGCTGCCGCCGAGCGCAGCAGTCCTCAGCTCCCAAGTCTCTGCTTGCGTGCCGCCAAATGCCGCGGAGCTCTCCTAGCGGGCGTCCCGGAAAGCGCAGAGGTCGCTTCAGAAACATCGGCATCCGTGTCGCCCACTGGCTTAGTGGCATTGCGCCTCTGCCTTGACGCCATGCGGGCAGGGACCGTCGGAAGGCGGGCGTCGCCGGCGGCCCTCACTGTGGCAGCGGCGGCGTAAGGTAGCGGTCCTGCAGCCATAGGCCATCGAGTCCAAGCGACACGCAGGCTGTGATCGCGTCGTCTGGCGTCTCGACGATCGGCTCGCCGCGACAGTTAAACGATGTATTCACAAGCATCGGTAGCCCCGTGAGGCTGTGAAACTCACTCAGCAGCGAAATCAAGAATGGGTCACCATCGCTGTCGATCACCTGCACACGCGCCGTGCCGTCGACATGCACGATTGCGGGCGCTGATTGCCGACACCGGGCATTCGCAGTCGCTACGACAAGCATGTATGGATTTGCCGCCGCGGCCGGCTCGAAATACTCCCCGTAGTGCTCCGCGAGCACGATCGGTGCCAGCGGTCGAAATGGCTCGCGAAGCTTGATTTCGCGATTAATCCGCTCCTTTGTCACAGCCCGGCGAGGGTCCGCGAGGATGCTTCGTCCACCGAGGGCTCGAGGTCCTATCTCTGAGGAACCGTGGAAGAAACCGATCACGGAGCCTTCGGCGAGGACGTGCGCCAGCCCGGCGGCTCCGTGCACGGTCGGATCTTGGATCAGCCCATCGGGGTCGGTTCTTATTGCGTTGGTGAGCTCCTCCGTAGCATAGGTGCGACCAGGCCGAGCAATGCTGGGCTGAACTGACGCACCGCGGAGCGTGAGCTCGAACGGCCCGTGCGTGCGTTCGCGTCGATCGAGCCACAGACTTCCGAGCGCGATGCCGCTGTCGCCCGCAGCCGGGGGAACCACCAAGGTTCGCTCGGGTGGAAGCTTGGCCGCGAGCAGCCCGTTCGCGACCGTGTTCAGCGCGCAACCTCCTGCGACACAGAATGTGTCGAACTCGCGACCAGCGATGAGCGTGTAACAGTGCAGCAGTACGCGATTCATGATCTCTTGCACCGACGCCGCAAGGTCTGCGCGCGCCTTGAAGGAGAACCGCTCTTGGCGAAGACGCTCCACGAGGAGCTCGCGGAAGTTCTGATCAAAGGTGTCGAATGTAAAGACGGTGTCGAGGGTGTCCCCGAGGGTGACTGCTGCGAGAAGGTCGTCGAGGAACGTCGGCGTGCCCCAACCAGCGAGGCCCATCGTCTTACCCGTCTCGATGGCGGCGAAACCGAGTACGTCAGTGACTATTTCATACAAATTGCCGAGCGAGTTTGTGGCCCCCTCAAAGCAGCGTTCAACTCGCGCGAGGCCGCACGTCTGGCCGATCAGGTGCAGCTCACCATCAGCGTAGTCGAAGAAGGAGAACGTCTCGGCGGCGAGCTGTTCGCCCTGCAGAAGTGCGCGCCCGTCGCCAGTCGGGGTCAGGGTTCCATTGCCATCGTAGACCAGCACGCAGGCGCGCGCCGTGGGCGGAAGGAGCATTACGGCGGACGCGGCGTGGCAAAGATGGTGCCTGTAGGTGTGCACGTCCCACGTGGCCACCGAGTTTGTGGGCAGTAGATCGCTGGAGACGACGCGAGCGATCCGCGCCTCGGGTGCGTTCGCTGCATCGATTACGTGCTGGACACACCGACGGAGAGGGTCTTGATTAAAGCGGGTGTGGCCATACTTGATGCGCGTGACACGCTCGCTCTCCACGGCAACTCGAATGTCCCCTCCGCGCATCACGGCCGCCGAGAAGTCGTGGTCAGAACCGCCGAGCCCGAGCACCCAATCCATCGGGCTCATTGTCTAGTCGTCTTGCCGGCGTCAGGCGCCATTGCGAGGTCCATTGAGGTGTAGTCTGAGCCACCGATTCCGACCGTGTAATCCCTCGAACGGCGGATACGACGGTCAGTTTCCAGCCACGATCGCATGATCCATCAGCGCCGGCGCCCTTTCATCGGGAACGTCACGCGCGCCGTTGGAGCTGCTTCGGGCTTCCGCCCTCCGAAGCGACCCTGACTGTTGGGCCATCACAATCCGGCACCGCGCTCGCGGGCCGGATACCTTCGCAGTCCGTGAGCCTCACCGGCCCCCGGGACATTCGGCTCATTGCGGCAGCTCGCAGTCCTCGCCGAGGATCTGACGAAACGCCAGGCTGCTTCGCCATGGTTGGCGCTACTCGTGGATGGCTGCCACACCTGCCGTAGACCGCACGCGGCTTGACGACGACGTCGCGACGGGCCAGGCACTGCACTCACGCGCCGACTTGCGGGCGACGCCGCGGCGCGCTTACTCGATCAAGCCGCGGCGCAGCGCAATTGCCACCGCCATCGCCCGCTCCGTCGCCCCGAGCTTCTCAAAGATGTGATGCTGGTGAGTCTTTACGGTCGGTAGGCTGACACACACTCGCTCACCAATCGCGGGCGCACTCAGACCGTCGCACATAAGCAGCAGAATCTCTCGCTCGCGATCGGTCAGAAAGTCACGCGGGACGCTCTCTCGCAATCGGATCGCGCTCGCGATCGCGGGCTGGATGCTGACGCCAAGCCGCTCTTCCCCTCGCGCGAGCGCGGCAATCGTCTCGCAGAGCTCTTGCCTGGGGCAGTCCTTGGCGAGGTATCCAGACGCCCCGTCGGCCATCGAAGCGTAGATCTCCTCCGGTTCCGGGTCTGTGCAGATCAGCAACACCCGCGAAGCGGCGCCAGCCCGCCCCAACAGCTCGCGGCGGTCAATCCCGATCGTCGTGTGGTCGACGACAAGTACGCGCGGGCGTGTCGCCTCGAGCACATCCAATAGCTCCGGACCCTCGGCGACCCCGAGCAACTCGAACTCCGGCCGGAGGCGCACGTTCCGCTCGAGCGATTCAAGATAGAGCGGATGTGAGTCGGCAACGACGACACCGACTCGGTCGCAAGGGCGCGAGGGCAGTGGACGACAAGCTCGGGGCTGCCCGGCCGCGCGATCCTGTTTATCGCTCGGAACACCAGGCGGGGTCAGCGTGGCGTCTCGCAATCCGTTGCTACTCATGTCGAGCCGGACGCGCCGCCCACACGCCGCTGTTGCTGAGAAGCCGCCCACGGACCCACTTCCATCGACGTCGTGTCTTAGCCAGCCGTCATTCGCACGGCGTCGCGGACAGTCATCGCGTATGTGCTTTCTCGAACGGCGCTCGTCGAGAGATGGCTTGAGCCCGCGCCGATCGCAGTCACCGTCGCGAAGCTGTCGGGGCACGCGCCGACGATGTGTTCTTCCCCACTGGCTTGAGAGCGTTCGGCAAGGCTCAGTTCTCCGGCTTCGGCGCTCGCCGAGCTCGTGCATGCGATTCCAAGACCCTCGCGATCGTTCGCCGCGATGCACAGCCAGCCGTTGCCGGGCACTAGCCAGCTGTTGGTGGCGGCCGCGTGTCGGGCATCAGCGAGGTCGAGCCCGTACGACGGCGGTGCCTTGGCGACCGCGTTGGCGAGTGCCGGCGGTGGCGTCATCGTCGCACGGGTGCGCAGGAGCGCGAAATGACCCTGCAAGACGGCCAATCCGTCCGAGCTATTGGCGGAGCGGCCGGACGTGCGGGCGCCGCTCGTGCTGGAAAAGACCACCGCGGCGAGCAGAGCGGCGATCAGGATGGCTCCTGCCCCGACGATCGCCGTGCGTGCCTGCAAGCGGGTATGTGTATGTGTCGGTTTCACTCTTTCACCACCTCCTCTTACGAGTATTCGAACTCGCAGGTCGCTGACACTTCGTAGCTATGCCGGTTATGCGTTTGCGCATAACCGCCGTACCCAAAAAATTCCTGATAGACAAAGCCTCCGGACCCTGAGCCGGCGCAGTATTCTGTGCCGCTGTACGTCGGCGCTCCTGCCCATCCTTCACTAGCTCGCATCACGCAAAATGCGTCCGCCGACGCTTGCGCGTCGATCCACCACAGGTCATGAAAGTGACCCTGGTTGCAGTAACCGTTGCCCCCGTAGGCGCCAGTGCAGAACGTGGTGACTGTGTTCGCGCGGGCGGGTGCCGCATAGGCGAGTAGGCACGCGCAAATCAGCGCAAGTCCGATCGCCACGGCAAGCACGCTCCGCGCGCCGCGGTGTATCCCGAGTTCCATCAGACTCTCCTCGACTTGTCTGTGTTCGGGTGCGGCGCCGCACCTGCCGTCCTGGCTTTGCTGCTCTTACTGCTTAAGATGCGCGAGCGAACATTTCGTTAACGCCGAATCATGGACGGGCTCCGTTCGCTGCCGATCTCTCCCCACCAGCGGGGCCACGGCGCATGGCATCGCCATGAGCCGCCCGCACACGCGCGGAGGCGAGCGATGCGGACAACAGAGTGAGTCGCCGCCGAGAGCGTGTGAAGGAGGTTTGAGCTACCACGCTCCGGGTAATGGGCGAGGACGGAAACACTCTCGCGCAACTGGCCGCGCGCCAGCGCAGCGGGCCGGTGATTCCTGCTCAGGGCCGCAATTTGCGCGCTACCGTGGAGCGATGGTCCGGCGAAGCCAGGAGTCGGATGCCGGATGGGGGTCCGACGGATGCAGAACCGACTTGAACCCGCGCAGCTTCGCCGCGTTCTATGAGCGCTCCTACCCTAACGTGCTGCGCTGGTTCATCAGGCGCACGCACAACGGCCAGCAGGCGATCGATCTGACGGCCGAGACGTTCGCCAAGGCGTTCGAACGGCGCGGGGCGTACCGCGGCGCGACCGAGCGCGAGGCGCTTGGGTGGCTCTACGCGATCGCCAACCGGGAGCTTCTACAGCTCTACCGACGCGGCAAAGTCGAGACCGCCGCACTCGCTCGACTCCGGCTCTACCGTCCGCCGCCGAGCGAGGATGAAGCCCGCCAGGTCGAGCAGCTGGTCGATGCCAGTGCGGCACGCACACCGCTCAGGGAAGCGCTCGACGAATTGTCGCCCCAGCAGCGGCAAGTCTTCGAATCCCACGTGATCGAGGAAGAAAGCCACTCCGAGATCGCCGAGAAGCTCCAGATCAGCGACAAGGCCGTGCGAACGTCCCTGCACCGCGCACGGCGGCGCCTGGCTGGCAACCGCAAGCTTCGTAGGATCGTAGAGGGAGATCGCCAACATGGATGAGCACCGCCACGACCAGCCGGGGCGCCCGCCACAACTCGCGGTTCTGACCGATCAGCTCGCCGAGCGCGATGCCGACGACTGGCTGGCGGCCGAGCCTAATGGTGAGGTCGCCCAGTTGGAGTCGCCGCCTCCGGCGCGATCGCGTCGAGCGCGGCTTCGGCGCCGAGGACTTCTGTCGATCGGTGCCGCGGTGCTCTCGCTGGCGATCGCGGCGCTCGTTGTGGTGCTCCAGCCACGCGGCACTTCACGCGCACTCGCCGACCCAAGCCAGGCGGCGTCCGCCGCAGAGAGCGCCGGCAGCTTCGCCTTCGAGACCGAGAGCACGCTGGAGCTGGCCGGCGGCCCGATCGTCCGGTCAACAACCAAGGGCGAAGTCAACGTGGAACATCACGGCGCCTTCAAGGTCAGCGTCACCTCGCCGAGCGGCGTCGGTTTCGAACGGATCGTGTTTCCCCACGCGATGTTCGTGCGCCCGCTCGGCACGCGCGGCGCCGGCGAGTGGTTCGGCACGAATTTGAGGCCGCCGGCCGCGATCGGCGTCCACAGTGGTAGCGGCGGTGGGCTCGGCGATCCGCTCGGGCTGGTCGCCGCATTGGCTCGAAACCATCGGTCCCACTATGTCGGCCGGGCGTCCGTCAACGGCCAGCACACGCGCCACTACACGCTCACGTTGACGATCGGGCAGCTGCTCGGCCCATCGGCGCACGTCGCTTCATCGGTGGGAGGTATCCGCGTCAACATCGACGTCTGGCAGAACAGCAGCCAGCAGCTCGTACGCGCGGTTCGCAGCTTCATCATCGGCGGCCCGCACGCTGGCCGGCTTAGCGTAACAACCAACTTCTACGACTACGGCGGACAG
>Ga0335074_10016581_pt1 | contig 10373 bp, 9 predicted proteins | sample Lox_Sample_23_FD_206715 | JGI IMG/M metagenome (GOLD analysis project Ga0335074, IMG submission 206715) | Soil microbial communities from Loxahatchee National Wildlife Refuge, Florida, United States - Lox_Sample_2.3 | ecosystem: Environmental > Terrestrial > Soil > Wetlands | place: USA: Florida...
GAGCCGCTTGAGCGCGCTGCGCCGGACGACGCGCGCGCGTTGCTCGCCGGCGAGCCCGTGCGTCATGTCGGTATCCAGGAATCCCGGCGCCACCGCGTTGACATTAATGCCCAGTCGGCCGACTTCGCGCGCCAGCGAGCGGGTGAAGCCTATCATCGATGCTTTGCTGGCCGCGTAGGCGGACAGGCCACTGTAGCCGGTGAAGCCGATGATCGAGGCGACATTGACGATACGACCGATGCCTTCCGACATCATCGAGCGTACGACGTATTTGGTGAGCACGATGGGCGACAGCGTGTTCAGCCGTACCAGCTCTTCGATCTTGGCATTGGGCATCATGGCGAGCGCGCCGTCATGGCCGACGGCCGCGTTGTTGACGAGCCCGTACAGCGGGCCGAATTCCCTGCGCAGCGTCCGCACCAGTTGCGGAATTTCCTCGATCTTGCCGAGATCGAACGGCGTAAAGTGCAGCGGCGCATGATTACTGCGCTCGGCTTCGGCCATCGCCTCGCCAACCTGCTTGCTCTTGCCGCGGGCCACCGCGATCACGCGATAGCCGACGGCGCAAAGCTTGCGGGCGATGCCCAGGCCGAGCCCGCGGCTGGCGCCGGTCACCACAACGTTGCGCATCGCGTCGGGCATGGCTTTGGTCATCGGTTACAGCCGCCGCACCAGTTTGCCGGTCGCGGCGACGGCGAGCGCCGGGACGACACTGATCGCGGCGGGAACTTTGTGGCGCGGCAACGCACCGCGGCACAGGCGCAAGATGTCGTCCTTGACCTCGGCTTCATTCTCGGCGCCTTCGCATGCGGATTTCAGCACCACATCGGCGATGACGATGGCGCCGGTGAATGGGCTGCGCTTGGGCCGCACCAGCGACATGCGCACCTGCGGGTGCCGATTGATCACGGCTTCGACTTCCTCGGGATGAACTTTCAGTCCGCCGATATTGATGATGCCGCCCTTGCGGCCGACGAAGAAATAACGATCGCCGCGCCGTTCAACCATGTCGCCGGTATCGACGAAGCCGTCGCGGTCGCGCAGCGAGGATGCGCGCGCGATGTATCGGCCGGCAGCGCCCGGCGAACGGACATGCAGCGAACCGCCGACGACTTTGATTTCCACGCCATCATGATTGCCGTCGAGATAGGCGGCCGGGAAACCGGCAAGGCCGTCGTTGACGGCGAAGCCGACCCCGGCTTCGGTCGTCGCATAGGCGTGACCCATTCCGGCCCGCGGAAACGCGGCGCGCAAGTTGTCGAGGATCGCCTGATCGGCGATTTCACCGGAGAGGCGAATGTAGCGCGGCGCAATCTTGCCGATGTCCGGCGACATCAACGCGCGGCGCCAATGCGACGGTGTGCCGGTCAGATGCGTCACGCCATGCCGCGCCAGCCGAAGAAGATGATCTGCCACCGGCTCGCCCGCGCTCGACAGAATGAGCGAGGTGTTGCCGATCACGGCGCGCAGAAAGATCTGCAAGCCGCCGTAGCGGCGGATGTCGTAGAACGTGCCCCAGACCACCGCCTCGGACTTTTCCGGCGCAATCGCGGCCGTGAGGCTTTTGAGGCTGTGCACCACCATCTTGGGCACGCCGGTCGTGCCGGACGTCAGCAACAGCCATTCGGTCTCCATCGCCACCGCAGGGCGCTGCTCGCACGGCGCAATCCTCGTCGTGCAGGCGACGCGCAACGGGACGCCAAAACACGCCTCCGGCCCGTCGCCGTCGACCACGACAGCGTCGACTTCGGCGTCGGCCATCAAGGAACCGATATGCGCGGCATCGACATCAGGGGGGAGAACGATGAGACGCCGCGCCACGCCATCAAGCTCGATCAGCGCCAGAGCGCTGGTGAGCTGTCCGGTCGTGGCGACGAGAACCGAGCGGCCGGCGAGCGCCGCGGCGCCGCCGCCGAGACTGGTGCCGCGCACCAAATCCGCAACGCCGACGCGTTCCGTGCGGTCGGAGAAAAACCGGTGCGCTGGCGCCCGGTCGACGGAGCGGCGCAACGTGTGCGCATCAGCGCGCGACATTTTCATAGGCTTTCACGAAGTCGCCCAGGGTCACCGGAAATTGCATATCATCGGCGCTGGTGAACGGATCGGTGCCGAGCCGGTCCTCGAGACGGGCGACCAGCACGGCGATGCCGAGCGAATCGAGGCCGGAATCGAGCAGCGCCAGATCGTCGCGCAATGGCGCAAGGCTGCGGCCCTGCTCGCGCGCAACCTGGATCATCTGCTCCATTATGGTTAATTTTATCGACATGCCGTTCTTCCTACGCTTTGTTCATTTTCGCCCCGGTATATTCGCACAACACTTACGATCAAGTTCACGACCCGATCGTGGTCAACGATGGCTGCGCCAGTGCCAGCAATCCGCTGCCGCCAAATCACCGATAGCGACATTGCAGGCCTCACCGCGTTGCTGACGCGGGGATTTCCAAGCCGTGGCGAGCACTTCTGGCGCCATGCCCTGCATCAGCTCGGATTGCACCAGCCGCCCTCCGGTCTGCCGCAATATGGCTATCTGCTGGAGAGCGGCGACGCGGCGGTCGGCGCCATTCTGCTGATCTGTTCGGAAGTGCGCACCGGGCAAACATCCATCAGGCGCTGTAATCTCTCCAGCTGGTACGTCGAGCCGGGCTTTCGCTCCTACGCGCCGCTCCTGGTATCGCGCGCACTCGCGCACAAAGAGGTGACCTATCTGAATATTTCGCCGGCACCGCACACCTGGCCGATCATCGAGGCGCAGGGCTTTTCGCGCTATAACAACGGCGTCTTTGTCGCCGTGCCGATGCTCCAGGGGTTGTTCGGCGCCTCGGGTGCCAGAATATTCGAGGCGCGACAGCGGCCGGCGGTCAGCTTCGAGCCGTTCGAGCAGGAAATTCTCGACCAGCACGCGGCGCTCGGCTGCATCAGCCTGTGGTGCGCGACGTCCGAACGCGCCTATCCGTTCGTCTTCCGGCCCCGCCTCGCCAAGAATCTCGTACCCTACACGCAGATGATCTATTGCCGGCAAATCGAAGACTTCGTCCGCTTCGCCGGGCCGATTGGACGGTTCCATGCGCTGCGCGGCCGGCCGTTCGTCATTCTGGACGCCGCCGGCCAGATACCCGGGCTGATCGGCGTGTTCCGCCCCGGCCGCATGCCGAAATATTTCAAGGGCCCGCAGCGGCCGCGGCTCGGCGATCTGGCCTATACCGAATATGCGGTGATGGGCGTGTAGTCTTCGCGTCCGCCGCCGGCGCTCAAACTGCGAGCGACTTGCGCACGGTCGCCGGCCAACGCGCCAGATCGACCCCGTGCGTGGCGAACAGCGCCAGCGCCAGGCGGTCGATACCGAAGGCGACGCAGCCGGTATGCGCCACCTCGCCGGTGGCGGTGCGGATATTCCACGTCGCTCCGAAGTGATCGCGGTGGTAATTGAAACTCATGCACGCCGTCGGCTTTTCGGCGGAGTGAATCGGGATCAGTAACTCGAATTTGAGTGCCTGCTCGATCTGGCTCAGCGCCATCATCTTGCCGCCGCGGCCAAAGAACGGATCGCTGGCATAGTCGATACCCCAGCTCAGGCCCAGGCGCGCGGCAAAGCCTTCTGCCAGTTTCATCCAGCGGCGGCGGAACGCGTCGATCTGCGCGGGCGCGCCGATAAAGACATACTCGCGCATCCGGAACGACTGCAGCCGGTCAAGCATTTTGGACGGCTCGCGGCGGAAACAATCGCAAGCGACGTCGAACAGCAGGCCTTCGGCCGGCACTTGGCCGCGGCTCGCCGCCAGCGGATAAACCGGGTAACACGCGGCGGGGCTGAGCACGAGATCGGCGGGAGAAAGCGCCGGCGTCCAGTCCGCACCGGACTCGTGGCGATCCACGGCGGCGCGAATTTCCGGCTCGTCGCCGGCAAGACAGCTGACGCAGCCGAGAAAGTGCGGGAAGTTCTTGAGATACCCCGATTTCTCCACTTGGCGCCGGCTCATCACCGGCGGGAAGCGCAGCACCTCGGTGTTTGGATCGCGGTATTCCGAAATCAGATCGGTCAGGCCGTTGACCACCTGCTCGAAGGTGGCAGTGCGCGCGTAAACGCCGTCGATACCCGACGGCAACAGCAGCGCTTCGGCGATCGCATCGAGATTGTGTCGCGACTCTGGCGGTTGTTTGAATGCCACGTTCATTGCAGACTGCCTCCTGCTTGGTTTTCGCCGCTTTGTCGTTGCCGGCCGCGTCTTAGTCGCGCAACGATGCCGGCGTGCCGGACAGCATGGCGGCCGCCGCCACATTGGCCAGGATGCGGTCGTTGCTGATCATGACCGGCGACGACAGAATGTCGCGCAGATGCCGGCCGATCGAAAACTCCCCGTCATTGCGGTAACCGGCGAGCCCGCATGTCTGCATGGCATTCATCACCGTCGCCACCGCAAGCTCCGATGCGTCCACCTTGAGCAGGTTCATGCCGGTCTGAAAGTCGATCGATTCCAGCACCGCCGCATCCGCCGTCTCGAAGCGCTGCAGCGCCGCGGCGATAAGGCCGCGCAACGTGCGCAGTCTCGTGGTGGCGCGGGTCAGATGCGCGGCCCCGGGCGGCAACGCGCCGCCGGACCGCTGTGCGGCTTTGCGGACGAACTTGCGGGCACGCTCCACCGCCGCGGCGGCGATCCCGGCCCAGGCGCTGCTCCAGGCGAGGTGCGCGAACGGCATCATGGTGTGGCTGTGAATCTTTTCGTAGCTGGCCGGAAGAATCTGCTCGCGCAGGCCGGAGGCGACCAGCTTGAAGCCTGAGCTGCAGGTGCCGCGCATGCCCAACGCGTCCCAGCCGTTGAGGCGTTCGAGCGTGTAGTTCTCCTTCAGGAAGGCAATCAGCACTTGGTCCGAACTGGCCGCGTCGGACGCACGGCGCGCCGTGGTCACGATGCCGTCGGCCGCTTCGCCGTAAGAAATGACCGTCGCCTGGCGTTCCAGCGTAATGCGCGTGTCGCCATCGACCGCCGCCGCGCTGTTGCGCAGGTCGCCGCCGGCCTGGCCTTCCGTCGTCGACGATGCCAGCAGCAACTGCTCGGCGCACAGCCGGCGCAGCAACAGCTGGTGCCACGCGCTGCCGCGGCCGTGACGCACCAGACACGCGACCTTGGTCTGGTGCATGGCGTAGATCATGGCAGTCGATGCGCAACTGCGGCCGAGCGCGTAGCAGATATCCGCCACTTCGGCGATGCCGAGACCGTCGCCGCCGAGTTCGCGCGGCACCGCAACGCCAAACAGCCGCTCGGCGCGCGCCGCGGCGATTGCCTCTCGCGGAAAGCGCGACTCGCCATCGACCGCCGCCGCATGGGCCGCGGCGACTGCCGCAACGTTGTCGACGCGCGCCCGCAAATCCGCACCTCCCGACTCGCTTGCATCGCCCACCGTCAGCTGAACGCCGCGTGTCGTGTCGCGAACGCGCGGCGCCTTCGGCAGGTTGCTGATCGTCGCAGTGCGGATGGTCATTGCATGCGCTCCCACGATGGAATCGTTTCCTCGCAATCGGCCTCGACAGCGATCCGTGTAGCCTCACAGGTAGAGCACAAAACACCAATTCATCGTGACATTTAGCGAGAATTGTCGATGTTCTTTGGCGTCAAGGTTACCGGTCGGCATCCCTGAACGCGAAAAATTGTCCTGGCCGAGTCACCTTCGGTTAATGAGATGGTGGCATCACAAAACGATCCGCCCGCGGCGGAAATTCTGGGGACAGTAACCTTGCTCGATCGCACCACTTCCCACGTCAGCGAGCGCGTCGGCGCCCTGGTCAGGGCGCTGCTCGCCAAGCGATCGATCGAGCGGCCGGTCAGCCGCGACGAGGATCTTGGCGAAAGCGGGTTGTCGTCTCTCGATATCGTTAATCTTATGCTCGCCGTCGAAGCCGAGTTTGACCTTACAATCCCCGAAACTGATATGCGGCCGGCGAACTTTCGCTCGATGGCGCGGATCGAGGAACTGGTGACGGCCTTGCTGGGCCTGGCCGACGCCGTTTGATTGATCCCCCGCTCCGGTTGCAGGCGTTGATGCGCAAAAAAGCCCGGCCTGCGCGTCCCAGGCCGGGCCTTGCCAGTATCCCTGCACTAATTCGGCATTGCGCTATTGCGGGTGATAGCCGTTCTGATTCTTGAGGTTTTTTTGCATGTTCGCGGCGCCGCCGGTCTTCGGCGCGCTTTGGTGCGTGCCACTGCCGCCGCTGGCCGCCGCGTTTTGCTGCGTGTTTCCGCTCGGGCCCGACATTTGGGCCATGGCCACCGACGAAGTCCCTAAAGCGAGCGCGCTGGCGATCGCCAGCATCTTAAGCGTGGACATCGATTTGCCTCCTGTTCCGATATACACAGATGGCAAACTCCCGCGCGCACGTCGCGTTCCTCCATGCCTCTTCCTGTAATTTCATTGTTCCATTGGAACAAAAATGATGTTGTGTCGGGATGCAGCGGCGGGACCGTCTTATCCACGATGGGCGAGCGCTGCCCAGCTCATCACGTCACCCGAAGTGTCCGCATGCAAGCCGGCACCGGCCGGCGACACAACCGGTTTGCTGGTTGATTCGGTGCCGCGCCAGCGCGCGACGATGGTGGCGATGGCCTGCTCGCTCAACCGTTCGGCGGCATCGAGACCGCCGCCCCAGATCGCCTGGCTCCGCGGGATGCACGCGTCCGGCAGTTCCTCGAAACGAAGATGCATCACGGTCTGCACGCCCGCCCCGATCGCCAGCGCCTCGCGGGTACCGAGCGACGGCAACAGCGACAGCAGCCGGCTCGCCGAATCGGATACCGCGCTGCGGACGATCTTCTGGTCGTCCTCGTGGCCGAGTCGCATGGCGAACACGGTCGAGCATTGCGAGATCAGCGTGGCGTCGAGCTGATGCGGACGCTGCGTCACCAGGCCGAGAAAGACGCCGTGCTTGCGGCCTTCCTTGGCGATGCGCGACAGTCCTTCGCGCGCGGCCTGGAAGCCTTTGCTCTGGTCGGCGTTGGCGTAGTTGTGGGCTTCCTCGCAAACGATCAGCAGCGGACTTTGGCCGTCGCTCCAAACGCTGAACTCGAACGCCAGCCGGAACAGGACCGACACGATCACTTCGACCGTCTCGGCCGGGAAGCCGGCCAATTGAATAATGCCCATCGGCCGCTCGTCGTCCTTGAGCCGCAGCAGCTGGCACAGAACCTCGACCATCGAGTCGTTGCCGTCGGTGTCGAAGATAAACGCATAGCGCGGGTTTTTGCGCACGGCGTCGAGGCGCATGAGCAGCCGCTGGTATTGCACCGCGAGGTCGCGATTCTCCAGCTTGCCCATGCGGCTTTCGGCTGCGGCAATGACATCTTCGAGCCGGTAAGGCGCCGGCGTATCGACCGTATAGCGCCCACCGCCGTCCGGCCCGACAGCCCGATAGCCGGGGCGCGAGGCGCCCTTGGCGCGGGCGTATTCGGTTTTGGCCAGCGGAATGAGTTGCGAAAGCAGGCTCACTTCATGCTCGGCGCGCGCCTGCGCACCGAAGAAGATTTGAACCAGCTCATCGAAACTGAACAGCCAGAACGGCAGCTTCAGATTGGCGGGACCGAACACCTCGGCGTGGCCGCCGAAGCACGCTGCGTATTCATTGTGGGCGTCGATCAGCAGCATGTGCAGGTCGCCGGCGGCCTGCATGATCTTGCGCAGGATCAGCGCCAGCGCGCTCGATTTTCCAGAGCCGGTGGATCCGACGATGGCGAAGTGCTTGCGCACCAGTTCCTCGACATTGACGGTCGCGGAGATCGAGGCATCCTGCCGCAGGCAACCAACCTCGACCGCGCTGTCGCTGGCCAACCCGAAGATGATCCGCAATTCGTCGCTGCCGGCGCCGACGACGAGGCTGCCGAGCTTCGGATAGGCGGCGACGCCGGTCTGGAAGCGCCGCTCGCCGGATTTTTCCACGACGATCTCGCCCATCAAGTCGATGCGCCCGACCGCTTCCGTGCCGCGCTCGCCGCCTGCTGGCTTTTCCAGGAAAATGTCGCACAGAGTCCCGATGGCGAGAGACCCGCTGTTTTGGATGCCGACCAGAGCGCCGACTGTCAGCTCGAGGCCGGCGGCAAATTGTGCGGTAGCCTGCGAGCCGCTCACCGCGATCACATGGCCGAGCGGCGCCGCTGAAGGTCCCACCGGCGAACTGCCGTGACCGACAAAGTTTGCTTCGCTACTGGAAGCGCCATCCGAAGCAGGAACGCGATCGTCGCCGTACATGATTGGACCACTCCGCCAAATCCCCGCACAACGGAATTTGCAATAAAGCCGATGCAGAAAACGATAATTTTCCGGCGCCGCGACCGCCACGCGTTCGCGCACGGTTAACAGCGTCTTTTGCTGAGCAGAATAATTTGATGGAGCCGTCTGGAGTCCCGCTGGCGCGGGAATGAGCGGGGCAAGCCTAGCCGCGCAGCGGCGCCGGCTGCTCGGCGAGCATCGCCTTGATCGCGACGCGGGTGGTGGAGGGATCGAGGCCGTGCTTTTCGACGAGGTCCCGGCAATCGGCGAAGATGGCGTCGGCATCCTGCATCATCTTCAGGCGCTTGAAATGGTCGTCGTAATGCACGCCCATGCTCGCGCCGACGATTTCGTAGATGTTCAATATCCGGAACGGCCAGTCGCGCTCGTGCGCGCACAAGGCGCGATGATCGGAGTGATAGACGGCGACCAGCGCATCGACGCCGGCCGCCTCGGCGGCCTCAAGCTCCGCCAGGTCCAGTTCGCGGCGATAGGCCGGCAGCGCTTTGAGATTGTTGCTTTGCAGGCCGACGGCGGGCTGATGCAGATCGACGATCTCGATGCCGGGCACGGCATGCAAAATGTCTTCTGCGGCTTCGACCACGCCGGCAATGCCGGGATGCCGGTGCAGCGCGACGCGCATCGGCACCGGCTCGCGCAACAGCGGCCGCAGCCGGTCAAGGTGCTTGCGCAGGTAGATGGTGAAAGGCGTCATATCGAACGGCTTGGCGCCGCGCATCTTTTCCAGCGTCGGCAGCGTGGTGTCGGAAAATTGCACCTGGCAGGACGGACACCACGAGACGACCTGTTTGCTCTTGCTGTGCGCGAGCTTGTCGATGGTGTTCTCGCCGAAGCGGCCGGACGTCGTCACGTCGCCGGTGCGCATTTGCACGACGCCGCAGCAATGGCTCGGCCCGCCCATCACCTCATAGCGCGCGCCGATGGCGTCCATGATGTCGAGCGCATGGAGCGCGATGTGCGGAGTCTTCAGCACATTGCAGCCGGTATAGAACACAAAATCGGGGAGTTCGCCGGCGGCCGGCCGCGTGGCGCCCTGCCCCAGCCGCGCCAGCAGCGCCTCCTCGAGCTGCAGCTTGGACAGATGGCCGACATCGCGCGCGACCAAGCGGAAGCCTTCTACGCCTTGGCGGCGCTGGGTCGTCACATCATTCGCCGCGCGCGCCATTTGCACTTTCGCCATATAGACCAGGAAGCGCGGATTGACGCCGTAGTCGCAGGCCTTGATGCATTCGCCGCTGAACACGCAGCCGCTGGCCCAGGCGCGCGCCGCCTCGGTGCCTTCGCCGTGGCGCAGAATATCGAGAATGCCGGTGATCACGCCGGCAGGATTGTCGCGCGCCTGTGTTTCAAGGCCGGCCGGTCCGGTGACGGGACATGCCTCGACGCATTTGCCGCAACGCGTGCAGGCGTCGACCATGGCGTCGACACGGGCCTGCAGAGTGGATTCAAATGTCTCAGGCATAGCCTTGGGCCCATTTGCATGGCACCGATGCCGCAACCGTACTCCCGACTCCGGCCCGATTGAAGGGGCTGCCGTTGAAGGGTTGGCCAAGTCGCGGTAAGACCGACGCCTTCATGCGCTTGGCGATCGGCCGGGCCGTCTGAAAAATCAGCCACCACAGGGGTGTGGATCGGCCAGCACGCCGCGACGGCGGGATGCGAGGACTACAATGGGTGAATTTGCGATCGGCCAGCCGGTTCCGCGCTTCGAGGACCCGCGGCTCGTCAAAGGCGGCGGGCGTTACGTCGCCGACATGGTGTTTCCCGGCATGGCGTTCGGCTACGTGCTGCGCTCCCCGCACGCCCACGCCCGCATCCGCGCGATCGACACCGCCAAGGCCAAGGCGGCGCCCGGCGTGCTTGCGGTGCTCACCGGCGCCGATTACATGGCCGCCGGCTTCGGCGATCTTCCGGTGCCGGGCGGGTTGAAGCGCCGCGATGGAGCATCGGGCTACAAACCGCGCTATCCGGCGTTGGTCGAGGATCGCGTCCGCATGATCGGCGACTACGTCGCCTTCGTGGTCGCCGACACTTATTATCAGGCGGTCGACGCCGCCGAGCTGATCGAGATCGATTACGAGCCGCTGCCGGCCATCGTC
>Ga0335074_10016583_pt1 | contig 10372 bp, 6 predicted proteins | sample Lox_Sample_23_FD_206715 | JGI IMG/M metagenome (GOLD analysis project Ga0335074, IMG submission 206715) | Soil microbial communities from Loxahatchee National Wildlife Refuge, Florida, United States - Lox_Sample_2.3 | ecosystem: Environmental > Terrestrial > Soil > Wetlands | place: USA: Florida...
GCCGCGTACAGCCCGGACCGAGGTATCGGACGCCAGCGGTCCCGCCCTTCGTGGAGACTTTTTCGACTATATGGCCGGCAACACTCCACCCTAAGCCGCGCACCGCGCGGCAACCGGTTACGGACAGTGCTGCGCGGCCATAACCCAGCCACCGCGCTAGCCGGAAAGCGGGGCCAGCACCCGCACCGGGCATAGTGACGCCGAAAAGCGCTTTGCGGCTGGCCAGAACCCATCGGCGCTGCACTCTGCCCGCCAGCGCGGCTACCGCTCTGCCGGCCACGCCGCAGCCACCCTGGGCTGTCTCCATCTCACCGGCACCGCCTTCACCGGACGCCCCTTGCATGGCAGAGCCTCTTATTCTCCCGGCCTGCAATCGAAGCTGGCCCTTGCCATGGGCCCGGTCCAGCGTTACACACGAGTTAATTAAAGCCTTAGATTAACTGGAGGCACGATGAGACCCCACATCCTCCACCCGCCCCCGGCAGTCCCGGACTCCGGCGGCCGGGCGCCCGGCGCCGCGCGCCGGGTCAGCCGCATCCTCGTCGCCGCCCTGGCCGGGTGCGGCCTGGTGTTAACCGCTCCGGCGTTCAGCCCGGCCGCGCAAGCGCAAACGCAGACGCAGACGCAGCTCGGCGAGACCGGATGGGCAGCGAGCTCCAACACCAATTCGTCCTCGGGCGACGCGCCGCAGAACGCCGTCGGCGGCACCAGCGGCCCCCGCTTCAGTTCGGATGCCTATCAGGCGCCCGGAATGTGGTGGCAGGTCAACATGGGCTCGCAGCAGACCTTCAACCAGGTCGAACTGAACTCGGGCGGCTACGGCGGCGACTACGCGCGCGGCTATGACGTAGAGGTCTCCAACGACGGCACCAAGTTCACCCCGGTCTACTTCGGTACTGGCACCGCGTCGCCGGAGACCGCTACGTTCTCGCCGCAGACCGCGCAGTACATCCGGATCCTGCTCACGGCATCTTCGACCACCAACTGGTGGTCCATGACGAGCTTCACCGCGGACAACACCCCGGTGACCGCGCCCACCGCGCCGGCGCCAGCGACCGGTGGCAGCCTGGGCCCGGATGTCTATGTGTTCAGCCCGAGCATGTCGGTGAGCTCTATCCTCAGCACGCTGAACACGATCTCGAACGCGCAGGTCTCCAATCAGTTCGGCACGGCCAGGTACGAGATCCTTTTCGAGCCAGGGACCTACGGCTCGTCGTCTGACCCGCTGGTGTTCACCGTCGGCTACTACGAGGCCATCGCGGGGCTGGGCCAGAACCCCTCCGACGTCGTGATCAACGGCGCTATCAACTCCTACAACCAGTGCACGAACGGCGATCAGTCGGAGTGCTACGCCACCGACAACTTCTGGCGCTCGATATCCAACCTGACCATCAACGTCACCGGCATGACCGGCTGTTTCAACGACACCGACGTGTGGGCGGTCTCCCAGGCGTCCCCGCTGCGCGACGTCGAGGTCACCGGGGGCAACCTCACGCTCATGGACTACTGCGACGGATCACCCGACTACGCCAGCGGCGGGTTCATCGCCGACTCCGTGTTCAGCGGCGGCGTCGTGACCAACGGCTCCCAGCAGCAGTACTTCGTCCGCGACAGTGACATCGACAGCTGGAGCAACGGTGTGTGGAACCAGGTGTTCTGCGGGGATCCGGGCGCCCCAGCGCAGAGCTTCTCGTCTGACTCGGGCGACAGCGGTGGTACCGAGCCCTACACGACGCTTGGCAGCTGCCCGGTGACCGAGGAGGAGCCGTACCTGTACGTCAGTTCCTCGGGCAGCTACAACGTGTTCGTCCCGGCGCCGCAGGCCAACTCCAGCGGGCCGACGTGGAGCGCCAGCAGCAACACCCCAGGTACCTCGCTCTCGCTGTCAACCTTCTATGTCGTCAACTCCTCGAGCAGCGTGGCGCAGATAAATGCCGCGCTGGCGGCTGGTGACAACCTGCTGTTCACGCCGGGCGTGTACAGCTACGGCTCGACGATCAATGTCACGAACGCGAATACCAAGATCATCGGACTCGGTTTCGCCACGCTGATCCCGACCAGCGGCAACATCACCATGGACGTGGCTGACGTGCCCGGGGTCAATATCTCGGGCCTGATCTTCGACGCGGGACCGTCCCAGTCTTCGTCCCTGCTGCAGGTCGGCACCGAGGGCTCGGGCGTCAGCAACGCCGCGAACCCCGTCAGCGTGGACGATGTGTTCTTCCGCGTCGGCGGAGCCGAGGCGGGCACGGTGGCTACCGCGTTCGTGGACAACAGCAACAACTCGATCATTGATGACGTGTGGGTCTGGCGCGCCGACCATGGCGCGGGTGCCGGCAGCTGGACCGGCGATCAGTCGGCGACTGGGCTTGTGGTCAACGGCAACGACGTGGAGGCCAACGGCCTGGCGGTCGAGCACTTCCAGCAGTACGAGACGATCTGGAACGGCCAGGGCGGAACCGATCTCTTTTTCCAGAACGAAAACCCCTACGAGGTGCCCAGCCAGTCGGTATGGATGTCGAGTGCCACCCAGGACGGCTACCCGGCCTTCTATATCCCGTCGAGCGTGACGTCGTTCACTGGGTACGGCATGGGCAGTTACTCCTACTTCGACCAGGGCGTGAGCATCGAGAACGCCATGGCCTTCCAGTCGCCCGATACCCCGGGCGTCACCTTCAACGACATCCTGACCGTGTTCCTCAGCGGCTCCGGCGGGATCGAGTCGGTCATCAACGGCTCAGGCGCGGCGGTGGACTCCAGCTTCGGCGGCCCCGCCGACGTGGTGACATACCCGTAGTTCCGTCCGGCTGACGTATGCCGTCCCGGGTGGCTGCCGTCCGGGACGGCACACGGTTTTACCCGGCGGGCTGGTCAGCGGCTGGCGCGGGCCGCTGACAGCTCATCGACGGTGTGGCCGGCGGCGCAGCGCAGTTCGGCGCTGACCGGGGCGTCACAGCCGTCATGGCGGAGTTCGATGGGACCGCCGTCGGGCTGCAGCCACCGATCGCCCCATTGCATGAGGGCGACGAACGCGGGCAGGAAGTCGGCGCCCATCGGCGTGAGGGCATAACCCTGGCGGGTGCGTGCGCCGGGATCACGGTAGGGCTCACGGCGCAGCAGGCCGGCATCGGCCAGTTCGCGCAGCCGGGCGGCGGTCACCGGCTCACTGAGCCCGGTGCGCTCGGCAAACTCCTCGAAACGGGTGGCGCCGTAGAACGCCTCGCGCATCACCAGCAACGCGGAGCGGGTGTGCACCACCTCGGCCGCCTTGCCCAGGGAGCACCGGCTCGCCTGCCACGAGCCCCGCGGCTCGAGTTCGCCCGTCATGCGGATCACACCAGACATGCGTTCATCATATCTGACTTAGCAATATCTAAGTCAGCTTGCTAGCATGCTGGCTATGCAATCTATAAGCCAGCTCTCGGGCCCGGGCGGGCGCACTACCGGGCGCCGCGCCGACGCTTCTCCCCGGCTGGTGATGGTCATCGTGTGCGCGGGCGTGGTGCTCGCGTCGCTTGACCTGTTCATCGTCAACGTCGCGCTCCCGGACATCGCCCGGGACCTGCACCAGCACAACCTGGCCGAGCTTTCCTGGGTGCTGAACGCCTACGCGATCGTCTACGCGGCCGCACTGGTGCTCCTCGGCCGCCTCTCGGAAAGCCGCCGCCGGGACAACGGCTTCCTGCTCGGAGTGATGATCTTCACGCTCGCCTCGGCCGCGTGCGGGGCCGCGCCGGACCTCACGGTGCTGGTGGTGTTCAGGATTGTGCAGGCCCTGGGAGCGGCCCTGCTGACCCCGACATCGCTGAGCCTGGTACTCGCTACCACCCCGGCGCAGCGGCGTCACGGGGCGGTCCGGGCCTGGACGGCCGTTGGCGGACTGGCCGCTGCGCTCGGCCCGGTCGTCGGCGGGCTGCTGGTGACCGCCGGCTGGAGATGGGTGTTCTACGTCAACGTTCCCATCGGGCTGCTCGCCGCCGTGATCGGCTGGCGGAGGCTGCCCCGGGTGGCCGGTCACCCCGTCCCGCGCCCGGACGGGCTCGGAGCGGTGCTCGTCACAGCGGGCACAGCAGCGCTGACGCTGGGCCTGGTAGAGAGCAGCGGCTGGGGCTGGGGGAGTGCCCGCACAGTGTCCGCGCTGGCGGTCGCCGTGGTCGCGCTGGCCGCGTTCGGCTGGCGGTGCGGTCATCATCGCGCCCCGCTCATCGAGCCGGCCTTGCTCCGGGTGCGCGCTTTCAGCGGCTCCTCGCTGGTGGCGGTCATCTTCTCGACGGCGTTCGGGGCGATGCTCTTCTCCCGGGTCCTGTGGTGTCAGGACGTATGGGGCTGGTCGGCGCTGCGCACCGGGCTGGCGCTGGCGCCCGGGCCGCTCATGGTCCCGCTCTTCTCGTTCCTGGTCACCGGGCGGCTGATCAAGCGGCTGGGCCCAGGCCCGGTCATCGGCGTCGGCGCAACGGTTTTCGCAGCGGGAGCCGCCTGGTGGGTAGTAGCCACCGGGCTCAGCCCTGACTACGTGGGCGACATGCTCGGCGGCATGCTGCTCACCGGAGCCGGGGTCGGCCTGACGCTGCCGACGTTCATGGCCACCGGCGCGGCGTCGCTGCCCGCGCGCTCGTTCGCCACCGGCTCGGCCGTGCTCAACATGCTGCGCCAGGTCGGAATGGCGGTGGGAATCGCGATCTTCGTGGCTGTGCTGGGCACGCCGCACAGCCCGCACGCCGTCCTGTCCGCTTACCGCACCGAGTGGCTGGTGATCTCCGTCAGTTCGCTCATCGCCGCGGCCGCCGGTGTCGCCACGCTGCGCAGCCGGCGGGCAGCGGCAGCATCACAGCAGGCGGCCGGGCTGGAGCCAGTCGGCGCAGCGGCTGCGGACACCGCGCCATGACAGTCCCGGGTGATCAGGCGTAGGCCCAGTACCCCAAGAAGATCGCCAGGCCGGCTGCGACACACAGGCAGGCGACGAGCCAGAACCGGATCACGATTGTGGTCTCGGTCCAGCCGACGAGCTCGAAGTGATGCTGCAGCGGTGCCATACGGAACACCCGGCGCCCGGTCATCTTGAAGAACCCGACCTGGATGATCACCGACGCTGTGACGATCACGAAGAGCCCGCCCAGCACGAGCAGCAGCAACTGGGTCTTGGTGCAGACGGCCAGCCCGGCCAGGACTCCGCCGAGCGCCAGCGAACCGGTGTCGCCCATGAAGATCTTGGCAGGCGGCGCGTTCCACCAGAGAAATCCCATGCACGCACCGGCGGCTGCCGCAGCGACGATCGCGAGATCAAGCGGGCTGGCCATCGCTTCGCAGCGCGCGATCATCGGTCCGTTTGTGCAGTCGTTGCGCGACTGCCAGAACGCGATGAGGACGTAGGCGGCCAGCACGAGGATGGCCGGCCCGGTGGCCAGCCCATCCAGCCCATCGGTCAGGTTCACGGCGTTCGACGCAGCCGCGATAAGAACGACGATCCAGATAACGAACGGGATGAGGCCCAGGCTGGGGCCGATGTCGCGCACCAGGGACAGCGACGGATCGGCCGGGGTCAGGTCGAAGCTGTCCGGGAACCGCAGCACCAGCACGGCGAAGACAGCGCCGACCACCAACTGGCCTGACAGTTTCGCGCCGCTCCGCAAGCCAAGGCTGCGGTGTTTGTAGATCTTGATGAAATCGTCGACGAAGCCGACGGCGCCCAGGCCGGTCATCAGCGCCAGGACGAGCAAGCCGCTCGGTGTCGGCGCGGTCTCGGTAAGAGCATGCGCCGCGAAGTAGCCAGCGACCCCCGCGACGACGATGACCGTTCCCCCCATGGTGGGGGTGCCGCGCTTTGTGTGGTGAGCTTCCGGTCCGTCGTCCCTGATGAGCTGGCCGTATCCCCTCCGGCGAAACACCCGGATCGCCAGCGGGGTGCCGGACAGCGCGAGCAGCAACCCGACGAACCCGGCCTCCAGGATCTCAATCACTAGATGAGCCGCCCGGGATCGGCCAGTGATTCAGCAGTAAAGCGAAGCGGTCGGACGGCGGATGCACCCGTACATGATGCCGCTTCGGACCTAGTGCGGCGCACTCTTGCGAGAAGCGGCGCCGCGCGGCGCCTGTGAGCCGCAGGCTCGCAAACCCTAACAAAACGCAAACGCTGATTCGCCCCCGGAAACACTATGCTCACTCGGCAGGTACCCGACGATGGGCAACCAGAACGCGGTGGCAGCACTCTTGATGGCGCCGGAGAACGGACGGGGGTCGCCGATGCTGGCAGCGGCTGTCGGCGGTCCAATCATGAGCCGCGCCGAGGTGGACGCGGCGCTGGAGCGGCTGCGCGCCGAAGAGGACGAGATCTCCGCCACGCTCCTCGAGCTTGAGAATCATCCTGGGTACCGGTTACTCAACGGCGCGGCCCTCCTGGATGGCCTCACGCTGGAGCGCTGGACGAAGGCCAAGACCGTCATCGGGACGCTCTGGGAAGGCCTGGCCGCCCACAAGCAGACAGTTCAGGCGGCGGCCGACCTGAGGGCCAGACGCCAGCATCCGGGAATGGCGGAGCTCGCCGAACTGACCAGGCTGCTGACCGGAGCGTCGGTCGAGCTAACCGGCCCGGAAATCCCGCTTGAGCGCCGTAGCTTGCTCGAGGGCTCGCACATGACCGAGCACCTGACGCTGGCTGCTCTTGTCGCCCGGATGAACAGCGGGTTCCGCAGCGTCACCGAGGTCGTCGCGAGTGCCGATGACGCATGGTCGCAGGAGGCATCGCGACTGCGCGGCATCGAATCGGCGTGGCACGCGGACGCCGAGCTTGTGCAGACGCTTGGCCTTCAGCCGGGCGGGGATCCGGCCGCAACCGAGGTGGACCGCATCGGCACCGACCTGACCAGCCTGCGTGCGACGGTCAACGCTGATCCGCTGTCGCTCTGGCGGGACGGGACGCTGGACACTGGCCGGTTTGACCGGCTGCAAAGCGCCGCTGACGCGGCCCACGGTGTCCTGGAGCGGGCAGCCCAGGTGCGCACGGGGTTCGAGCAGCTGGCCGCCCAGATCAGCGCGCTGATCAGTTCGGTGGCCGCAGCCGAGGACAGCCTGCGCGCCGCGGCGCAGCAGGTGAGGGAGAAGATCGCCGGGTCAACGGCGGCTGGCGCCACGGATGTCGCGCCGGCTCTTTCCGGGCGGCTGGCGGCGCTGTCCGCGCTTCGCGGGCGCGCTCGCTGGCCCGAACTGGCCGCGCAACTGGATCAGCTGCAGCGCGATGCCGCGGCAGCAGCCGAAAGCACGCAGGCTGCGCTGGCAACCGTGATGGCGCCGCTGGCCGAGCGGAAGGAACTCCGCGGCCTTCTTGATGCCTACCAGGCCAAGGCGAGGCGGGCCGGACTGGCCGAGGATCTCGGCCTGGCCGAGGACTACCGCCGGGCCAAGGATCTGCTCTGGACGGCACCGTGTGACCTGGTTCAGGCACGGGCCGCGGTGCGGGCGTACCAGATGTCGGTGGCGAGCCGGTCCGCCCGGCCGGCTGCGAACGATGGAGTGCAAGCTGCGCGAGGCAGCGAAGGAGACCCGCAGCATTGACCGCTTGTGCCCGGGCCGGCTGTTCCGGCGTAATCGAGGATGGCTACTGCAACGTCTGCGGCATGGTCGCGCTGTCTGGGCCACCAGGGGGATCCAGCCAGGTCAGCACGGCCGGATCGGTGGGGTCAGCCCCGTCGGCTGCTTCGGCCGCTTCGTCTGCCTCAGGATCCTCACCCACCAGCGCCAGCCGCAGCACGTCCGGCCGCACCCGGACCGGATCGTCAGCAGCGTCCAGGCGCGGAATGCTCGGCGTTGGCCTGGTCGAGGTGCCGCCGGTCCCGTACCGGGACCCAGCCGGCGCCATTCTGGAGCGGCCTGAGGTTCCCGAGAGCAAGCGATTCTGCGGCAACTGCGGGAAGCCGGTAGGCCGGGCCAAGGACGGTCAGCCGAGCCGGACCGAGGGCTTTTGCCGGCAATGCGGGTCCCATTACTCGTTCACACCGAAGCTGCGCAAAAGCGATCTGGTAGCCGGCCAGTATGAGGTGATTGGCTGCCTGGCCCACGGCGGCCTTGGCTGGATCTACCTGGCCCACGACCGGAACGTGAGCGACCGCTGGGTGGTGCTCAAGGGCCTGCTTGACACCGGCGATGCCGACGCGATGGCAGCAGCGGTAGCCGAGCGGCAGTTCCTCGCCCAGGTAGAGCACCCGAACATCGTCAAGATTTACAACTTCGTCCAGCATCCCGATCCGACCACGGGGACGCTCGTCGGTTACATCGTGATGGAGTATGTCGGCGGCCAGTCGCTGAAGGAGATGCTCTCGGAACGCCGGCAGCCGGATGGCAGCATCGAGCCAATGCCGCTCGGCCAGGCCATCGCCTACGCCCTCGAGGTTCTCCGCGCACTTGGCTATCTGCACGGTCTGGGCCTGCTGTTCTGTGACTTCAAGCCGGAGAACGTGATCCAGAGCGAGGAACAGATCAAGCTCATCGATCTCGGCGGCGTCCGGCGCATTGATGACAACACCAGCCCGATTTACGGAACGGCTGGTTACCAGGCACCGGAGATCGCAAAAGACGGCCCGTCGGTCAGTTCCGACCTCTATACCGTCGCCCGCTCGCTCGCCGTGCTCACATTCACCTTCAAGGGCTACGCCAGTACCTTCGCGGCGGCATTGCCGGAACGCGCCGCGGTGCCGCTGCTGACCCGGTTTGAGTCCTATGACCGGCTGCTGCGCCGCGCTACCGACCCGGACCCGGGCCGCCGGTTCGAATCAGCTGCGGAAATGGCCGAGCAGCTGACCGGCGTGCTGCGCGAGGTCCTCGCCGAGGACGACGGCCAGCCGCGGCCGGCGCCGTCAGGCGTCTTCGGACCCGAGACGCGCACGGTCGGCGCCGGCGCCGGCGCCGACGCCGGTGACGGTGACAGTAAAACCGCATCGGATGGCGCCGCCCCGCCGGCGCTGTCTCCCCGCGCGGCGGCCGAAGCGCTGCCGGTGCCGCTCGTCGATGGGTCCGATCCGGGCGCCGGATACCTGGCCGGGCTGAGTACGGCGGTGCCCGCCGAGGTCGCCCGCCTCCTCGCTGCCGCGCCTGCTGACTCGACCGAAATCAGCTTGCGGCTCGCCCGCGCCCAGATCGAGTCCGGTGATTTCACCGCGGCCGGGGCCGTCCTGGACGGTCTGGAGACCCGGCTCGCCGCCGAGGGCGGTGACTGGCGAGTCGACTGGTACCGGGCGCTCGCGCAACTGGCCATGGGCAGCTCAGCGGCCAGCGCCATGTTCGATCAGATCTACTGGCTGCTCCCGGGCGAGGCCGCGCCCAAACTGGCGCTGGCGGTCGCGGCCGAACTGGCGCGCGACTGGTCAGCCGCGGCCCGCTACTACAGCCTGGTCTGGGTCACCGACCGGTCCTATGTGACCGCGGCCTTTGGCCTGGCCAGAGTACGCATGGCCGAAGGCGACGTCGACGCCGCCGTGCGCGCGCTTGACTCGGTCCCGGCCACCTCAAGCCACTACCTGTCAGCCCAGATCGCCGCGATCAGTGCCCGCATTCGCGGCCCCAGGCGATCGGAGCTGAGTCTGGCGTCCGTCTCGGAAGCCGGGGCCCGGCTTGGCGCCCTCGGACTCGACGTGGAGCGCCGCGAACTCCTGGAATCTGAAGTGCTGGAGGCGGCGCTCGCCTGCATGCTGGCCGCCGGCCGCCCGGGCTCCAACGGCACCAGCGTGCCCCCGGCCGGCGGGACCCTCCTCGGCGTCGGGCTGACCGAGCGTGACCTGCGCATCGGCCTGGAACGGACGTACCGGACGCTGGCTCACCTCGCGCCAGACGCGGCCCACAGGACAGCGCTCGTCCGGCGGGCTAACAAGGTACGGCCATGGACGCTGCTGTGACCGTCACCGCCGCTGAAGCGGGCCGGGCCTGCCCGGAGTGCTCAGCCCCGGTGGAGGCCGGAGACCGGTTCTGCGAGTTGTGCGGGCATCAGCTTGACGGCTCGGTCGGTCGGCCGGGACCACACGCACCTGATACTCGGCCTGCCGCGTCTGGGGTTTCGAGTAACGGGGCCTCGCACGCTGGGGTTTCGTGTACAGAGTGCGGCGGTCACGACATCAGCGAGGACGGCTACTGCAACCGGTGCGGTCATCGCCAGCCGGCCGGACGTGACCACGAAGAGACCGGTACGGCGCATGCGGCCGGCGTCAGCGACCGAGGCCACCATCCGCACAACGAGGACGCGATGGCCATCGCCGCGGCGCGGCTGCCAGCCGGCACGCCTGCCGTGGTCGCAGTCGTCTGCGACGGCGTCTCGACGACCCCGGACGCGGCGGCGGCATCCCTGGCCGCCGCCGAGGCCGGGTCGAGCGTGCTCGTGCGGGCGATCAGC
>Ga0335074_10016584_pt1 | contig 10372 bp, 8 predicted proteins | sample Lox_Sample_23_FD_206715 | JGI IMG/M metagenome (GOLD analysis project Ga0335074, IMG submission 206715) | Soil microbial communities from Loxahatchee National Wildlife Refuge, Florida, United States - Lox_Sample_2.3 | ecosystem: Environmental > Terrestrial > Soil > Wetlands | place: USA: Florida...
AGGCGCCAATCATTTCGGTGACCTCGCCCCTGGGAAACCTGCCATCCGGCGGAGCGCTGCTCGCGGCGCTGAGTTTGGCGGGTATGCGGTTGGCTCCCGGAAGAGCTAGGGCGCGGATCGCTTCGGGCGGGATGTAACGCCCGCCGAAACCACGACCGGAAAGGTACTCGTCGTGGCCGCGGCGGTGCGCGGCGTCGGCGCGACGGACCGATTCCTCGACCGGTAGCTCGGCGAAGAGCGCTTCGACGCGGTAGCGAGCCAGCCGCAGGGCGTCCAGCAGCGCGTGCGTGGCGGGCGCAGACGCCATGGAAATGTCCCAGATCAGGTTGCGCCCGTCGGCCATGGCGCGCAGCCCGGCCCGCTTGGCCAGGAACTGCGCCTCGGCGTGGGCCATGTCGGCGACGTCCATCGGCGCCAGCCCCGCCATCATCGGGATCAGGCCGTGGGCGGCCATCCGCAAGAGAACCCTGTCGATGCTGATGGTGAAGTACCGGCACCGATCCACACAAGCCGCGTGAAGCATCCCGGGCTTGTCGGCACCAGGCAGCCCGCCAGCCACCACAGCCCGCCACTCACACGGCGCGCCCTCGGCCTCCTGGTACATCGAAGCCACCAGCAAGCCCTGTTCCTGGTTCCGCTCACACTCCCAGATCACGGTTATTCTTACCATATCTTGACATGGTAATCATGGACGAATCAGGGACGCGGCCTCATCTCGTCGCCTCTTCCCGCTCCCCCGGCAGGGCGAGCGCGCCGTCGCCCACCCCGGCCCCAGCATGACCAGCCATTAAGCAGGGCGTCCGTGAACCTTTAACCGCCCACGGAACGTGTTTGGTTATAGGCGTTACAGATGTCTAGTTCGTGGATATTAACGTGACAACGGGCGCAAGTCGGTCGAGGGGCATTCGTGACGCTGTGCACGGAAGACGGGGTGTCGGCATGAGAAGCGGTACGGTCCCAACGGTCCCGAGCAGATGCGTGCCATGGGAGCTTGACGAGAAGCCAACCCCGAGTTGGCCGTTCCTCAGCTATCTCGAGCTCCGGGCCGCATCAGCATCTGTCCCCGTCGCCCGCAGGCGCGCGCGTGCTGTCACTGAACAGTGGGGACTGCAGGCCATCTCCGACGACGTTGAGCTGACGGTCTCAGAACTGGTGACGAACGCGGTCGAGGCGGCACTGAGGACGTGGCCGACATCAAGACCTACCCCCTTACCGGTATGCCTGTGGCTCGCATCGGATCTGGAAGCGATCCTGGTCCAGGTGTGGGACAGTAGCCCGGAGATGCCGCAACCCCAGATGCCGAGGCCGGACCAAGAACGAGGTCGCGGGCTGTTGCTCGTCGCGGACGTAAGTCGCGCGTGGGGGATGTACTGGAAAGCAGGCGGCAAGGTGATTTGGGTGGTTATCTGACGTACGACGTCTAGCACCACCAGGAGCCCGGCCCATGAAGATCCTGCACACCAGCGACTGGCATGTCGGCAAGGTGCTCAAGGGCCGGGATCGCCATGACGAGCAAGCGGCTGTGCTCAGCAGCGTCGCGCAGATCGCACGAGCCGAGGACGTCGACCTGGTCCTGGTTGCCGGGAACCTGTTCGACAGCGCCGCACCCAGCGCGAAGGCGCAGGGCCTGGTTATGCGCACGCTGCTGGCGCTGGGCGAGGCCGGGCGCCAGGTGATCGCGATCGCCGGCGATCACGACAGCCCGGCCCTGCTTGAATCGGTCTACCGCCCGGCGCTCAGCCAGGCCGGGGTTCACGTGCTGGGCACGCCGAGGCGCCCCCGCCGGGGCGGCTTGCTCAGGCTGCGCACCCGCGCTGACGAGCAGGTCAACGTGGCGGCGTTGCCGTTCCTGTCGCCCGGGCAGGCGGCCCAGGCCGCCGAGGCCCTGCCGCCGAACCTCGCCGAACACGCCCTCGACCACCCCAGCCAGATCGCGGCGATGCTGCAGGTACTCACCGAGGGCTTCACCCCCGACGCTGTCAACGTGGTCATGACGCACACACGACTGGCCGGCGCCCGCCCCAGGGACAACCAGAGCGGGCTGCCGCCGGACGTGTTCCCGCCGTCGGCGCAATACGCCGCGCTCGGCCACCTGCACCAGCAGCAGGAGATCCCCGGCCCCTGCCCGATCTTCTACTGCGGATCCCCACTGGCTATTGAATTCTCAGATATTCAGAACGTTCCCTCCGTCCTCATCATCAGCGCAGAACCCGGCGTACGTGCCTCCACAACGGCGGTGCCGGTCACCGGCGGCCGGGCACTGCGCACCCTCCGCGGGTCTCTCGACGAGGTGATCGCCGCAGGCGACCGGGCGGACGACGGCTACCTGCGGGTGGTGCTGGCCGAGCCCGCCCGGCCCGGCCTCGGCGACCTCGTCCGGGAGAAGCTTCCGAACGCTCTCGAAGTGGTGCTCGCCGACGAGTACCAGGCCCAGCCCATGGCCTACGGCGGGCACACCCGGACCGGCCGCAGCCCGCTGGACGTGTTCGGCGACTACCTGGCCGGGCAGAACATCGTCGATCCGCGCCTGGACAAGCTGTTCGCCGAGCTCCTCACCGAAGTAACAGAGGCAGCCGGAGACGGCGCCAGCGATACGGCCGAGCCGCCAGCGTCGGCGACCGGCTCGCAGGAGGCGTGATGCGACCACTGCGGTTGCTGCTGGACGGGTTCGGGTCGTACCGGCGGCCGACCGAGGCTGATTTCTCCGACACTGATTTCTTCGTGCTCACCGGGCCGACCGGGGCAGGCAAGACCACGGTGATCGATGGCATCTGCTTCGCGCTGTACGGCACGGTGCCGCGGCGCGATAGCCGGGACACGATCGGCCAGCCACTAGCCCCTGAGCCCAGCGACTGCCGGGTTGCCCTGGTCTTCGAGGCGAGCGGGAAGCGTTACGCCGCTGTGCGCACGCTGTCCCGTGACCAGGAGAGCGGGCCTGCGGCGCAGGCGCGGCTGGACCTGCTCGACGGCTCGATCCCGGCCGACGCACCGCTGACTGAGATCCTCGACGCTTCTGCCGACCTGCTCGCCGAGGGGCCGGACCAGGTCACCGCGGCTGTGCAGGATCTGCTTGGGCTCAGTTATCAGCACTTCACGCAGTCGGTTCTGCTGCCACAGGGCAGGTTCGCCGAGTTCCTGCAGGCAGAGCCGGATCGCAGGCACAAGCTTCTTGTGGAGCTGCTGGCGTTCGGCGCGTACGGAAAGATAGGCCAGCTTGCCCGCGACCGCGCCGGCCGGGCCGCCGACCAGGTCCAGGCCGCGCAGCGGGAACGCAACGAGCTCTCCGCAGCCGCCAAGGCGGCCGACGAACGTGCCGGTGCGCGGATCGAGGAGCTGGGCGCTCTCGTCAGCACCGTCGAATCCCAGGTGAACGATCTCGCCAGGGTGAGCGAGCAGGCCCGGCTGATGACGGAGAAGGCGGAGCAAGCCCGCGCGATGGTCAGCCTGCTCGCCGTTATCTCTGTGCCGGCCGAGGTTCCCGAACTGGCCGAAAAGGTTGCCCGGGCTGAGCAGCTTGTGGTCACCCGCAGACAGCTAACCGACGATGCCCGCCAGGTTGCCGAGAATGCGCAACTCGTTCGTGATGGTCTGCCCGATCGGCGCCAGGTGGAAGCGTTCGGAAAATCTTATGAGAAGCGCCGCAGCCTGATCGCCCAGCTCGACCGGGAGCGGCAGCAGCTAGCCACCAAGCTCGACACCGAGAGGACGCGCCTGGCCGCGATGGAAAGCCTGCAGCGCCGGACCGAACAGGTCCAGGCCGCGCAGGTCGCGGCGGCCCAGGTGAACGCGGTATACGCGCTGGCCGTGCGCCTCCGGCTAGGCCAGCGGTGCGCGGTATGCCAGCAGCCGGTCGGTGCGCTGCCGCGTCACCAGATTCCGCGGGGCATGCGGGAGATCAAGGCTGTCGCCGAGTCCGCCGAGGCGAACCTCGATCTGGCGCGGGATGCTCACGCCGCTGCCGCCACGCAGGCGGCGGTCGCCCGGGTTCGGATGGAGAACACCAAGCAGCGTCTCGACGAGCTGAACGAAACGCTCGCCGATGCGCTGGGCGAGTCGGAGGCAAAGAACGTTCTGGCTGCGATCGTCGAGGCCGAGATCCGGCTGCGTGGCACCCGTGAGGATGCGCGGGCGGCGCGGATTCAGGCACAGGCAGCGGAGAGTGACCGCGCGACGCTGGCCAACAAGGAGCGTTCGGCGTGGGACGAATTCCGGCGGGCGCGCGACTCCGTAGCCGGGCTCGGCGCTCCGGCAGTGGCTGACCCGGGACTCCCCGCCGCGTGGTCGGCGCTGTCCGACTGGGCCGATGAGCAGCAGGCCGAGCAGGCCGGGCGGCTGGCAGAGCTGGAGGCTGATGCCGCCGCGCAGCAGGATCAGGTCGACGCGCTGACCGCGGCCCTGCACGAGCTGCTCGCCAGCCACGAGGTCGACGTGGCCGAACTCGCCAATGCTCCCGCCGCCGTCGCCGCGCTCCGCTCCCAGGCGGTTAGTGACTTCGTGCGGCTCGCCCGTGACCGGGAGCGGCTGGACACACTTGACGAGCAGATCATCGCGGCGAGGGAGGAGCAGCTGGTCGCTGGCGATCTCAGCAAGCTCCTGCAATCGGCCTCGTTCGAGCGCTGGCTGTGCAGCGAGGCCCTGGACTCGCTGGTCGCCGAGGCGTCCGTCACGCTGAAGGAGCTGTCCGACGGCCGGTACCAGCTCGACCGGGACGACCGCAGCGACCTCGTCGTGATCGACTACCAGGACGCCGGGGCACGCCGCCCGGTGCACACCCTGTCCGGCGGCGAGACGTTCCAGGCGTCGCTGGCCTTGGCTCTCGCGCTGTCCCGTCAGGTCGCCGGGCTGTCAGCCGAGATGCGCAAGCTGCAGTCGCTGTTCCTGGACGAAGGTTTCGGCACCCTGGACGCGGAAACCCTTGACACGGTCGTGACCACGCTCGAGCGCCTCGCCGCCGACGAGGACCGCATGGTCGGCCTGGTCACCCACATCCCGGCGCTAGCCGACCGGGTCCAGGTCCGCTTCACCGTGAGCCGCGACGCCAGCGGTTCGTCCCTGCGCAAGGAACGCTGACGCCCAGCCGAGATTCAGATTCACGGAACCCGAACACTTGACACCTAACCCACCTGCTGACCACCGAGTGGACTGCCTCCGCACGTTCCCGGCCGGGCATCCGTGAATGGTATGCCCGGATAATCACCTTCATCCAGACCAGAATCTGAACGAGAATGCACCAATAGTCCGGTCACAGCCCAATGCCACCTAGGCTGCTTCGATCGTGGCAACAACCTGCGGGTTTAACCTAGCGACCAGCCAGGGGCCAGCCCGGTGACCCGTACCAGCCACGCACAGCCGCGCTGCCGGATTCCGGTCACCGGCAGTCTCCCTTACCGCGGAGAGTTTTTCGAAACTATCGCCGGCAATACTCCACCCTGAGCCCAGCAGCCCGCAGTAACGGGTTCCGGTGCGGCCATAACCAGCCACCGCGCCAGCCGGAAAGCAGGCCCGCACCCGCACCCTTAGTACAGCCTCACCCCAAGCCCCTTTCCTGTACCTGAGCCACAACCCGCCGGCGCTCCTGAGCTGCCACTGCCCCGGCAGAACCCGGGCCAGCAGGACCATAACGGCCCGGCCACCTGACAGAAGAGTGGCGCACCCGCCTGCTCATCCCACGCCGTCACACACGCACCATCACGACTCACCAGCCACTGGCGTTGCAGCCGCGCGCCGCTGCTGCCCGAGCAGGGCGGGCGCCGCAGGGGGCCAGGCATCCAGACGGCAACGCCACAGGCAGGCTGTCAAGTCCTGCATACCTGTGGGGGCTTTTGAACGCGTTATCCACAGTAGGCACACATTTCATCGTCATTGAATCGCGGGTCGATGAGACTGCCCAGTGATGGAGCGCAGGGAAGGTGTCATCTCGATCCCATCCTGCGCAAACCGGCCGTGTGACCGAACTGCCACCGCTAGGAGCCCGCCGTGACCGTAAGCCCTGTTGTCGCTATCGTGACCCTGCTGGCGTTGCTGACCCTTGCGCTGGTAGCGCTCATCCGAGCCCAGCCCGCCGATATTCCGAAGATCCTGCGGCAACCGACTCGATGGTTTACGAAGTAACATTCGCAGATCCGTGATCATACACACGAACCGATCGAACACACGATCCCTTCCAGTATTATCCCCGTTATGGACTTTGACCGGCTGACTGTCGCCTTGCTTGTGCTGCGCGAGGATGCGCCGGAACTCACCGAGGAGCAGGAAGCTGACCTGCAGGACGCGCACATGGCTCATCTTGCGGGCCTGCACGAGGCCGGCCATCTGGTCGCGGCGGGACCGCTGCTCGATCCGGGTTCCTACTTTCGGGGGCTGTCCATCTTGTCTGTGGGAGTGGACGAGGCCCGTGCGCTGAAGGAGGCTGATCCCGCGGTCAAGGGCAGAGGCCGTCGGCTGAGGTCCAGGGCCAGCGATCGTGAGCAATCGAGTAGCAAGGAGACATGATGGAGGCCGAGCCTGACATCACTCAGCGAGCGGCCCAGCCTTATGTGGGCATCGGCGGGTGGGTCACGATGGCGGCCATCGGGTCGGTAGCCGACCGCATCCCCGAGATCTTCAGCTGGCTGGGCCCACGCGGCATCGCGCCAGCGGGGCCGCCGTTCTTCCGGTACAACATCGTCAACATGGAAGGGCAGCTTCAGGTGGAGGCCGGCGTTCCCGTGGCCTCGGCGGTCCAGGACGACGGTGATATCCGCGCTGGGACGCTGCCCGCAGGCCGGTTCGCCATCATGACCCATACCGGCGCACCGAACACGCTGGTGGCCGCTACCGCTGAACTGCTCGACTGGGCCTCGGCGCGCGGGCTGGCCTGGGACGTATCGCGGACCGAAGCGGGCGTGAAGTGGGGCTGCCGCCTGGAGTTCTACCTGACCAACCCAGCCGAGCAACCTGACGCCAGCCGGTGGCAAACGCAGCTGGCGTTCAGGCTCGCAGACTGATAAGCCCGGTCTGGTCACGGCTGGTAGGTGCCAGGTTCCCAGGGGCGGGCGGCCAGGCCGACCGCGTTCCAGGCGTTGATCGCGACGATGAGGCTGAGCAGCGCCGCCACCTCGGCCGGGCTGAACTGGGCCGCCACCTCGTCGTAGGCCGCTGCCGGAACGTGGTTCTCGGCCATCAGCGTGACTTCCTCGGCAAAGGCCAGCGCGGCCCGCTCGCGATTGTCGAAGAACGGGGCCTCCCGCCAGGCGGGCAGAGCGTACAGACGCTGCTCGGTCTCACCGATGGCCCGGGCGTCCTTGGTGTGCATGTCGATGCAGTAGGCGCAGCCGTTGAGCTGCGACGCGCGGAGGCGGACAAGCTCGCGCATCCGGGGATCGATCCCGGCCTGGTCAAGCTCCTTGATCGCCGCCCGCTCCAGGTGGGCCAGGGCGCGGGCGAATCCCGCTGCGTGGGTCTCGAAGTCCAGCCGGACCGGGATCTGCTGAGTGCTGCTGTCTGTTGTCGTCATAGATCGAACCTAGGTCCATAGTGGCCTAAGAGTAAGGTCCAGTTCTGTGCGAAAAACATGGGCCACTTATGGCATAGACCTGCACCTGGACGTGCCAGGGACTCGGGTACGCGCGGGCCTGGAGGCTGCGCTCCGAGAGGCGGTCCGGACCGGGCGGCTGGCGGCGGGAACCCGGCTTCCCTCCTCCCGGGCGCTGGCCGCCGACCTCGGGATCGCCCGTAACACGGTGGCCGAGGCCTACGGTCAGCTCGTCGCGGAGGGCTGGCTGACTGCGCGGCCGGGTTCGGGCACTCAGGTCGCGGACCCGCCGGGCGGTCCAGGCCTGCCAGCAGACCCCGGCGACCGCTCCAGGAGTGGCCCGCCCGGCGGACGGGAAACCGGCCCTTCGCTGCATGGCAGCGCCAGGGCCGCGGCCGCGCCGTCAGCCGGGGCCGGATCGGCCGGCCCGGCGGATGAGCCGACCAGGCCCCGTTATGAGCTGCGCGCGGGGCTCCCGGACCTGTCGTCGTTCCCCCGCTCGGCCTGGCTCGCCGCTTCGCGCCGGGCACTGAACGCTGCGCCGGTGCGAGCCCTGGGCTACGGCGACGCCCGTGGCCGCCCGGAATTGCGGCACGCCCTGGCGGAGTATCTCGCTCGTGCCCGCGGTGTCCGGGTCAGCCCGGACCGCATCGTGGTCTGCACCGGGTTCACCCAGGGGCTGGCGCTGCTCGGCCAGGTGCTGGCCAGCCGGGGCGCCACCACCGTGGCCGTCGAGTCTTACGGTCTTCCGGAGAACGTGGCCGCCTAATAAGTGCGGCCTCACAGCGGCGCTGCTCCCTGTGGACAACACCGGCGCGGTTGTGGACGGAGCGGCCGACGCCCAGGCGCTGCTGCTGACCCCAGCGCACCAGTTCCCGCTGGGCCCCGCGCTCGCGGCCCAGCGGCGTGCGCAGGCGATCCAGTGGGCGACCGCTACCGGAGGGCTGGTCATCGAGGACGACTACGACGGGGAGTTCCGCTACGACCGCCAGCCCGTGGGCGCGCTCCAGGCACTAGAGCGCCGGTCAAGTAGCGGGGTTGGTTTCGCCGTGTGACCGGTTGAGGGTCATCGGGTCTGCTATCCCGGTTCGTAGCGGGTGGTGAAGGATTGGCTGCGGGCAGGGAGGTGGGCGTGGTGCGTCCTGTGGTGTGGCGGCCGCCGACGGAGCCGTCGGCTGCGGAGCAGGCGGTGATGAGGGCGGTGCGGCGGGCGAAGCTGTTTGTGTTCTTGCGCCAGTACCGCCACGAGCTGTTTGATGAGCAGTTCCAGGCTGAGCTGGCGGAAGCGTACATGGACAGCCCGAAGGGGCAGCCGCCGGTGCCGCCGGCGCAGCTGGCTCTGGCGACGATCTTGCAGGCCTATGCGAAGGTCAGCGACGATGAGGTGATCGAGGCGGCGGTGATGGACCGGCGCTGGCAGCTGGTGCTGGATTGCATGGGCGCGGTTGACCCGCCGTTTTCCAAGGGAACCTTGGTGGGGTTCCGCAAGCGGCTGATCGAGCGTGACCTGGACCGGCGGCTGATCGAGCGCACGGTGGAGCTGGCGGCGCGGACCAAGGGGTTCGGCGCGGCGGCGCTGCGGGCGGCGCTGGACTCCTCGCCGCTGTGGGGGGCGGGCCGGGTGGAGGACACCTTTAACTTGATGGGACACGCTCTGCGCAAGGCCCTGGGCGTGATCGCGGTGCTGCAGGGGTGGGGGCAGGCCGCCGGGATGCCGGTCGTGGCCGGCCTGGCGGGGGTGCCGCAGCTGGCCGCCTCCAGCCTGAAGGCGGCGCTGGATGCGGACTGGGATGACCCGGCCGCCCGCAACCAGGTACTGGCCCAGGTGCTGGGCTTGCTGGATCAAGTCGGGGCCTTCGTGGCCGGCTACGCCGGGCAGGAGGCCGCAGCCGCAGCGGTCGGGGTCGCCCGCCAGGTCCGCGACCAGGACGTGGACTGCTGCGGCCCGGCGCCGGCACTTCGGGCAGGGGTGGCCAAAGACCGGCGGATCAGCGTCGAAGACGCCCAGATGCGCCACGGCCGCAAGAGCCGCTCGGTGCTGTTCGACGGCTACAAGCGGCACGTGCTGACCGACCTGGACACCGGCCTGGTCCCTGCCGTGGGCATCACCGCGGCCAACGTCCCCGAAGCGGCGGTCACCCACGCCATCGCCGCCGACCTGCAGGCGGCCGGGCGGACGCTGACCGAGCTGCACATCGACCGCGCTTACCTGTCGTCTTCGCTGGTCCGCGACCGCGACCCGGACCTGGCCATCTACTGCAAGGCCTGGCGGGTGCGCAACACCGGCGGCCGGTTCGCCAAGAACCAGTTCACCCTCGACTTCGCTGCCGGGCAGCTGACCTGCCCCGCCGGGGCGAGCATGCCGTTCACCCCCGGCAAGACCGTCCATTTCCCCAAGGCCACCTGCGCGGCCTGCCCGCTGCGGGACCGCTGCACCACCAGCAGCAATGGGCGCAGCGTCGCCATCCACCCCGACGAGGCACTGCTGGCCGAGCTGCGCCAGCGCCAGCAGACCCCCGAAGGGCGCGCCAAGCTGCGCGAACGCACCCAGGTCGAGCACACCCTCGCCCACGTCGGGCACTGGCAAGGCCGCCACGCCCGCTACCTGGGCACCCGCAAGAACCTGTTCGACCTGCGCCGCGTCGCCGTCGTCCACAACCTGCACATCATCGCCCGCCAGCCCATCACCGACAGCTACCGGCTGGCCACCTGACAGCTACCTGACCGGCGCTCTAGCGCCTGACCAGGTCGTCTACGCCGGAACGGCCAGCAAGACGCTTGCGCCCGGACTGAGGCTGGGCTGGCTGGTTCTTCCCGACCGCCTGGTTGGCGATGTGGCGACAGCCAAGGCCGAGGCCG
>Ga0335074_10016587_pt1 | contig 10371 bp, 6 predicted proteins | sample Lox_Sample_23_FD_206715 | JGI IMG/M metagenome (GOLD analysis project Ga0335074, IMG submission 206715) | Soil microbial communities from Loxahatchee National Wildlife Refuge, Florida, United States - Lox_Sample_2.3 | ecosystem: Environmental > Terrestrial > Soil > Wetlands | place: USA: Florida...
GGATGCCACACCGGCAGGCCGCGGAAAGTCTGGGTGTTGCGCATCGTGAAATTGTCGACAATGCGGTTCGGCGTGCACATCGGGTAGGCGCGGATGCCCTTTGCCGTCGTCGCATCGACCTGCGCCATCTGCTTTTGCCATTCGTCGGGCCGGCGCATCGATTGGTTGAGGTTGTTGTAGACGACGGTGCGACCGGTCGCCTCGCTGAGCCGCGACATCAGCGCGTTCTTCATTTCGGCGCCATTGCCGCCGCCCGACTGGATGATGCCGGTGCCGAGTTCGCGCAGCACGTCGCCAAGCGCAAAGATTTCCTTCTCGTCCGCCCACAGCGCCGGGATGTGGACGCCTTGAGGGTCAAAATGGCCCTGATTGCGCGACACCGACACCCCGAGCGCGCCGGCCTTCATGCCATCGCGCACCAGCGCCTGCATCTGCTTGATTTCGTCATCGGTAGCGGTGCGCTTTTGGCAATCATCCCCCATGACATAATAGCGCACTGCGGTATGGCCGATCAGGTTGCCGACATTGACGCCGAGATGCTGATCGAGCTGATCGAGATAATCGGGCACCGTCTCCCAGCCGAATTCGAGGGTGCGCAAGACCTCCATCGGGATGGCTTCGACATAGGACAGGAATTCGGCAAGCCGGTCCTCTTTGCCCTTGCGCACCGGCGCCAATGACAGCGAGCAGTTACCGAAAATCACAGTCGTCGCGCCATGGTCGCACGAAAACGAACACAGCGGGTCCCAAGCAACCTGCGCGTCATAATGGCAGTGATTGTCGATGAACCCGGGGGCGACGACGCGTCCTGCGGCATCGATCGTGCGCTTGGCCGGACCGCTCAGCTTGCCGATCTCGGTGATCTTGCCGTCTACGATGCCGACATCGCCGCGATAGGCCGGCATGCCGGAGCCATCGACGATGCGACCATTCTTGATCAGCAGGTCGTATGCCATTGCTGTCCCTTTCCTTCCTTTGCACCATAACGGCGATCTTGCTCGATTAAAGTTTAGCACGGGCAGCGTCATCGCCGCGCACCGCGAATTCGACAGCATGGCCTTCTCTCGCCGCATGGCTTGCGGCGCGAAACACATTCCCGGCGACGATACCGATTGCCGTCTGCTCTCGGATTCGAGCCACAGTTTACCGCAGCCAAAGGCTTCGCGATGCCATGCTTCGCCCTTGCTGCCAAATGACGAGCCTTCCTGTGCTGCGGGCCACTCGGTCCCCGGCCGGCGTACCGAGGGTCAACGCGTGTACCGGTTGGGCGGCCGCGGCAATCCCAGGTTTTCGCGCAGGGTCGTCCCTTCGTATTCGCTGCGAAACAGACCGCGGCTCTGCAATTCCGGGATCACCAGATCGACAAAATCATCGAGGCCGCCGGGGAGATAAGCAGGGTGCACAAGAAACCCGTCAACGCCGTAGGCGCGAAACCAATTTTCCATGTCGTCGGCGATTTCGATCGGCGAACCCTTTAGCGTGCGCTGCCCGCGCGCGCCGGCGAAGCGCTCGTAACACTGGCGGATCGTCAGGCCTTCCTCGCGACCCCAGCGGATGACGTTGCGCAGCGAGGTCTGGCCACTGAGTTCGCCATATTGCGGCGGGATCTCCGGCAGCGGCCCGTCGATGTCGTATCCGGTCAGATCAAAGCCGCCAAGCGCGTTCGACAGCAATTCGATCCCGACCTCAGGGTGGATCTTGGACTGCAGAAACCGGTGCTTCTCTTCGGCCTCCTTTGCGGTGCGGCCGACGATTGCGTTGAGCCCGGGCATGATCTTCAGCGCTTCCGGCAGCCTGCCATAGGTCTTCATCCGCCGCTTGAGATCGCGGTAGAAATCCTGCGCGCTCTGGAGACTGTGCTGCGGTGTGAACACGCCTTCGGCGAAACGGGCCGCCAACTCGCGGCCGACCTCGGAGGAGCCGGCCTGGAACAGCACCGGATAACCCTGCGGCGGGCGCGCGACATTGAGCGGTCCGCGCACTGAGAAATGCTTTCCCTTGTGGTTCAGGCTGTGCAGTTTGGCGGGGTCGAAATAGCGTGCGGCGGTGCGGTCGCGGACAAAGGCGTCGTCCTCCCAACTGTCCCACAAACCCTGCACGATCTCGACAAACTCGGCCGCCCGGTCGTAGCGTTCGCCGTGCTCGAAATGCGCCTCACGGCCGAAATTGTAGGCTTCCGACAGGTTGGAGGAGGTAACGACATTCCAGCCGGCGCGGCCGTCACTGATCAGGTCGAGCGAAGCGAATTTGCGGGCGATGTGATAGGGCTCGTTATAGCTGGTCGTCGCCGTCGCGACGAGGCCGATACGGGTCGTCACCGCGGCGAGCGCCGGCAGCAGGGTCAGCGGATCGAAAAACGCCATGTATTGCGGCCAGCGGCTCAGCGCTTCGAGATTGCCATCGCGCACCGCAACCGCGTCGGCGACAAACATCAGGTCGAACTTGCCGCGCTCGGCGGTTTGCGTAATTTGCGCGTAGTGCCGAAAGTTGGTGCCGGCGTCGATCTGCGCTTCGGGATGCAGCCAGGCGGCGACATGGTTGCCGGTCGGGTGAAAGAACGCACCGAGCTTGATTCTCTCGCCGCGACGGTCCTGGTTCATCGCATCCGCCTCCTGATGGTGGTCTTGCGCCGTGCAAGCCGAACGCCAGCGGCGTTCAATCGCCCGCGGCTCGCTCCGAGAGACCCGCGGCGCGCCGGACGAAATCGAGCGGCCCCGAAAAATCGAAGGCATTGTAGACTGCGTTCAGGTGGTTGAAATGCGGTGCCTGCGCGAACTGGACAAACGTCAAGCGATGGCCGGCATAATCCGAGTTCAACAGGTCGCGGGCGAACGCCAGCAGCTTGCGACGGTCCTCCGCCTGCCAGCCATCGTTGAGCGTGTAGAATTTGTCGAGCCAGTCGCGCGATCCGCCGCCGGAAAATGCAGCGGCACTCGGGGTCACGCCGATCTGGCCACCGCACAATTCGCGGGCGATGTGCATCATGACAGGCAGGTTCGCGCAAGCATGGACGCGGCCGGCGTAGAGGAGCGACTGGTGCGGCATCAGCAGCCCCGCCGGGCTTGGCTGCGCCTCGGCGATCGCGGCGACGAGATGGGCGTTGATGCCCTCGCGGTAGCAGACGAGATCGGCGAGCTTCTCGCGCACCGCCTGCAGTCGGTCGAGGCCGGTCTGGCGTGCATTCAACAGCGCCGCCCCAATCATCATGTCAGCCATGTAGAGGATGCGCAGCACGTAGGGGAATGCCGAATAGCGGTGCAAAGTGCCGCGAATGAAAGCGGCGGCACGGGTCGAGCGGTAGAAGAACACGTCCTCCCATGGGATCAGGACATCGTCGAAAACAAGCAATGTGTCGACCTCGTCAAAGCGGCTGGCGAGCGGATAGTCGGCGGGATCGCGCCCGGCAAACCCGGAGCGGCACAGATGCCGCACCCCGGGTGCGCCCATCCTGACGATGCAGCCGACCGCGTAATCCGACAATTGGTCGTCCGTCCAGGCGCCCGCGGTCGGCTTTAGAAAAGCTTGGTCGGCGTAGGATGCCGCGGTCTCGTATTTGGCGCCGCGCAGCACGATGCCGGCATCGGTCTCCCTGACCACGTGGACCATCATGTCGGGGTCCTGGTCCTGCGGCCGCCGCGACCGGTCGCCCTTCGGGTCGGTGTTGGCCGAAACGTGAAAGATGTCTTGGGCGAGAACCCGTTTGATGTGCCGGTCGATATTGTCGCTGAACCGGGGATCGATCGAGTCGAGCACATCGCGCCCGTCGAGCAGTGACCACAGTTCGCCGACGGTCTCGTCACCAACCCGCGTAACCACTCCCTTGATGTCGTTCAGATAGAGATCGACCGCCCGCCATTTTTCGCGCCAGTGGCGATGCTCGGTCGGCGGCCGCAGCAGGATCGAAAAACGCTCGCCGCCCTCGGCAAAGGTCATCGTCGGCGCCGCTGCCGCATCATGCCCGAGATCGTACATCCGCGCCTTCGCGTTGACGATCGGGCAAAACGCCGGATGCGCCGTGACGTCGGCGACGCGCTCGCCGTCGATCCAGATCTCGCGCCCGTCACGCAATCCGGCGCGATAGGCCTCACCGGTTCTAATCATGCGCATCCCCTTTCGTGCGGCCGCCATGCAAGTTCCAAACCCGCAGCAAGTTCCAAACCCGCAGCCGCCCCGGGGCATCTCGTCGCGCCGCCGGCCGCTGGCATGCAGTTTGCCAGCAGCGTCCATGATAGCGGGGAGAAAGGCATGCCGGTTCGCGCTTTGACATGGCTGATGGCGCTTGCAGCCCTGCTTCCGTGGGCGCCGGCATCGTCGGCGCAAACGCTGCCCCTGATCGACAGCGGCAAGCTGATCTGGGGTACTTCGGCGACATTTCCTCCCTTTGAATCGCTGCAGGATGGCAAGCCGGTCGGCTTCGATGTCGATCTGGTCGCGGCCATCACCGCAAAGCTGCACCTCCAATCCGCACCGAGCCTGATCGAGTTCAAGGGGCTGATCCCGGCGCTGCTCGGCGGACGCATCGATACGATCGTCAGCGGCATGTATATCAACCCGGAGCGCAGCCAGGTCGTCGATTTCATTCCCTATCTGCGGGTTGGCGATCAACTGCTGGTCACCAAGGGAAACCCTTTGCACCTGACGGCGCTGCCGCAGCTGTGCGGACATCGGTTGGCCGCGGCGGTCGGCACGGTTTATGAGAAACAAGCCCAAAAGCTCGCGGCGGATTGCCTGAAGGACGGCAAGCCCGCACTGACGATCATCAGCCTGACCTCGAGCGCCACCAGTGCGCTGGCGCTGCGCGAAGGACGGGTGGATGCGATGGTAACATCGGTGCCGACCGCTGTTGCGCTGGTCACGCAATCGCATGACGCATTCGAGGCCGCGGGCGACACCTTCGACAACAACACCTTGCTCGGCATCGGCTTTGCCAAGGGCAAGACCGCGCTCAGAGACGCCGTCGACACCGCTTTCAAGGCGGTCGTCGCCGACGGCACCTATGCCGCTTTGGTCAAGAAATACCGGTTGCCGGCCAGCGCTTCGCTGTTTTGACCCGGCAACGTAGAGGCGACAGGAGCCCCGAGCATGTCGATTTTCTCGCCCCATCTGATGCTGGACTATCTGTTCAGCTTCAGTTTTGCGCATGCGGCGTTGGTGACGTTGTGGATCAGTCTGGCTTCGCTGCTGGTGGGCATGCTGATCGGACTTTTGCTGGCGGCCGGGCAGGAGGTGCCGTGGCGGATCGTGCGCGGCGCGATCATGGGTTACCTGTGGCTGTTCCGCGGGACGCCGGTTCTGCTCCAGCTGGTGTTCGCCTTCAACGTATTGCCGTTATTCCACATCGTGCTGCCGGCTGAGGCCTGCGCGGTGCTCGCTCTCGGCCTAAACGAGGGCGCCTACATGACCGAGATCATGCGCTCCGGCATCCGCGCGGTCGGATCCGGACAGCGCACCGCGGCGCGCGCCCTCGGGCTCGAAGAACGGCAGATCATGATGTGGGTCGTGCTGCCGCAGGCGCTGCGCATCGTGATCCCGCCGATCGGCAACCAGTTCAACGGAATGCTAAAACTGTCGGCGCTGGTCTCGGTCATCGGGGTCCAGGAATTGCTGCTGACGGCCGACCAGACGGCATCGATGAATTTCCGCTTCCTCGAGACGCTGACCGTAGCCGGCATCTACTACCTGGGCATGACGACAGTGCTGATGGTGATCCAAGGCTTGATCGAGCGGGCGTGTCAGAAGCGGCGCGGCGCGACCCTCAAAGCATCGGCGTTCCGGCTCCTATCCGCAGCCAATTTTGGTGCGGTGCGGTGACGCGGCCATTGCTCGAAGGCATCGCGCTCCGCAAGAGCTACGGTGACGACGATGTGCTGAAGGGGGTGGACCTTAAGGTTTGTGAGGGCGAATGCCTGGTGATGATCGGGCCATCCGGCTCGGGCAAATCGACGCTGCTCAAATGCCTCAATCTGTTGGAGCCGATTTCGGCGGGTAGAATTCTGTTCCAGGGCCGGGAGATCGCCCATTTGCGGCGCCACGAGGCAGTCGCCGTCCGCCGCCGCATCGGCATGGTGTTCCAAAGCTTCGAGCTATTCCAGCATCTATCCGCCGAGGACAATATCGCACTCGCCCGCATCAAGGTACTGAAGGAAGAGTCGGGTCGGGCGCGCGAACTGGCGCGCCATCTGCTGCGCAAGGTGCACCTGCCGGACAAGGCCGAGATGTATCCTGACGAGCTGTCGGGCGGCCAGCAGCAGCGGGTGGCGATCGCCCGCGCGCTGGCGATGCAGCCAGCTCTGATGCTCTATGACGAACCGACCAGCGCGCTCGACCCGGAGACGGTCGGTGAGGTGCTCGATGTCATGCAGGAACTGGCCGAGGAGGGCATGACCAGCATCGTCGTGACCCACGAGATGAGCTTTGCGCGGCGGGCAGCCGACCGCGTGATCTTTCTCGACGGCGGCAGGATCGCGCATAGCGGCGCCACCGACGAGTTTTTCTCCGAAGCAGCGCCGGCGCGCGTGGCGCGATTTCTCGGACGCATCCGGGCATGACCGGCGGCGCGGCGCGCTCCTCATCTACCGACAAGAATTTGGTTTTGCAGGAATTCGACATTTGCCGCCGTGCCGTTACAACAAATTTGCTTGGCGGAGCAATCTCGCCACGGGCGGCGGGAGCCCGATGCATCTGCTTGTGCTGAACGCCCGATCACCGGCACGGCGGTCCGCCTCAACGACGGCCTCCGCCTCGCGGAACTCGCCCAATGGTCTCTCGCCGAATATTAATTCATCGTTGCCGATAGAGCGGGCGTTCAGCACCGCTACTCGGCCGCGGCTTTGGGCCGCGTTCGCGGGACCCGCCGGCGAGGTCGGGGGAGCCGGGTTCTCTTGGACGTACTCTCCTGACGGCCGCAGCCATTTCGTGTAGCCTCGACTTGCATTGAGGCCGATTGGCGCCGGCTTCAAGCAATTCCTAGGGAGGCTAGAAAATGACAGATGCGCGGGTGATCACCACCGACGGCGGCGAGGCAATCCTCGAGGCGGCGGCGGTTCGGGGTCTTGCCGACGGTCTGCGGGGCCGGCTGATGCAGCCCGGCGACAACGGTTATGACAAGGCGCGCCGCATCTGGAATGGGATGATCGACCGGCGCCCGGCATTGATCGCGCGCTGCGCCGGCCCGGCCGACATTATCGCGGCGGTGCAGTTCGCACGCGACCACCGGCTTTTGATGTCAGTCAAGGGCGGCGGCCACAACATCACCGGCAATGCGGTGTGCGAAGGCGGGTTGATGATCGATCTCTCGGCGATGAAGAGTGTGCGGGTCGATCCGGCCCGGTGCACAGCGCGCGCCGAGGCGGGCCTGACCTGGGGCGAGTACAACCGCGAAACCCAGGCCTTTGGGCTCGCCAGCACCGGCGGGGTGGTGTCGACAACCGGCATCGCCGGGCTGACTTTGGGCGGCGGCCTCGGCTGGCTGATGGGTAAACATGGGCTCAGCTGCGACAACTTGCTGTCGGCGGACCTGGTCACCGCCGAAGGCAGGCTGGTGACCGCCAGCGCCGACGAGAACCCGGACCTGTTCTGGGGCTTGCGTGGCGGCGGCGGCAATTTTGGCGTCGTCACCTCGTTCGAATACCAGCTTCACCCGGTCGGGCCGGTGCTTGCCGGAATGGTCATTCACCCGATCAGCGCAGCCAAATCGATGCTGCGTTTCTATCGTGAGTTTGCCCGCGGCTGCCCCGACGAGATGCTCGCTGCCGCGAGCCTGATGACCTCGCCCGAGGGCGAGCCGGTCGCCGTCATCATCGCCAGCTATGTCGGCGAGTTGGCGGAGGGCGAGCGGCTGATGGCGCCGCTGCGGAAATTCGACTCGCCGCTGGCGGACACCATAGCACCCACCTCCTATGTCCAGCTGAACACGCTGTTCGACGCGGCGGTGCCGTATGGCGGCGTCCAGCGATACTGGAAATCGAGCTTTTTAAACGAGCTCAGCGACGAGCTGCTCGACATCATGATCGCGGGCGCGGCAAAGATGCTGTCGCCGATGTCGATGGTCCTGTTTTTTCATATGCATGGTGCGGCCGCCCGGGTAGATCGGAACGCGACCGCGTTTGGTCTGCGTCACGACCAATGGGATTACGACGTGATCTCGCAATGGACCGATCCGGCCGAGACCGCCGGTCACGTCCGGTGGACCCGCGAATACTGGAGTGCGGTCGAGCCGTTCGCGTCTGGCGAAGTCTATGTCAACCATCTCGATGCCGAAGAAGCCACACGGATCCGCGCCGCCTATGGTGGCAGCTACGACCGCCTCGTCGCCTTGAAGAATAAATACGATCCGACCAACCTGTTCCGCATGAACCAGAATATCCGCCCGACGGTATAGCAATTCCCAATTGCGTCAAACGCAGGTCGCCACAAAGCGCAGACTGCCGTCGCGGCTGATCGACTGCTTGGCACCGCAAAGCCCCTTGCGCGGGCTTGATCCCTGCACCCATGGAAACGTCCGCGCTCCAAGACGTGGATGGCCGGGTCAAGCCCGGCCAAGCGATGCATTGTGAGCTTAGTGCCTCCAGTGCGATGATTTCGATGCCCTACACCTTGTCCGGGACGGATTCGTCGAGTTCGCGCCGCCACACCGCCGCACTCGAATCCGAAGGTGCCCGCCAGTCGCTGCGCGGCGACAGCGAGCCACCCGACGAAATCTTGGGGCCATTGGGCAGGGCTGAGCGCTTGAACTGCGACAACTCGAAAAAGCGCCGCAGGAAGACCCCGAGCCAGTGCTTGATCTCGGCGAGGCTGTAGGCGCGCCGCGCCGCTTCCGGGATGTTGGGCGGCCAGACTCCGCGTTCGATATCGGCCCATGCGTTCCATGACAAATACGCGATCTTGGATGGGCGAAAGCCGTAGCGTGTGGTGTAGAACAGGTTGAAATCCTGCAACGCGTAGGGGCCGACCACACTCTCGGTCGACTGGATCACGCCATCGGCGCCCGGCGGCACCAGCTCGGGTGATATCTCGGTCGCCAGGATCGCGTGGAGGATCGGGGCGGTGTCGGGTCCAAGATCGCCGGTGGCCGCGACAAACCGGATCAGGTGCTGGATCAGGGTCTTGGCCACCGAGGCGTTGGGGTTGTAATGCGACATCTGATCGCCGACCCCATAAGTGCACCAGCCGAGCCCGAGTTCAGACAGGTCGCCGGTGCCCACGACCAAGCCGCCATTGTGGTTGGCGAGCCGGAACAGGTAGTCGGTGCGCAACCCGGCCTGGATGTTTTCGAACGTCACATCGTAACATTCCACACCGGTCGAGGCGGCATGACCGATATCGCTCATCATCTGCCGTGCTGTGGGACGAATATCGATCTCATCGCCGGTTACGCCGAGCGCTTTCATCAGCCGCCAGGCATTGGCCTTGGTCGCCTCGCTGGTCGCAAAGCCGGGCAATGTATAGGCGAGGATATTGGTGCGCGGCAGGCCAAGGCGATCCATCACCCGCGCCGAGACGATCAACGCCTGGGTCGAGTCGAGCCCGCCCGACACCCCGATCACGAGCTTGTTCAACCCGGTCGCCTTGAGCCGCTGCGCCAGCCCTTGGACCTGAATGTTGTAGGCTTCGTAGCAATTGTCCTGCAGTGTCGCCGGGTCGGCCGGGACGTACGGAAAGCGCTCGACATCACGGCGCAACGGCAGCGGTTCGGGCGGCGGCGCAAAGTCGAACGCGATCGTGCGGAACGCCGGCTGGGTCGCCGCATTCGCTCGCGCGCAGTCGCCAAAGGTGTTCATGCGCATCCGCTCCTGCCGGATGCGGCCGATATCGACATCGGCAATCGCCATCTCGGGATTGGCGGAAAAGCGCTCGGTCTCCGCCAGATCCTCGCCGAGTTCGAAAATGCCGGCCTGGCCATCCCAGGCGAGATCGGTTGTTGATTCGCCCGCACCCGCGGCCGAATAGGCATAGGCGGCGAGGCACCGCGCCGATTGCGCAGCGCACAAGAGGCGCCGCATCCGGGCCTTGCCGATCGTGATATTACTGGCCGACAGATTCAGCAGTATTTCGGCGCCGGCAAGGGCCGCGATATTGCTCGGCGGCTGCGGCACCCATAGATCTTCACAAATTTCTAGATGGAACGTGGCCGCGGCTTCACCCGATGCCGCAGCAAACAACAGGTCGATGCCAAACGGCGCCTTGAGACCCGCGACCGTGATCGTCTGTCCGGCAATCCGCTCGCCCGACATAAAGTGACGGCGTTCGTAAAATTCGCGGTAGTTCGGCAGATAAACCTTGGGCACCACACCGAGCAGCTGCCCGCGGTAAATTACGATCCCGCAATTGTAGAGATGCCCGCGTGCGCGCACCGGCGCGCCGACGGCAAAG
>Ga0335074_10016588_pt1 | contig 10371 bp, 9 predicted proteins | sample Lox_Sample_23_FD_206715 | JGI IMG/M metagenome (GOLD analysis project Ga0335074, IMG submission 206715) | Soil microbial communities from Loxahatchee National Wildlife Refuge, Florida, United States - Lox_Sample_2.3 | ecosystem: Environmental > Terrestrial > Soil > Wetlands | place: USA: Florida...
CTCGGCGAAGCCGTGGCGAAGCGGAACCCCTGGCTGATCCTCATCGCGCTCGGGCTGGCGGTTCCCATCGTCGTGCGCCGCACGCATCCGGTCGGGGCGTTCAGCACCGCTCTGCTCGCCGGCGCTGGCCAGGTCATCATCGGTGGCCCGCCGATGGCCGCCGATCTCGCGATCCTGATCCTCCTCTACACGGTGGCCGCGTACACGACCAGGCGGATCTCGGTGGCCGGGCTCGCGGTTTGCCTGTACGGCGCGCTCGTGGAGACCCTGCGGCTGCACGCCAACACCGGCCCGCTCTTCGTGGTGAATCCCTCGGTGTTCATCTACCTGGTGTTCGCAGCGCCGACGCTCATCGCGTGGGTGCTGGGCGACTCGACAAGGTACCGCCGTGCCTACTACCTCAACCTGGAAGAACGCGCGGCCAGGCTGGAGCGGGAAAGGGACGCGCACGCGCAGATCGCAGCGGCGGCCGAACGGGCCAGGATCGCACGCGAACTGCACGACGTGGTCGCGCACAACGTGAGCGTGATGGTCGTGCAGGCTGACGGCGCCGCCTACGCGCTCGATGCCGATCCTGACCGGACCAGAGACGCGCTGGCCGCGATCTCGGCGACGGGCCGGCAGGCACTGACCGAGATGCGAGCCCTGCTCGGCGTGCTGCGGCGAGGTGACTCGCCGCCTTCAGATACCTCGCCTGAGGCCAGCCCGTCTGATGCGCTGCCCCCGGCCGCGCTAGCGCCGCTGCCCGGCCTCGGGCAGCTTTCCGAGTTGCTCGACCAGACCAGGGCTGCCGGGCTCGAGGTCACCTACCTCGTAGAGGGCACGCCGCAACCGCTCGCCGCAGGGACCGCGCTGACCGTGTACCGGATCGTCCAGGAGTCCCTGACCAACACCCGCAAGCACGCCGGTCCGCTCGCGACCGCGAGCGTGGCGCTTCGCTATACGGCGGACGCCATCGAGGTCGCGGTCACCGACGACGGCATCGGCGCTGCCGCGCCGTGCGACGGTGCCGGACACGGGCTGACCGGCATGACCGAGCGTGCCGTCATGTACGGCGGCTCGGTCCAGGCCGGGCCCAGGCCGGAGGGCGGGTTCCTCGTCACCGCCACGCTGCCGATCACGCCAGTCCACGCGGGCGCGGCATGACGATCAGGATCTTGCTGGTTGATGACCAGGAACTCGTCAGGACCGGCTTCCGCATGGTGCTCGACGCGCAGCCGGACATGACCGTCGTCGGCGAGGCAGGTGACGGCCTCGCGGCCGTCACGACGCTGCGATACACGCCTGCGGACGTGGTGGTGATGGACGTCAGAATGCCGAAGCTTGACGGCATCGAGGCCACCAGGCGGATCTGCGCCGCCGGTGACCGGCCACGTGTCCTGATGCTGACCACGTTCGACCTGGACGAGTACGCGTTCGCGGCACTGAAGGCCGGCGCGAGCGGGTTCCTGCTCAAGGATGTGCCGCCCGAGGAACTGCTGTTCGGGATCAGGGCGGTCCACTCAGGCGACGCCGTGGTAGCGCCATCCACCACGCGGCGGCTGATCGACCGGTTTGCCCCCATGCTGCCAAGTGGGTCGGCGGAGACAGTGGCCGACCTCAGCGGGCTGACCAGCCGCGAGCGTGAAGTACTTGCCCTGATCGCCCAGGGCCTGTCCAACGCCGAGATCGGCGACCGGCTATTCGTGTCCGAGGCCACGGTGAAGACCCACGTCGGTCGCGTGCTCGCCAAGCTAGGCCTCCGCGACCGCGTGCAGGCCGTCGTCTTCGCCTACGAGACAGGCCTGGTCAAGGCCCGCGGCACCTCCTGACCATCGCAATCCGCCGCCCCCCGCCCGCCGTCAGCCATCGCCGTCCCGGCTAACCCAAAACCCGACCCCGTGCGCGCGGGGTTCGCCGACGGCGCGCGCGCGGCGCTTGCTCCAGCTAGCATTTAAAGGGCCTCTGACCTGGGCTTTTACCTATCCTGACCATCCAGCGCTTGACATATCACATGACTGCAAACTATAGTTAGCTTCAGACCACTTCAGGGAGGAACCCGATGAACGACAACCGTGCAGCCGCTCAGGAGCTGCCTGGCCAGGTACTGGCCGCCGCCCGTAAGGGGCAAGAGCGCGTGACCAAGTCCGTCAAGAACATGACGACGAACTTCTCTTCACTGCCTACTCCTGCCCAGCTTCGGGAGAAGGCACCCGATTTCATGGCCAAACTTCCGTCCAGGCTTCCCGCCCGGCTTCAGCCGAAGGCCAACGGCCTGGCGAACCGCCTGCCTAACCGGCTGCCCAGTCCCGAGCAGCTTCTGACCAGTGCGCAGGAGTTCGCCGGACACGCCCGCTCGGTACAGCGCCTCGTCGCTGAGCAGGTCCGCAGCGTCGCGACGCCGCTGGCTCATCAGGCCGCGGCGAGACTGGCCCAGGTCGGTACGAAGGCGACGGCGGCCAAGGCCGGGGCTGAGTCAGGCACGACGACGAAGGTCAGCGGAGTGACTGTGACCAACAGAAGCTCAGAGCCGAGCACGCCGGCGAAGAGCACCAAGACCGGCGCCACCAGCAAGCCAGCCAGCACCAGCAAGCCGACCGGCGCCAAGCCAGGTAGCACCACCAAGCCCAAGACCAACCCGGCGGACAAGTAAACCCAGGTCAGGCAGGGCACCCACGGACCAGGCGCGGCCGATTCAGCGAAGCTGTCGGCCGCGCCTTACCATCTGTTCCACCCCTAACCGGACCGATCGCGAGGAACGTGGAGTGAAGGAACCCTGGGACGCCCAGATGGAGGCGCTCGGCGGCTTCATACGCAACCGGCGCAAGCAAGCCAACCTCTCATTGCGTCAGCTCGCGGAGAAGACCAGGTTGTCCAATCCCTACCTCAGCCAGATCGAGCGCGGCCTGCATCAGCCATCGATGCGCGTCATCAAGCTGATCGCCGACGCGCTTAACGTGTCTGCGGAAACCCTTCTTACGCAGGCCGGGCTGCTGCACCACGGAGCCGGCGATACGGCCGGCGCCGAACACGGCAATCATGCCGTCGAAGCCGCCATAGGCGACGACCATCGGCTGTCTGACCAGCAGAAGTCGGCACTGATTTCGGTGTACCGCAGCATGCTCAAATCCGACTGATCTGAACGACTAAACGGCGGTATCGGTGCGAACATCTCGAAATGAAAGCGCCCTGGCAGCGCGGGCATTACGATACATCAACGTGACCGACCCGAGCCCGAGTTCCTCACCGCTGCCCAGGCGCCGCCCGGCGCCCGAGGGCCTGCCGGTGCGCAACGGCGGTGCCTCAAACGGCAGTTCCGCAAACGGCAGCTCCCCAAACGGCAGCACAGCCAACGGCAGCACGGCAAACGGCGGTACGGCCAACGGCAGTACACCAACCGGCGGCATGCCGACACTCCCCCGCCGCACCAACACGGTGCGCCGCGTTGGACGGCACCGAAGCATGCACCGCATCAGTGTCGCATCAGACGCGCCCGCTCTGGTGCTCGCTATCCCCAGCGCTGGCCGCGAACACGATGTCGAACTCGCGGATCAGATCGCGGAAGCCACCGCCGACTCCTGCCCCGGAGTTGAGATCAGGATCGGCTACCTCAACTCGGTCACGGACAGCCTGCGCGACGCGCTCACCTCACCCGAGCAGGACCACAACCGCGAACGCCCGCGCCAGGCCCGCACGACCACGACCACTGCGCCGACGGCGGTAGTAGTCCCGCTGCTGGCGGGCTCTCACCCGGCCTTGGACAGCCAATTCGCTGGGGCCGTCGCCCATGCCGAGTCCCAGGTCATGCTCGCCGGCCATCTCGGCCCGCATCCGCTGCTCGCCGGGGCACTGCACGACCGGCTCTCAGAAGTAGGCCTGGCCCGCGCCAGCCGGGCAAGGGGATTGAACATCGCGGCAGGAGCGAACGGCGTGCTCGTCGTCGCCGATCGGGGTTCCCAAGCCGTCAGCGACGCCGGAGTCACCGCCGTCCTGCTAGCCGCCCGTCTCGCGGTCCCCGTGCTGCCTGCCTCCCTGGGTGATGAGGAGAGCATCGCGGCAGCACTCGGCAGGCTAAGGGAAGCCGGAGCCACCCATCCGGCGATCGCACCCTGCCTGATCGGCCCCGAGACCAACCCGAGCGAACTGACCGCGCTCAGCGTCGCGCTGCATGCGCCCTGCGCGTCGCCGCTTGGCTCCCACCCGGCCATTGCTCAGCTCGTCGCTATCCGTTACGGCGAAGCCCTCGCGAGAATGAGCCTCCCCGCGCCTAACTAAGCATTGACAGCGAACCCGCCAGTGCGCTGAGGTAACAATCGTGCGCATCCCGGAGTTGCCGGGACGAGCTCTTCACACCACCCTGACGGCGCCTTTCCGCGCCGGTAGCTCTATTTCACCCGAAGGGAAGAGCCTGCATGAGCGAGTGGAACGCGATGACCTACGAAGGCAAGGACACGATCCTGCGCGTAGTGAAAGACCAGGCCAATCAGATGTTCACGCTGGCCGAGCAGCCCGGCGCCTGGGAGGCGCCGACCGCGTGCGAGGACTGGGAGGTCAGGGACGTCATCGGGCACCTGGTCGACACGATGGAGGGTTACTTCAAGGCGTTCGACGTCGCCCGTTCTGGCGCGACGGCGGAGAACGCTTTCGGTTTGCTCGGCATGCATGAGCGGGCAGGCGGCGAGGCCAGGGCCTTCCGCCATCTGTCGCAACAAGAGATGATGACGCGGGTCAGAGCGGACTTCGAGAAGATGCTCGGCATCCTCGAGCCGCTGAACGAAGAAGAGTGGACGACGATGATCGTGCCGCACTTCTACATGGGCCCGGTGCCCGCCTTCATTTACGCGGCCGGGCAGCTCATGGACTACGGCGTACACACCTGGGACATCAGGGAAGGCACAGGAAAGGCGCACGCGCTCGACGCCGACGCCGCAGACCTGCTCGTGCCTTTCATGTTCATCATCTGGCAGTCCACGATCCACCCCGAGTCCGACACCACCCCGTTCACGATCGGCGTAAGGGTCAGCGGCCGCAACGGCGGCGACACCAGGGTCACGGTCGGCCCTGACGGCATGAGCTACGAGCCCGGCGACCTCAGCGACCTGCCGGCGATCTTGGAGTTCGACCCGGCCGGCCTGGTGCTGACCGCGTTCGGCCGGATCAACGGCGGCACCGCCAGCGGCGACACCGCCCTCGCCGACCGATTCCTCAACCTCTTCTACCGCATCTAGCCAAGCGCACCCAGCCGGTGCCGGCTGACCCCCTCAATCCGGGGTTTGGGGGTGCGTACTGCCCTCAATCCGGGGTTTGCGGGTGGCGGCCGGGGCCGGGCCGTCCGGGAGCACGTCCTGGGCACGGCGCCGGCCGCGCGCGGCCGGGGTTTGCGGGTGGCCGGCCGGGGCCGGGCGGTCCGGGAGCACATCCTGGGCACGGCGCCGGCTGCGCCAGCAGCATCGCTGGCCCTGCGTTGCTGCTGACCGGGCGGATCCGATGACAACGATGGCGACTTGATGTTGTCCCGGCGACATCGCCGGGACTTTGATGCTGTAACCGGGGCCAGGCTTACAGCATCGTTGGACATCTGACGCTGCTGGCCCAGTCGCGCGGGACCAGGGCGGGCCGCCGGGAGGTCAGCCGGGCTGGTCGGCGTCCCACTCACCCTCTGGGTGTCCGGAAGGCAGCCGGTGCTTGGCGATCCGCGCGGTCGGGGTCCTTGGCAGTTCGGCAATAAGCTGCCAGTACCTGGGCACCTTGAACGCCGACAGCCGCGACGCGGCATATGCCCGCAGCGACCCGAAGTCCACGACCTCCCCTGGAACAGCCACCACGAACGCCTTCACCTCTTCCTCCGACAACTCAGAGGCAACGCCGGTCACCGCCGACTCGAGCACGGAGGGATGCGAGTCGAGTACCTCCTCGACCTCAAGCGGCGACAGGTTCTCGCCTCGCCGCCGAAGCACTTCCTTGCGCCGGCCAACGAACGTATAAGTACCGTCCTCGTTGACGGTCACCAGGTCCCCCGTCCGCAGCCAGCCATCCTCCGTCAGTACCCCAGCGGTCTCTTCCGGCATCCCGAGATACCCCCGCATCAGCACCGGATTAAGCAGCAGCAGTTCCCCGGTCTCCCCCGCCCCTAGCTCAGTCCCGTCGTCGGACAGCACTTTCGCGTGGTTGATTGTCCCCAGGTAAGGATGCTGGCGGACGGACCCGAGTGTCCCGTATGGCCGTGTGCCGTGTGCCCAGATCAGCCCGTACGGCGACTCGGACATCGCGTAGCCGACGACGATGCGGAGCCCGAACCTCCGCTCCATTTCCTCCTGCCTCGCCCGCTCCGGCGCCGGCCCTGTATAGCAGAGCCGCAGCGGGTTGTCAGCGTCGTCCGCCCGTTCAGGCTGCCGCATCAAGATCTCGAGCATCGCGCCGATCGCGTTGAACTCCGTTGCCCCGTGGCGCCGGGCCGCGTCAAGGAACCCGCTGGCCGAGAACCTGGGCAGCAAGATCAGCCCGGCCCCGCACGCCAGCGATCCGAGCACCGAGTAGATCGGCGCGTTAATGTGAAACAGCGGCAGCGACGTCATCAGCCGGTCGCTTGAATTCAGCTCCATCCAGAACGGGAACCCCTCGGCCGCCATCGCATAGGCACGGTGCGTCTGCATGACCAGCTTGGACCGCCCGGTCGTACCGGACGTCGGAATCAGCACCGCCAGGTCGTCCGGCTTCACGGCAGACGAAGGCCAGTCAGAGCCGCCGATCACGGGCTGACCGCCGGTAAGTTCTTCTATCCGCCACATAGCACCGCTGTACTCGCTGTCCGCGACGGCTACGCCCACGGACTGCTCAAGCCCGCCGTCGGTGATGATCAGCTTGGGCCGAACCTGCCGTATGAGCCCGGCCAGCTCTGCCGGGCTGCTCGCCGGATTGACCGGCACGGTCACGGCGCCGAGGTGCGCTAGCGCCAGCCAGCCGATCAGGTATCCGGGAGTAGTCCTCGCGGTAACCAGAGCCAGATCGCCGTGGCTGACCCCGGTCGCGGCCAGGCTCGCCGCTGCCGCGCCGACCCTGCCCGCGACCTCAGAAAAGGAAAGCTCAACCTCGTCCGTACGAACCCAGACCCCGTCAGGGTCACGCCGCACGGCCTGCTCGAGCAACGCCGGAATAGTGCCTGAATAGTCGCTGAGGCTAGCGCCGAAGCTCATGGAAGCACCCTAAGGGGCACCCCCGAGGGGCGGAGGCCGGCCCGCTTCGCGGGCCGGCCTCCACGAGCACCTTACGGCGAGGGAATCCCGCTCTTCGGCGCGGTCGGCTGCGGCGAAGAGTAGGTCGTGATCGCTCCGGTCGGGGTGTCGTCGGTGACGTACACCGGAGTTGTCTGCACCAGGGCGCCGTTCTTGATGATGCCGATGTAGGCACCGGTGATGCCGTTGTGGTCGGTGGCGGAGTAGGCGAACGGCGCTACGGCCGAGGCCTGCGGAATCCCGGCGTTCACGGCGTTGATCAGGTCCTGGCGGGTCGGGTTCCGCCCGGCCTTGAACATCGCCTGGACGAACGTGTACCCGACGGCTAGCCCGTAAAGCACGTTGCCGTCGAACGGGAACTTCTTCTTGACCAGGTACTGCTCGTAGATCTTGTGGAACAGCGCGATCCAGCTATTGGAGGTGTCGCCGAGCGAGGGCAGGTAGCCGTCGGTGATGATGCCCTGCGTGAGGGAGTTGCCGAAGCCAGCGGTCTTGTTCTTGGCGAACTCGGCAAGCAGGCCGGCCAGCGTGATCGCGTCAGACCCGACGTCGCTGACCACGAGCTGCGGGTTGTACTTCAGCCCGAGCATGGTGAGCTTGAGCAGCGCGGTGAACGCGGGCACCGAGAACGAGACGACGACCTGAGCGCCCTTGGCCTTGAGCGCCGCCACCTGGGGGGCGATCTTGGTGTTGGTCGGGTCGTAGCTTTCCTCCGCGACGACCTGGCTCTTCGGGATCTCGTAGTTCAGGCCCTTGATGCCGTCCTGGCCGAACTCGTCGTCCTGGTAGAAGTAGCCGATCTTCTTGCCCTTGAAATGCTGCGCGATGTAAGCGCCGAGGATCTTGCCCTCGCGGATGTAGTCGAGCTGCCAGCCGAACGTGTCTGGCAACGTGGAAGGCGCGTTCCAGCATTCGCAGCCGGACGCGACGAAGACGTCAGGAACGTGCTCGCTGTTGATGAACGGCGCGACGGCCAGGTGCGTAGGCGTGCCGAGGCCGTTGAAGATCGCGTAGACGCCGTCCTGCAGGATGAGCTGGTGCACGTCCGTCGCCGTGATCGTCGGGTTGTACTGGTCGTTGAGGTACTTGTAGACGATCTTGCGACCGTAGATGCCGCCGTGGGCGTTGACGTACTGGAAGTAAGCGTTCGACGACGGTGCGATCTCGTCGTAGCCGGGCGCGGCGATGCCGGTGAGCGGCTGGTGGGAGCCGATCGTGATGGTCGTCGCCGTGATGCCGGGCGCCGAGGCGGTGAGCTTGCTGCTGCCGCCCGACGTGCTGCCGCCCGAGGACGACGAACTGCACGCAGCCGCCACCAGGCTCAGCGCGGCAAGCCCGGCCACTACCCCGGCCAGCCTCGCCGAATGCGATCTGATCATGCTGATCCCTTCTTCTTGATGAGGCGGTTAAGCCCGCCCTGGATGCCGCGCGGGAACGCGAGCATGACGATGATGAGCACGACGCCGTAGGCGAGGATCGGGATCGCGGCGCTTGTCGACTGCGAGGCGAAGCCGTGCCCGACCGCCACGTCCTCCAGGTAGATCGGCACGATCACGAGCAGCGCGCCGCCCCAGATCGAGCCCGCGAGGGTGCCGAGACCGCCGAGCACGGCGGCGGTCAGCAACTGGATCGACAGGTTCAGCGTGAACAGGCTCGGCGACACGGTCCCGTTGAAGATGGCGAGCAGCACGCCGCCGAGTCCGGCCGCGGCCGCGCTGACGACGAACGCGAGGATCTTGAGCCTGGCGATGTTGAGGCCGGCCAGCGCGGCGGCAATCTCATCGTCCCTGATCGCTCGCCAGGACCGCCCGACCTTGCTGCGGATCAGGTTGGCAAGCAGGATGAACGCGATCAGGCCTGCCGCGCAGTTGACCCACGCCTGCCATCGCTGCAGCGAGAAATTCACGCCGAGGAACGCTGGCGTGGTGACGAAGAAGCCGAGACCCTGATCGCCACCGAGCTGGTTGGCGAAGGTGTTGGCAAGGAACGGCAGCGCCACCGCGAACATCAGCGTCGCGCCAGCCAGGTAAGGGCCGTGCAGGCGGGCCGCGGCGACGCCGAAGATCGCGCCCACGGCCGCGGCGACGAGCGCGGCGGCGATGATGATCAGCGCCAGTGGCCAGTGCAAGTGCGAAAACAACAGCGCGCCTGTATAGCCGCCGATCGCCATGAACGCGCCGTTGCCGATCGAGATCTGGCCGCTGAGCCCGATCAGCACGGTCAGGCCGGCGACCGCGACGACCGTCGCCGCGACCTCGGCCATCAGGTAGTCACGGTAAGCGTCGAGGCCCACCGAGATCAGGTAGAGGATCACCGCGCCGGCGACGGCGACGGCCAGGTGCCTCCCCAGCGTGGACCTGTTCAGCCAGTCAAGCCGTCCCCTTGGCGCGGCAGGCACCTCGACCTGCTCGGTCACTTGCGATGTCACCAGTTACACCCGCCTTGCCTGGGCCGAGGAGAACAAGCCGGTGGGCCGGAACATCAGCACGAGCAGCAGTGCCGCAAGGCCGAACAAGTTGACGACCTCGCTGCCGAGGTAGCCGCCGGCGTAGCTGAGGACGACGCCGAGGATCAGGCCGCCCGCCACCGCACCTGCGGGGCTTTCCAGCCCGCCGATCACGGCGGCGGTGAAGCCAAGCACGAAGATCGTGTCCATGCTGTTCGGGTTCAGGAACGTCGACGGGCTGACCAGCAGCCCGGCCAGCGCGCCGAGCAATCCGGCCAGCGCCCAGCCGAGCGTGAGCATCCGCCCGACCCTGACCCCTAGCAGCCGTGCGACCGGCGCGTTGAACGCGGTGGCCCGCAGGCGCAGGCCGATCGAGCTGTACCTGAACGTCAGCGCGAGAATCGCCGCGGCCAGCAGAACCGCCGCACCTGTGAAGATGTCGTTCCTCGTGATGCCGAGCGCGACCGAGCCGATCGACAGGCCGTCGATCGAGAACGCTGGCGGGAACGAGCGGTTGTTGCTGCCGTAGAGCAGGCCGGCGAGGCCCTCCACCAAGATCAGCAGGCCGATCGTGACGATGACCGCGTTGAGCGGCGGCTTGCCCGTCACCGGCCGGACGATCACGCGTTCGGCGATCGCGCCGATCACGAGCCCCGCAGCCAGCGCGGACACGAAGCCGAGCCAGTAGTTGCCGGTGACGTAGATGATCTCGAG
>Ga0335074_10016589_pt1 | contig 10371 bp, 10 predicted proteins | sample Lox_Sample_23_FD_206715 | JGI IMG/M metagenome (GOLD analysis project Ga0335074, IMG submission 206715) | Soil microbial communities from Loxahatchee National Wildlife Refuge, Florida, United States - Lox_Sample_2.3 | ecosystem: Environmental > Terrestrial > Soil > Wetlands | place: USA...
GCAAGGCCAGCCGCGGCGTGGTCGGCGAGATCACCAAGCGCATCCGCGCCGGATTGGCGCCGGCCTTGTGACCACTTTTTACACGTATCTTGAACCTACCCCTTTCCAGCGTCGGAACGTCGCCCGCGCAGGCCATCACCACGTCGGGTTCGACGCCCTCATCGCTGCTGGCCCAAGTCCAGATGCCGATGCCACTGGTGCAGTGGCGGACCGCCGCCTCCATGTCGAGCCACTGCAATTCCGGCTGCTTGCCGGCGATGATGACGTTGACGTAGTTGCGGCTGCGCAGGCAGTGGTCCGTCACTGACAGCAGCGTGTTGGCGTCCGGCGGCAAGTAGATGCGGACGACATCGGCCGTCTTGTTCACAACGTGGTCGATGAAACCGGGGTCCTGGTGGCTGAATCCGTTGTGGTCCTGACGCCAGACATGGCTGGTGAGCAGATAGTTCAACGAAGCAATCGGGCGGCGCCAGCGAATCCGGCGGCTGCTCTTCAGCCACTTGGCGTGCTGGTTGAACATCGAATCGATGATGTGAATAAAGGCTTCATAGCAAGAAAAGAACCCGTGGCGGCCGGTGAGCAGGTAACCCTCCAACCACCCCTGGCACATATGTTCGCTGAGGACTTCCATCACGCGGCCATCGGGAGCGACGTGGTCGTCGCCGGGCAGGATTTCTGCGGTGGACACGCGGTCGGTGACCTCGAACAAGGCGCCGAGGCGGTTGGAATTAGTCTCATCAGGTCCCATCACGCGGAAATTGCCGCTATCGTCATTCAGCCGCATCACGTCGCGCAGGGAGCCGCCGGCAACGCGTGTGGCCTCGGCCTGCACGGAGCCCGGCTTCGGCACGTCCACCGCATAGTCGCGGAAATCGGGAAGCTGCAGGTCCTTGAGCAACAGGCCCCCATTCGCGTGCGGGTTAGCGCTCATACGACGGTGACCCTGCGGTGCGAGGGCAGCGATTTCACCGCGCAGACGGCCGGTTGAATCGAACAGTTCCTCTGGATTGTAGCTTTTCAGCCATCGTTCGAGGATGTGCAGATGCTCGGGATTGGTTTGCACCTCCGCGAGCGGCACCTGGTGGGCGCGGAACGTCCCTTCAATCGGCTGGTTATCCACCATCTTCGGGCAAGTCCAGCCTTTTGGCGTGCGCAGCACGATCAACGGCCAGGCCTCCCGGTGCGTGAATCCCTTCGACCGCGCACGCTGTTGGATACCTTTGATCTCCGCCAGCACGCAGTCCAGCGTAGCGGCCATCTCCTGGTGCATTTTCTGCGGATCGTCGCCAGCGACGACAAAGGGTTTGTAGCCGTAGCCGTCCAGCAGATTGTGCAACTCCCGATCCGGGATGCGCGCGAGTACGGTGGGTCCAGAAATCTTGTAACCGTTCAGGTGGAGGATCGGCAGCACCGCGCCGTCGCGTGCGGGATCGAGGAACTTGTTGGAATGCCAGCTTGTGGCGAGTGCGCCGGTCTCCGATTCGCCGTCCCCCACGACGCAGCAGGCAAGCAAATCAGGATTGTCAAACACCGCGCCGTAGGCGTGCAGCAGAGAGTAGCCGAGCTCACCGCCTTCGTGGATCGAACCAGGAGTCTCCGGTGCGGCGTGGCTGGGAATGCCGCCGGGGAACGAGAATTGGGTGAATACGCGCCGCAAGCCGGCTTCGTTCTGCGGCACGTTCGGATAGACTTCGCTGTAAGTGCCCTCAAGATATGTGTTGGCTACGACGCCCGGCGCGCCATGGCCCGGACCGGCGATGTAGATCACGTTGAGATCGTGATCCTTGATCAGGCGGTTCATGTGGACATAGATGAAATTCAGGCCCGGGGTGGTGCCGAAGTGGCCGAGCAGACGTGGCTTGATGTGGGCACGCTGCAACGGCTCACGCAGCAAGGGGTTATCCATCAGGTAAATCTGGCCGACCGAGAGGTAATTGGCTGCGCGCCACCACGCGTGCATCAGCCGAAGCTGATCCGGTGACAACACAAGCGAGCCGCCGAGAGCGGCGTGATCATCCGGCATCTTCTACTCCCCTTATCAGAACGGCTGGTGCACCCGCGGTCGCCTGCACGGCGGCATTGTCGTCCTGGCCGGGGACGCAACCGGCTCCTGCCGCCCTTGGCACCATTGCCTTGGTCTTACGCTAAATGATGCCCGGCACCATAGGTTGCCGTAAGCGGCTGGCGTTGACTCAGATCAACGTGAACGCTTTTCAAGCTGGCCTCAATGCAGCCGCAACGGTTCCCGCCGGGCTCGGCACGTGAACCAGGACACACGCTGGCCGCTGCTCTGGCTCGCTGGAATGCTAGCGGCGTGCGAGGCGTCTCGTGATCCGCAGACGCGCCTCCGAATTCTCACTGACGGCCGCGGCAGCCAGCAAGCACGCCAAGCCTCCCCCTGGAGGTGAGAGACCGGGCTCGGCGAAACCACCAGAAGGTTGGTCGGTTTCCTACTGGAATTGCGCATCATTCCCCGAGCTGTTGCCGGTTGGCAGGATGCGTCAAACGTGCGCCGCAACGAAGTCCAATAGCTTGCGCTCTTCCAGTGGTTTCCCAAGCATTTTCGCGACCCGCAACTCGGCTGTCTAGGCAGCGATGCCGGCGATGGCAAGCTAGTACACCTCGCCGGAAGTTCCAACCCGCTTGTGCCTGTCACGCCGTGAGCGGCTTGCCCTTCATGGTCCAGCGGAATGGCTTGGCCATGGTCTGGTTGAAGTAGGCGATAAACGCCTCGATCCGCTGCTTGAGGTGCTCCTTGGAGGTGAAGTTCCCGTGGCGCAACAGCTTGCGCACCAGGATCGAGAACCAAATCTCGATCTGGTTGATCCACGAGGCATGCTTCGGCGTGAAGTGGAACACGATACGGTGGCTTGCATCGCGCAGGAACGCCTCGCGGCTCGCCATCGAGGCCAGCACGCCGGACTTGCCCTTCTCGCCCAGATCATCGTCGGTCATGCCGCTCAGCCGCGCCACCAGACGCACCACGCCTTCCGAGAGGTGGGTGTTGCGGTTGTCGCAGATCACGTGCCACGCCGTGGTCGACGCAGAACTGGCGAACAGGCCTTCCAGGAACGCGACAAAATCCGCCTCGGTGCGGCTGTCGCCGACGGTGCCGCAGACCGTGCCGGAGGCGACATCGAAGGCCGCGATCAGCGCCTGCGTACCGTGCCGGACATACTCGAACTCGCGCCGTTCGACATGCCCTGGCTTCATCGGCAGGGTCGCGGCGGCTCGTTGCAGCGCCTGAATGCCGGTCATCTCGTCGATCGAGACGGTGTGCACACCCTGCTCGGCGACAGCCGGCGCCGCCTGGTAGACGGCACAGATGTCGGCGCACTTGGCCTCGAAGTCGGGATCAGGCTTCGGCGTCAGCCAATAGCTTCTGCGATGCGGCTTGAGGTCCGCCCCTTTTTAAAAAGCGCCCGATCGAGCCGTGCGAGATGCTCTTGACGATGCCTCGGCTGACCGCCTGACGCGCCAGCTCACTCTGGCTCCACTGACTGATCGGAACATCCAGACGTTCCGGGTCTTCGCAGGCCAACGCCATGATCTGGCAGATCTGCTCCGGCGTGAACGTGGCCGGCGCACCGCATCGCGGCGCGTCGCTCAGACGTTCGGCCACGCCAGCAGAGGCTTCCGCCGCCAGCCAGCGGTGGCGCCAATGACCCGCTGTCTTGCGCCAGATACCCAGGCGATCCGCAGTCTCGCTTACCCCCAGGCCGGTCGAGGCAAGCAGAATAATACGCGCTCGCTCGGCCAGCTTCTGCGGCGTCGAATGCGCCCGGACCAGCTCCTGCAACGCACGTTCATGCCCGGGTGTCAGTTGAATGGCTGGAGCCTTCGCCGCCGGCATGGTTCCCCCTCCGTCGATGGTCAGGAGAGGACTCGCACAACGAATCGAGCGCCGACTCCCCCGCTACCCACCGACGGCGCCGATTTCGCAACCATGTTGCCTTTGCGACTCACCCCTCCGGGGAACCGAGTCGTCACTTTCGGCGAGGCGTACTAGTCATCAATAGGACCGGTATGCGCAGGTCATCAGCGCGCAGCCGGGCAGCCAACTCCCGGCCGGTCATCTCCGGCACATGCTGGTCGAAAATCATGCACGCCGGGCGCGCGGGACACCTGGCCAGAAACGAGACGGCGGACCCGTAGGTAGCCACGCTGTATCCTGCCAGTTCGAGCCGAAATTCTGGCGAATCGCGCACAGCGTGATCATCATCAACGATCATCACAATACCGCCTGAGTGGTTGCCGATATGCGTTCACGCCCAAGATCGGGATCTGGCGAGGCATCAGCGTGGGATGTCCGATTGGAATGTTTTGTAACGTGATTCGCTCCAGAGCGCCTTGATTTAGATCTTTGCCGCTAGGATCGGCCAATACCGGCCACGATCCTCGGTCCCGGCAGCGCGCAATACAGCCCTGAGGCCTCGTACATGGTGCGCGGCGCGGTGCGTCTGTGGATTGATTTGCATCAATGCGCGAGCCCGCCACGGCTTCCATGCGAGATAAACTGGGCCGGTCAGTCGGCTCCAACGCGGGTGAGCCAAGGATGACCAACGGGACGCCACGTGCGGTCACCATTGTCGATGATGACGACGCCGTGCGAGCTTCACTGCAGTTTCTGCTGGAGATCGTCGCCGGGCACGTCACTGAGATATTCGCCTCGGCCGCCGAGTTTCTCAAATCCGACCTCCATCATTTCGGCTGCCTTATCCTCGACCACCATATGCCTCTGATGACGGGGTTGGAACTGGTCGAGCGGTTGCGCGACCTTGGCGTCGCCATACCGACACTGCTGATCACCGGGTCAATCACGCCTAACATCGTTGCGCGTGCTGCCCAGTTCGGGGTAGGGCATGTGTTGGAAAAGCCACCAGCGGAGGAGGTTTTGTTGCAATTTGTCGCGGATGCGTTACGCTGAGGTGCACGTTTCCCGCGGATGACCGCGGCCGGGAAGGGACCGCCATGAAGCCGCACAGCCCACGACCGAGGCGATGCGGAGGCAGGCAACCAGGTTACCAGCATGCTGCCAACAGATCGTTCGGAACGATCCTGCCATCGCCGCTGCCCTGCACGAAGACATCGGACTCGGCAACGTCTATGCTGACGCGCTGCACAAGTGGCAGGCTGGGGCAGCAAGGCCGTGGCAACGAGAAAACTGCAACCTGGGCGGGCCGGCACCCGCGGTCATTAGGCCCGCTGCTGCAGGAGGACGCGATGCCTGACCAAGCCGCTCCGCCAACGCCTTCCGCGTCGGACGAACCATTCCGAAGACTCGCGGGCGTTATGGCCCACGAGATCAACAATTTGATGACAGTCGTGAGGGCAAATATCGAATTGGCATCATCGCTTGCTTCAAGTGAGCGCCAACGCGCACAACTCAATCGTGCGGCGTGGGCGGCTGATCTTGCTACTCGCCTCACGCGCCAGGCTCTCGCTCTTGCCCGCAGCGCCGACGCGGAAGTGCCGTTCGTGGATATCAATCAGACTATCGCAAGGATGGATAGTCTTCATTTCCAGCTGGAGGGCCGCGATGCCCCCTCGACTCTCTCGATGAAATTGTCGTCGGAGCCTCTGTTCATTCGCGTCGATCCGGAACGTCTCGAACTGTGCCTGATGAACTTGGTCCGAAATGCGGTCGATGCGATGCCTGCCGGGGGCATTGTCACGATTTCCTCGTCTGCTACGTCCATTTCGGGACTTGCGGAGGTGGCAGTAGCCGATACCGGGGTAGGTATTCCCTCCGAAGTTATAGAGCGAGTTGCCGAACCGTTCTTTACCACGAAGACTCCCGGACACGGCACAGGTCTCGGGATGGTTGTAGTACAAGACTTCGTAATACAGGCGGGCGGCACCATGAAGATCGAATCGTCGCCCGGTGAAGGTACAACGATCAGGCTGTTTTTCCCAATGACTAATCGGTCCGAATCGTCGCCGGACCCCAATCTGTCGCCGGCGTGACGCCAACCGATATTTGCGCGACATGCGCTTGATTCACTGTGTCCAGGTGTTCATTTCGATGGGCCCCACGGTATTGCCAGTCGCCAGCTCCTGATGCTGTGCTTTGGTTTTTCCCGATCCGTCATTAGTGCAGCTCGTGGATGGCAGCTGCATGAGGGGTCGGCTCACGGATGGCCACTGACGAAGCTCATAAGGCCGACCTCTTTCACCGGTTTCTCGCGCACCTTTTCAATCCCAAGCTGTGCGGCACGCGCGTGAATGGCTGGAGACAGGAGATCGGCGACCAGCAGGACAGGGACATTTGAGCCTTCGCCGCGCAGTCGCGTTGCCACCTCCAACCCCGTCATCTCCGGCATGTCCTGATCAAGAATCACGTAAGCCAGCCCGGTCGTGCGATCATTGAGGAATGCGTTCGCTGAGACGTAGGTAACCACACGATGACCTGCCACTTCGAGCAAGAGTTTCAGCGAGTCGAGTATGGCAGGGTCGTCATCAACGATGGCGATAGCGCCGGTATCAGCCATTTCTTACGGAACTCTCTTCTACACGGATGCCACCCCGCACGGGACGGTAAGACGAAAGACGGCCCCGCCGCTGTCAGCGTCTTCAGCTAGTAGCTGGCCGCCATGTGCCTCAACAATGGTGCGGCAGACCGACAGTCCCACCCCCATGCCATTGGGCTTGGTCGTCACAAACGGCTGGAACAGCCTGGCGCGCACCTGCTCGGGCAAGCCCGGTCCGGTATCTGCTACGCGAATCTCCACCATGTCTCCCACACGGACTGTGCTGATTGCAAGTTCACGCCGCACCGAGTCCGCCATTGCCTCGACGGCATTTCGCATCAGGTTGAGCAAGACTTGTTGAATCTGGATTTTGTCGATCACTGCTTCCGCAGCGTCATCTGCGACGCGAATATCGAGCTTCACGCCTTTGCCCGCGCCGATCAAGGCAAGGGCGCTCGCCTCCCCGATGGTTTTCGGCAGACTTTCGACCTGTCTCTCAGTCTCGCCCTTCCGCACCAGGTCACGAAGACGTCGGATTATCTGTTGTGCGCGATCGGACTGCTCCGCCACCCGAACCAATGCCTGTTCCGAACCCTGGTGATTGCCTGCCGAGGATAGTCGGCGAGCGGCACTGACATAATTGGCGATCGCAGTCAGCGGCTGGTTCACTTCATGGGCCAAAGCTGACACCATCTGCCCCAGTTCGCTCAACCGCGCGACATGCACCAGTTCGGCCTGCAATTCGTTGAGCCGGCGCTCACGATCCTGCCGTTCCGTCAGGTCGCGTATAAAGCCCGTGAACCAGCGCAAGCCCGGCTGTTTTACCTCTCCGACCGCAAGCTCGATGGGAAAGGTGCTGCCATCCTTGCGCCGGCCGACCACAACGCGGCCGATACCGATGATATGCCGCTCTCCCGTCGCAAGGTAACGCGAGATGTAGTTGTCATGCTCTTCGCGGTAGGGGGCAGGCATCAGCACGCGGACGTTCTGGCCGAGCAGTTCGGACTGTTGGTACCCGAACAGGCGTTCGGCAGTTGTGCTAAACGATTGGATGAGTCCACACTCGTCGATGATAACCAAGGCGTCCGGCACGGTCTCAAGGATCGAACGCAGCAACGCTTCACGGCGTTGGAGTTCCAGGCGCGCGCGCTGCATCTCGCTGAGATCACGGGCAATCTTGGAGACGCCGATGATCCGGCCTTCCCCGTTTCGGATCGGTGAGATGGTGAGCGAAACCGGGATAACCAGGCCATCCTTCCGTCGCCGCGCCGTTTCAAAATGGGTGAGCTTCTCGCCTTGGCGAACGCGGCCCAGGATCGTGGCTTCCTCGTCGATTCGGTCTGGTGGGATGATGACGGTAATCGGACGACCAATGATCTCAGAGGCCGGATATCCAAACATCGTCTCCGCGGCTTTGTTCCAGGAGATCACCACGCCACGAAGGTCCTTACCGACGATCGCGTCATCCGCCGACTCCGCGATGGCCATCAGCCATGAGCGGACTTCCTCCGTCGTCATCTGCGCATGCACGTCGTCCCCGTGGTGGCTCAGCGACACGATCGCACTTGCTCCTTCGTGTGGCGCAATCCCGATAGTAGCGGGACTGGCCCGTGCGGTCACACCGAGGGGTGCTTAGGGCGAACGCGTTGTTCATAGCACGTTCACCAACCCACACACATGTCGGCGCGCCAGGTCCCCGTCGGTCGGAAAAATGTCTCCCCAACCAGTTGCGCTGAGTGCCGCTGGTGATCTGGTGCAGAGACTAGCCGTCCGTCACTTGTTCGGCGAAGAAACTTGCCGACGGCATCAAGCGTACAAAACAGCGGCGCGGCGACCAACGACGTCCTCTATCGAAGCCGCAGGGCGAAGCTGAAAAAGCAGCAGAACCTGCCTATCCGCGCTCTGCCACGCGCCCAGAGTTGGCGCGCCTGTGCTCGATGACGCGTTGCCGACGTCAGAACGCCCGGAGGACCATCAGACCTAGCCCGATGATCAAACCAATACCGAAGAGGACAAACAGCCAGTCCCCCGGGCGCACGTGAGCCCTCCCTGCTGCGGAGAACGTCTCATTATGATGTCTGAAACTTGTGTCCAGATGCTATGTACATCATGCCAGATGGACAGCAGCACAATAATACGATCGGAAGCATGAGCCAATACGGATGTCTGAGCCATCAGGCAGGATGCGCAATGACTCTGGGTTGGGCCCAAGCCGTACCTATCGGTGCGCCGACGGTTGCCATGGTCGTGCCGTTCAGCCTGTCCGTCTGGTGAGTGAACCTGGATTGCCTGGCAGAATCTCGGCGTCCACTCGTCCGGCGGCCCGCCGCGGGCCTGGCCGCACATGGTGCGGGGCGGCGAGACTGCCCACTCCGTGGCCCTCACCGCAGTTCGCGCAGCGACGCCGCCGAGGGTCCGACGATCACCGCATCACGGCCGCGATCCATAGCGTCCATGGCAGTACGCCGGCCGCAGACCTAGTCAAGCCGCGGATGGCATTCTAGGCAATAGCGCAGCGGATTCCGCGGACGGACTGTCATTGCCTATTTGAACAGCGTGACATCCACCGCACGGTGAATAATACCGTGGGTAACCCTGTGGACCATATAAAGAAGTCCGCTGCCGAGCTGGTGATCCGTCGCATGTTGCGGCTTCGGCACCACTTGCAGCGCCACGTCAGCGGGCACGCCAACGATTGAAAGTGGCGTCGACCGCCAGGAGCGCGCATTCGCGCAGGGATGCTCCGATCGGCATCAGGGTCAGCGGTCAATGCGGTCCACTGCGATGTCTACAGATTGCCTAAACGAGCTGTCTTTCGTCAGGCTCCTTATGGTTGGCCAGACGTTCCATTGCTGCTGCCGCCTGAGCGAGTTGTTCAGAGGTGGCAGCATCTTCGATTTCACTGATCCATTGCCTCACCGTTCTAGCCCAGATCCGTAGTTGTTGCGCCGTAGCCATGTCGTTTTCCTCCTTTGTAGGCCAGCATGATCAGGCAGTGTGTGATGGCCTCGCCGGTGTTGCTCATCGGCACAAACAACCAATGCACCGTCAGGTTTTTGCGCCGAATATGCACACGGGTAGTCCCGCACAGTGGGGCCTCTTGCCGAGTAAGGCACGCTAGCTTTGCGTCGAGCTGAAGGTCGTACTGCGCCAGCCGTTGATCACATATCATTGCTCCGGTGAGGTCGATGCCTATGCAGGAAGCACAAGCAGGTGCGAAGCGCTCGAAGACCCAATCATTGGTCGCCGGGGCGCGAACGAGGATGTGGACATAGTCCGCAAATTCCCTGAGCGCGCTCAGGTCCAGGAATTTGGGTACATAGATCTCCGCATCGAACAGCGAGCGCAACCGAGAGGCGAATTGACTTATCGGGTCCGGCAACGGCTGCGGCGCATCCAAATGGCCGAGGCGGGGAATATAAAATTCGCCTTGGCGTAGAGGTCTCCCTTTGGGGACGAATGGCATCTCGCTTCAACCCCACCCTGTTGGGCTCGCGCCTACCGCCTGGTCTCCCGATGCTGAAGCCCTCAATCCACGCATCGGGGCGAGGTGCTTGCCGGTCCGGGGATCACGGTCCTTGCGCCGTCAAGGCAAACGGTAGGACATTGATCTCCAATGTCAATGCCTTTATGTTGATATATGGAGTATCAGAGTTGATATTGTAAGCTTGGCCGAGCACATGCAAGGCTCAAGCGGGTGTCACCGTGCCCCTTGATGCAAGGATTTCTCGCTTTGACCATGTGCCGCCCCGGTATTTGTGCACTTGAAGACTGATGCCTCATATGTCACAATGGATGCTCTGGTTCGGATGGTGATACAATAAGGATGATAACCGGAGGACAGATGCGCGCAGCCCGAAGCCTGCTGGGCATCGACCAGCGCCGCCTGGCCGAGCTGTCC
>Ga0335074_10016590_pt1 | contig 10371 bp, 8 predicted proteins | sample Lox_Sample_23_FD_206715 | JGI IMG/M metagenome (GOLD analysis project Ga0335074, IMG submission 206715) | Soil microbial communities from Loxahatchee National Wildlife Refuge, Florida, United States - Lox_Sample_2.3 | ecosystem: Environmental > Terrestrial > Soil > Wetlands | place: USA: Florida...
TGGTGACCGTGGCCGAGCGCGCCGGCACGGCGGTCCGGCACTGCGTCCGCTTCGAGTTCCTGCCCGGCACCGAGCCGGGCGGCGAGCCCGGCGATGCCGGCCTGACCGCCAGTCACTTCGAAGAGCTCGGCGAGATCACCGCGCGAATGCACCATCACGCCCGCGGCTGGCGCAGGCCGGACTGGTTCACCCGGTTCCACTGGGACTACGCGGCCGCGTTCGGCCGAACCCCGCGCTGGGGCCGCTGGCAGGACGGCGTCGGCGTCGGGACGTCCGAACGCCAGGTGCTCGCCCGCCTGGACGACGCGCTCAGGACGCGGCTGCAGGCGTTCGGCACGGGCCCCGGGCGCTACGGCCTGGTGCACGCCGACACCCGGCTGGCCAACCTGCTCGTGCACGACGGATCGGTCAGCGTGATCGACTTCGACGACTCGGGGTTCAGCTGGTACCTGTACGACCTGGGTACCTCGGTGAGCTTCTTCGAGCACTCGCCCGAGGTACCTCACCTGGTGGACAGCTGGCTGGAGGGGTACCGCCGGGCCGGCGAGCTGGCTAAGGAGGACCAGGCCGAGATCTGGACGTTCATCATGTTCCGCCGGCTGCTCCTGCTGGCCTGGATCGGCTCGCACCAGGGCGTCGACATCGCCGCCGAACTCGGCGCCGGTTACACCCAGGGCAGCTGCGACCTGGCCGAGTCGTACCTAAGCACCCACTGAGAGGACCGTCCATGTTCACGTCGATCGCAGGCCGCGCGGTGGTGGTCACCGGCGGCACCCGGGGCATCGGCAAGGGGATCGCCCGCGTGTTCGCCCGCAACGGCGCGCGGGTCCTGATCACCGGCCGGGACGACGAGGTCGGCCGGGCCGCCGCGGACGAGCTGCCGGGGGAGGTGTCGTTCCTGCAGGCCAACACGGCCCTGCGGGAAGACTGCCGCCGCATGGCCGGCATCGCGCAGGAACGCCTCGGCGGCGTCGACGTGCTGTGCGCCAACGCCGGGATCTTCCCCGACAGCAGGCTGGAGGACATGTCCGAGGACGACCTGGACCAGGTGCTGGCCGTCAACCTGAAGGGCACGATCCTGGCCGTCCAGGCGTGCCTGCCCGCCCTGCGGCGCTCCGGGCGCGGCCGGGTCATCCTTACCTCCTCGATCACCGGGCCGATCACCGGGTTCCCCGGCTGGACGCACTACGGCGCGAGCAAGGCCGGCCAGCTCGGGTTCATGCGGACCGCCGCGATCGAGCTGGCCTCCAGCGGGATCACGGTCAACGCGGTGCTGCCCGGGAACATCGCCACGGAGGGCCTGGCCAGCCTCGGCGAGGACTACGCGGCCGGGATGACCGCGGCGATCCCGCTGCGCCGGCTGGGCAGCGTCGACGACATCGGGTACGCCGCGCTGTTCCTCGCCACCGCCGAGGCCGCCTATATCTCCGGGCAGACGATCGTCGTGGACGGCGGCCAGGTGCTGCCCGAGTCTCCCGAGGCGATGGCAGCGGCGGGTTGAGCTGATGAGCGCGGATCCCATGGAGGCTCGCCCCATCACCAGCGGCAGGACGCCGGAGGAGGTCCGCCGCGCCCTGGCCGGGCGGATCGGCAGCGGGCAGCTGCACCCGGGCCAGCGGCTGGGCGCCGAGCGCGCGCTCGCCGCGGAACTCGGCGTCAGCCGCGCCACGCTCAGGCAGGCGCTGGCGGTCCTTGAGGAAGGCGGCGTGGTCCGCCGGGTCCCCGGCCGCGGCGGCGGCACGTTCGTGGCCAAGGGAAAGATCGAGCGGGACCTGTCCCGCATCGTCGGGGTGCCCGCGCTGCTCCGCAGCCAGGGCGTGGTCGCCGGGACCCGGGTGCTGAGCGCGCGCCTGACCGCCGCCGACGACGTCACCGCGCAGGCGCTGCGCGCCCGCCCCGGCGACCTGGTCGTCGACCTGGTCCGGATCCGGCTCGCCGACGGCAGCCCGTTCTCGCTCGAGCGCGCCAAGCTGCCCGCCAAGCGCTTCCCGGGGCTGCTCGAGCTGCCGCTGGGCGGTTCGGTCTACGAGCTGATCCAGGAGCACTTCGGCACCGAGCCGGGCGAGGCCGTGGAGCGGATCGAGGTGACCCTCGCCTCGCCCGACGAGGCGGCCATCCTCGACATCGAGCCCGGCGCTCCGCTGATGGCCATCACCAGGACCACCACCGACGCCGACGGCGAGCCGATCGAGTTCTCCCGCGACCTGTTCCGCGCCGACCGCACCCGCATCGTGGTCAGGACCGAAGGCGGCACGCGCGCCGTCCCCGGCCGGGCGCAGGTCGTCGAGCTTCGCGCGCAGGGGACAGCATGACTACTCCCGATAACCGCGTAGGCCGCATCAGGTTCATGGATAAGCAGCGGGTCAACCTGGACGGGTTCGCGGTCGAGGACCCCGAACTCGGGCTGACGGCGATGCGCTCCCCGCGCGATCCCGACCCTAGCCTGGTCATCACGGACGGCCGGGTGGTGGAGTTGGACGGCGTGCCCGAGGGCGAGTTCGACTCGATCGACACCTACATCGCCCGGCACGGCCTGGACCTGACCGTCGCGGACGAGGCGATGAGCCTGACCGACGTCGCGTTCGCCAGGCTCCTCGTCGACCCGGCGGTTCCGCGCGCCGAGATCGTCAGGCTCAGCGCGGGCGCCACCCCGGCCAAGCTCGCCCGCGTGCTGGCCCTGCTCCGCCCGCCCGAGCTCGGCCTGGCCATGACCAAACTCCGCGCCCGGCGCACCCCCAGCAACCAGGCCCACGTGACCAACCGCCTGGACGACCCGCTGCTGCTGGCGGCCGACGCGGCGACCGCGGCGGCGTTCGGCTTCCGCGAGGTCGAGACCACCGTGCCCGTGCTCGCCGACGCACCGAGCAACGCCGTGGCCTGCCTGATCGGGGCGGCGTTCGGTGCCGACGGCGTGCTCATCCAGTGCTCGGTCGAGGAGGCCCTGGAACTGGAGCTCGGCATGCGGGGCCTCACCTCGTACGCGGAGACCGTCTCGCTGTACGGGACCGAGCAGGTGTTCACCGACGGTGACGACACGCCCTGGTCCAAGGCGTTCCTCACCTCGGCGTACGCCTCCCGCGGCATGAAGATGCGGGTCTCTTCCGGGGCGGGCGCCGAGGTCCTGATGGCTGGCGCCCGCGGCCAGTCCATGCTCTACCTGGAGGCGCGTTGCGTCGCCCTGGCCCGCGCGATCGGCGCCCAGGGCGTGCAGAACGGCGGCATCGACGGCGCCAGCGTCGCCGCCGCGGTGCCGTCCGGGCTGCGCGAGCTGATGTCCGAGAACGTCATGGTCATGATGCGCAACCTGGAGTCGTGCTCGGGGAACGACGCGCTGATGAGCGAGTCGGACATGCGCCGGACCTCCCGCACGCTGCCGATCGTCCTGGCCGGCTCGGACTTCGTGTTCAGCGGGTTCGGCTCCATCCAGCGGTACGACAACATGTTCGGCCCGAGCAACTTCAACTCCGAGGACATCGACGACTTCCTGGCCATGCAGCGGGACTGGGGCATCGATGGCGGCCTGCGGACGGTCGCGCCGGCCCGGATCGGCGAGCTGCGCCGTGAGGCCGCCCTGGCCTGCCGCGCCGTGTACGCTCACCTGGGCCTGGCGGACTTCAGCGACGAGCACGTGGATCTGGCCGTGGACGCCGCCGGTTCCAAGGACCTGGGGGAGACGGACACCCTCGCCGTCCTGTCCGCGGCGCACGCCATCCGCCAGCGCGGCCTGACGGTGGTGGACATCGTGGCGGCTCTCGACGAATGCGGCTATGTCGATATGGCCGAACGAACCATGGCCTTCACCCGCGCCAGGCTGACGGGTGACTATCTGCAGACGTCCGCGATCTTCGACGAGCAGCTCAGGGTGCTCTCCCTGGTCACCGACCCGAACGACTACGCGGGTCCCGGCACCGGGTACGCGCCCTCACCGGAACGCCAGCGCGAGATCGACGCGATCCGGCAGGCCCGGGGCGTGGATGACCTGCGGGCGGTGCAGGCGCGATCCGCCGTCGCGCTGCTCGCCCCGCTCGGCTCGGCCCGGCCCGGGCAGGGCCCGCGCGACGTGGTGATCGGCGTCTCGCCCGCGGTCGGGCGCGACGTCTGGCGGTGCCTGTCCGGCCTGGCCGTGACCGACGTGCTCCGCGAGATGCTCGCCGGCCTGGAGGAGGAGGGCTGCACCGGGCGCGTCGTCCGGTTCAACGACTCCGTCGACCTGGGCCGGATCGGCCTGGCGGCGGCCCGCCTGGCCGGGTCGGGCATCGGCATCGGCCTGCAGGGCAAGGGCACCGCGCTGATCCACCGCCGCGACCTGGCCCCGCTGGCCAACCTGGAGCTCTACTCGGTCGCGCCGTCGGTCACGCCCGAGCTATACCGGCTGCTCGGCGCGAACGCCGCCCGGCACGCCAAGGGCGGCACTCCCGACCCGGCCAGGAACCCGTACTCCGACGAGGCCATCGAGGCCCGCTACCACACCACGGTCATCGCCCTGATGGAACTGGAACGCCGCCGGATGGACGCCGCCGCGCCGCCGGAGGAGCTGTCGCTGGAGGGACTGCAGTGACCGAGTTCCGGGCCCTGTCGGGTCGGCCGGTGGAAAACCTGACCCTCGAGGCAGTGCGAGCGGGCGAGATCAGCGTGGCCGACCTCCGCATCCACCCGGAGACCCTCGAGCGGCAGGCGGTGGTGGCCGAGCAGCACGGGAACCCGCAGCTGGCGGAGAACCTGTGCCGGGCCGCGGAGCTGACCCACCTGCCCGACGACGATGTGCTCGGCATCTACGAGGCGCTCCGCCCGGGGCGGTCCACCGCCGCGGAGCTGACCGTGCTGTCCGAGTCCCTGGCCGACCGGGGCCTGCCCCGCTGCGCGGCCCTAGTCGCCGAGGCCGCCGAGGTCTACGCGCGCCGGGGTCTGACCGCATGACCCGGAGCGGCGCTGGTGGCCAAGGCGTCCGAGCCTCACGCGCCTTCCTTGATCCCACATCCGTCTCGCCATCCTCATCCGCCCCTATCCGCTCGGTGGTAGGGAATGTCCTCGGATCTTTGTGGGAGGATCCGGGCTTCCGGGACGACCTGGGGGACCATAGGGACGAGTTCCGATCGTCAAAACGCCCCTTCGCACGCAAACCCGGCCGGGATCGGCGCCGCAGGCCACGCTGGAAGCCCCATTCGTCCCGCGCGCCACATGATTCGCTCAAGATTTCGCTTGCAAGGCATTACCTGGGGCATGAAAGTGGCAACCTACCCCAAAGACCGGGTAGGTTGCCGCAACCATGCCCTTGGCGCGGCCCGGGACGCGGTGCTGGCGGGTTGGGCGGGGCTCAAGTGCGGCAAGGGACTTCGGCAGGCGCTGGCACCCGGGATGGTGTCGCGGACGGGACGGGCGGCTGCCCGGACCATTCAGCATCCGCCCCTGTGGTGCACCAGATCCTTGCCGAAGCCCGGATCTTCCCCGAGGTTGCCCGGTCTTGACCCTCCACCATCCGCAGCGGCCACGCGGCCCCCTCGCGACCCGCTCCTGCAGGAGAACGCACGCTGGGGGGCCAGCCCGGTGCCGGTGATCGCCGGGGTCGACGTCGGAAACGCCACGACCGAGATCGTGCTGGTGGCCGCCGGCACGATCCTCGCCGCCGGGCGGGTGCCGACCCGCGGCCGCAAGGGGTCGCCCGACTCGCTGCGAGGCGCCGCCGCGCTACTCCGACGCGTCGAACGCCGGGCTGGGTGCCCGGTCGACGAGGCCAGGATCGCCCCCCTGCGTGCGGTCGACACCTCGGTGGTCACCGTCCCCGACACGGTCCCGCCCAGCGGCCGCTTGCGCGTGCTGGCCGCGGGCGTGTCCACCCCCGGCGGCACCGGTGCCTTTGTCGGCCCGCCCCTCCTGCTGCCCGGCCCGGCCGGCCCGCCCCTCTTGCGGTCCGGCTCAGCCGAGACGCCCGTTCCGCGCTCGGTGCCGGCCGGGTCGCCGCGGGTTGCCGTAATCCCGGCTGGCCTGCGCTACGACGAGGCCGCGGCCTGGCTGAGGGACCTGCTCGCCGCCGGGACGCCGGTCGGTGCCGTCCTGGTGGCCGGCGACGAGGGGGTCCTGGTGGCCAACCGGCTGCCTGCCGGCCTGCCGGTGATCGACCAGGTCGACGCGGCCGCCGCGGCCGCCTGCGAACTGCTCGCTGTAGAGGTGCAGCCGCCCGGGCACACGCTGCGGCTGCTGGCCGACCCGGTCGCGCTGGGCGCCCGGCTTCGCCTGGGGGAGTACGAGGACGGGGATGCCGCCGCGCTGTCCAGGGCGCTTGCCGATCACTCCAACGCGGTCGTGGGCCTGCTCGCCGAGGTTCCCCTCGAACCGGGAGCAGACGCGGGTGAGCCCTGGGTCCTGACGGCGGATGGTCGGCGGCTCCCGCTGCGGACCGCGTGTGTCAGCCTGGCGGACTGGCCGGTCGGCATGGTCCGGGTTTTCGGCGCTGGTTCCGAAACGACCGAGGTGGACGACCTGTTCGCCGTGGACCTCGCCGCCGCGGCCGAGGCGGCCACCGCACGGCAGGGCAGCACGGGCCGGGCAATATTGGTCGCCGCCCTCGGGCGCGCCCCCGGCCCGGGCGCCGTCTTGCACGCCGACCTGCTTAGCGAACTCGCCGGTGTCCCGGTGAGCAGCCCGCTGACCGAACCGGCCGCGGCGCGGGCCGGCGCGCTCACCACGCCGGGGGCCCGTCCTGACGCGGTCGTGGTGGACCTCGGCGCCGGCACGATCGACGTCATCGGGCCCGCGTCCGACGTCGTCGCCGCCGGAGCGGGGGAACTGCTGACCGCCACGGTGGCCGAGACGCTCGGCATCACGCGGGCCGCGGCGGACTGGGTCAAGCGCGGCCCGTGCCTGCGGGTGGACGGCGGGCAGCGATTCGAGGCCGAGGACGGCAGCCGCGGCTTCCTGCCTGGCAGCGCCCCGGCGTCGGCGGTCGGCATGCTGGTGGTGGAAGGGCCAGGGGGCCTGCTCCCGTTCGACCGCCGCCACGGCCCCGGCGAATGGCGGGCCATCCGGCTGCGCCTCAAGCAGGCCGTGCTGGCCAGGAACTTCCAGCGCGCCGCGCGGACCCTCGGAGCCGACCCCGGCCAGATCCTGGTGGTCGGCGGGCCCGCCGGTGACGAGGAACTGCTCAGCGTGCTTACCCGGTCGCTGCCGGCCGGCGCGGCTGTGGGTCGCGGCGACCTCGGGGCGACCTACCAGGGGGAACCGCTCGGCCACCGCTACGCTGTCGCGCTCGGCCTGGCCCTGGCTTTAGCCGTAACGTTCCCAGAACGCCCCGGGCGTAGCGTGACCCCATGGGGAGGAGCCCAGGACGGACCTGGCCCGGGAGCAGCAGGAGATCGGGCCGGTCAAGCTGGCCCTCGACGTGGGCTGCGGCACCGGCCTTTCTACCCGCGCGGTCAGCGACCTGGCCGAGCACGTCGTCGCCGTGGACGCATCCGCCGCGATGCTCCGCGCCGCTGCGCGCCACGCACGCGTCGGTTACCTGGTCGCCGTCGCCGAACGGATCCCGCTGGGCGACGCGGTCGCGGACCTGGCCACCGTGGGCGCCGCGTTCCACTGGTTCCACCAGCCAACGGCGCTGGCCGAACTCGCGCGCGTCCTGCGCGGTGGCGCCGCCCTGGTCGTCTACAGCGATTACTTCCACGGTCGGCTGGCCGGGCAGCCCGCCTTCACGACCTGGCTGACCGAGTCCTACGTGCCGCGGTACCCGTCGCCGAATCGCAACGCCCCGTTCGATCCCGAGGCCGCCCAGGCCGCCGGGTTCGGCCGGGTCGGCTTCGGCGAGAGTGAGTACGCGATCCCGCTCACCCAGGCCGCCCTCGCCGACTACCTGATCAGCCAGAGCAACGCCGAAGCCGCGATCGCATCCGGCCAGGTCAGCGCCGAGGAACTGCGCGAGCAGATCATCGCAGAGACCGCCGGGCTCTTCGCCCCGGACGAGACCGCCGACGTCATCTTTGGCCTGCGGGTCTGGACCGCCGTGCGCCAGGCCTAGGAACCTACGAGCCAAGCGTGCACGTCCTCAATGTGATCCTCCCTGACGGAGTGAGCTTCGCCTTCGAAGAACCAGGTTTCGACGATGGGGATACGCGAGGCCAGCCATTGGGCGTGGCTGAATGGTGCGACTGGGTCCGCAACGCCGTGCAGCAACAGCACCGGGACCGATATCTGGGCCACGTCGAAACCCCACGGGGTGAGCTGAGCGACAGAGTCGTCCCACAGTCCCTCGATCCCCGGGGCCAGGGCCAGTTGCGTGGAGACCGCCCTGTCGGCGGCCAGCGCCAGGTCATCACTGGGCGTGCCGGCCTGCATGTCCAAGGCCACCTGGGTCGGCGAGACCGCGACGATCTTTTCCCGCTCTTGCTCGAAAAACGCGCGTGCTTCTGTCCGGTCGTTCAGCGTCAACCAGACCTCGTCGATGGCGGCCTGGCTGAAGCCAGCCATCCAGTCCAGCCCTTCAGCGTCGTAAGGGGCGGGCGAAGCCATCGACACCACCGCTGGGACCAGGTCCGGTAGGAGCGCCGCGCAGGCCAGCACGTGAGGACCACCGCCCGACCAGCCCCACATCGGTACCCGGTCGATCCCGAGGGCCTCGCAGATCGCCCGGACATCACCAGCGCAATCGGCCATGGAACGCCCGGGCTGAGGTGTCGAGCCGCCGTAACCTGGCCGGTCGTAGGTGATCAGCCGGAGCCGGCGGCGTTCCGCGTCGGCCAGCGTGCGGCGACCGTAGAGTCGGCGACCACCGGGCGTGCCCACATGGACCATCACCGGGCGTCCCTCAGGGTCCCCGGCATCCTGGACCGCCAGCGTCCGGCCGTCTGGTGTCGCTACCAGCCACTCCATAGGCGCACCTCCAGGCTCCAGTTTCTATCTGTAGTCAAGCGGGTACGTTCCGATAATCCGACGGGGACTCAGGGAATTACGTTACGCACGCGGCGCGATGATACGCGCAGCAGAAGGTGAGACCACCATGACCGGGTCGGGTTTCTGCTTGTCCGCTTCCGGGCGCCACCCGCGGGGCCGGCTGGCCTCGGCCGGTGCGATCGGCGCCCTGGTCCTGGCCCTGGCCACGCCGACGGCGGCCGCGGCCGCCCCGGTCTTCGGCGGACCCGCCGTGACCGGCACCATCACCGTAGGCAGCGGCCCGGCCTCGGTCGCGGTCGACCCGAGCAGTGGCGCCATCTACGTCGCCAACAGGACCAGCGGCACCGTATCCGTGATCAACCCGGACACCAACAGGGTCACCGCCACCGTCACCGTCGGCACCGACCCGCAGGGGGTGGCGGTCGACTCGGCGGCCGGCGCCGTCTACGTCACCAACAACGGCAGCAACACCGTGTCGGTCATCAGCGCGCTGACCAACACGGTCGGCGCCACCATCACCGTCGGCACCCACCCGAGTGGGATCGCGTTCAACTCCGTTACCGACACCGTCTACGTCGCCAACAACGGCAGCAATAGCGTGTCGGTGATCAACGGGCTGACCAACACGGTCACCTCCACCATCACCGGCCTCAACCAGCCGGCGGGGATCGCGGTCAATCCGACGACCAAGGCGGTCTACGTCACCAACGACGGCGGCAACACCGTGTCGGTCATCAGTGTCAAGACCAGCACGGTCACCTCCACCATCACCGTCGGCACCCATCCGAGCGCGGTCGCGGTCAACGAGGTGAGCAGCACCGTCGACGTCACGAACAACGGCAGCGGCACCGTGTCGGTGATCAGCGGGCTGACCAACAAGGTCACCGCTACCGTCACCGTCGGCACCGGGCCGGCCGGGGTCGCGGTCAACCCGGTGAACGGCACCGTCTACGTCGCCAACAGCACCAGCGGCACCGTATCGGTGATCAGCGGGTTCGGCAGCACGGTGACCAGCACCATCACCGTCGGCACCGGCCCGGAGGGGATCGCGGTCAGCCTGGTGGACGGCACCGTCTACGTCACCAACTCCGGCGGCACCACCGTGTCGATGATTTCGGGCAGCCTGCTGTAACGGCCGCTTCAGGCTGGCGGCCACTGCCTGGCGACCAGGGTCAGGACATCGTAGCTCGCCACCGGCTTGGAGTCCTGGTTGGTCACCTCGGCGTCCCAGCGGACCTCGCCGTAGCCGGCGTCTTCGCGCGGGGTGATCTGCTTGCAGGTGAGCGTCACCGTCAGCTCATCGCCGGGGTAGACGGGGGTGAGGAAGCGGAGGTTCTCCAGGCCGTAGTTGGCCAGCACCGGCCCGGGGTCGGGCTGGACGAACAGGCCGGCCGCGAAGGACACGATGAGGTAGCCGTGGGCCACCCGGCCGTCGAAGAACGGGTTGGCCCGGGCGGCCTCCTCATCCATGTGCGCGTAGAAGGTGTCGCC
>Ga0335074_10016591_pt1 | contig 10371 bp, 10 predicted proteins | sample Lox_Sample_23_FD_206715 | JGI IMG/M metagenome (GOLD analysis project Ga0335074, IMG submission 206715) | Soil microbial communities from Loxahatchee National Wildlife Refuge, Florida, United States - Lox_Sample_2.3 | ecosystem: Environmental > Terrestrial > Soil > Wetlands | place: USA...
TACACCTTCTGGGATTACCAGGCGGGCGCGTGGCAGCGCGACCTGGGGCTGCGCATCGACCACGCGCTGCTGTCGCCCACGCTCGCCGAGCGCCTGGTCGCCGCCGCGCCGGATCGCGAGGAACGCGCGCAACCGCAGCCGTCCGACCACGTCCCCGTGGTGGTGGAGCTGCACTGAAGCAGCCGGCCGCGCGAAGCGTGCCGGATCGGGCCCGGCGGCGGCGGTGGGTCACCACGCCTGCGTTGTCGCCCGATCCACCCAACGCTGCCATTCGCTGCGCAACAGTCCCCAAAACCGCGACACCATTCCCCCATGCCGGAGCCGCCGCTGCTCGTCGCGCAAGGCCTGGACGGCGGCAATTGCGGAAATCGGCATGATGGATTCTCCTTTCAGGCCGCCGGTGGGGCTCTCCTACCGGCGGGAGGCCGGCGGATCTGTGATGCGTCTCACAGACCCAGCGTTTTTCGGCGCGTCTGATCAGGACGTTGCCGTGGCGGGCGGCTTTCGGCATGACGTTCGCCTTGCATGAGTGACGTTCCCGTCCTTTCCCTGGGCCGCCCTGATGGCCGCCGCCCCCTGGTCTTCTCCTGGGGCGTGTCGAGCTATTTCGGCTGGGGCGTGTACGGCCTGAACCTGATGCTGCACCTGGCCCACCACCCGCGTTTCGTGCCGTGCTGCGCCGCCAATTTCGGCCCGCCCGACGTCGTGCTGGACCCGCTGCGCGAGCAGCGGATTGCCGAACTCGCGCGGGGGTGCATGCCGCTGTGGAAGGCGCTCGGCGAGACCGAGGGCGAGTGGGTCAAACTCGATCACGTGCTGCTGGAAGGGCTGGGCAATGACCTGACGCCTTCCACCGCCGCGCACCACAAACGGCTGATCGGCAGCCCCACGATCGGCGTGGTGTTCCTGGAAGAGGCCGCGTTGAGTCCCGGGGCGTGCCAGGGTGCGGAGCGCTTCGCCCGGATCATCGCGGGGTCAAGCTGGAACGAGGCGGTGCTGCGCCAGCATGGGCTGAACGCGGTGACGACCGTGCTGCAAGGTGTTGATACGGCGCTGTACCATCCGGCGCCGCGCACCGGGTTGTTTCCCGGCCGGTTCGTGATCTTTTCCGGCGGCAAGCTGGAATACCGGAAGGGCCAGGACCTGGTGCTGGCCGCCTTCCGCGCGTTCCACCAGCGGCATCCCGAGGCGCTGCTGGTCGCGGCCTGGCATTCGCACTGGTCCGATTTCGCGGCGCGTGCGGTGGGTCACCCCGGGATCCTGCCACCGCGGCGCAACGCGGATGGCGTGCCGGACGTGGTTGGCTGGGCGGTCGCGAACGGGATTCCCGAGGATGCGATCATTGCGATCCCGCACATCCCCAACATCATCATGCCGCATGTGGTCCGCGAGGCGGACGCCGCGCTGTTTCCCAATCGCTGCGAGGGAGGCACGAACCTGGTGGCGATGGAATGCCTGGCCAGCGGCATCCCGTCGATCCTGTCGGCGAACACCGGCCACCTGGACCTGCTGCGCCACGACATCGCGCTGCCGTTGGAGCGCCAGGGGGCGCCACAGAGTTCGCACTGGGACACGACGGATTGGGGCGAGAGCGATGTCGAGGAGATGGTGGAGAAGTTGGAGGCGCTGTGGCGCGACCGCTCTGCCGCTGTGGCGTTGGGTGTGCGCGCCGCGCGGTTCATGGCGGGCATGACATGGGCAAAGCAGCTTGGGTTGTTGATCGAGGCGATCGAGCCGTGCCTGTGACCTCTCTTGCTCCGCGCTGCTGGCGCGGCGCGGGAGAGGTCGATGGCGCGGCCAGGCGCCGAGGGTGAGGCTTGCCGCGGACCTGATCCGGGGGTGATCGGGCCGGCACGCGATCGATGAGCCTGTCCGTGGGGCAAAGACGCGCCTCGATGTTGTCTCAGAATCCCGATTTTCGTGACTCCGTCTTGCATTTCCTGATCGATCCCGTCAGGCGGCCAGCTCCTGGTTCAAACCGTTAAGCGCATCCAGGATTGGACTGCGACCGCGCACCAGAGCATCCATGACCGCCGGATCGGCCGGGAGCGCGACGCCGCGGAACAACGCCTGGTTCTGCGGCGTGACGCCGCCATCCTCGCGGATTTGCGCCGCGGCGATGACGTGATCGATCGTGAAGGCCTCGGCCAGGGCGATCGCCTCGGGCGAGGGCGCAGGTGCGGCATCGGCCATTGCCGGCTGCGCTGTCGCGTCGCCGGTGGCGACCAGGTGAAGCGGCAGGGCTGCCGGGTGTTGGGGGGCCGTCATGGGTGCCGGTTCCGCGGCCGGGACCGGAGGCAACGACGCGGCACGGGGTGCGCCGGGTTGCGGCGGGAGGGACACCGCTTGTTGCGCGTGCTGGGCGCCGAAGACCGCTTCGATCCCGAGACGCTGCTTTTGCTCCTGGGCCAGGATGCGCCTGGCCGCGCGCGCCTCGCGCATCATGCTGGCCGCCTGGTTGCGGCAGATCGCGGATTTGTTGAAGTCGTCGTGGTTAGAGCTGGCGTCGCGCAGGCAGTCCATGGCGTGGACGCCACAAACCACGATCTGCGCCGCGAGCAACGCTTCATAGGCATTGGCGGGGCGGAGCGCGTTGAAGGCTTCGACCGCGGTGCCCAGGCGGGATTCACGGTGCGCTTCGGTGGCTTCGACGGGCGCCGGCAGAGAAGCGCCGATCATGATGTAATATTCGAGGCGGGCGGCTTCGGAGAGGCGGGACATGGGAGGGCTCCGGGGTTGTTAGTGCGGCATGTGTCGGATACTAACATGACTAACCGGGCAGCGCAAGCATGAAATGCGGTGCGGCGTGTTATACCAACCGGCGGAATGGTTAACTCGTCGGCCGCGCTCATCGTCACGGCGGGCGGAGTCCCGCCATCCACGATTTGTCCTGCCGCACCTGCAAAGACGTGGATGCCGGCCTTCGCCGGCATGACGCGAGGGGCCCGGCTGCACGTCAATCTTTTCGCCGGTTGGTTTTAGTGGGGGCTGGCGGAGAAGCGGGGGCGGTTGCGCCGGGTGAGGCCGGGTTCGCGGACCTCAGACCGCTTCGATCAACAGGTTCGCCACGCTGACGTTCCCGTCGGTTACGTAGTGCTGGAAGCGCCCGACAGCCAGATGTTGGCCCGACTGATATGAGGTCACGTCCCCGATCCGGCGAGTTCTGGTTAGCTCCGAAACGATATAGTCGCGTTCCGCATTGGTATCCGCATCCGTGGCGTGGGTGATCTGGAACGTGAGGCGGGTCAGGGAGAACCCGGTATCCCTGGTGCCGGCACCAACCCAGAGAACGCGCGTATCGTCCGGCGGCCGGCCGGTCTTGATCCAGAACGCGGCGGTTCCCACGGTGTCCTGGGCATGCGCGAGGTTCAGCGCCCAGAATCGGATATGATGGCGCTGCCGCGGGCTGTTATCGATCGACTTCTGGAAGCCGATGTCCTGGCCCCGCCCGAAAAGATACAACGTGCTGAACGGGGCGGTTGGATAGGGCGAATTTAACACGAATGCGCGGGCCATTCGCCATGAGGTTAGCAATCCCAACCGGTCCGCCTCTACCCAGCCTGCGACCGCAAAGGTGGAGCGAAGCTGCTGCAACGTGCCCATAAGCGCGACGTTCACGGGGTCGCCGGGCAGACCGTCGCCGGTTACGGTAAAACGAGGTATATGCTTGCGCTGCAGGATCTTCAAACCCATGCGCACGGCACGCGGCAGGATCACATAGGCCGCGAAACCATACGTGACGCCCAATGCCAGAATCCATGGCAGCCTATGGTCCGCGAACCTGAAGACCACGAACACGATCAGCCAGACCGTGGCGATTCCCAGCCCGACGATCAGCAAGCGCTGCAATAATCGTGTGAGTGACCTCACGCTGCCTTCTCCCGAGGCCCGATTATATTCATGTGCGACACAAAGCCCCGTTCTTGACGTGCTCTCATTCCAACGAACGGACACACTTGAGAAGATGTCGCGGCGGGGGATGATACCTTGCTCAAGCGAGCGAAGGAACCCTGCCGCATTCCGGCATATCAGCAGTCTCCATGTGACCACGTGCAGCCGTCGTGGCTCTACGGCGCACGTGCGTGCCTTGATCGGCTTGGCCTATAATGTCCATTTGGCTTCTCTTGCCCGGCCCTCGCACGGCCCGTTAGACTGTTCCCGCAGCGCGGGGGGCGGCGATATGTACGGCAAAAAATGGTTTCTCGGGTCCTTGTTGGCAGCATTGGTTGTTCTATCGGGCACGGGCGAAGCTGCGACCCTCGACCGTTTGAAGCAGGATAACGTCATTCGGATCGCTTATCGGCGCGATGCTCCGCCGTTTTCGTATCAGGACCAGGCTGGGAAGCCGGCGGGCTTCATTGTAGATCTTTGCCAGGCTGTGACGAAGCACCTGTCCCAGCAGCTCGGTCTGGCGTCCCTCAAAGTCGATTATTTGCCCGTCACTGCCTCCGACCGGTTCGACGCAATCCAACAAGGCAAGGCGGACCTGCTTTGTGAGGCGACGACCGTTACCTTGAGCCGGCGCAAGCTCATCGATTTCTCGGTTTATACATTTATCGATGGCGCTGGATTGATGACCACCGTCAATGGTCCCCGGAACCTGAAGGCACTCGCAGGCCAGACCGTTGGCGTCCTGGCTGGCACGACCACGGAGCAGGAGTTGCGAAATGCGCTTGCGGCTGCCGGGGTCGATGCCACGGTCAAGCCGGCGGCGACCCATGCCGAGGGGTTGGCGATGTTGGATTCCGGCAAAGTATCAGCGTATTTTGCCGATCGTACCATCCTTTGGGTATTGCAGGCGAACAGTACGGCACCGGAAAACCTGCTGTTGGCTGACGAGTACTTCACGGTCGAGCCGTATGCGCTTGGATTACCAAAAGGGGATGAGGACTTTCGATATGAGGTCGATCGTGCGCTTAGCGGGATCTATAGATCGGGCGAGGTGGGGCAGATTCTGGCACACACCTTCGGAGACCGATTCCAGCTTAGCCCGACTTTGCAGATCCTGTACTTGGTAGCTGCGATCCCGAATTGAGGCATCGCTGCGCGTTGACTGCCCGCGGTGCTTCTGGTCTCCGGCTTTGTCGGCCAAGAGCAGTACATGGCTGCCATCGTGCGAATCCGCCGGTGAGGAGCACGTGTGGACGTTGGCGGTTCTGGAATGGCGGCCTGGCCCTCGGGCGCCCATGGGTCGAAACCCGAAATCGACCCCCCGCCTTGCATCCGGCGGACAAAAATGCTTAACCGCCGCCCTTCCCTGCCGGGGCGGCGGCACCGCCCCGGCTATGCCCGCCGCCCCTCGGTCGCAGACCAGCTCGGTCCCAGGCCAACGGGCGTGGCCATCCCGGCCGGGGCCGACAGCCAGAGGGTCGCACATATGCCGCTCTATGAATGCGTGTTCATCGCACGCAACGACGTGACGCAACAGCAGGTTGACGCCGTCGCCGACAACATCGCAGGCCAGCTCGAAACCGACGGCGGTGCAGTGAAGAAGCGCGAATACTGGGGCCTGCGCAGCCTGGCCTACCGGATCAAGAAGAACCGCAAGGGCCACTACATGCTGCTGGGGCTGGACGCGAAGCCCGCCTTCATCACCGAAATGGAACGCCAGCTTCGCCTGAACGAAGACGTGCTGCGCTTCATGACCATCCACGTCGCCGAGATCGACGAAGCCCAGTCCGCGATCCTGTCGCGCAAGTCCGACGATCGCGAGCGCGGCTTCCGCGGCCCCAAGCCCTCGGGCCGCTTCGAAAGCGGCCGCCGCCGCGGCTACGACGAGCGCGAGGAATTCCGCGCCCGCGACGAATTCATGCGCGACGAGTTCCGCCCGGGCGCCGAGGAGTAATCCACCATGTCCGACACCACCGAAATCAACCCGGCAGCCCGCCGCGCCGCCGTCGGCGCCCGCCGGCCGTTCTATCGGCGCCGCAAGTCCTGCCCGTTCTCGGTGCCGAACGCGCCGAAGATCGACTATAAGGACGTGCGCCTGCTGTCCCGCTTCCTGTCGGAGCGCGGCAAGATCGTGCCCAGCCGCATCACCGCGGTTTCCGCCAAGAAGCAGCGCGAGCTCGCCCAGGCGATCAAGCGCGCCCGCTTCCTGGCGCTGCTGCCCTACATCGTAGCCTGAGGAGAGCCGGAGATGGCCGCCGTTGACCTGATCCTGCTCCAGCGGGTCGAGAACCTGGGGCAGATGGGCGATAGGGTGAAGGTAAAGCCCGGCTACGCCCGCAACTTCCTGCTGCCGCAGAAGAAGGCGTTGCGCGCCAGCAAGGAGAACCTTGCCCGCTTCGAACAGGAACGGGCGCAGTTGGAAGCGCAGAACCTGAAGCGCCGCGAGGAGGCCGAGCGCGTTGCCGAACGCGTGGGCGGGCTGAGCGTGGTGGTGATCCGCCAGGCGGGCGAGTCCGGCAGCCTGTACGGTTCGGTGTCGGCGCGCGACATTTCTGACGCCGCGACGGAAGCGGGGCTGACGATCAATCGCCAGCAGGTGGTACTGGGTCACCCGATCAAGACGCTCGGCCTGTCGCAGGTACGGGTGATGCTGCATCCGGAGGTGATGGTCCCGGTCACCGTCAACGTCGCCCGCAGCCCCGAGGAGGCGGAGCGGCAGGCGCGCGGCGAGCGTGTGGGTGCGGAGGCGGAAGAAGAGGCTGCGGCCGCGGAAGCTGCCGCGGCGTTGTTCGAAGCGCCAGGAGAGGGCGAGCAACCCGCGGTTTAGGAAACCGCCCCGCGCTGCGCGCGCGGGGTTGGGCCGCGACGCGGATCAACGCGAGACGCCGGAGGCGTCGCGGGTGCGGGTGATCGGGCCGGCACGCTATGATCGCGTGCCGTCGCAATCGCTTTGTTATCGGGGCAATCCTGCTGCTGCAAGAGACGTCAGGAGCTTCGTGCGAATGGCTGCGTCGCGAAACGGCTGCAATGTTTGTTCGTACCTGGAAATTCTGAAGCTGGGTTCGAGCGACATCAATCTCGCCGCTGCCGCTCGCGCCTCCTGTTCGGCGCCACTGGCAGTCAAAGAGCCAATCAATACCCGAAGATTTGCCGTAAATCGCGGAGAAGCGCCATCGGACGCGCGGGCCCATTTCGCGGCTTCATGATAGGCTCCGCAAGAAAAGTAAACCCAGGCCATGATGTTATGAAACAAGAACATCTTGTGGTCAAGGGGCGAAAGCCGAATTGCGTCGTTCGCATATCGCACAGCTTCCTCACCACGGCCGATATATGCAAGCGTCAAGGCGTACATCGCCAGCACGATCGGGTTGCTGGATCCCGCCTCGATCGCGCGGGCGAAGTAGATGAGAGCGCCATCATAGTCATGTAACATGTATGATCGCATGTGTGCCATGATGGCGAGGCCCAGTGCATTGTTCTGGTCAAGCAGGATTGTTCGTTCCGCCAGGGCATTCGCCGCGACGTAATCACCCATCGGATCTGTTGACCATCCTTGCCCAACCCAGATTATGTGCCACCACACCGACCAGGCCACTGGCATAGCGTATCGCGGGTCCGCATCCATTGCCTGCTTCAGCACATCACCCGCCTGGCGGAACATATCTTTATCCATGTAATCCATGAGATGAAGCGCCTGGAGCAATCTATCGTACGCCGTCATGCTTTCCGGCCTCACGCGCATGGCGCGATGCAGTTCCTCCTCCCGAATGTGCGGCGCAATTCTGCTCACGATACGGCGCACGAGGTGATCTTGCATCTCGAAAAGATCGCCGGGCGGAAATTCGCTGGTCTCCGCCCAGACGCTGAATCCGGATTGCGCGTCAGACAATTCAACAGACACGCGAATCGCATTCGCCGAGCGGCGGATGCTGCCAGACAGAACGTATCGTACTCCTAACATCCGGCCGACTTCCCGGACATCGGTCTCACCGCTCAGGTAACTCAGCGTCGATGTCCGTGAAATCACGCGCAGTTCCCGGAGGCCCGCGAGTGAGACGATAATGTCTTCAACGACGCCATCGGAGAAGTAATCGGGAGTACTGGTGTCGTGGAGATTGCTGAACGGCAGGATGGCGATGGACGGAAGATATTCGGCGGTCTCTGTCCGACGCGGCAACAGCGGATTCTCTACGACATTCCTGTCCGTCCTACCCTGCCTGACCGAGACGCGATACGCGACGACAGGGGATCGAACATTCTTAAGCCGAATGGCGCCGATGTTTGTAAAGATTGCACTCGCCATATGATGGACCTGCGCGTAAACCGATTCGGACACGCATATTCCCCCTGCCTCAGCGATTTGCTCGAGGCGAGCCGCTATGTTGACGGTGTCACCTCCAACTCGGCCGCCCTGTACAACAATAGGACCCGCATTAACCCCGATCCGGTACTCGATCCGATGCTCCTCCTGACGCTTTATGTTTCGTTTGCGTGCGGTTGACTGGATGCGCAATGCCGCCTGCAATGTCGAGCGTGCACTGGCGAACGCGGCAAGCAGACCGTCGCCACTAAATTGAAGAACGCGACCGTTATATCGATGGATCTGGCGTACGACGGTTGCGAGATCTTTTCCTACGTTCTTGTGCGCCGCGACTTCGTCGCGCGATACCATAGCGCCATAATTTCTAATGTCGAGAGCCAGGAACGCCGCCTGCTGCCACTTGATCCGCCCGCTTCCGAGGTCGGGGCCGATTTGAGTCGGCTCGGGCCACGAGCGTAAGCCCTCGCTCCGATCGTCTGGGCGATCGTCAGCAGCAGTCGTCACCACGGCCTCCCAGACCTGATCTCGGGCGATCGCGGAATCAGAGCGTTATGCTGTCTTCCCCATACCGCTATGAGTGACGTACCGTTCCGCGTTAATCCCCGGGTTTCACAGGTGCCACAACGACCTTTGCTTACTGTAATGCTTCTCCTCCGTCTATAGGATGATATCGATCTGCCTTAAAACCATGCCTGAATGCGCTATGAAGTATTTCATGGTGCGAGAAGGCCGGCGCCCGCTATCCGCGCAATAGATTGATGATTTGGCCGCGGGCAGAGGCACAAATTCAGATCGACCGCCGCGCGGCCACCTCACGATGGAGTGAAAACCATGGCGAGCGCTGGAACAGGGGGAACCGGAGGCACGGGCGGCACGGGAGGTACAGGAGGCACTGGAGGCGCAGGCGGAACCGGCGGCGCGGGAAGCACAGCCGATCTCGGTACCGGAGCCGGTGGTGGCGTTACTCTCGTTTCACCTGTGGTCCGACCGATTGGACTGTCACCGACACGTGTTTCAGGACCGGCGGGTTGGTTTCCTGCTGTCAAATGGCCGCCGAGCGATATCGTACCCTGGCCGCCAAGTGCCACTCCCGGCGGATTCTACAGGAACCCGGCGGGCGTGAATTTCCCGGACCTCGCCTGGGATGCGAGCCTTTTCGGGATGACAGTTCTTGCCGAGTTCGTGCAGCAGATCATAGGCGGCACCACCTGGGCAGCGATCGTCGTTCCGGCCCCTGATCTGGCCATGGCCGCCGTGTCGGCCGAGTTGGACCAATTGCAGATGCTCGCCGAGTATCGCCCGGAAGTCATGTCAGAGGCACTGGCACAGATGACGGACATGGTGGGGTACTGGGCAGGGCTGCTTATGTTCAGCCCCTATTCTCACCCGTGGACGTTTCGGCTGGCCAGAACAGCAATCGTGGTCGGCGAATTTTTGGCGATGCATTACAAGCGGCAATTTCAGCGTGCCAGGCCGTCTCAATTGTCGCCGGGGTTGATGCCACCTATTGCAGTGCCGGGGCACGCATCTTACCCGAGCGGACATGCAACCCAGGCTTATCTGCTGTCGCAGCTCCTTGCTCAGGTGATGCCGAACGTGGTTACGAACCCGTACGGTCCGACCGCGACCGCAACTCCGGGCACGCCGGCGGACTTCTTATTGGATCGTCTGGCACAACGGGTGGCCCGTAACCGCGAAGTCCTGGGAGTGCACTATCCCTCCGACAGCGCCGCCGGCCAGGGCCTTGCGGCAGCCGCATTCCCATTGCTGCAACAGTGCCCTTCTCTGGCAGGAGCCGCCGGCGCGCTGGCCCTGGCCAGCAACGAATGGTGATCCCGCAGGCCGCGTTTCCATCAGTTCAGGTTCGCTGAAACCGGCTGACGCGGCCACCAGCATTGAGAGTGGCCGTGGGACCGGCGGGCAACAACGTTTCCAGGGAGTAGGCGACATGATGACCGACGTTGCAAAGGACTATGTCGTATTTGACCCAAACAAGCTCGTCGATTCGTCGCACTCCCTGCTCACTCCTGGTATAATCACACAGGCCTTGCTGAAAATTCCGGGAATTAGCGCCGGTGAATTCAAGGTTGACGCTGTGCCATCGGTGACGTTTGAGCCTGACACCAATGGTCTGCCGCCTGGGCCGCAGGATGTCTTCA
>Ga0335074_10016592_pt1 | contig 10371 bp, 9 predicted proteins | sample Lox_Sample_23_FD_206715 | JGI IMG/M metagenome (GOLD analysis project Ga0335074, IMG submission 206715) | Soil microbial communities from Loxahatchee National Wildlife Refuge, Florida, United States - Lox_Sample_2.3 | ecosystem: Environmental > Terrestrial > Soil > Wetlands | place: USA: Florida...
GCGGGGCTAGCGGAGTTAGGTTAATTCATTGCTGGCGAAGTGCTTCCATTCAAATCGAGCGTAGCGGAAGCAAGCCCTGCTGACTCTGCTGACGCCGCCAGCTCTCGCACGTCCCTTTCATCCCACCCGAATGGAGAACAGCGGTTGGCCGAATTCGATGGGCTGGCCGTTGGTGATAAAGCACTTCACGACCTCGCCCGAGGCATCGGCTTCGATTTCATTCATCAGCTTCATGGCCTCGACAATGCAAACCACCTGGCCTTTTTCCACGTGATCACCGGGGGAGACGAAGGACGGCGCGCCCGGCGAGGGCGAACCATAGTAGGTACCGACGATGGGCGACTTGAGGATGTGCAATCCGGCATTGGGATCGGCCACCGGGACCGCAGCCGCCGGAACCGGCTCAGCGGAAGGTGGTGCGGCCGGCGCTGCCGAAACCGGAACGGGAGCGGAGGCTACAAGCCTCGACAAATCGGGAACCGCCCCCTGAAGCGGCCCCTGTGTAAATTTAAGCCGGATCTTCATGTCGCCGCGATCCAAATCGAATTCGGCGACCTGGTATTGCTTCAGGAACTCGATCAGTTCCCGCAGATCCTTCATATCCTGTGGTTTCATCCGTTCCTTAACTTTCAGATCGAAGTCCTTAACTTCCGGATCATAGTTCGATCAGTGCCTTGGGTGCTGGGGTCAGCACCTGACCTCCGGATTGAGTCACGGCCACCATATCTTCGATGCGGACGCCGAACTTCCCCGGCCAATAAACCCCGGGTTCAATGGTAACAACCATCCCCGGCTGGAGCTTTGTCTTCTGTCCTGCGCCGACTCGCGGCGACTCATGAATCTCAAGTCCTACGCCGTGCCCCGTCGAGTGCGAAAAAGCATCGGCCATGCCGGCCTTACGCAGGACGCTGCGGGCGGCTTCGTCCACGTCGCCACAGCCTGCTCCTGGGCTCACGGCGGCTACTGCTGACTCCTGGGCCTCAAGCACGGCTCCATAGGCTTTTCGTTCTTCCGACCTCGGGGTGCCCAGATGGACCGTTCGTGTCATGTCTGAGCAATAACCCTCCCGGATTATACCGAAGTCGAGTGTCACGAACCCCTTGCGCGGCAGTGGCGCGAGGGTGGCTTTTCCGTGAGGAAGGGCAGAACGCTCTCCGGAGGCGACAATGGTTTCAAAACTCATGCCTTCCGCGCCGCGGAGCCTGGCCTGGTATTCGAGCTCGGCAGCGATTTCCACCTCCGGAACACCGGGGCGAATCACGGTAAGAATGTGCTCAAAGAGGTCGCATCCGATTTGCGCAGCGGTGGAGATGAGTTCGAGTTCGTGCGCCTCTTTGATGAGGCGAAGCGATTCCACCATAGATGCAGCGAGAGGCGCTAGAAAAGTGCGGCGGAGCTTCGACGGCAGTTCAATGCGAAGGTGTGTCAACTCCGCGACGGTGGTGTGGGTGGGGTCAAAGCCGGTGAAATCGGCTCCGGGCTGCGCCGCAAGCCATTGGACGGCTGCAATGGCTGGGGCTCCGGAAACGATCTCGACTTGCGCGCTCTGCACTTCTTCAGCGGCCTGCGCTCTGTAGCGTCCGTCGGTGAAAAGTCGGCTGCGGCGGCGCGTGACGCCGAGTGCAGCGCTGGAACCGGTGAATCCGGCAAGGTAGCGAACATCGGGAAGATGGGTAACGAGAAGGCCGGTCAACCCGGCTTTGGTCATGCGGCGACGTAGCTGGCCGATTCGACGTGCGTGGTCCATTGCGAGAAGGATAAATCAGGGTCAAGGACCAAGGGGCCAGAGATGAGGGGTCAGAGATCAGGAACAGTTCTGTAGCGCTGAATGTGCGGTGCGGACTTCATATACACGCTTTTGCGGGCCGTTGATTGAACGGAGGCGATCTGTTTCCTTCTCCGCGCTTCGCGGTCGCTGAAAATCTTAAGGATTTTGATGGAGGGTTTCCAATTCTCCCGATCAGACCCGCTCATCAAGACGCACGATGACGAATAGATGTTCGCGCAATATCACTGATCCCTGACCAGTGTTCCCTGTTCCCTGCTTTTCATATCGCCGGCTTCACGGGCTTCTTCAGCTCCGGGTTCACATCGGCGGCCTGCGCGTCCGACTGGCGGTCCATCCACTCATCGAGGCGGGAGCGCTTGAAGCGCCAGCGGTTGCCCAGCTTGAACGCCGGGACAAAGCCTTCAGACGCGTACTTGTAAAGGGTGTCGGGCGAGATGCCGAGATAGTCGGAAGCCTGGCGGATATCCATCACTTCGCGGACTTCGGGGACAAGCAGGTTGGAACGGGCGGCGTTGCGCATGTGGATTCCTCAGGCAGGATTCCGGCCGAAGGAACTTTTCGCCCCAGCGACGCACCCCCGGAGGGTAACCCGCTGTCGTTGGAATCCCAAAGCCGGTGAACCTGTTTATAACGCGGTTTTGCCCGTTGTTTCAAGGGATTTTCGGGAATTCTTCGGGAATTATCCGGTACGAATGAGTGCTAAATGAGGTCGGTGGTGTGTCTTAGGGCACATTTCCACAGCTGGTTGGGGTCGTTGATCCGGCCAAACGCAACTTCTTGGGTCATTGAATCAGATGGTGCGGGTGCCGATCGTGCGGGTGCCGAAGTTCTGACAGCAAGTCCTGAAGGTGTTACTCGCAATTGCTCGTTCGGTTTTCGAGCGCCTGGCGACTATGACGATCGCCATAAAGCCGCTCGATGTTTTTGTTGGCTGCCTTTGCGCCTTTTTCATCGCCCGCCGCGCGAAAAGCAGACAGCGCCTGCTGGTAAGCCGCGATTGCGCGCCGGGCGTCACCGAGACGGGAGTATGCGGTGCCCTCATTGTTCAGTGCGGTGGCTTCGTTCTCCTCGTCGCCGAGCGGCCGGGCGAGGGCGAGCGATTGCTCAAACTCTGTAATGGCCTTGCGCGGGTCTCCGAACGCGTTGTAGGTGCCGCCGATGTTGTTCAGGGTGGTTGCCTGGCCGCGCAGATTGGCAGCACTGGAGTAGATCGTGAGCGCACGCTGGAAGGCTTCAAGCGCTTTCTTTTTGTCGCGCCTGGCGTAGTGAGCAAGCCCGATGTTGTTCAGCACGGCAGCTTCCCCTGCCCGGTTGCCTGCTCGCTCGTAGAGCGGGAGTGCCTGCTCGTCAAAGTTGAGCGCCTCGTCTGGATCGTCAAGAGCGCGAAACACCTCGCCGATGTCGCCAAGAATTGCGGCTTCGTGGTCCTGATTGCCGAGTTTGCGCCAGATTGGCAAGGCCTTCTTGTAGGCGTCGAGAGCGTCCTCGGCATGTCCCAGTGCGAAACTGGCGGCGCCCACATCGGAGAGGGCGGTCGCTTCGGCCGTGGACTCGCCAAGCTTGCGCACGATGGTGAGCACATTTTCGAATTGCTTGAGGGCTTCGGCTGGATTGCCGTGGGAGTAGTAAAGGGCGCCGATAGCATCGAGAGCCAGGGCCTGGGCGCGGAGATCATTGGCATCGACCGCCGACCGGAAGGATGCACGCAGCTCAGCCGCCTTGAGTTCAATCTCAGGCGCCAGTGCAGCGCTACTGGAAACAGGTGCGAGCGATGACTCCTGGGCATGAACCGCTGCAGGAGTCGCCGTCATAGACAGAATCAGAGACCCGGCCAATACAGCAGCAGGAGAACAGGCAGCGGTAAGAGTGCACATCGGCCGACCTCCAGGCCAAAGGTCACCTGGCCCGCATCGGGGATTGCGGGCAGACTGATGGGGATTGGGGGAACTTTATCCCGAAATCGGATCGTGCGCAATGAATTTCCGGGCGGGTGGCTTACGGTAGATGCCTGAAGACGCGAACGCCGCCGAGAAACGGCGGCGTTCGGCCCCAGGAAAATAGACTTCAGTTGTTTTGGTCATCGCGGCGATGGAGTGTCGGACGATCGTCGCCGCTGTCATCTCCGGCCTGCGGATTATTGCTGTCTCCGGTGCTGGCGCGCCGCAGCGAAGGCTTGTTCTTGTCCCGGGTGTCGAGCAGGCGGCGCTTATTCTCGATGCGGGCGAGGCGCGCCTTCACGTCGTCGAACTCGGAAGTCGTCACCGTGTACTCATCGCGCGCAGGCAGAATCTTGGCGATCTCCTCCTGCGAATGGAGGATGCGGTCAGGCGTCTGGGGATGGTCGGAAAACGCCTTGGCAACCAGGCCGGGCTTGCGTTTCTCGAGGGCCTGCACTTTTTCAAAGAAGCTGATGAAGGCCTGCGGATCGTAGCCGGCGCGATACATGTACTGAATGCCGAGGAAGTCGGCCTGTGCCTCAAAATCGCGTGAGAACTTAAGGAAGGTGATGGGCACCGCAAACTGTGCCGCCTCGTAGATGCCGTAACCCGTCCAGCTATAGCCGGTCATCATGATCAGAGGGATCATTCCGAGCTGCGTGTAATTCATGCGCGTCATCTCGCGCACGGCGTGGTGAGCGCACACGTGAGCGGTCTCGTGCGCCATAACTCCGGCGAGTTCGGCTTCTTCGTCCGCATTCAGAATGAGACCCGAATTGACATAGAAGAATCCGCCCGGCAGCGCCATGGCGTTAATCTCGTCGGAATCGATGACCTTGATGGTGAAGGGCACTTTGCAGTCGGAGTTCTTCACGATGTTCTGGCCGATGCGGTTCACATATTCCGTCACCACCGGATCGGTGATGAAGCGCGTACTCTTTTCGATCTCCATGGCGTACTGCTTGCCCATTTTGATCTCGGTGTCGGTCGAGTACCAGTTTCCGAGGCCGCGTCCGCCGATGTCGCGATTGCCGACCGCGTTGACATCGTCGATGCTGCCGGGCTTCACCTTTTCCATCTCGCTGCCCACACCTACGACTTTATCGGGATCGACGTTGGTGGCAGCCACATCGCCTTGCACGGGCTCAGTACCGGCCGGGCAGGGGTTGTTCTTGTCCTTTTTCTTGTGCTTGTCTTTCTTGTCGCTGTCATCGCTGGGGACGCAATCAGGAGTATCGGCGCTGGCAGAGCTCTTAGCGGAGTCCTTGGAACCGGCATTCGGTTGAGCGGGGGTGTCGCCAGCCACCGGGGTGGTCCCCGGAGCAGGCTTAGCCGAGGAATCGCCGGATTGCGGTGATGTGGTCGCTGACGGCGGATTGGCTTGCGGCGTCGACTGGCCGGAAGTCTGGGGATTGGCCTGGGGCGCGGACTGGCCGGAAGCCGGAGGATTGGCCTGCGGCGTCGACTGGCCGGAGGACGGGGTCGTCGGATTACTCGCCGGCGTCGACTGCGAGGTGGATTGCGCGCCAAGCACGGTCGCGAAGGCCAGTGCGAATGCCGCTACAATTGCCGCCCTTGAACGGTTGAATGTGGCTGTCATGAGACTCACCTCTCCTCACCCGCGGACCAAAACCTACCGACGAGATCCCCACTCGGCGATACCCCATCGATGGAAAGCCACTCGACGGGACCCGGAGGATCTGGACTTTCTTCCCCTTGCCCGGTGATCCGGCATGTGTGCGATGCGACCACCCCGCACTCGTGCCGCTTCGCTTCCATTATTAGACGTTAGGACCCTTTGGGTTGGCAGCGAAATTTAAAAAGTTTTCCATTCGGTAAACGGCCCGCTGGATTCCATCCAAGAAAAGACCCAAAACGGGCTCGAAGCCCGTCGATTGGACGAACGGAGTTGCAATCCGACTTTGCTTGGGCCATTGCACCTGCGTGAATTAAATTGAAGAGCACGAAGAGATTCTGGAGGAAGCGTGATTCGGGCTTCACGATGGGCCATTAGCGTCTTCTTGCTTGTTGCAGTGCAAAGCTTTGCGCTACAGGCGCATCCCGGCGGACCGTCATCATCCGGCCACCGGCACGCGCCACCCCCTCCGAATCCAGCCCCGCAGACCGGCACGATCGACGCCACCGGTATGGGCTCGCCGATCCTGCTGGATCGAGGCTGGCACGTGGGCATAACGGCCGACCCGGCAGCCGCCAACCCCGGATTTGACGACTCGGGCTGGGCGGTGCGGGATGGCAAGGGTTCCATTGCGGATGTTACGGACGCCGAAGACGCGGGCGATCACCCCGAGCGCGAGGACAAGTTTGCCTGGTTTCGGCTCCATCTGAAGCTGGCCCCGAATCACGGTCCGATTGCCCTGTTGATCGAGCTGCCTGTGACTCAGAGCACCTCGATGAACATTACCAACACGGGTCCAGGCGCCGATGTTTTCGCCAACGGCAAGTTGATCCTGCCGGAGGGACCGCATCCGGCCGACACGTTCAAATACCAGCAGATCTCCCGGCTCTACAACCTGGACATTCCGCCCAATCAGACTTCCCTCACCCTGGCCATCCGGACGCTCGACATTCGCTTCGGAATGACGGGCTACACCAACTTCTTCTACAATCGCACCCTCCGCCTGGGCACTCCCGAGGATCTGGGCCGCATTCTGCAACTCTGGTCAGTGCGAACGCTCTTTGAACGTCTTCCGCGGCTGATCATTGCCGTTTTGCTTCTCTTTCTCTCCGTATTCCTGATTACGCTCTACTTCACGCAGCGCGGACACCTAGAGTATCTCTGGCTGGCCCTGCATGAGTTGGTTCAAGTGCCAATCGGCATCATCGACCAGGCGGGGAGCACCGCACAGCTCGACAACCTGTGGTACGGGGCGCTGTATCTTCAGCTCGTTTTCGTCTCTGCATACCTCTACTTCGAATTTCTGGTATCGTTTCTCTCGCTCAAACGGCGGTGGTACATCAAGGGGCTGCGCTATACGTCGCCGATACTGGCCCTCATCGCGCCTACCATCCTGCTGGTTGAGCACAGCAGGGCAATTGGAGTTGCTCTCTTTCTGGTGCTGCTTTGCTCCGTTTTCTGGGTGATTGGCTGGGCAATCTTCGTCTTTCTCACCCTGATCGTTGCCACAATCCGGCGGAATTTTGAAGCGGGCCTTTTGCTGATTCCGCTGGTGCTGACGATGGTGGGAATCGCCGAGCCGATCCTGACCGGAGGCTTCAGCGACTTCGGCGGCAGCTCATATAGATCCCCGCTGACGATCCAGGCTGGGCCGATTCCGATCCACTTTGCCGCGATCGCCGACTTTACGGGCCTTCTGGCCATCATCGTGATCATTTTTGTGCGCTTCCTTCGCATTCACCACGAGCAGGAACGAGCCAGTGGCGAGTTGGCCGCTGCACGAAGCGTGCAGGAGCTGATGATTCCGCGCGAGAAAGTCGCTACCCCGGGATACGAAGTGGACTCGGTCTACAACCCGGCCAATGAGGTGGGCGGCGACTTCTTCCATGTGGATACCACTCCCGACGGCGGGGTTCTGGTGATTCTCGGCGACGTTGCCGGCAAGGGACTGCAGGCAGCCATGAATGTCTCGATGCTGATGGGCGCCTTGCGGCGCACCGCGGAGAAAAGTCCGGCGAGAATCCTGGAGTCCCTCAACCGCGTTCTCCTGGGAAGCGAGAGCTTCACCACCTGCCAGGTGGTGTGGTTCGGGCCGGAAGGTGAAGTTGCGCTGGCCAATGCCGGCCACCTGCCTCCCTACCTGAACTCGCAGGAGGTTCGCCTGCCCGGCGGGCTGCCGTTAGGGGTCACCGAACACGTCAGCTACGATGAGGTGCGGCTCTATCTCCATCCCGGGGACCGGCTGCTCATGATGTCGGACGGCGTGGTGGAGGCGCGCCATGCGTCTGGCGAATTGTTTGGATTCGACCGCGTACACAACCTGAGTAACCAATCGGCGTTTTACATTGCGGATGCCGCCAAGGCGTTCGGGCAGGAAGACGACATCACGGTGCTGACGGTGCAAAGACTCGCCAAGGCGATGGCGGCGTAGAAACAAGCGAACTTCAGGAGCAACAACGGTCTATCTTCGTGCATCGTAACAGTGGATGAGCAGCCGCACGCTCCTGCCAGGAAAGCCCTACCCGTTAGGCTCTACGGCACACCGAAAAGGTACGAACTTCGCCCTGTTCTCTGAGAACGCAGCGCGCGTCGATGTGTGCTTCTATGACTCGGATGGAAACGAGACCGACTGCGTTACGTTGCAGGAGCGCACAGCACTGGTATGGCACGGCTTTGTAAACGGGATCAAGCCAGGCCAGCTTTACAACTACCGCGCTTACGGGCCGTGGGATCCGGAGCACGGTATGCGCTTCAATCCCGTCAAGTCGCTGGTGGATCCCTACGCCAAAGCCATTTCAGGAGCTGTCGACTGGAATGCGTCTATCTTTCCTTATGACGTTGCGTCCGCAGACCCGCTGAAGATCGACGGCCAGGACAGCGCTCGGGGCATACCGAAGTCTGTCGTAATTCATGACCCATTCGATTGGTCCGACGACCTCCCGCCCGAGGTTCCGCTGGCGGATTCGGTGATCTACGAGATGCACGTGAAGGGCTTCAGCATTCGCAATCCAGAGGTGCCGCAGGAATTGCGCGGAACCTATGCAGGAGTCGCCCATCCGGCCAGCATTGATTACCTGAAACGTCTCGGCATCACCGCGGTGGAACTGTTACCGATTCATCACTTCATCGATGAACGGCATCTCGTCGAAAAGGGGCTGACAGATTACTGGGGCTACAACACGCTTGGCTACTTCGCACCGACTGCGCGCTATTGCTCCTGCGGCGACACGGGCGGGCAGGTGCACGAGTTCAAAGGGATGGTAAAAGCGCTGCACGCGGCCGGTATCGAAGTCATCCTCGACGTCGTGTACAACCACACCTGCGAGGGCAATCAAATGGGCCCGATGCTGAGTTGGAAGGGCGCGGACAACACGACCTACTACCGGCTCGTGGAGGACGATCCGCAGTTTTATATGGATTACACCGGCACCGGCAATTCGCTGAATGTGCGCAATCCGCAGGTACTGAAAATGATCATGGATTCCCTGCGCTACTGGGTGACACACATGCATGTGGACGGCTTCCGGTTCGACCTCGCGGCGACTCTGGCGCGTGAATTGCACGATGTAAGCAAGCTGTCGTCCTTCTTCGATACGATCCACCAGGACCCGACGCTTGCCGACAAGAAACTGATTGCCGAGCCCTGGGACGTGGGCGAAGGGGGCTACCAGGTCGGCCGCTTCCCGGTTTTGTGGGCCGAATGGAATGGGAAGTATCGGGATACGGTGCGGCGGTTCTGGAAGGGCGATCAGGGCCAGCTCTCGGACTTCGCCTACCGCTTGACCGGCTCCAGCGATCTCTACGAGTTCGATGGCCGCAAGCCCTATGCGAGCATCAACTTCGTTACCGCGCATGACGGGTTCACGCTTTGCGACCTGGTCAGCTACAACGGCAAGCATAATGAGGCGAACGGGGATGAGAATCGCGACGGGTCAGACAACAACGACTCGTGGAATATGGGGGTTGAAGGACCGACTGACGATGCCGCGATCAATCTTCTGCGCGAGCGGCAGATTCGCAACTTTTTAGCCACGCTCATGCTCTCGCAGGGCGTGCCCATGCTGTGCGGGGGCGACGAAGTTGCGCGCTCGCAGATGGGCAACAACAACACCTACTGCCAGGACAACGAATTGAGCTGGATGGACTGGAATCTCGATGACCGGCGAAAGCGGCTTCTCGATTTCACGCGCAGGGTGATCAAGCTCCGCCTCGATCATCCCAATTTGCACCGGCGCAAGTTCTTTCAGGATCGGGAGGTGCGCAGACGTTCCGATGGCTCGCTTGTGTTGGTGGAGAAAGACGCGGCGTGGTTCAATCCTGACGGCAACGAGGTTTCCGATGAGGCATGGAACGCCGTCTGGACGCGCGCCATCGCCCTCCTTCTCAACGGCTGCACACTCCAGGTTTCCGATGAAGAGGGCAGCCCGATTGTGGACGACAGCTTCCTTCTTCTGGTGAACGCGGCCGAGCAGGGCGTCGAGTTCAAACTGCCTCCATCGCCCAGGGGCAAACCCTGGAACCGGATCATCGACACGGAGAATATTGAGGATCCTTTTGTCCTGGCTCCGGTTAGCGGCAACATTATCGTCGGGGGCAGGGCGCTGAAGGTGTTAAGCGATGCGGATTCTCCGCAATGAGCACTTCTCTGAACAGGCCTCGTAGAGGAAGCGGGAGGGCAGAGTTGCCCGTGCGCTCGCCCGCAAGGGGGGAGCGGGCAGGCTTATTGAGCGATGCCCCCCGCGATGACGGTAGCGATCGAGATGAATACGTGATTCACGCTGGTCGCGATTGTCGTTTCGCCGGCGACGCAGCCAAGGGCGATCAGGCCCACTGCCATCACGTATTCTGAAGCGCTCTGGCCGCCCTCGTTCGAGAGCGCGGACCTGGCAGCCACGTAAAGTTTGAGGAAGAGGTCGTTCATTGAGTTTCCCTCCACTTTCCTAAATGCGCACCGGAAAGAAGCCGACTTCCGCTACCACCTTGATGTCATTACTAAACAGGAATTCGTA
>Ga0335074_10016594_pt1 | contig 10370 bp, 7 predicted proteins | sample Lox_Sample_23_FD_206715 | JGI IMG/M metagenome (GOLD analysis project Ga0335074, IMG submission 206715) | Soil microbial communities from Loxahatchee National Wildlife Refuge, Florida, United States - Lox_Sample_2.3 | ecosystem: Environmental > Terrestrial > Soil > Wetlands | place: USA: Florida...
GCGGCTGGGAGTAATGACAGCCACATAAGAGCGTATGGCCCGGGCTGGGTGACAGCAGCCCGGGCCGTTTTTTCGCGGCGTTCTCCTCGTACATCCGGCTGGCGGCGGACAGGCGGTGGGGCCGACGGTCTGAAGTTGGGTCGGCACGAGTACGACGATTCGCGCTATAACTGGCTATTGGGGGTACTTCGGTCTGGAGGAGGAGTGGCTGACGTTCCGCAGGCCGTTCCCGACGCTCCCGATGCCGTTGCCCTGAACCGGGCGCGCGCCGGAGATACCGAGGCGTACGCGATCCTCCGCCGACGGCATGCGCCCGCGGTACGCCGCCTGGCCTGGGTCCTGGTACCGCCGGGCGACATCGACGAGGTGGTCGCCGAGACCTTCGCCCAGGTGCACGAGGTGATCCTGCGCGGTGGTGGACCCGACGACGCGTTCAGGCTCTATGTTCTTAACGCAACGCGGCTCGTCAGCCACGACTGGCTGCACTCTCAGGCACTGCACACCGACCCGGCCGATTCGTTCGCAGACGTCGCCGCGGGTGGCCCGGACGCACAACTGATCGCGCGGGAGTTCCATTCGCTGCCCGAACGCTGGGTGGCCGTGCTCTGGCATACGGAGATCGAAGAGGCGAGCACGGCGGATGCCGGGGAGGTCCTCGGGCTTTCCCCGGAAGCGACCGCCGTGGTCCAGCATCAAGCGCTGGACGCCCTCCGGCAGGCTTGCCTGCAGGCGCACAACTCCGGTGTCACCCGGCCGACATGCCAGCGGGCGGCCGCCCAGCTCCCCGCCTTCTTCCGGGAAGTGACCGCAAACCCCGACCGGTCGGTCGCGCTGGACCATCTGAGTGCCTGTGCCGAGTGCAGCCAGATCTGCTCGGATCTCACCGACATCAGGAACACGCTGCGCCAGGTCATCGCGCCGATCTACCTCGGCGACGCGGCCGCCGCATACCTTCTCGCTGCCCGCGAAGCCGCAGCCAGGGCGACCGCGGCGGCCGAAGGGAAACCAGCGGCCAACGGCGCCCGCCGGCCCAGCCTCGGCCGCCTGCTGCAGGTGCCAGCTCAGTGGCGCTGGGTCGCGGAAGGGACCGCCGCCGTACTGCGGCTGCCGCTCTCGTCTTCGGGGGGGACCACGTCCCGAGGCCGGGTTCGACGTCACCGATACCGGCAGGGCGCCGGCCGGCAAGGCTGACCCGCCAGCACAGCGAACCTAACAGCCGCCGACTCCTTCCCACCCGGCTACCGTGTCGCTGGCCGTGTAGGTCTCATCGGCCGTGTTGAAGTCGAACGCTCGGTTGCCGACGTAGCCGCAGGACGACGTTTCCTCAACCGACGACCAGCTACCGAGCGTGAACTTGTACTGGAAGTCCGCCACAGGCACACCGGTAATCGTCAGCGTCCAGGTGTCCGGGCCGGTCTGGATCATCGGGTAGTCCGTGGCGATCCAGTCGTCGGACGACGGAATGCCGGTGCCTAGCACGTCGTAGTTGCCGGACAGGTACACGGTGTCCCCGCTGGGCGTGTCCGACGGCACGGTCACGTCGATCACCGCGCCGGAGTCCCCGCAGGCACCCGGACCCTCCCAGTTCGCGACCACGTCGTTCTCGGTGCCGCCGTTCACCGACATCGACCGGTTAGCGACATCGCCGCAGGACGCGGTCTCCTCGGCATTGGACCAGTTGCCGCCCAGGTCGTACTTGTAGGAGAGCGTCGTGTCGGCGGTCGAGTAGACGGTGGCCGTCCACTCGTCCGCGTTGACCCGGGTCATCGCGATGCCGTTGGCGGCCCAGTCGGACTGGCCGAGGCCGAGCGCGGACAGGTTCCCGTCCAGGTACACAGTGTCACCGGAGGCGTCGGTGTTGACCGGGACGGTCACGTTGACGGTCTCCTTCACCGACCCGGTGACCGGGCAGGAACTGTCCAGCAGGCAGGACGAGACCACGGAAGGCGTATCCACGTCCTTTCCCGCGGAAATGTCGATGGCCAGCCGAACGTACTGCGCCATCGCCCACATCAGCGGGGTCGATGAATTGTCCGGCTGCCCGAACGTGAACCCGTTGACCCCCGTTGAGCCGTCCCACACCTGCTCGGAGATCTGGTAGCCGGAATTAGCCGCACCGGCCATTGTCTCCAGCATCGACTGAGCGCCGGAGGTATTGCCGTCGGCGACGTCGTACTCGCCGCGCTCGCCGGTCAGCACCGGCCACGGGTTGCCGACGCCGGACCCGGTGTAGTCACCGCCCGAGGACGTCTCGCCGTACCCGTCGAAGCTGTACCGGTGCCAGATCGGCCCCTCCGGCGTGCTGACCTCAAGCTCGTCGTCCACCACGGCGATCGTGTTGGTGATGTCGGCCGCCGACGGCGACTTAACGCCCAGCCGCACAAGCTCGAGGAAGCTCGGGTCCACTACCGTCCGGTCGTCGTGGCTGCCGCCGCCGTTGGCGATCGAGATGTCGGTCCCGGCGTTGGGCTGCCCGTCCGGCGTGATCCGCAGGAAGTAGTCGCCATTCCCGTAGGGGCCGGTGGTCGTATACGTCAGGCTGTCGACCTCCGACGCCCACGACTGCGCCGTCGACTGGTAGGTGGCCGCCGCGCTGGTGTCGCCGTCGGCCTCAGCGATCGACGCCGCGCAGATCAGCCCGGCGATCTCGGCGGCCATCGTCGCCGGCGAGTAGCCGCTGTTCTCCTCCCAGCGTTCCTCCGGCGTGTACGGCCCGTTGGCGACGAGGTAGTTCGCGAGCGACTCGACGTATCCCCAGTCGGTGGAGCTGGTCGCGCCGAGCTGCCAGGCGAGGATGATCGGGTCAGCCACCTCGTCCATCTGCAGTGAACCGAACACCGTCGTCCCGTTGAGCCAGGTGTTCTGCTTCACGGCGCCGGAGGACTCCTCCTCGTACTGGAAGATGTAGTTGAGCGCCGCCAGCGCATCGGTCTTGTCACCGGCCGCGAGCAGCGTCGATGCCATCTCGTACTCATCCCGCGTCCACACCGCGTGGTAGCCGTGCTGGCCGGAATCGCCAGACCCGATGTCCGCGCTGACGCTCGCGCCCCACGGCACCGTAGGCGCGGCAATGAACGCTCCCGTGTACGTCTTGTCCTCGTCCGCCTTCACCTCCATCAGCGAGACGTAGTACTGGGTCTCCAGCGACGAGGAGCCGGTCACCGAGGCTGGCGGCGCGTTCAGGCCGCTGATCCACGAGTGCCAGCCGGACTCGAACGACGACTCAAGCGAAGAGAACCCGGCCTCCAGCGAGGCCGACGCGTCGCTGATCGCCGCAGTCTCCGACGTATCAAAAGCCAAAGCCAGCGTGAACGTCGTCGACCCACTCGACGCGACGGGAATCTGGCCGACCTGGTCTATATGACCAGCGGTGGTGGCTGACGAGTAGGTTTCGGGCAGCGAGTAGTCGCTGGTGAGCATCGTCTCGCCGTCGCTGGAACTGCCCACGTAGCCGGTCGAGGTCTGGGAGAAGCCGAGCGACGAGGTCAGTGCGCTGGCGACCGACCCGTTCTCGGCCTCCAGGTCGCCGCTGGTGGAGTCGGTGCCACCGGTGTTCCCCATGCCGTCGTTGTCGAGGTAGGGGTGATAGTCGACGTAGAGGTACAGCGGCGAGCTGGTCTGGTTGTCGAACGTCGTCTGGACGAGAATCACCGAACGCGACGGGTCGGCGATGTAGGTCTTGGTGATCGTGAAGTCGCCGTTAGCCGCTGTGTTGACCTGCTGCCAGGTCAGCGACGTTGGATCAGCCAGTGAGATGGCGTGCGTGGTCCCAGTCGTTTCGAGATCACTGAACGAGGACCCGTTCGTCACCACGTACTGCAGGCCATACGTGTCGGGGGTGTCAGTCTCCGGGTAGAACACGTTCTCAAGCTCGCCGTCGCCCAGCGTGTACCAGACCTTCGAGTCCGCGCCGAGAGAGTCGGCGAAGCCGCCCACAGACGGCTCGTCCCAGTACGCGGCGCTGCCCGGCTCACCAGGGGCACTCCCCTGCGCCAGCGCGGCGGTCGGGCCAACCGCGCTGGCCAGCCCGGCCACCAGGATGATCGCGACGGGGAACGCCACTCGCCGCAGGAACTTGCGCTTGCCCATGCGGGCCTCCGGAAGGGAGAAGTATTCTGCCGCATCCGATTACGGCTCCCCGCCAGCCGCACCCGGAGCGCTTAATTCCGGAACGTATCGCCGCGACGGCATCCCCTTCCAGGAACGTTCCATTAAAAATCTGCGGCCGCACTAACCATTTAGTCACGAACATGTGACATACGAGCAAGCCGTTCTTGCCCTTCTTGTGAGCGATCACGCCAGTCCGCCGGTTCCATTTACGTCGCCAGCCACCGAGCCGCGCGGACCCAGCATCTGCACGTGACCTGCACATCGTCCGCGCCTGGTCTCCTTCCGCTGGTGATGTGGTAGGACGAGGAGGGCAGTACTGGAGACGGGGGGGAGTTCCAATGACTGCAGTGGATGAAGCCAGGGTCGAGGAGTTCATGCACCGCATGGTCGGATACATGACCGGCGCGGCGGTGTGCTACGGGATCTGGCTCGGCGATGAGCTTGGCCTCTACCGGGTGCTCGCCGCGGGCGGGGCAGCCAAGGCTGAAGAGATCGCGGCCAGGGCGAACTGCCAGCCGCGGCTGGTAGCCGAGTGGCTGGACGGGCAGGCCGCGGCCGGCCTGGTCAGCTACGACCCGCAAACCGGGAAGTACCGGCTGACCGGCGAGGCGGCCCTGGCCCTGGCCGACGAGAACTCACCGGTGTTCACCGCGCGGGCCATGAACGCGGTCGGGGCGTTCTACGCCGACATCGACAAACTGGAGTCGGCGTTCCGTGGGACTGGCGCTCTCAGCTGGGGAGACCACGACGCCCGGCTGTTCCAGGGCACCGAGTGGCTGTTCCGCACCGGCTACCGCGCCTACCTGCCCGAGTGGATCGCCAGCCTCGATGGCGTGCAGGAGCGGCTTGAGGCTGGGGCCTGGGCGGCCGACGTGGGCTGCGGGCACGGGGCCTCTGTGATCGCCATGGCGGAACTGTTCCCGAACTCGCGATTCTGGGGCTTTGATTCCCACCAGGCGTCGGTCGGCACTGCCCGCCAGCGGGCAGCGGAGGCCGGCGTGGAGGGCCGGGTAAGTTTCGACAATGCCGCCGCTGACGAGTACCTGGGCAGCTTCGACCTGATCTCGTTCTTCGACTGCCTGCACGACATGGGCGATCCCGTCGGCGCGGCCCGGTATGCGCTGGAGCACCTGGCGCCTGGCGGGAGCGTTCTGCTGGTCGAGCCGTTCGCACTCGATGACCACGACGAGAACCTGGCCGCCAACCCGGTGGCGCCGCTGTTCTACCACGCGTCGTTCGCGGTCTGCGCGCCCAACTCGCTGTCGCAGCGGGTCGGTGCGGCGCTCGGGGCGCAGGCCGGGGAGGCGCGGCTGCGCCAGGTCTTCGAGCAGGCTGGCTACACGCACTTCCGGCGCGCGGCGCAGACCCCGCTGAACCTGATCCTTCAGGCCAGGCCCTGAGGCTGGAACCGTTCAGGGCGAAAGTCCGCGAGCATGCCGTCTGTTGTCCCGGTGAGGATCTCCGAGGCCAGCAGACGGCCGATCAACGGCCCAAGCGTGATGCCGCTGTGGCACACGGCCTCGTAGTAGCCCGGCACCGAAGGCACCGCTCCTACCGACGGGAAAGTGTCGCCCGGGATGGGCCGGTTGACTACCCCTGTCTCCGTGACGCGGGAACTGGCGAGTTCCGGAACTACATGCCGCGCCAGTTCGTGGAGCCGCTGGGCGAGTTCCGCCTGATCTTCACCTGCGTCGATGAGCGCGTCGACCTCGCGGCTGTGGAGGGCGACCGAAGCGTCGCCGTCGGGGCGGATCTCGACGTGGGGCGCGTGCAGGACCCGGTGAATCGGGACCTGAGCACAGTCGATCCGGGCGAGGGCGCCGGGCTCCCGGCGCATCGGCAGGTGCCTGCCGACGAGCTTGGCCACTTCAGAGGCCTCGGGTCCGGCGGCGTTGACGACGACGTTGACGTCCACAGAGCTCCCGTCCGACAGTGCCACTGCCCGGACGCTCCCATCGGCACCGGTGTCGACGCCAGAGACCGCCACGCCGAACCGGCGTTCGGCGCCCGACTTTACGGCTCGGTCGACCAGGTGGCCGACGAGATCACGTCCGCGCACCCAGGCTTCGTCTGGGTAGAACACGACCGGTACTTCATCGGGCACCACGAGATCGGGTTCGAGGCGTCGGCGCACCTCGGCCCCCTTGCACACCTCGACCCGGTAGTCCCAGGCAGCCAGGAGCCCGGCTGTCTCGAGGAGCTTTGCCTCAGCGGCGGGATCGTCGGTCCAGCGCAAGTGACCGGTCGGATGCCACCAGGTGTACGGCCCGATGATCTGCGCAAGCTCGCGGTAGGCCGCCAGGCCGGCCACGTTCAGGTCGAAGTAGGTCCTCCGCGCGGTCTTGTTGCTGGCGTTGACCCACGCGAAAGACCAGTTGGTGACGCCTTCGCCCGGCTGGCCGGCGTCGATGAAGATCACCTCGGCGCCGTGCCGCGACAGGTTCCAGCCCACGCTGGCTCCGAGAATGCCCACCCCGATCACAGCAACGCGTTCGGACCGCTTCACGACCCCATCCTCACGAACGGCTCCCTCGGGCACAGGTAACAGGCGAACTCCACATCTGGCGGGGACGCTGACCCGCGCTACTGGCTTCGTGGCGACATTAGTCAACAGCACTGACATTCCGCTTCCGCTTCCCGCGCCCGGCTCCCACACCGGCATGGGTGTGCCACCCATGTCGTCTGAACAGCATGAAGGGCCCACCCAGGTCGTGCGGAGACTGGTTTCGGGCGCAGCGTGCGGCCCGCGAAGTGGGATGTGGAAGGAAGCCACGGTGGGCGGGTCGGACCGGAACGGCTGGCGGGTGACCAAAATTGGGATGGGTTGGCTCGTGACCGTCAATGCGGCGCGGGCCAGGAGGCCGCGACGTCGCGGCCCTGGGCGACGGCTAGGTCGAGCAGGCCAGGGAAGCGGGCCTCGAGGTCGTCGCGGCGCAGGCTGTTCAGCTTCCGGGTTCCCTCGATTCGCTGGCGGATGACGCCCGACTCGCGCAGGACCCGGAAGTGCCCGCTCTGCGTCGACTTGCTGACCGGCAGCAAGAACGTCGAGCACGCGAGCTCACCGCCGGGACCGGTGCTCGCGAGCCGGGCCACGATGCCCAGCCGTACCGGGTCGCCCAGCGCGGCCAGGACCGAGGTGAAATCCAGCTCGTCCCGGCTGGGGTGTACGAGCTCCGTCGCCGTCCTGCTTGCCACGCCGCCAGCATACCCGCTCATGTTCATGATTCCCGAACATGTGTTATGTTCGGGAATCATGAACATGAAGCCTGTTAGCGCGACCGGGCGCCGCACGCCCGGCCCGGTGACGTCACCGGCGCGGCTGGCACCGTGGAGGTTCTGGGCCACCGCCTACACCATGCTGGCCCTGCTCACTGGCCCGAACCTTCCGACGCCGCTGTACCGCGGGTACGCGGAGCGGTTCGGGTTCTCGCCGCTGACCCTGACGCTGATCTTCGCGGCGTACGTCGCCGTGCTGATCCCGTCGCTGCTTGTCGCCGGGCCGCTGGCCGACGCGGTCGGCAGCCGGGCGGTCATCCTCCCCGCCGTTGTACTGGCCGCGCTCGGGTCGCTGTCCTTCGGCCTGGCCGACGGCACCGCCTGGCTGTTCGCCGGCCGCATCCTGCAGGGTCTCGCGATCGGGTCGGCATCGGGCGCGCTCACCGCGGCCCTCTCCGCGCTCGAGCCGCAAGGCCGGCGGCACCGGGCTGCGCTGGTGTCCACCGCGGTGTCGATGAGCGGTCTGGGTCTTGGGCCGCTGCTGGCCGGCCTGCTCGCGCAGTATGGCCCGTCGCCCTCGTTCTTGCCCTTTGGGGTTGAGATTGTTCTGCTCGGGCCGGCGGCCGTACTAGCGGTCACCGCGCTGCCCGGTGCGCACTCTCGTACCCGCTGGCGGCCGCGCCGCCCGCAGATCCCTGCCCCTATGCGCGCGGTGTTCGCGACCGCCTCGGCGCCCGCGTTCCTCGCGTTCGCGGTGATGGGACTGTTCCTGACGCTGATCCCTACGTACGCAGGGGAGCTGGCTCGCAGCGGGAACCTGGCCCTGGCCGGAGGGGCGGTCGCGCTGATGCTGGCCTGCTCAGTGCTCGCCCAGCTTGGTGGCTACGGCAGGCCCGGTCGCACGCTGCAGCTTCGCGGCCTCCCGTTGCTTGCCGCCGGCCTGGCGCTGCTGGCGGCGACCCACGTGGTCTCCTCGCTGCCGCTCCTGCTGGCGGCAGCCGCTGCCGCCGGGGCCGGGCAGGGCCTAGTGTTCCTGGGCGGCCTGACCGCGGTCAACCAGCATGCACCAGCGCAGCGCCACGCCGACGTCCTCTCCAGCTTCTACGTGGTGATCTACCTGGGCGTCGGCGTGCCGGTCGTCGGGGTCGGCTTCCTCGCCACCGTGATCGGCCTGCTCCCGGTGGTGCAGTGGTTCGCGGCCGTCACCGCCCTGATCTCCGTTGCCGCACTCACGATCCTCGCCCGGCCGGGCCGACGTGACCGCAGAGAAGCGCCGTAGCGGTGAACCCACTTTGGGAGGTATCCGTTTGATAAATATCATTAGCGGGCGATTTGCGTGACTGACGGAGCGATCCTGATGTTCGGCGGTGACCGGGAGATCCAGCTGCTCAGGTGGGTCCAAAAGAAGCTGAGCGGAACATGAGGTGGTTCGGGTGAGTGCTCTCAATGGGGATGAGCTCATCGACCAACTGCTCGGCGGAGAGCTCGATGAGGATGAGCAGGGGGTGGCCGCCAATGACCTGCTCATCAGGGTCCTCGGCGGATACTCGGCACAGAACCTCAGCCGCCTGATCCACAGCGACCGCACCCAGGCCGTCGACAGCGGCGCGTTCGTGGTTTCCGAGCTTGGCGCACAGGCGGGGCAGGTCATGAACGAGGTCGACTTCCTGCTCGGTCATCCGTCGCGGAACGCTCGCTTCGATGCCCTCGACGCAGTGCTGGCCGGCGCGTCGAGCGAAGACGGCCGCGTCCTGGCCAAGGCGGTCATGCTGGTGGTTGATCCTGACCAGGCTGTCCGCAGGAAAGCGCTCAAGTTCCTGGGGAACGCAACGCAGGATCAGCTGCTGGCGGCGATTCCCTATCTCCAGGACCGTTACAAAACCGAACTCGTGACCTGGCTGCTAACAGCTGGGAGCGACCCTTCTTATCTGCCCGATATCCTGAGCCGCCTGGAAGACGGCGAAAAAGAAACCCGAATGTTCGCGGTAGCCGCGGCAGCGCGGGCAGGCGATGCCAGCCGGCTAGGTCTTGAGCAAGCTGCGGCATCCGACGATCCGGACATCCGCTCCTTCGCTGGGAACCTCATCGACCGGCTCGATCTTGAGCAGGAAATCCGTATCCGGCAGGAGCAGCGCCGGCGAGCGCGCCGCTCCTAGACCTGGAGCAGCCCGTCGAGCCTCCGCTGACCGTCCACGCCATTTGCCCTGAGAAGCCGGCCATGCTCCCGCTAGGCTTCTAACGTGGCTACCGCCCACACCGTCTTCGCCGATGGGCACGCGCGCCGTGTCTGAACTTGCAGTCATTCCCGGACATCCCGAGGAGCCAGGGGCTGCCCAGCCGCTGGCTCAGGCCGGGGCTCACGATGTCGTCGTCGGGATCGATGCCGGCAGCACAAGGACCCGCGCCCGGGCATTGCGCAGCGGCGATGTCGTTCATGAGGGAACCGGAGGGCCAGGGAACCCGCTGTCGGCGGCGAAGGAGACCCTCGAGGCCAGCTATCTGACCGCGCTCGCGGGATGCCCGCCTGCCGCACAGGTCTGCGCCTGCGTCGCCGGCACCGCCGGGCTTGACCAGGCTGACCAGATCGCTGACCTGCTGGCCCGCCACTTCCCCGACGCCCAGATCAGCGTCCTGCCCGACTACGTAGGCGCCTTCCATGCCGCTCCCCCAGGCACCGACGTCAGCGTGATCGCCGGCACCGGAACGGTCATCTGCAGCCAGGCATCCGACGGTGGCTACGCCGTCAGCGGCGGGCTCGGCTGGATCCTGAGCGACCACGGCTCCGCCGCTCGCCTGGGCCAGGCGGCCCTGGAGCACGTAGTGAACGGCCCAGCACCGGTCCGTTCACCCGTCGTCACTGCGCTGGTGAAGGCCTTTGGCACCAGCGACCCGCGACGCATCGCTCACACAGTCAATTCATCACCGCACCCGGCGCAACTGCTCGCCGGCGCGGCGCCGCTCCTGACCTCGGCCGCCGAGCAGGGTGCCGCGTGGGCGATCCGGTGGCTGGACACCGAGATGGCTGAACTCGCTGCCACTGCAAC
>Ga0335074_10016595_pt1 | contig 10370 bp, 11 predicted proteins | sample Lox_Sample_23_FD_206715 | JGI IMG/M metagenome (GOLD analysis project Ga0335074, IMG submission 206715) | Soil microbial communities from Loxahatchee National Wildlife Refuge, Florida, United States - Lox_Sample_2.3 | ecosystem: Environmental > Terrestrial > Soil > Wetlands | place: USA...
ATGCCGAACGTCCGTTGTCTTGCGCCTGGGGTGCTCTTCCCCAGTCCATCTTCCCGCACAGGGTGTCGCCGTGATCATGGGGTCACGAACCCCGACTCGTAGGCGATGACGATGAGCTGCGCACGGTCCCGTGCGGCTAGCTTGGTCAGCAGCCGGCTCACGTGCGTCTTGACCGTGGCCAGCGTTATGAACAGCTCGGTCGCGATCTCGGCGTTGGACGACCCTCGCGCCACCAGGGCCAGCACGTCCTGCTCCCGGTCGGTGAGCACGTCGAGGACCGGACGGGGAGACGCGGGTGCCTGGCGGGCGAACTCGCGGATCAGCTTGCGGGTGACGCTGGGAGCCAGCAGGGCGTCGCCCGCCGCGACGATCCGGATCGCGGCGAGCAGTTCGGCCGGGGGCGTGTCCTTGAGCAAGAAGCCGCTGGCCCCGGCGCGCAGCGCCGCGTATACGTACTCGTCCAGGTCGAAGGTGGTCAGGATGAGGACCCGGGCCGGCCGTCCAGCCGTCTCATGGCTGGCGATCTGGCCGGTCGCGACGATCCCGTCGGTCCCTGGCATCCGGATGTCCATGAGGACCACGTCGGGCCCCTCCGTCCGGGCCAGCTCGATGGCCTCGGCTCCGTCGGCGGCCTCTCCGACCACCTCAAGGCCGGGCTCGGCCTCGATCAGCGCCCGGAAGCCCGCGCGCACCAGCGCGTGATCGTCGGCGATCGCGACCCGGATGCTCACCGTGTCCCGGCCTCGGCCGGCAGCCGCGCCACCACCTGGTAGCCTCCCCCGGCGCGCGGGCCCGCGGACAGCTCACCACCGAGCAGCGAGACTCGTTCCCGCATGCCCGCCAGGCCATGGCCACGGCCGTGACTACGTTTGTTCCCGGTGCCGCGCCCGTCGTCGGTGACCTCTACGACCACGCCTCCGTCGTCGTCATAGCGGATCACGACCTCCGCTTTCACCGGCGGCGCCGCATGCCTGACCACATTGGTCAGTGCTTCCTGGACGATCCGGTATACCGATAGCTCGAGGCTCTGGGACAGCGCGTGCGGCTGGCCTTCCATCCGCAGCGTCACCGGCTGCCCGGCGTCGGCCACCCGCTGCACCAGCGCCTGCAGGTCATCCAGCCCCGGCACGGGAGACCGGCTGGCCAGATCGTAGTCGTCGTCGCGTACCACGCTGAGCAGGGAGCGCGTTTCGGACAGCGCAGCCCGGGCGGTGGCCTCGATCGCCCGCAGGGACTTCTCCGCTTCATCCGGCCGGGTGGCGATCAGGTGGCTGCCCACCCCGGCCTGCACCGCGACGACGCTCATCGCGTGGGCCACGATGTCGTGCAGTTCCCGCGCGATCTGCAGACGCTGCCCGGACAGCGCCTCGCGCAGCGAGCGTTCGCGCAGGTTGGCGGAGTACGCGCGGCGGCGTCTTATGCTGTCGCCGGCGATCCAGACGGTCAGCTGGACCAGCGCGGTGAACGCGTAGTTCACCGTGTTGCCCTTGCCCGTCGTGGTGACGGCGAGGTTCACCCCGATCCCGGCCTCAGCGCTGTTCACCAGGGCCGCGGCCTCAGCTGATGCCAGGGCCAGCAGCGACCACTTACGATCCGCTTGAACGGCCACCGTGTAGAGCGCGTACGTGGCACCGCCCACCGTGGAGTCCTTCGCGCCAACGACCCCGTAGGCCACCGATGCGGCCAGCACGACAAAGAAAACCGGGACCGGCCAGCGGCGGCGCACCGCCAGCGGCAGCGAGGCAAGCGGCGCCAGCAGCAACAGCGCGAGCGTACGCTCCCCACCTGACTGGCGGAAATGCGTGGAAACGGCGAGCCCGACCAGCGCCGCGAGCAGCGCGACCGAGACCGCCGCATCGATCGCCATCCACTGCCTGGGAGTGAGGCGTGTACTCAGCGGCGCGCCGGAAGCCACGCCGTGATCCTAACCGGCCCGGGCGGCCAGCCGTATCAGTCGCGAGACGGACTCCGGGGGTCGGTCACGCGCCCGATGACAGATCCAGACCGCGGCGCGCACCCTGGGCCGTGAACACAGAGGAGACGTCAATGAGCAACAGCCACCAGGGCGCGCTACTCGGGCCGGTGGCAGCCATCGCGCCTGTGCTTGCGGTTACGCACAAGAACCTGGCCGTCGCCATCACCGCGCGCGGCGGGTTCATACTCCTGGTCGTCCTGGTCATCGCGGGGGTCACCTGGGCTCGCCGGCGTCCCCGCAGCGGCAAGAAGGTACCGCGTTAGGGGAAGCTCACCTCGATGTCGAGGCCGCCTTCGGATCCGGCGGTGACGCGGACCGCGGCCTTGTGCGCGGCGGCGATCGCGCGGACGATGGCCAGGCCCAGCCCGTGCCCGTCGCCGTTCCGGATCCGCTCGTCGCCGAGCCGCTGGAACGGCTGGAACAGGCGGTTCAGCTCGTCGGACGGGACGACGGTGCCGGTGTTACGGATCCGGATGACCGCCCGTCCGTTCGTCATCGTGGTCCAGACCTCGACCCGGCCGCCCGGCACGTTGTGCCGGATGGCGTTGTCGACCAGGTTGGCCACCAGGCTCTCGGCCAGGTGCGGGTCGCCGGTGGCCGGCGCGGCGGTGAGCGCGGCGTGCACGCGCAGGCCCCGGTGCTCGGCTTGCTGGCGGCGGTCGTCGATGACCTTCCCGGCCAGCTGAGCCAGGTCGAAGGGCTCCCACTGCTCGACGCCCCGTTCGCTGGTGGCCAGCGTGAGCAGGGCCTCGATGAGACGTTCCTGCTGGTCCCCGAGGGTCAGGACCTGCTGGCAGGTCTCGCGGAGCGTGCCGGCGGTAGCCTCGGGATCGGCGAGGGCGACCTGGAGCAGGGTTCGTTCGGCGGCCAGCGGGGTGCGCAGTTCGTGGGAGGCGTTGGCCACGAAGTGCCGCTGGGACTCGAACGACGCCTCGAGCCGCCCGAACAGGTCGTCGAGGGTTTCGCTGAGGTCCTTGAACTCATCGTTGCGGCCGGTCAGGCCTACGGAGCCCAGGCGGCGGTTCAGGTTGCTGGCCGAGATGTCCCGGGCGGCCGCGGTGATCAGGCGCAGCGGGCGCAGGAACCGGCCGGCGATCAGCCAGCCGGCCGCGAGCGAGGCTATGACGAGTCCCGCCAGGATGGCCAGGGACCGGATGACCTGCGCCTGGGTGCTGGCCTGGATCCCGGCGATGACGCGCCCGTCGGCGCCGGCCGGGATCGACTGGTGGATGGTCAGGATCGGGACCAGGAGCAGGGCCGCGCCGCAGGTGAGGAACCCGGCGTAGAGCAGGGCGAGCTGCATCCGCAGCGTGACCCGGGGAAGGCGGAACGCCTTGGCCGGCTGGGACACTACGCTTCTCCGATCCGGTATCCGCCCTCGCGGACGGTGTGGATGAGGGGCGGTTCGCCGAGCTTGGCCCGCAGGCGGCGGATCGTGGTCTTGACCGCGGTGGTGAACGGGTCGGCGGCTTCGTCCCACGCCCGTTCCAGTAGGTCCTCGGCGGAGACCACCCGGCCGGGAGGTGACAGCAGGCACTCCAGGACCGCGAATTCCTTCGGGCTGAGGTCGAGCCGGCGCCCGGCGCGGAACGCGACCCGGCGGTTCGGGTCGAGGCTGACGTCACCGGTTTCCAGGACCGGGGGCAACGGCGCGGCGGAGCGCCGGCCGAGCGCACGCACGCGCGCCACGAGCTCGGCGAAGTCGAACGGCTTGGGCAGGTAGTCATCGGCGCCCAGGCCGAGGCCGTCGACCCGGTCCTTGACCGTCCCCGCCGCGGTCAGCATCAGGACCCGGCTCCCGGACGGCCCGGCCGCCAGCCGGCGGCACACCTCATCGCCGTGCGTTCCCGGCAGATCCCGGTCCAGCACCACGACGTCATAGCGGGTGACGGCCACGTGCTCGAGCGCGTCGTCGCCGTTGAGGACGACGTCGACGGCCATCCCCTCGCGGCGCAGCCCGGTCCCGATCGCGCCCGCCAGGACCTCGAAATCCTCGACGACCAGCACTCTCATGGATCCCATCGTGCCAGCTCGCAGGTGTCAGTCCAGTGTCAGCGGCTGGCACCGTCCTGACACCGGCCACGGCGTAGAACCGCCGTATGAGCGATCAGATGAGCATTGCGGTTGACGGGCTGCGCAAGCGGTTCGGGGCGACGGTGGCCCTGGACGGGATGTCGTTTACCGTCCGGCCCGGCCAGGTCACCGGGTTCGTCGGCCCCAACGGCGCCGGGAAATCCACCACGATGCGGGTCATCGTCGGGCTGGATGCCGCGGACGCGGGCACGGCGCTGATCGGCCGGCAGCCTTACCGGTCGCTGCGGAGCCCGCTTCGGCACTGCGGGTCGCTGCTGGACGCGGGGGCGCTGCAGCCCGGCCGGTCCGGACGCAACCACCTGCTGTGGCTGGCCCGCTCGCAGGGCCTTCCGTCCCGGCGGGTCGGCGAGGTGACCGCCCTGGTCGGCCTGGACTCGGCGATCCGGCGGCGCGGCGGCGGCTACTCGCTGGGCATGAGGCAGCGGCTGGGCATCGCCGCGGCGATGCTGGGCGACCCGCCCGTGCTGATCCTGGACGAGCCGTTCAACGGGATGGATCCCGAGGGCATCGTGTGGATGCGCGGGTTCCTGCGGTCGCTGGCGGGCCAGGGCCGTTCGGTGCTGGTGTCCAGTCACCTGATGAGCGAGCTCGAGGACACCGCCGATCACCTGGTCATCGTGGGACGCGGCCGGGTCATCGCGGACACCAGCGTCGCCGCGCTGATCGCGTCGGCGTCCGGGGACCGGGTCCGGCTGCGGACCACGGCACCGGCCGCGGCGGCGGCGGTGCTGGCGGACGCGGGGGCCACCGTCGCAGCCACAGGTTCCGACGTACTCACCATCTCCGGGATTTCTTCCGAACGGATCGCGGCGCTTCTGGCCGGGAACTCGATCCCGTTCGCCGAGGTGAGCGCGCACCGGGCCTCACTCGAGGAGGCCTACCTGGAGCTCACCCAGGAGGCGGTCGAGTACCGGGCAGCTGCTCCTGATGCTGCTTCCTCTGCCGCGGCTCCGGCGGGGCAGGTGATGAGATGAGCACGGCCACGGTCGCCCCGCACCGTTCGGGCGCGCCGGCCGGGCATGACGGGTTCGCGCAGCTGGTGTGGGCGGAGTGGACCAAGCTCTGGACGGTCCGCGGCTGGGTCATCGGCATCGTCGTGGCGGGGCTGCTGACCGCGGGGATCGGGCTGCTGAGCCACAGTGAATGCGGCTCGCAGGCCGGTCCCGGTGCCCCGGTGGTGACGGGCGGGCCGGGCTGCACCAGCTCACTGGGACCTGGCGGTGAGGCGGTGACCGACGACTTCTACTTCGTGCATCAGCCGCTGGCCGGCGACGGCAGCGTTATCGCCCGGGTCACCTCGGTGACCGGCTCCTCCTCACCGGACGGCGCGTCGGCACAGGATCTGCACGCGGGCGTGCAGCCGTGGTCGAAGGCCGGGATCATCATCAAGGCGTCTGATACTTCGGGGTCGGCCTACGCGGCGATGATGGTGACCGGCAGCCACGGGGTCCGGATGCAGTGGGATTTCACCGGCGACGCGGCGGGCCTGGCCGGGGCGGTTTCCGCGGCGTCGCCGCGCTGGCTGCGGCTGACCCGCTCCGGTGACACCATCACCGGGTACGACTCGCCGGACGGGACCGCGTGGACCAGGGTCGGCACGGTCACGCTGACCGGGCTGCCCGCTGTCGCTCCGGCCGGGCTGTTCGTCGCGTCGCCCGACGTCGCCCAGGTGACCAGCCGGTCGATCGGCGGCGGGAGCGGAACCGGCGGCCCCAGCCAGGCCACCGCCGTCTTCGACCACGTGGCGCTGACGCGTCCCGTTGGTCCGGGGTCCGCTGGCGGCCGGTCCGGCGGCGCGGGGTCCGCTGGTGACGGGGCGTGGACGGGGACCGCGATCGGCGGCAGCTCGGGTGGCCCGTCCCCGGTGCTGGGGTACCGCCAGTCCGGCGGCGAACTGGTCGTCACCGGGTCCGGCGACATCGCTCCGGTGGTGGATCCGGGGGCCGGCTCGGTGGCGAATACCCAGATCGGCACGTTCGCCGGGCTGATCGCGGTGGTCATCGTGGCGGCCATGTTCATCACGGCCGAGTACCGTCGGGGGCTGATCCGCGTGACGCTGACCGCCAGCCCGCGGCGGAGCCGGGTACTGGCCGCGAAGGCCATCGTGATCGGCGGGGCCGCCTTCGCGGTGGGGTTCCCGGCGGCCGTTGCCGCGCTGCTGATCCAGGAGCCGCTGGCGCGCTCGCGCGGCATCTTCATCGACCCGGTGAGCGCGCTGACCGAGGTACGCGTGCTGGCCGGCACCGCGTTGCTGCTGGCGGCCGCCGCCGTGCTGGCGCTGGCCCTGGGCACGCTGCTGCGGCGCAGCGCATTCGCGGTCACCGCCGTCATCGCAGTGATCGTCCTGCCGTACTTCTTCGCGGTCCCGCTGGCCGTGCTGCCCGGCGGCGCGGCCGATTGGCTGCTGCGGCTCACCCCGGCCGCGGGCTTCGCCATCCAGCAGCCCTATCCGGCCTATCCGCAGGTCACCGGCAGCTACACGCCGGGCAACGGCTACTACCCGCTGGCCCCGTGGGCCGGCTTCGCGGTGCTGTGCGCCTGGACCGCGCTGGCCCTGGGCCTGGCCGTGTACCTGCTGAACAGGAGGGACGCATGAGCGCGCCGGGCTGGGACCTGCACGCGCCGGGCTCGGACCTGCGCGCGCCGGGCTCGGACCTGGCCGGCGCGCTGGCGGCGGAGTGGACGAAGGCACGCACCTTGGCCAGTACCGGCGGGCTGCTGCTCGCGGCGGTCCTGCTCACGGTGGCGGTCGGCGCCGCGGTGTCGGCGGCCGTCAGCTGCCCGGCCGGGGGCTGCGCCGAGGACCCGGCCAAGATCAGCCTGACCGGGATCTACCTCGGCCAGGCGGTCGTCGCCGTCCTGGGCGTGCTCATGATCAGCAGCGAGTACAGCGCGGGCATGATCCGGGTCACGCTGGCGGCGATGCCCCGGCGGACCACGGTCCTGGCGGCCAAGGCGGTCGTGCTGACCGGCCTGGTGCTGGCCGCCGGGCTCATCGCGGTGCTCGCGTCCGTGCTGGCCGGGCGGCTGATCCTGCCCGGCCACGGGATCGATCCCGCGCACGGCTACCCGTCGCTGTCCTTGGGTTCCCCCCCGGTGCTGCGCGCCGCCGCCGGATCGGTCCTGTACCTGGCGCTGATCGCCTTGCTGAGCCTGGGCATCGCCACGGCCGTCCGGGACGCCGCCGCGGCCATCGGGACCGTCCTCGGGCTGCTGTTCCTGTTCCCGATCATCGGCGCCGTGGTCGGCAACGCGCATCTGGCCCGGCTGGTCCAGCAGATCGGGCCGATGACCGCCGGGCTGGCCATCCAGGCCACTACCGGCCTGTCCGGCCTGCCGATCAGCCCCTGGGCGGGCCTCGGCGTGCTGGCCGGCTGGGCCGCCGCGGCCCTGCTGGCCGGCGGGCTCGCGTTGCGCCTCCGCGATGCGTGAGCTCAGCTTGCTCTGCTGCTACTTTGCCGGCCAGCGGGGCCGATCAGCGCGCCGGAGCCCGGCGGCTGTCGAGCCAGAGCGCCCACGGCTCGATCGTGCCCACCCGGAGCAGTCCGGCCGAAGCCCAGGGATCCCGGGCCAGGCGCGTCCTGGCGTCATCCTCACCGTCGGCCTCGACCACGTGCAGGGTCTGCTCGCCGTCGCCGACCGGGCCGCCGAGGATGAGGAAGCCGTCGTCGACCAGCCCGTCCATGAAGGCCGCGTGCTCATCCCAGCCGTCTTGCTTCCGGATCGGGCGCGAGGGATCCCAGCCCGGGCCGTGCACCAGCCGGACCGCGTAATTGGCCATGAGCCGGAGGGTACCGGCCGCCACTGACATTCAGCGCGGAGCGGTCAGGGTCTACGGTGATCAGCGATGACCGCAGCGGGCGGTCGTGAGGAGTCGTGAGCAGGAGGCCGCCATGGCGCCGCGCGTGAACAGTGAACTGCTGCTAGTCGGGAGCCTGCCTGCGGACTCGGCCGATTCGGCGCTGCGCGCTGCGGCCGGGTTCTTCGGTGACCTGGTGTTCGCGCTGCCGGACGGCGAGACCGGCCCGCGCGCGGCGTGGGTCGGCTACGAGCGGGAGCGCCTGGTCCGGCCGAACCCGGACGTCGTCGTGGTCCAGGAAACCGAATCGCCGACCGGGATCCCGCGGCACGCGTACGAGACCCCGGTATTCGGTATCGCTCCCGGCGTCACCGAACTGCACTGGGATGCCTGGCCGCGCATCGACGACGCGATCGCCGGCTACCAGGTGTTCAGTGCGCTGCGCGCGGAAGGGGTGATTCCCGCGCAGCTCCGGTTCCAGGTCGGGCTGCCGTTCCCGTCCAGCGCGCTGAACGGGTTCAAGGCCGACTTCGCCGCCGACTACCCGGTCGCCGAGCGGGCGTTCGAGGATCTGGCCGCTCGTGAGCTGCGGCGGCTGACCGCGGCCATCCCGCCCGCCGACCTGGCCATCCAGTGGGACCTGGCGTACGAGACGCAGGACCTCGAGGGCGTGCTGGCGTGGACCCCGGAAGGCGCGTGGGAGCGGTTCGCCGGGCCGGTCACCCGGCTGACCCGGCTGATCGGTGACGAAGTCCTGGTCGGCTACCACCTGTGCTACGGGACGTTCCCGGAATGGCCGATGTACGAGGCCCGCGACATGGAACTGCTGGTGCGGATGGCGAACTTCGCGGTCGCGAACTCCGGGCGCCCGGTGGACTGGCTCCACCTGGCCGGGCCGCGGTACCTGCGCAGCGAGGACCGCAGCTTCTTCCGCCCGCTGGCTGACCTGGAGCCGCGCGACGCCCGCGTCTTCCTGGGCATCGTGCTGCCCATCGACGGGGTCGCAGGGCTGCGGCGCAGGCAGGCCACCGCGTCGCGCTACCTGCCGGACTTCGGCGTCGCGATGTACTGCGGGTTCGGCCGCCAGCCCGGCGCGGACGGCACCGAGACCATGCGGGAGCACGCGCGCGTGGTCCGCACCGCCCGCGGCGAGGAGCGCCGGTAGTCAGGTCCCGGTAATCGGATCCCGGTAGTCAGGTCACGGCGCCGTGGGCGCCGGGAACGGCTGGCCGTCCACGTCTGCCTGGCCGTTGGCCACCAGCCAGGCCAGCGCCTCGTGCAGAGCCTGCAGTGAGCTGTACCGCGGCGCGTACCCCAGGACCTCGCGGGCGCGGGCGATGCTGGCGGTGATGCTGCGGAACGTGTGCTCCCGGGTGACCTCGGCGTGCTCCGGTCCGGCCCGGCGGGTGAACTCGGCCCAGTCGACGAAGTCCAGGACCGGATCCCGGCCGAACCACTGTGCCGCGCCGGCGGCCAGGCCGCGCTGCGTCATCGCCTGCTCGGCCACCACGTGGAAGCTGGCCCCGGCCGCCGCCGGGCGGGACAGCACGCGCTCGAACGCCTGGGCCACGTCGTCGGCGTGCACGTGGTGCAGGACGCCGAGCCCGTGATCGGGCAGAGCCAGCGGCCGGCCCGTCGCCAGCTCGGTCCAGGTAGCGGGGTCGAGGTTCCCGGCCGGAGTGATGACCGGCCAGCCCGGCCCGCTGATATGGCCCGGGTGCAGAACGACGGCCGGGACACCGCCCGCCCGGGTCTCCTCGTGCAGCAGCGCCTCGATCTCGGCCTTGCCCGTGCCGTACTCGCCGTACGCGGTGCGGGGCTCGTCCTCGGTCACCGGAACGCGCAGCGCCGGACCGTGGACCCAGATGGTCCCGCAGTGCACCAGCAGCGGGCGTGACGGGCGCAATGCCTCGACGAGCTGCTGCGCCGACGCCTTGGTGAAGCAGACGAGGTCGATCACCACGTCCGGGCGCAGCGCCGCCACCCGGTCGCCGAACGTCCCCTCCGCGTCCTCCGCCTCCCGGTCAGCGGTGACGACGGTCACCGCCGCCCATTGCGGGCTGGCGTGGTACGGGCCGCGGGTCCCGCGACTGACTGCGATCACCTCGTGGCCGCCCTCCACCAGCCGCGGGACAAGGTACGTACCGATGTGCCCCGTCGCCCCGATGACAACCACGCGGCTCATCTCGATCGGTCCCTTCCTGCGTCAGGCGCTACCCCTGCCATCCTCGCACGGGAGCCGTCGTCAGCCGCTCAGGTCAGCGCGGCGGACGCGGATCACGGCGACCGCGACCACCAGGATGAGCAGCGCGATCCCGGCGGCGACCAGGAAGGCACGGTCGAAGCCGGTCGCCAGTGCCTGCCGGTAGGCCGCTTGCCACGAGGCAGTGCCGGCCGCCGCGGCGTGGGCGCGGGCCCGGTCGGCGACCACCGTCCAGGCCACGGTGCCCATCACCGCGAGGCCGATGGATCCGCCCACCTGCCGGCCGGCGTTGAGCAGAC